>Ga0307475_10000789_pt1 | contig 19081 bp, 11 predicted proteins | sample atmos_gasesECM1C_FD_203317 | JGI IMG/M metagenome (GOLD analysis project Ga0307475, IMG submission 203317) | Hardwood forest soil microbial communities from Morgan-Monroe State Forest, Indiana, United States - atmos_gasesECM1C_515 | ecosystem: Environmental > Terrestrial > Soil > Temperate... | reverse complement strand
CAACTTTTTGAGCAATCGTAACGGGCTGGCCGGCTGCGGCTTGGGCTGCAGCCTGCGCGATGAAGCTGTCGGAGATTTGGTCAATGGGGGTGTTAAATTGCTGCAGATGAACGCCGTGCGCTCCCGCATAGGCCACATCCGCGAAGATGCCCCAAGGCAATTCTCTTTGGATGTCGAGGTTCCACTGCTCCACATACCCAGGCTTATAAAAAGTGTAGCCGTTGGGCTGGAGTGGAGTCTGCGCTATGCCGAACGCCGATACGTTCGGTTGCGGATTGCGCCCCGCGGCGGCTACGAGATTCGGACCAAATGGGCCCGCTGCCGCACAGTTAAAGTTGGCAGCCCCACCAGTACCGCTCAAGGTACACTGGCTTGTGTTGAGGGTGCTCGCGGGAAAGAACCCCGTGTTATTGCTCGCAAAGAAGGTCGAAGTTGCGCTGACGGTTGGATCGATATAGGGGTTGGTCCCGAAGGAAACAAAGTTGGGAATATAGAACTCGCCGAAACCGGCGCGAAAGACAGTCTTCGGGTTGAGCGCGTAGGCGACTCCTAACCTCGGTGACCACTCCCGTTTGGGGAGGGGCAGGTTATTTCTGCTCGAGTTTCGCCCGGTCTTAACAAGGAAGAGATCGCCTGGGCAGGAGCTGCCAGCCGGCCCGAGGCAACCGGTCACCGCAGCGTTCTTGGCGGCCGGATCGAAATAGGTCATGCGGTCAAACCGTTCCGACCAGGGACCTGCCAATTCATAACGCAGTCCAAGGTTCAAGGTCAGCTTGTTCGTCACGTGCCAGGTATCTCCACCGTAAAGAGCCCGGTAGGTCTGTTTGCCCGCAACCGGTGCAGAAATAACCAAAGATCCTGTGGACTGGTTGCCGAACGCCGCCCCCGCTCCCAAGCCGAACCCCAGGAGGAAGTCAGCGTAATCGTTCCCCAGAACGGCGCTAGCATTGCTCGCCAAAGGCGCAGTCCATGTTCCGTTGAAGGAGATCAAGCCTCCCCCGGTGTTCGTTTGCAGATAGTTGTCATAGCTCTCCTCCAGCTGGCCACCAAAGGAGAAGGCGTGCCGTCTCCAGATTTTGGTGAACTGTGGAGAGAGGTTCCATTGCGTATCGTGGTCGTCAATGGCGCTCTGCCCCTGGCTGCAGGAGATATTCCCCGAATTCGACCCATCACTGACGGCGAAGCAAGGTGTCAGCGGCGTGCGCTCGGTATTGGGAACAATTGCGTTGTAGGAGGCCGGCCAACCCTCTTTGGTCATGTCGAAACCCGCAAGGATTGGCCCGCGGATGTAGTGAAAACGGCTGATGCTCACGTTCACGCTGGACGTGAATGTCGGGCTGAGTACGTCGGTCCAGCCCACCGCAAGACTCTTGCTCCGTGTGTTCTCCGCGCAGCGGTCTTTGCAAAGGCCAGTGTTGTACGGATCCTGCGCCAGGCTCAGCTCCTTAAAGTACGTAAACCTGCCGAAAAGGTGCTGGTTGGCCGTAAGGTTTTGGTCCGCACGAGCGACGTACTCGTCGATGTTTCCACCCGTGCTGGCCCCTTTGGTGAAGTTGTTCAGCGTCCCGGTGTTCGTGGGATCCGCAATCAGCTTCCCCAGCAGGAAGGCAGCGGTCGTGTTGATATACGGTGTAGTTGTGCCGGGATAGTTGCCTGTGATGTTGTTGTTGGCAATCGGCGTGCGCTGATTGCTCCCAGTCGTCGGATTGACCGACAGAGGATTGTACAGTTGGTCGATGAATGCTCCGCTTGCGTTCTTGTCGGCGCAGATCGGGATCCCAGACCCTCCTGGGTCCACAGCGGTGAAACCCGTTTTGCACAAGTCAGAAAAATTACCGGTTCGCTCCAGCATTGTCGGAACTGTCGTTTGGAAAACCGTTGCCGCGCGCTGCCGGTATCCTTCATAACTGCCAAAAACGAAGGTCTTATCTTTTTTGACTGCGCCTCCGCCCGTGCCGCCAAACTGGTTCTGCACGTACGGCGGAGCTTGATTCTTTTTGCCGCTAGCTAATTGAGAGGCTTTCAGAAAAGTCTCGTTTGCGTCTAAGACCTTGTTGCGGAGGTATTCGTAGGCGGAACCATGCCACTGGTTGGTTCCCGATTTCGTGCTGAAGTTGATGACTCCGCCGGAGAATTTGCCCCATTCGGGACCCACATTGTTGTATTGCACCTTGAATTCCGAAATGGAATCCTGCGTGGGCACGACCAGCGGCAAATTGATGTAGCCGATGTTCAGTGGCTGGCCATCTAGATACTCGGCTCCCTGATTCGCGAAAGATCCCCCAATTTGATAATTCCCAAGGTCAAAGGGGTTCTGGCCGACGATATTATTCGACGCATGGCCTTGTGGAACCACGGAGGGAGACAGCGCGGCCAGGTTGTAAACGTTCCGGCCATTCAGCGGCAGTTCATTCGCCTGGCGCTGTTCGATAACCTGGCCCAGCGAAGACGTTTCCGGTTGAAGTAGCGGCGTCTCGCCGGTAACCTCAACCGTCTGGGTCACTTCACCTACCTGCATGGTCAGGTCGATACGAGAGGTCTGCTGCAACTCGACGACGATATCCGTGTGCGAGACGCGCTTGAAGCCTTTCATCTCGACTTCAACCTTGTACCTGCCGGCAAACAGATTAGCGAAAGAGTATAGGCCATCGCTCCCGGTCGGTTGGGTTCGCTTTTCCGACGTGCCGAGATTGGTCAGTGTCACTTGCGCGCCGGCGATTGCGGCTCCCGAGGGGTCCGTAATGGACCCCGTCACCGTGCCATAGGTCGACTGAGCCCACACCGGCTGGCTTAGCATGACCATGCAAACGACGAGGAGTGAAATCCCAAACCCAAACGCCGCAAGACACTGGATATGTGACTTTTTCATGTTCTGCGCTCCTAACCCTCGATTGATTGTCCCGCCTATTGCCAGAGCCCCGTGCGACACACGTATCCTTCGTTCCGCGTGACGGAACTCTTGGACGCAAAAACAACACCTCGACATGTTTCCGAATTTACTTATTGTTACGTGATGGTGAAGAGATATGTACCAGCGTTACCAACGGGAAAGAAAGGAAGTTGAAAAAAGTGCGAGGGAACACGAGTAGGGTAAAAACCCTAGCCTCGCGGTCTTACGAAAAAAATCCTCAACCAACCTCGGCGTCTACGGATGGTTCGCATCGTTCCGGAGGAGGGCGTAGAGGAACGGTTTGGACGTTGGCTTCTGGCTGCCGCCACGCGGCTCGACCGTGACAAATACCGCGTCAATCTCCGCCAACTGCTTGGGATCGTCAAAGCGCATCACCCATCGGCGATTCGTTTCGTTGTCCTTGTATAAAATTCCCAAATTCATGGGCAGTGCCTGCTCTCCCTGCGCCGTATCCTTCTGACCCCACACCTGAAACGTGTTGGCATTCACAGCGCTGGGCTGGCGATCGAGATCGAACGCATAAAAAATGAGAGACTTACCCTGGGTGTAAAACACGCGGCCGAAGGGTTTCTTCGTGCGGCTGCCGCTATCAACATCAAAAACATCCGCAATATAAAGCTTTCTCGCACCCATCAATTCGCGAATATCCCGGTCGGAAGCGAGATACTGTTCCGAGTCTTTGAGCCTGCGTTCCTGATCCCGGTTGATGGCCATGAGTTCTTCAATTCTCGCTTCGAGCGAGGTGCTCCTTATCAATACCCTTTCGCGTTCGTCCCGCAGGCTTGCGAGTTCGGTTCGAACCTTCTGATAAGACTGGTTCGCGTCCTGCAGTTGAGTGTTCAGAGTATCCCGTTGTTGCGAGAGCTCTTGTAGCTTTCCCGCGGACTGGGTGTTGGCCGCCAAGAGTTCATTCGAATGCTCTTCCGTCTCATGCAACGCCGATCGCAATTTCGCGAGTTCTCGTTCCTCCGTTGAGCTTTGTTCCTGCAATTGCGCGAGCCTTGCGGCCTGGGCAGCAAGAAGTTCGTCCGCCGACTTCTTTTCGGCCGCTAGCTTCTGGAGCCGGTCATCAGGAGACACCGAGGATGGGCTAGCGGCGCCCTGTGCGCGAATCCCCAGGCGATAGGCGTGGACCCCGACTGCAACCACTAGGCAGGCCGCGAATGCGGCTTGCGCAAAGGAATTGGCGACGATTCGGCGCAAAACGGAAGGCGGTGCGGAAACCCGGAGGTCCCGGTTCCGCTCTAGAACAGTTCGCTGGTCTGAGCGCACACGTGCGAGCAGTTTGCTCAGAGATGCATTCTCATCCCAGCTTTCGTGCGCTGGCCGGTCGGCGTAAGCAGCGGCAATTGTGGAAATTCCTGCTGCCGCTAGAATGCGGTATTCGAGCGCGGCCTCGCGGCACTCCTCGCAGTCGTCTAAATGTGCATTCAACTCGGAGCGTTCGAGCGGCGTGAGGGCGCCAGAACTGGCCAGGGCATTGAGCTCCCTGAATCTCTCATGGGTTTCCCGACCTTGGTGGCCGTCTACCATTGTTTATTTCCCCTAAGCCTCTGGACAAAGGCGCTTTTTCTTAACCGCTCCAGACCACGATAGAAGTGGTGACGGCTGTTCCCCAATGGCTGATTGAGCTTTTCGCTGATTTCGCGCAAATCCAATCCCTCAAAATAAAACAACTCAAGCGTCGCGCGCTGCATCTCGGGAAGCTGCTCGAAGGCTCTCTCAAGCTGCACGCGGTTGAGTTTGGCGCCGATCTCCCGGTCCAAGTCCGTCTCCCCCAATAAAGTATCGCCGAGAGCGCCGATGTCTGTACCAGCGTAAAAGCCCCTGCGTGCCAGGTGCGACTTCCTGTCCAGCGCCCGGTGCAGCGCGATCTGAATAATCCAGTTCTTCGCGCTTCCCTTTGCCTCGTCAAAAAGCATCGATTTCTTATACAGGTAGAAAAACGCTTCCTGGACAACGTCCTCGGCCTCGCCGTTGTCGCGGACGATACCTCGTGCAATGGCGAGCACAAGCCGGGCGTACCGGCCGAAGAGAATCTCCAAGGCGCCGGAATCATTAGACTGCAGACGAGCCATCACCTCCTCATCGCTCGGAGAACGGTCTCCAGCAGCAGCTTTCGGCGCCGGGATAGCCAGTTCCTGGCCCTGTCCCCGGCTCCAAGCGATGGGAAATGTGAGCGCGCGTCCTTGCGGCGGAGAACTCATGCGTGGCTCTCAATTCCGCGGCATAACGCTGCACATTCAGCGAGACACCCCGTCCATCGGCCAACTCCCCCATACGAGCGCCGATGCTCTTCGGAACATACACCAGTTGCTGGCCAAATGAGAAGAATTTTAGATGCTAGCGGACAGTTTTAATTCTTCAAGAAATTTTCACGCGGTTGGTACAAAAATCTATTAGTGCCCGTATTTGTTACGAGCGAATTTCAACCGTTTCGAACGTCACACCCTAGAAAATGAATTTCAATCCGAATTGAACCAGCCTCGGATTCGTCCCCTGCGCTGTGCTAGTTACGACCCCGAAGTTCTTATTGTTGGCGACACAGCAAATTGTGTTTGGCGGGGCGAACTGCGTTCTATTGAAGATGTTGAAGAACTCCGTTCGAAACTCGAGGTCGAGCCTGTCGTTGGCGCCAAATCTTGTTCTCTTGAACAGCGAGAAGTCAAAATTATCCACTCCCTCAGAGCGCAGCCGGGGATCGGCTCGCGGTTCATTCCCGAACGTAAAGTCAGGAGGTGCCGTAAAACAAGAAGGGTTGAACCATCTCGGTGCCCCCGGGTTATTGGGGTCCCCGAGCTTCGCAGTTGCGGCGCTGGGCACCGCGGTTTTGCAGCTGGCTGCCAGGTTCGGGCGGGAACCTCCACCAAAAAGTGTGGTGCCGTTCAGTTGTCCGTTCGTGAACACCAACGGGAACCCGCGCTGAAATATGGTGACGCCGTCAGCGCCCCAACCTCCCACGAGCTTTTCTGCGACATCACTGACTCCCGAAAAGAACTTTTTCCCTTTGCCGAACGGAAGATCGAGGACGTAACTTACCACCAGACGCTGGGGGACATCCTGGGAGGAAAGCGCCCTCTCCCCTTGAAGATTGTTGTTGTCCTGAATTCCACCCACGCCGGTCTCCAGCCACGAAGTCAGCGTGTCGGTGTCGCTGATGAGTTTCGAATTGGTGTAAGCGACGAGCAACGACCCAGCGCCCGCAAACCGTCGCTGTACTGTGAGTTGAAATGAGTGATAGATGCTATCGTACGACCCTTGGCCGGCGAGTTGCACGCTCGTGTACTGGGGGTAAGGACGCAGAAGCTGCCCCTTGGTCGTCGTCGCCCCGGTGAGTGCCAGCGCCTGTCCGTTGATGAAGAACGGATTTGGCGTTGATTGCACGATGGTAACGTTTTGCCGGGGATTCGGAAGTGCCAGGTCGACCTGGGCTGCTGCCTGCGCAAGCAGCGCGTCCGAGATTTGATTGACTTGCTGGGAGTACTGCTCGAGGTGCGTCCCCTTCGAACCCACATAAACCGCGGAAAGGAAAAAGTCCGCAGGCAGCGCGCGCTGGATGTTCAGATTCCATTGCTGGACGTAACCCGCTGGATGGTTCGCAGGATACGCCTCCGTGATCGACTGCACCACTTGGGTGAGAAATTGTTGCGTCCCCTGCGTGCCGAGACTTCGCCCGGGCGGAGCTGAAATGCCGGCCGGAAACGGAAGAGCAATTGTGTTGACCGGGTGAGTCCCGTCGACTGTTCCCGAATACGTAGTGCTCGCGGCGTTGACCATATCATTCAGCGGGTTGAGACCGAAGGACACGTAGTTTGGAATCCAGAAGATTCCATAGCCGGTACGAACAACCGTCTTTACGCTGACACCATAAGCCAACCCGACTCGCGGCGAGAATTCAGTCTTCTCGAGAGGGATATTGTTCCGGTCTCCAGAGTTCACGAGAAACACGTCTCCCTTCAGCTGCGACGAGCTCGAAGGGAGAAATTGCTGCAGGAAGTTTGTGGCAGTGGGGTCGAAGTAAGACAGCCTGTTAAACCGCTCCGACCAGGGTCCTTGCAGGTCGTAACGCAAGCCCAGGTTCAGAGTCAACTTGTTCGTCGCATGCCAGGAATCAGCAAAATAGACCGCCCTGTAAATTTGTTGTCCCGCCGTGAAAGTCGGAACGACAGCCTGAGCAAAAAAATGATTCTCGAAGTTGTTGAAATTATCGGCATAGCCGAGCAAGAAATCGGCAAATGACAACCCGGTCCCGGAGACTCCCGGCAGGCTGGTGAAGCAAGCTTGGCCAGGAGCGCAGAAATCAAAAGCCCCGCTCGCGATGTTGGACTGCGCGTAATTGTCGCGGCCAACCTCGAACTGGGAGCCGAATTGGTATTGGTGGCGCCCACGCAACAGGGAAAAGCTGGGCGACAAATTGTACTGGGTGTTGCGATCTTGAATGAAGCTTTGTCCCTGGGTGCACATTATGTTGTCGGCGAAGTTCGCGACGCACGGCGTCGGCGGAGTGCGCATGATAGCGGGGACACTCTGGTTATAAATCGCGGGCCAGCCGATTGTCGTGAGGTCGAATCCGGAATTCTTCGGACTGCGGTTATAGTGGAAGCCGCTGACGCTCACATTCAAGCCAAAGATGACTGTCGGCGTGAATGTGTGAGTGTACCCGGCGACCAGGGCGTTGGTGTGGTAGTTCTCGGCGCAGCGGTCGGCACATAAGCCGCTTCCCAACGGATCAATGGGCAGGTCCAAAATGTTCCAGTAGCTGAAACGGAGAAAAAGCCTCTGCTTGCTTTTGATGGTGTGGTCTATGCGCCAAACTACTTGGTTTTGGTCTCCACCGGTACTGGCGACGGTAGTGAAATTATTGGTTGAAACATTGGCATTGCTCGGCGCAGGCCAGAGATTGAGGAGTTTCGCGGACGTGGGATTGATCCGGCCAGCCGGAATGATGTTTCCTTCAAACGGGGTGGGAGTGGCCGTGCTACCCGGGCAAGCTCCCTCAGCGTTCACACTGCCCGCGCATGGGTCGTAAATCTGATTGATGACAACGGATTTGCCGTTAGCGTCCGTTTGACGATCGTTACAGATACCGCCAGTGAAACCTGACTTGCATATTTCAGAAAAATCGCCAATTCTTTCTTTCGCATCCGGAACCGTGGCAGTGAATGGCTGGCCTGTCCGCAGCCGGAAGCTTTCCCAGCTAAAGAACCAAAATGTCTTGTTGCGGCCTCTGTTCCGGGAAAAATTCACAGGTCCGCCCGCATTTGCGCCGAACTGGTTTTGCACCCAAGGCGGCCTGGATTTCCCAACCGCGTTGAGAAAGAAGTCGTTGGCATTGAAGATCTTGTTGCGAACGTATTCATACACCTCGCCGTGCAGCGAATTCGTTCCGGATTTCGTGCTTAAGTTAGTTACCCCGCCGGAGAACTTGCCCCATTCCGGTCCTAGATTGCTGGTTTGAACCCTAAACTCCTGGATTGAATCCTGCGTCGGAATCAGGACAGGCAGGTTGATGTAACCGATGTTGAGCGGCTGGCCGTCCAGATACTCAGCGCTCTGGTTGCCGAACGAGCCGTTTACCTGATAATTGCCCCAGCCAAAAGGATTCACACCCACAGGCGTGCCAGTGGAGCTGCCCTGCGGGACCACAGAGGCAACCAAATCGATCAGGTTAAAAACGTTACGGCCGTTCAAGGGCAGTTCGTTGGCTTTCCGTTGTTCGACTACCGTACCAATGGTCGAGGATTCAGTATCGAGTAACGGAGCACCTCCCTGCACAGTGACGCTTTCCGACGCAGAACCCAACTCCATTTCAAAATTGATTTCGAGTGTATCCTGCACGTGGAGAATGACATCGGATTTGATAACGGCCTTGAATCCCAGCCTTTCGGCTTCGATGCGATACGTTCCAGGAGGCAAGTTCGTGACGTAGTAACTTCCCGTCTGGTTCGTAAAGCTTTCGTAGCGGATGCGTGTACCCGTATTGATGACGATAATTTTGGCACCCGCGACAACTGCTTTGCTGGAGTCCGTGATTCGGCCGGTCAGCGATGCGTTGGTAGATTGGGCGTGAACATGAATCTCAGACCACAGGCCAAACAAGACGGCGAGGAGGGCCACTCTGTGCAAAGGTGTCACCGAAAGAATTGCTCAGCTACCGGTAAAACGACCCCGGATGGCGAGGTTGCCCAAGCTCCTTGGGTCACTTGAATATCCCAAGATTCGGTTACCCTATAAAGCTCCGTTTGAGTTGTCAAGGTTATCGCGGTCTCATGGCAATCATACGAACAATGCGTCGCGAACTCTTGTCCGTAGGACCCTTCGCGCGGCATTCCTGTTGGCACTTCGCGAGGACCGTAATCTAGGCGAGTTCACGAAGAATCCTTTGCTGGGAACAGATCCGCTCAGCACGTGCAACATCGAAATGGTGTGTGCGCAGAATTTCTAAGTAACCAAGCCTGTCGCCCATGCAAAGTTTGTGATCAACTTGGAGTTTTTGCCAGCGTGTGTGTGGTATGCGCTCAAGAGCCGGAACCCGTGCTCTAGGCTGTAGTCGTTTTCTTTGCGGTCCTCATCGGACAAGTCGCCCCACTTGCGGTTGAGATGGCGTGCAGGAGCAGATTTCCTGCCGACTCGCCCGAAGCAGAGTTGCTTTCAAAAAATACTTGTTTTTGGAAACCCGGACGTTGCGATTTTGGACGATGAGAAATTTCGACAATCCCTGGATGGAAGCCATCAGGTTTTTGGAAGGGTGCGGAACCGTAAGTGTTGTCCCGAGAGGTACTACCGGGAGACGATGGCCGAGGAAAGAGTTTCATCTTTGACCTTTTTGGAAAGATTGTGAAAGGCTCGATGCGCCGTGCCTACGCCACACCCCAGTTGCTTCGCAATCTGCGGCCACGATACCCCCGCATTGTGCAGTTCGGCAACGCGGTAAACATCTAGGGTAACCCGCGGCCGTCCGAGCCGCTTCCCTTTCGCGCGGGCGTTACGCAATCCGGCCTTCACGCGCTCCACAATGAGGCTGCGCTCCAATTCAGCGACAGCACCAAGGACGGTGAAAACCATTTTCCCTGTTGGTGTCGATGTATCCAGCGATTCGCTCAGTGACACGAAGTCGATGCCAAGTGTCTGAAATGTTTCCAGCGCTCGGAGCAAGTGGGACACGGATCGCGCGAATCGGTCAAATTTCCAGACCAAGACAGCATCAAATTCACGTCTACGGGCGTCGGCCATAAGCCGATCGAGCTGTGGGCGACGGTCTTTCGACCCTGAAATTCCCAGGTCCACATATTCCCCGACAAGCCGCCAGCCGCGGCGCTCGATGAATTCCTTGAGCTCCCGTGTTTGCAGTGTGACATCCTGACCGTGATTGCTCGTACTGACTCTCGCGTACAACGCGACTCTGATGGATCTTGTGTCAGTCATTTTAGCACCTCGGTTCGACAATCGGTTTGTGCGCCAGCGACATCCTTCTGAGGTGGGATTACAGCTCGAACAAAGCCAGTGCTCACTCGACTCGTGCAAGGTCAAAATGATGGCTCTGGAGAATTTCTAGACAGCCAAGCCTGGCCACCGGCAGGATCGTGGCCGTGGCACCGCCGCGAATGCACTTGAAGTTTGGCGGAGATATTTTTCTTACAGCAGTCCTGACTATGCAAAGTAGATTGATTCTCTCCGATCCGCGAATCCAAGCGTATACTCGTCTTTATTACTCCCCCGCGATCTTCGCTGGTGTCTGGAAGCCAGGCCAGCGAGACTTCATGAATAACAAGGAGGTCTCTATGAAACTCTGGCAAGTTCTCGTTGCCGCGTTTGTGCTGGGCATGATTTTAGTGGCGGTTCCTCCCGCTTATAAGCACTATCATCCACAGCTTTCGTTGCCGCTTGTCGCTCTGTTCGACTTCATTGAGAGATTGGGGGACGCTGTACTTATTGCGGTCGTCATCGGCGGTGGCATTGAGAGAATCATCCGCAAGAAAGAGTTCAGGGATTACGCGTTGGACTCTTTTGTTTCCTATTTTGGGCGAATGCTGCCTCCACAGTTGCGCGAGGGAATCCGGAGCTACCTAGAGATCTCCATCATTCGCACCCGGTGGGACATCGTGTACGATATTGAAGAATGGCCGGCCAAACCCGGCTATCTTAAGCTCGACACGAAAATTGAATACGACATGCAAAATCGTTCCGAGGCGCCCGCCGACTACGATTTCGTGTACGAGGTCGAGGATTCGTTGTGCCCGGGCATTGCCGAGACTGCCATAACCTATATTCGGCTAGACAAGAATGTGTATGATAGCGAACAGCAATTAGCCGACTTGGTGAAGTCAAAGAATGGGCAAAAGGTCGTTCACCAGTCGATCGGCAAGCTGCAACCGTATAACGCTTTCAAACAGCCCACCTACACCTTCCACGCCCAATCCACCGAGTGTTTCGAGAAGTACTTTGTTTCGCCGCTTTCCGCCTCCTATCCGACGGTCAAGACCGAATTCACTGTCTGGTATGACAAAACCAAGTTCAATGTTTTGTTTGAGGTGACGCACGGCGACGCTCCTCCGCCGCAATCTGTGTCGAATAACAGCAAGACTGGGGAGCGTTGGGCGATCACCAAGCCCATCCTCCCCGGCCAAGGATTCGTGATCCGGTGCGGATTTAAGGCACCCACTGCCCAAGAGCATGCCGCGACGCAGGTGGTGTGATAGCCTAGGGTTGTAGGAGCGGAAGGGTTCGTCACGCTTCAAAGTGGCAAACCTGTTTCGACGGCGCGGTAGAATACACAATGACTCGGGTCCATGATCAGCTGACTCATGCTGGAGGGGCAGTCCGAACCCGGACAGATCCCCACTCGTACTCGGAACCAGACAAATTTCTGATCAGGCATCTTGACCTCGAACTCCAAGTCTTATTCGATAAACGAGAACTCGAGGGGACGGTCGTCTTGACCGTCAAACGGCAGAATGGCTCGCAATCCCGATCGCTGGTTTTGGACACGCGTGATTTGAATATTCATCGCGTGGAGACGGCGGGTAGTAGCGGTACGTTCCGAGATACTGCCTATGAGCTCGGCACATCTGACCCAATTAAGGGAGCTCCGCTAACCATCGACGTACCGCCGGACATTCGATGGGTGAAGGTCACCTACAGTACCAGCCCACAGGCAAGCGCCCTTCATTGGGTTGATCCTATTCAAACTGTCGGCAAACGTTTTCCATTTCTCTCGACACAGTCCCAGGAAATTCATGCTCGCAGCTGGATTCCTCTGCAGGACACTCCTTCCGTTCGCCTAACTTACGTTGCACAGATCAAGACCCCGGCCAATCTGTCCGCGGTCATGAGTGCGGACAGTAATCCACTGGGTGATCGAGGCGGATCGTACCGTTTCGAGATGAATCACCCGATCCCGTCGTATCTAATCGCCCTGGCGGTTGGAGACATCGGATTTGCGCCAACCGGCCCGCGAACAGGTGTCTATGCCGAGCCCGCTCTCATTGAGGCCGCCACGTACGAGTTTGCCGAGGCAGAAAAGATGCTAGAGCAAGCGGAACAGCTTTATGGGACTTACCTCTGGGGTCGTTTCGACATTCTGGTGCTGCCGCCCAGTTTCCCCTTCGGTGGAATGGAAAATCCCAGCGTTATTTTTGTGACCCCAACCTTGATTGTCGGCGATCGCAGCGCCGTCTCGGTCATTTCTCATGAACTAGCCCATGCTTGGTCAGGAAACCTGGTCACCAACGCCACTTGGAGCGATTTTTGGCTGAATGAAGGGTTTACGACGTACATCGAACGTCGTTTACAAGAGCGCCTGTATGGAAGGGACAGGTCCGAAATGGAGGATGTGCTGGGTCGGCAGCGGTTGGAAGAGGAGATGCAAAGCCTGCCGCCACAGGACCAGATCCTTCACATCAAGTTGGACGGGCGAGATCCGGATGCAGCTACGAGTTTGGTTCCATATATCAAAGGAGCCTTGTTCTTGAAAGCCTTGGAAGAGATATTTGGACGTCAGAGGCTAGACACGTATCTGCGCGCATACTTCAAGCATTTTGCGTTTCAGAGCGTCACCACCGAGCAGGCGATTGCTTTCCTAAAGGACAATCTCCTCTGCCAGAGCCCAGAACTGGCCGCGCTAGTGCCGTTGCACGAATGGATCTTCGAACCCGGTTTGCCGAAGTCGGCCCCAGACGTGGTCTCCCGATCACTCACCTTAGTCAAACAGCAGGCGCAGCAATGGCTGCAAGGAGAGCTTCCGCTGGAATGTCTTCAAACTAAGAATTGGAGCGCCCATGAGTGGTTGTACTTCCTTTGCTCGCTTCCTGAGGACTTGGGCTTGGAGAAAATGCGGCAACTGGATGACTTATATCACTTGACCCGTGCGAAGAATGCCGAGATTCTCAAACAATGGTTGCTCATGGCTATACGTAATCGGTACAGCTTTGCCTATCCTAGGTTGGAAGCTTTCCTCACCACCGTCGGTCGCCGGATTTTCATTAAGCCTCTGTTTGAGGAGTTGGTAAATACTGAGGAGGGGAAGAGGTACGCTCAAGCAATCTACTCCAGGGCGCGAAGCAGTTATCATCCCCTCAACCAGGCGACGGTAGATAAGATCATGGGCCAGTCAGGACCGGGTCCCGCACAACCTGCTGTAATGTAGTTATATACATTGGCGCGAATCTGGTTCCCTAATTGCGTGATAATACAAACCTTGTCTCCTGCGTTTGTCCGGTAGCTGCTCAAGAGCCGGAACCCGTGCTCTAAGCTGTAGTCGTTTTCCTTGCGGTCCTCGTCGGACAATTCGCCCCACTCGCGGTTGACATGGCGTGTGAGGAACTCGCCCGGCTGTTGTCCTGCCTTCTTAAGCGCGGCCAAAGCGCCCGGTGTTGCGACGATCTGGCCGAGTTCAAAAGCAGGTTGTTTGCTGAGTTGTTGCATGGGAAAGACTCCTTTCGTTGGTTTCGTTTTTTGCTTCTTAGAGGCACCCCAGAGAGCGGTGCATTAAAAGCAAATGCCCTTCCTGGCGGGGCGAGGCGCCTGGCCGTCCGCGCTGTCAAGGCCGCGCGGTTTTCGCGTTCATCGGAGCGAAGCGTGAGAGCCTTGACAGGAGAAGCGGGCGGTCCAGGCGCAGGTTTTCAGCAGGAAGGGCAAAGCAGTGGTAGCTAGGACCGATCTGGGTGGTGTGCGGAGAGGTTTGGGTTACGAGTCTAGAGCATCCCGCTAGAGGTCAAGGGAGGACGCCAAAAGTGACCGCTTTCTACTAATCTGTTTATTGAATGCCCAACAGCCGTATGATAAGGACCGCGGCCGCTGCGCTGAGACGTTGTTCACCTTTACGGCAATAAGCGCGAAGACGGCGCTGTTGCGGAAAGCTCACAAGAGACCAACGGATGATTGAACCATTAGGCTCGACAGTTCCACCCGTAGTGACTGACGCGCAATTGTCTAGGAAACCGAAGCTTCTGCTGATGGTGCTATTGGGGTTGATCCTTCTGGCAGGATGTGCAGTCGGCAGCGTTTGGATTTACAACGAAACAACGCTCCAAAAACCCTTGCAACGGGTGCTCGTGTCCGACCCGCGTAACCACGTAGTGAGGGCGAAGGCGCACTTCGACGGTTGGATCGATACGCATTCGGTGGTTTTCGACCTGAACGATGTCGGTGGCGAAACCAGTCAGATGGATGTGTTTCGAGTGCTGCTGAAGTACGCGAAGGAGCAAAAGGATCATCAGTACCAGCGGATCATCTTGGCGGCATACGGACAGAAGAAATTCATCGTGCCCGGCGACTACTTCCAGCAATTGGGGCGGGAGTATGACGCTCAGAATCCTGTTTACACAATCCGTACATTCTCGCACCACGTTTCCACGATGGATGGAGGGAAGCCGTTCCCCGAACCCGATGGCGGGATATTGTGGGTAGTTAAGGAAGAGATGGAGCAGTTCACCGACTTTAACAAGCGTTGGTACTTAAACGAGTTCATCGTGAGGCACAAATAGATGGATGAGAAACTTCTTCGGCGCGTACAGGCGGTTGGCGCGATCTTAATCGGCATCGCCTATTTCTTGCCGTGGGCCAGCATCATGTCTCCGCTCGGTTCGATTGAATTGCGCGGGCTTTATGTGGACTACGCCTGGATACTGCTAATACTTGCCATTGTGCACTTGGCGTTGCAATTCGCAAAATCGAATAAAGATGCTCTGGGACTGCCTGATTCGGCGGTGGGGTACATGGAAGTAATCGGGCGCGTGGTTCCCCTTGCGTTCGTTGCCTTCTTTGCGTGGTACGGCGCGAATTTTGGTTTCAACGTTCACAACGCCTTGTCTGGAAAACAGGCAACCCTTTTTGGGACCTTCGTAGACTCGATTGTGAAGGCCGGCTTGGATTACGGCTACTGGATAGGCGCAGGTGGCGCCGTACTGCTGATTACGAGCGTTGGTCTGCTAAATAAGCAATTGCAGAAGTTTGTCGCAATTGCAGGAGTCGTCGCAATTGCAAGCGTTGGTCTGGCATTCGGATTTTCTCGACCCGGGAAACAGATACGGCAAACGGCAATAGGTGCGTCTTCAGAAGGGTCAGCGAGCCTGGGCGGAACTACTGCGGATGCGCCTGCTCCGACTAATTCGGCAGAATCGGATTTTGACTCTTCGCCGTATATACAGTTGACTTCAATTTCAGCAACGCGACTCGCGAAGGACTACGAGGCCAGTCGCTACAGCAATTCCGTGGTAATATCCCCGGCTTTTAGAAATGTCGGGAGCAACACTATTGTCGGTCTGCGGGGGCGGTTGGCTGTGATTGACGGATTTGGGAAGGAAGTATACGGATTCAACTTCCGGGCTGACGACAAAATTCTGCCGGGGCACGATTCGGGTCGTGGCGGTTACAGTTTCGAGGAAAACCAGTTTGTACCTGACGACCCATACCACAAAATGGTCCCGTTAATTGAAGCCGGAACTGCAAAGTACACGGCGCGAATTACCCACATTGCGTTCGAAGATGGAACTGTTCTGCCGAAGAAATAGGGCAACTCTCTTTACCCAATCATGCCTGTAGACTTCAGAACGGTCACCATCGAAGTTGCCATTAACGCCGTCCAGGCCTACAACTCGGGCTCCTATCGCGGCTTCAAGAATCTCCACCTAGACCGTTGTGCTCGGCACGTGTTTCACGCAGGGCTCGCCCCTACCCTTGAGGGCATTCTTGAGCAGGTGAGATTCATTGGAAAGGACTATGGTGGCGTCGCTGGCTTTCAGGCCGCCTTGTCATTGGCTCCAGCAATCGCGCATGAGATCTACGCGGTGCGTGACCGCTATGAAAGCTTGGTTCAGGCCGCGCCACCGCTCTCATGTTCGCCGAGTTCTGATAAGGTTGTTGCCGAGCTGTATGCCCCGTTCGTCAAGCTCGCGCACGATAAGCGCAACTGGCAGGTGTGGGCCGCAAAGTTCTGGCACTTCTTAAACCCTGACGCATTTCCGATCGAGGACAGCCGCGTGGACACGTTCCTCGGTTTGGCGGGCAGAGCCAATTCGGTGCAGAAGTACGTCGGGTTCCTGCATCGATTCCGAGAGTTTGCTATGGCCCACCAGAGTTGGCTTCCGCTACTCCGCAAAGCTGATGGAGGGTATTCATGGTGTGAAAACAAGTTGTGGGACAAAGTCTGCTACGGTGTGGTCGAACTCAAGAATGTCCGCACCAGCTAGGAACTGCCACAGTGATCTTATGGGGACTCGGGAAGGGTCGTGCTTCGCAACGGGAATTCCCAGTTTTCCCTCTCTCGATCAAAGACCCGAAATCTCTTCTGTTTAGGTTTTGCTTTCACGGAACCCTTTTGATCTCACCCATTCTACAAGTTGCTCTCTTTTATTATAGCCGCCTTCAATAAATCTCTTCTGACGATGCAAATAAAAGTCCTTGAACATTTCAAACGCGATTGGATTCAGCTTCTTCTTTTCAACTTCATTTGAGACCGCCTGATAAATAGTCCAAGCAAACATGTCGGCTGCTTGAAGTGGGAGAACCTCTTCTCTTTTCCTGAAGCCGAAGCCCCCAGGACACAAACCATAACGATGCGAAGCTTCTGGCTCGTTTTCGGCAGACTTAAAAATAGTTTCAATTTCTTGGCGAGCCGGGTGATCTTTTTCGTTTCCAATCGAAAATGTACTCTATTGGCTCCTCTTTCATATTCTTTTGCCGCCATTCGTCAATCATTCCGAGCACCCGCCGAATGGCGTAAGTGTAATGATTTTCAAACCCTTTTGCTTTCAGAGCATCAGGAACTATCTCATCGTAGTCTTTTTTTACGACGCCTAACGCAAACCCTTTCAAAACCCGTTTTTTGATTATTTGTCGAAGCCGAGCAGCAACAAGCTGTTTTTTGTCTAGGGACCAACCCTTAAACTCATTCTTGCTCCCGCGACCATCTACAAATTCAGAAGTGTGCATACACTCGAATTTATCGCTTACGATGCTTCTAGCCTTCTTCCACTCGCGCTAAAAAAGAACCCAAGCAGGCATTGAGGCAATCCATCCGGCAGCAACAGCAATACTGTTGGTAGGACTTGTTGCGCTATCGTCAAAATAAATGGAGAACAAAGCCACGCAGACCTTATTAGCCTGCCCTAGACAAGCACTCCCGACTATATGACAAATTGCGCCATACTCCCCAATCTCTGAAGAAGGTATGGCATGCGCAGTTTTTTGGCAATATTCGGTCCGGGCAGCGTTATTGCTATCTGTGGTTTCTGTCATTTAGAGATGGGTTCGACTGATCTATTGAGGATTTGCCCTGGGGTTTTTCGTGCCCCGGATCAGGTTGCGGTTTGGTAGTGAATGCGGCGTTCAAGACTGTGATACGGCCAAGGCGGCGAACAGAGGAAAACGCTTCAAGTCATTTTCGGAAATCGAATCGCTGAGATGCACGGATTCCGCACGCTTCGGAACGCAGAGCACAAATGGTTCAAAAGCCTCGCGCAACATTGCGGTGTATTTCTTGCGGTCGTAGCCGAACCATCCTTCCCACAAAGCGTAAGCCCGAACACGATCATTCGGGACGTTGGCTTCGGCGTTCGTGATGACGTACTCGATATTTTGTCCCGGACGCAGTTTGACTCCGCTTCCAAAGAGTTGCTGGGCGGCTATCGCCGTAACGCCCGCTTTTTGATAGTCGCGAGGCTCCCGCGTGATGCGTTTGCTCACGACAAGTTCCCGGATGTCCACTTCGCCATTCGCTAGACGATCTTCGTAGTTGGCAAACACTTCGCGCGCGACATGGAGTTTTTGCAAGTAGGACTCGTAATCGTGCGCTTCCGCGAGGATGGCGAGCACTTCGTGCTGCATTCGAGCAAGCAGTGGAGGTGTGTCGTGGCGCCGGCATTCAAGCCCTCGGATTTTTAGCTCGCCATCTTCGCCGACAGCGAAGAAGCGATTTGGCACGGGCACGTCCGCGTATTGCTTGGAAGGGAGAAAGACGACATAGCGGTAGACGGACTCAATCGCCAGGGGGAGGCGTGTTCTAGTCTCGATCTCCTGGGAGAGCCGCTCGTAGTCCTCGCGCGTCGCGCCGTCTTTCCAAACATATAAGGAGTCCACCAAGGCGTGTATCAGTTCGAATCCATCGGCCTCCGCAATTTCTTTGGCAACGAGAAGCGTTTCCCGGGCCACGGCGTTGATGGCTTCGTGGGCTTCGATTTTTCCAAAGCGAGCGTTCTTGTAGCCGGTATAGCCGAAGCAGCACACTAGAAGCCATTTCATGGAATCACGCTGCAATTTCATCCTGAGGGCAGTATCAGGCGGCGATTTCTTTACTAGCTTCTTGAGTTCGGACCGTTTGGCGATCAGGCGTTCAACCACTCGGCTTGTGATCCCTCTTCGCTTCTGGCAAATGCGGTAGCCGAGTTCGGGAATGCGCGGAGCGTTGGGGCAGCACGGGCAATTTACGGTTTCGGGGGAGATATTGAATCGTGCCATGATGCTTGGGAACTGGCTCACGAAATCCAGTTCCGCGACATTGGGTGTGAAGCCGAGTTTCGGAACGAAGACGAGGCCGCCGCGGTCCGCTACCAATAGTTCGTCGGGCCGCTTGGGATCTTCCGGTTCCGCTTTCTGCTCGGGAATGAGCACGCCATCGCGGTGGGCGAGTTCCATCTGCATGTAGGAAATGCCAGTACCGGTCGTCGTCCGCGC
>Ga0307475_10000787_pt1 | contig 19099 bp, 17 predicted proteins | sample atmos_gasesECM1C_FD_203317 | JGI IMG/M metagenome (GOLD analysis project Ga0307475, IMG submission 203317) | Hardwood forest soil microbial communities from Morgan-Monroe State Forest, Indiana, United States - atmos_gasesECM1C_515 | ecosystem: Environmental > Terrestrial > Soil > Temperate... | reverse complement strand
AGCGGCTGGTTGAAGTTCAGTACCTCCACACCACGATCACCGATGAGCAGCGCCAGGAGTTCGGCCATCTGGTCGAGGACACGATCAGGCGAATCGAGTCGGCGGAATTTCTGCCCCATAGCGGCATCCGATTTCCCCAGAACCCCTGCAGCAGTTGCCCATATCTAGGACTCTGTCTGGCACGTCCGGATTTGGTCGAGGCTGCCCTGATCAGGCGGCCAGGAGCAGAAGACCTTGGCTGGCTTGACGAGCTTACGTACTAGGAATCCGCCTATGCCGCCCAAACTCAACCGTCGACGGGCCCTGTTCGTGCTAACCAAGATCGACGAGATCTTGGCCTGGGAACGGCGGACGGAAACCGAGCGAGACACCCGCTTCGTCGAACTGGGCCGCTATCTGTGCGAAGTCCGGGCGGGTCAGTACTGGCGGCTGGAGAACCTGAAGTCGTTCGACGAGTTTCTGGAGAGGCGATTCCCGGAATCGCGGCGGAAAGCTTACTACCTGATGTCAATCCACGAGCACTTGCCGCCGCAGGTGCGGAGAGAACTGAAAGAAGTGGGATGGGCGAAGGGGTTGGAACTGGCCAAGCTGGCCCGGCGGGACAGGCAGGAGTTCGATTGTGCAACCTGGTTGCACAAGGCTCGCGAGATGCCGAAGGAACAGTTCAAACGGGAGGTCGAGAAGGAACTGACCGGCAAAGAAACCGAGCCCTACGAGATCATCTATTTCAAGGTTTACCGGAGTCAGATCCCGGTGATCGAGCAAGCGATCGAGACCGCGGCTCTCATGCTGGGAAGCGATAAATCTCGTGGTTATTGTCTGGAGATGATCTGCGCGGATTTCCTGGCGGGGGCCAACCTGGACAATCCCGACCTGCTTCTGCACTCGATCTCACGCTGCTTCGGGTTCCTGCCGGCTGAACAACAACAGGCATTTGTGGCTCATGCCCTTGAGAAGGTGTCGTGAACCCAATTCGACCCAAGAATCCTCGGCTGCGACTCTCCCCTGAGTTGTACGAAGACGTGCGTCAGCAAGTATTACGTCGAGACGGTTGGCGATGCCAGCGATGCGGCGCGATGTCGAATCTTGAAGTGCACCACCAGGCATTTCGCAGCCATGCCGGCGACGACTCCGAGGAGAATCTGATCACTCTTTGCGCAGAATGTCATGACGGTATCCACAAGGGCGCGAAGCTTTGTGATTGATACGCGGTGAACCGATCAACAATACTCCTATCTTCACGATGAAACGCAGTAACTTCGCACAAGATCCAAGTTCGCCTCACCCTATCTTGATCGGAACGTTCCTATTTTGTGCGGCGTCGGTGGTCCATGCTCTTGTGGTTACTTTTCTATGACGCGACACGTCCGAAGGCTTGAGGCGCTAAAGCGTTTTCGGGGTACTCGCCCGACAGGTCAGGCACGAACGACATCCCCTTGAAAGAAAAACTGGCATGTCTGAAGCAAAATGCGGTGAACCTCTACGCAACTCGTCGTGGACAGCGAACCGCCGGCACTCCACCTTGACGAAGTCCATGCGCTGCCACTCTGGCCGAGATACTAAGATTCTCTACAATGGAAGAATCTGTCATCGGCAACGGAGTAAGTTAAACTCACGTTTCTCAACCGGTTCTTACCGGTCTTATGGTTTCCATTCTCATCACGACCTTCAACTCGGCACAGTTCGTCGAGAGATGTCTGGATTCAGCGCAGCGTCAATCCTATCGGCCGCTTGAAATAATTATCGTCGATAACGCCTCGGAAGATGGCACTCGCGACCTGCTTGCAAAGCGCGGGGGGATTAAGGTCGTTTACAACGACGCCAACATCGGTTTTGCTGCGGCGCAAAATCAGGCCGCACGAGCGGCCCAGGGCAGTTGGCTATTGTCGCTCAATCCGGACGTCGTTCTCAGTCCGAATTTCATTGCGGAAGCGGTTTCGATGGGAGAACTGAATCCGAAGATTGGATCCGTCTGCGGCAAACTCCTGCGCTGGAATCCAGGGTCCGACCCCGAGTTCACCAAAGTGATCGACTCCACCGGAATCTATTTCCTGCCCAATCTTCGCCACCTTGATCGTGGAGCGGACGAGGCGGACCGAGGGCAGTCTGAACGGGCGGAATATGTGTTCGGTGCCACCGGGGCGGCGGCGCTATATCGCCGGAGCATGGTCGAAGATGTCTCGGTGGGCGGCGAGTTTTTCGACGAGCAGTTCTTTGCCTACCGGGAGGACGCGGACCTGGCATGGCGGGCGCAGATAATGGGCTGGCACTGTCTGTACACGCCGCGCGCCATTGCCTGGCACGTTCGACGCGTGACTCCAGAACGTCGTAGCGCGCTACCGACAGAAATCAACTGGCATTCCGTCAAGAATCGGTTTTTGATGCGGGCGAAGAACATCTCGTGGAGACTCTATGCCAGTTGTTTTTTTCCTACCACCCTGCGGGATGCGCAAGTGATCGGCTATTGTCTACTGGTCGATCGCAAACTCGCTTCAGCATTGGCTGCGGTTTGGAAGTCCCGGCATGAACTCAAACGGAAGCGACAGATCATCCAGGCACACCGCCGCGTGTCGGACCGCGAGCTTCTATTCTGGTTTTCCGGCAGGGGCGTCGGCACTAAATTCAGTGCCTCCGAAACCTCGTAAACTGAACTCCAAGACAGCTCTCAGGCGCGCATCTCTGCAAAGAGGCGTTCATACTGATCAACAACGCCATCCCAACGATAGACTTCCAACGCGACACTCTTAGCCCGGTCACGTAGGTCTCTGAGTCGCTCAGGCGCAGCAATTAATTGTTCAAGCTTGGTTGCCAGATCACGCTCGTCTGGATGAAAGGAAATCCCACAATCGCGCGCAGTCTCGCGATTCGCCGGGGTATCGAGATACAGAACAGCATTGTTTGCCGCCATGGCCTCCACGAGCGCTGGGTGGATCCCCCCAATCTCGCCGGCGAAGACAAATACTCCTGCATTCTTCTGTAGGCTCCAATAGCCATCGCCGTAGACGGCGCCGGCGAAGATGACACGGTCATCAGCCAAGGATTGCAGTTTCCGAACGTAATCAGCTTGATAGGGATTGCCGCCCACAATCACCAAGGGCCAGTCCGTGCCCAAGGATCGGTAGGCCCTAATGACGAGCTCCGGATTATTTTCCGGTTCGAGCCTGGCCACGTAGAGGATGTAGCGTCTGCTCGAAAGTCCGAAGTCGCCAAGATGGTTGCTGGTGTTCGGTGGCTCAGCGCCATAAGCGATCATATCGGACCGCTTGCGATAGCGCTGCCAATAGTAGTCCTGTATCGCCCGCGCGTCGGTCACGATTTTGGTCGGTGTAAGAGCTGAAAGGATCTCACAGAAGTGGAGGAACCACTGCCCCAGGAAGTTCCATTTGCGGCGTTTTCGGTCCAAGCCGTCGACGTTTAGGGCGGTCGGCTTTCCCACCATCCGGGGAATCCAAGCAAACGGGCTATTGGCGACATTGCAGATGAGCACTATGTCCACGTCCGTGAAGCTTACGTGCAGGACCGACATGAAAGTGTGAACCAGCGTATCGAAATGCTTGCTTGCAAGGGTGGGCAAAATAACTCGCCGTATGCGCTGGTCAAAAACATCCTCCGTGCGTGTGAACGGCTTGCGGCAATAAACGGTCACGGTATGTCCCCGCTCCACTAGTCGTTTCGAGAGTTGGTCAGCCAGGGTCTCAAATCCGCCATAGCGGGCCGGGATACCGCGAGTACCGACGATTGCAATCTTCATGAGAACGGCTATTTGTGATTTCCGCGGCCACCAAAAATCAGTTGCGCGGCTAGTTTGCAATACGCTCCCCGCTTGCACACCTAATCGCGTATTGCCAGGCAACGTGCCAGTAGGCTTCCAGGGTTTCGGTGATCGAAGTCCCCGCGGGCCTGAATCCAACCAATGATAACAGTGCGCGACACAGCAGCCCTATGGTGATGGCGACGCGTAGCGCAGCAAGTTCGGAGCGGCTGCGATGTTTCATAAAATATCGCACAAGGTTTTTGTACCAATGGGACTGCCGATCACGGAAAGAGAGTCGATTTACACTGTGCCCCCCCGCATGCAAGAAAATAGCGTCTGGACAATAAACAATTTTCCATTCTCTGTCGCGAAGGCGGCGACAGAAGTCAACGTCTTCAAACCAAACCGGAAAGAACCTCTCATCGAACCCATTGATCGCCTCCCACGCTTGGCGCTTCACCGCTAGACAAGCGCCCGCGGGCTGATCAACGTCTTGAGGGGTTTGGTAATCCAGATCAAGGCAGCGGTAATGCACATTGCAGGAATTGCCCGGCCAAACGCGGTTTAGTAGCAGGACTTCTGCAAGCATGCTTCCAATGGTAGGGAACCTGCGGACAATGAAACCCTTTTGTGGCAGGCCGTCTTCGCCCATTAAGAGACCACCTGCCGCTCCCACGGTATCGGCTCGGAGGGCCTTCGCTAGGTTGTCTATTGAGCCAGGCGTCGCTATGGCGTCGGGATTGAGGATCACCAAAAAGTCGCCTTCGGCAACCTTGACAGCTTGGTTCACTGCGCCCGCAAAACCGGCATTATGCGAATTGATCAATGTGTGAACTTCGAGCGGAATGGCCTGCGCTTGTCGAACTGTGTCATCCTTTGAATCGTTGTCAACCAGCACAACTTTCCATTGTCTGAACCGCACCAGCGCTTGCAGACACGAACCAATGCAGCCGCCTGAGTCGTGAGTCACTATTACGATGGTGCCAACGGGCATGATGAGATGGGATTATAGCTTTGAGCAGTGTAGCTCTTTGGAATCTCCGCGAAAGCGGTTCAAGAAACGCGGCCTGCTCGCTGTTCCAAGGATGGCGTTGCGTTTGACACCACCAAAGATTCACAATACCTTGGAAATGAGGGCATATCGGTTTATGGGCGAGCTTTTTCGTGACACATATCGTTATCGCGAGCTGATCTGGGCCCTCGCTCTGAAAGAACTGCGGGTTCGTTACAAGCGTTCGGTCCTAGGTTTCCTCTGGGCATTGCTCAACCCCGCGCTCCTGATGCTTGTTTTGACATTGGTCTTCGGAACCATTATGCGATTCTCGAAGCCGCATTATTCGATATTTCTGCTTAGCATGCTCCTCCCCTGGACTTTCTTCTCTCAGTGCTTGGCTTACTCGGTCGAATCGATCGTGGGAAACGGCGAACTGCTCAAAAAAGTTCGTGTCGCGAAATTGGTATTTCCGCTTGCGGCGGTGGTTTCGAATATCATAAATTTTGGGCTTTCGTTAGTTCCATTATTCCTGCTCATTATCGTAATGCGATTTCCGGTCCACTGGACGTGGATCTACTTGCCCGTCCCGATCCTCGGGCTGTTTCTGTTCACCTTGGGTACAGCGTTTTTCTTTGCAACTATCAATGTTTTCTATCGCGACGTCAGCCACATCGTGCAGATTATTCTTTCTGCCTGGTTCTACTTTTCTCCCGTCATCTATTCTTTAGACTTCATTCCCGCCAAACACAGGTGGATCTTTCAGCTTAATCCCATGCTTTACGTGCTGAATGGATTTCGGCTCAGCATCTACTACGGCCTGCTGCCCTCGTTGCCTTCAATAGGTTTATCGCTGGCCTGCGGTGTGATTGCTCTGTGGATTGGATTTGCCGTCTTCCGTCGATACGAAAAGACCTTCGTGTACTACGTCTAGGCAGCGATGCCATACGATTCCGACAGTATCGAGTTTCAGAACGTGGTGCAAAGGTTCCGGCGAATCCGGGAACGACCGGACACTCTGAGGGAAGTGTTTGCGAAAATTGTCCGTCGTCGGCAGCAGCTCCAAGTTTTTGAAGCGGTAAAGCAAGTCTCGTTTGTGATTTCGAAGGGCGAAACGGTCGGACTCATCGGCCGGAATGGGTCTGGTAAGAGCACAATTCTGAAGATCGTTGCGGGAGTCTACGCGCCAAGCGAGGGCCACGTGAATGTTCGAGGCACCATCGCTCCCTTGATTGAGCTGGGCGCAGGCTTCCATCACGAACTGACAGGCCGGGAGAACATTCTGCTCAACGGTCTCCTTTTAGGGTTGACTAAGCGCCAAATCAGGGAACGCGAGGAGTCCATCATCGAGTTTGCAGAACTGGGAGACTTTATAGATTCTCCAGTGAAGCAGTACTCCTCCGGAATGTACATGCGCCTCGCGTTCTCTGTGGCTGCCGAAGTTGATCCCGATATCTTGATTATTGACGAGATTCTGGGCGTGGGCGACGCCGGATTTCAGGCAAAGTGCTTTGACCGGATTGAGTGTTTTCGCCGGGCGCGGAAGACCATCCTTTTCGTTTCGCACTCCATGGATAGCATCCGCAAGCTGTGTGACCGGGTCTTACTGCTCCATGCAGGACGACTGGTTGAAGAAGGTTCACCGGACCGTGTGATCGCCCGCTATGAGGAAATACTTGGAAATCGAGTGCCTGAGGCAACACGGAAATAAGCCTTTTATCGAGTCGCGCGACAGACATCGGGCGGTGAAGGTTCATTCGCATCATCCTGGAGGCGGGAAGTGTTGCCTTGGATGAAACGTCGCAGTGGACAGGGAGTGCGCCATGTGATCTTGCACTATCACGTCTTCAAGAATGCCGGCAGCACGATTTACTCCATTCTGGAAAGGAATTTTGGCAGACGACTGGTGTCCCTCGATAGTGGACACTTCAACCGTTTACTTGCCGACGATGTCCTCCTAGCTTTTTTGAAAAAACATTCGCGAGTGCATGCGATCTCCAGTCACCACCTTGTGCCACCGCACCCGGCGCATCGAGATTTCGTCTTTCACGATATATTGTTTCTTCGCAATCCTCTCGCCCGATTGTCATCGATGTATGACTTCTATCGACGCACCGGCACTACACATGATCCTTTGATCGCGGAGGCCAAGTGCCGAACGACCGCGGATTTCATGCGGTTGTTGATTGAGAAATATCCGCAGTATGTGAATAATGCACAGACGAACTTTCTGTTGGCTCGAAGCCGGAACGCTCAAGAACCGGCTCTGGAGAGTGCCTTCCGGGTTGCCTGCAAGGCAACTGTTCTCGGCGTGACCGAATTTTTCGATCTTGGCGCCGTGTTGGCTGAATATTCTCTTGCTCCCATCTTTCGTGGAATCAATTTCGGGTATAGTGCGGAGAACGTCAGTTCTATCGCACCGCGACAGTTGGACATCCACTTGGCGCAATTTCGAGACGCTTGCGGGGATGACATCTATGAGCAGCTCCTGCAATCTAATGCGCTCGACCTCGCGCTGCTAAAGCTGGCCACAGAGGAAATCTATCAGCGGTTCGATGCTATGCCCGGCCATGAGGAACGATTGAAGCACTTTTTGCAATGGCGCAGTACTCTTCACCCTAGTGCGGTAAGAGGGGTGCTGGCTTCGAATCATCCTAACGACTTTGTCCGCTATGCCAATTCGGGCACGAACTGAACCCGACGGCAAGAAGGGCGGCGCTACCCGGCATCCGCCATCCATTGCCGCCCTTGTGCTCTTACTACTCGCTCCTGTGGACTGGTTTATTCTGGTGATTCTGTTTTGCGCAGAAATCTTCGGCACGGTCTCGCGCAGAATCTTCCCGAAAACGCCGCCCACGTTTTCACCACCACCACCGGAGTGCAGCTTCCTGGTTGTGAGCTGGAATTCGCAGAGCATGCTGGAAGAGTCCCTACCGCCCCTTCTGAATGCGCTTCGCGAGGATGGTGGAAACCACGAGGTAATCGTTGTTGATAATCACAGCACTGACGGTACTGAAGAATACATTCGGAGACGTTTTCCTGAAGTTCGGCTCGTTTTGAGCGAAAAGAACGTCTATTTCGCGGCGGGTAACCGGTTAGGAATCGAGGCGGCAACACGCGATATTCTGGTGCTCATGAACAGCGACACGATAGTGCGTCCCGGCTTTCTGTCGCCGTTACTCGCCGCTTTGAGGGATCCTGCCACGTTTGGCGTGGCTAGTACGGTCATGGGGCACGGGCAAGAAGACTCTGAAACGGGCAATACTCATGCGCATTTCAGGAGAGCGTACCTTGAATGGACTCACGACTCCATCTCGGGCCTCGAAAATGGCGCGTGCTATCCAGTTTTCTGGCTTCACCGCGGACTGTTTGCTGTAGATCGCCGAAAATACACTTGGCTGGGCGGGTTTGACAGCCTCTACGATCCCTTGTACATGGAGGATATCGATTTATGTTATCGAGCATGGAAGGCCGGCTGGAAGTGTCTTCTGTCGGTGGACAGTCAAGTATCACATCACCACCATCTCGGTACCCCGACTGCAGGTGAAACATTCCTTCGCACCATCGTCCGACGAAATCAATACATCTTCTTTTGGAAGAACATTAACGACCTCCCAATTACAGCGAAGCACATCTGGCAATCAAGTTGGACACGAGTTCGCCGCGTGAGTGTTCCAGATGTTGCAACCTGGCAGGAGATCCGGAGTTTTTTGGGCGCACTCGAGCGCCTCCCTCGAATTCTGGCAAGAAGGGTCGCAATGTCGCGGTCGATCGTCCGGAGCGACCGGGAAGTATTTGGGCTAACATCAGAAATCAACCCCGGATCCTCAGGGGATAGGATCATTGCTCAGTCAGTACCGGTAGCGAGTGGTCCATCAACCGGGAAATGACTCGCCGACATCCTCGTCGCACCAGGAAGGATTCGCGAAGGCCTCACGCCGCTTAACGAATGTAGGCCGCATTCCTCGCGAGGTTGTTCTGAATGACCTTGACAACCATCTTTTCCTTGGGAAACCTCGCCAAATACTGGCGCTACTGCCGGATCTATGGTGTCAGGACTGCTACCCAATTGGCGATCCGGAGACTCCGGAAGCCCATGGGAAACCCACCGACTGAGGTTGCCCATCTTTCTCTGCCGGTGGTCACCAGCTCCGAAGACCTGGTTTCTCCCATCGACAAAACAGTTTCTGTCGTGATTCCCACCAAGAATGCCGGCAGCTACATTGAAGGTCTGTTGGAAAAGTTAAAGGCTCAGAAAGGCGTTCGGCCATGCGAAATAATCTTGATTGATTCGGGATCAACGGACGGCACTGTGCATTTGGCCGAGTGCGAAGGCGTGATTGTACTGCAGATAACACCGCAAGAGTTCACTCACTCCATTTCACGGAATGTAGGAGCCGAAAGAGCTACCGGAGACTACCTTCTATTCATGGTGCAAGACGCCCTGCCGCTCACCAATCTCTGGCTGTGGGAGATGATAACAGCTCTGGAAACCAATCAACTCGTAGCGGTCAGCTGCGCAGAGTATCCCCGTTCCGACTCCGACCTCTTCTATCAATTCTTAATTCATGACCAATACAACTCGTCTGGACTCGAACAAGACAGAATTCTTGCTTGGGACAAGTCCTGTTCCTCCTATTTGGGATTAAGATCAAATGCCCAAATCAGCGATGTTGCCGCACTCGTCCGTCGTAACGTCTTTAAGAATTACCGCTACAGGACGGAATATGCAGAAGATCTGGATCTCGGCATCCGACTCATTCGCGACGGTCACAAACTTGGATTTCTGCACAGCACCCGAGTCCTGCATTCGCATAATCGGCCCTCGTATTATTTCCTGAAGCGGGGTTACGTCGACGTCAGGTTTTTGGTTGAGGTGTTCCCCAATTTCGTGTTTCCGGAGGTAGCGGATCAATCGAAGCTTTATTGCGACATTCTGACCATGTGCCACCGGGTCAACCAAATCGCACGTGAGCTTCCAAATCTTAGCTTGCCCTTATCAGTAAAAGAATTGACGGACCACTTTCTGGCAATGCTTTCTGCTTCACAAGCAGAACCCGCCTTGGATAGGAAAGGACTAAGCTCGGAATTTCAAGACTTCATGGAGCAGCTATCGGAGAACTGTCAGACCGTGAATTCTCGATCCGCCACAAAAGCCAATATGATTGTGCCTCACGTGATGGATCACGTTGAACGTCTCCAAAATTGGATCTGTGCCATTTATGACATCGCAGACAGGCGCCTTGCCTGCGATATCGCGACTGCGTTGGAAAAGGTTTTCGCGCTGCATAGCGGAACGCATTTGGCCTATTTGTATTTGACGCTAAGGAATCGTGGCAAACTCGATGAGGCCCTGATCACCATGGATAGAATACTGACGGCTGGGGTCTAAATCGCGCGATGAGGATCCTCTACGTAGTCCATCAGTTTTACCCTGAGTCTTCCTCAGGGACGGAGCAGTTCCTGCTCCACCTTGCATCTTCCATGCAGCGGAGTGGTCATTATGCCGACATTGTGACGTACAGCTTTTCAGATCGTTCGGATTTTCATCAATCTGGCAGTCTTCTGGCCAAGCGCTATCAGTACAAAGGAATCTCAGTCATAGGACTTCGGCACGAGAGAATCCCAATTGACATAAATACGTCTCTCGAAAATTCTGCGGTTTTCTCACTTGCGAGGGAGGTGCTTGGCAATCGAAGTCGAAGCTATGATTTGGTACACATCGCCCACCCCATGAGACTCACTTCCTTTGCGACGGCGGCGAGTCAAGCGGCAATTCCCTACGTGCTCACCTTAACGGACTTTTGGATGATCTGTCCGAAAATCAATTTGTACACAAGTTTCAATACTCAATGCGGGGGACCGGAAGGAGGCAAAACCTGCATTCAGTGGTGCCCTGAACTTCAACCGGAATTTGTGCGGTCACGTTTGAAGACCGCTCGCGAAATCTTGCATGGAGCCCAGGCAATCGTTGTGCCCTCTCGCTTTGTCGCCGGCATGATCAAGAAAGAGTTTCCAGAACTCTCAGCCAATATCATTCCCCATGGCCTGCCGGCGGATGAGTTCAGCACAAATCCAAGAACGCGTAAGGAAGGGGCAAAGATTATTTTCTCATACTGTGGAGGGTTGTCGGCTCACAAGGGAGTACATGTTTTGATAGCGGCATTTCGCTCACTCGAAGCATTGAACGTTGAACTTCGCATCTATGGGACCGGCAGCCGGCAGGAGCCCGACTATGAGAGGACACTGCGGAATGCCGCCGGGCAGGACGACCGCATAAGATTTTGCGGGAGGTATCAGGAAGAAGAGGTCGGGGAGGTATTTCAGGCTATCGACGCTTTGATTATTCCCTCCCTGTCTTACGAGAGTTATTCCTTCGCGCTGCATGAGGCGCTTGCCGCCAAGGTGCCGGTGATCGCGTCGGCTGTCCCTTGCTTGGATGAGAAAATTAAGGATTCGGCAGCGGGGCTGACCTTCCGGGCGGGAGATGCAGATGACCTGGCGGGCAAACTGAGGTTGGTTGTCTCGGATCCTCGAATGCTCGATAAAATGAAAGAAAACATGAGCGGCCATGGGGTATCGCGGGTCGAGGAGGAAGCGTACCTGTACGAAAGGATCTATCGAACGGCCTCAATCAAACGACTGGACTTGGAAGCCAAATAGGCAGCCATGGAATCAGACGGCTATATTGTCGATACCCAAACCGGTATATTGAGCTTTCGACGGGCAACTCAGGAGACCACAAACCCGAAGCCAACCGTCTTCCTCGACCGTGATGGTGTTTTAAATCGCCACATTGCTGACGGATACGTCACCCGCTGGGACGAGTTTGTGATGCTTCCGGGCGTTCCAACAGCTTTGCGACAGTTACTAAATACGGGATTCCGGTTAGTCATTGTTTCCAACCAGGCCGGGGTGGCCAAGGGTTTCTTGAGCTGTGATGATTTGATCCATATTACGAGCATGTCTCTAAGAAAATTGGGGAAGGACGGCGCAGAAGTGGATGGAGCTTTCTTTTGCCTGCACCAGGCGGTGGATGACTGCCCGTGCCGAAAGCCCAAGCCAGGACTACTCCGCCGGGCGGCTCATTTCTTCCCCACTGATTTCAGCCGTTCTTTTCTCATCGGGGATTCGCGCAACGATGTCCTAGCCGGGGCGGCGATGGCTTGCAGAACGATTCATTTGGCAGCGAGACCGGACGCTTCAGTCCCAGCGACTCACCAGGCGAGCAATTTGACGGAGGCAGTGCGCTGGATCATTTCCCAATCAGTCGGCTGATTCGGAAGGAGCAACCCACAAACGTTCCACCAGGTCACAATAGATGTGACCGAGCAGTATGTGTGATTCTTGGATCCGGGGGGGGTGGTCCGAAGGAACGTTCAGCAAGAGATCGGCATGTTCTCTTAGTTTGCCTCCTGATCTGCCGGTGAGTCCAACTGTGTATGCGCCCAGAATTCGCGCCTCTTCCATAGCGCGGACTACGTTGGGAGAATTCCCACTCGTACTGATGCCGAAGAGGATATCGTCCGGCTTGGCGAATGCCTGGATCTGGCGGGAAAACACTTGTTCATAGCCATAGTCGTTTGCTATCGCCGTGAGAAGAGAACTGTTCGTAGTCAAAGCCACCGAGGGAAGAGGAGACCTCTCGAGCCGGAATCGACCGACGAATTCTGCTGCCAGGTGCTGAGCGTCAGCCGCGCTGCCGCCATTCCCACAAAAAAATACGCAGCGCCCGTTGAGCAGCGCTTGTGCGGTACGCTCTGCCAGCGAACAAAGTTGGGTGAGGAAGGCGGGCATGAGCTTGCGCGTCACTTCGCAGCTATCTTGAACCTGCTTTTGAGCATACGCTAGCAGTTCTGCACGCGTTTTGACCATGGACTCTCCAATTGGTTGGGCGCTGCCCTTTTTTAACCTGCTGCGTGAAAGACTACAACTGCCGTTCTGAGCTGACCTGCGAGGAAGAAGGTCACGCCTGCTGAGTACGGCGGAAATCCGCGCGTAGTAGCTTCCTAGCGAAGCGGGTATAATCCATATTACATCCTGATTATAATGACATCGGCGGTAGGTCCCTGCGAAGCATCCGGTTCTCGATGCCGGCGGATCCTTGTCACAAGGGAAACATCTCACATCTGATGACCCATTCAAATCAACTAGAAAATATGTTTGGCAGGGTCGTGGACGCTAGACGTTATGAGCCGCAGCAGCTGGATCTCAGTGACTGCAACAGCTCACGGACAATGATGATCGAATTCACCGGGACGGGCAAAACTGTCCTGGAGATTGGCACTTCAACTGGGTACATGAGTAGGGTTCTGAAAGAGCGGGGAAATACGGTTGTTGGGATCGAGGTCGATCGGGAAGCGGCGTCAGTTGCCAAACAGTATTGTGATCGCTTGCTGAACGCCGACATCGAATCATTATTGCTAGGCGACGCTTTGGAGAAAAACTTCTTTGACGTCGTGATTCTAGGCGATGTCCTAGAACACTTGAAGTGGCCCGACAAGGTCATTGAGCAACTGAAATCACATCTCCGGCCGGACGGGTATCTCGTGGTCTCTATGCCCAATGTGGCTCATGGCGACGTTATCTTAAACCTGTTCGCGGGAAAATTTCCCTACCACGATTCCGGGCTGCTGGACATCACCCATTTGAGGTTTTTCGGACTAGAGGATGTCGTCAAGCTCTTCAATTCCGCGGGTTACCAGATCTGCGATTTGCGAACGGTCAGGGTCGATGTTGGATGTACAGAGACCAGCCCCGACTTGACCTCAGTTCCCGAAGAGGTCCTTCTGGGAGTCAAGTCACTACCTCACGCGAACTCCTACCAGTTCGTTTTCAAAGCTTTTCGCACCGATGAATGCAGAGAGCCCCTGCAGCTGGAAGAAGTAGGGCTTAAGAGTTCGTTTGAGGCATTCACTACTGAAGTCCGTAGGCTCCGCGCCGAAAACTCGCGGCTGGATGGGTATTTGGCTCGCCTACAGCCCGAGTTCGAGGAAAAGGCCGCCTGGGCCAACCAGCTCAACGCAGAACTGTCCCAAGCTCAATCCCAGGTCCAAGACTTGCAGTCCAAAATCGAGCAGTTGAGCGCCCTTTGGTCGAAAGCGACGCGCTGGAAGAGGGTTCTCGTTTTTTCTATTTTGGCTCCGCTGGATTGGATGGTCGGTATTGTTATCGTCGCGGCGGAGTTAGTTGGGCGCGTCCTGCGCAGGATCACCAAGCGAGACGCGCCTCTGGTCGCGCCTCAAGATTCAAGTCGATGCAGCATCGTCATCGTCACCTGGGAAGGGAAGGATCTGTTGGCCGAGTCATTGCCATCCCTGCTGAAGGCCGTCCGCTTCCACGGCGGAGAACACGAGATTCTGGTAGTGGACAATGGGAGCACGGACGGCACCGAAGAATATCTTCGCACTCACTTCCCAGAGGTTCGGGTCATCCGCAACGAAAAAAACGAATATTTCGGAGGCGGCAATAATCTCGGAGCCCATGCTGCACAAAACGATATCGTCGTTTTGCTCAACAACGACATGCAAGTGCACGAAGCGTTCCTCGCCCCGTTGCTAGCGGGATTCCGGGAGCCTGACGTTTTCGCGGTTGCCAGTCAAGTGTTTCTAGCGGATCCCGACAAACCCCGTGAAGAAACTGGTAAAACACGCGCCAGCTTCAATGGTTGTGACCTGGACTGGAAACATGACTCGATCACTCCGAGCGATGAACGGCAAGGGTACGTTCCTGTGTTCTGGGGACACGGGGGGGCGGTTGCTCTTGACCGGCTGAAGTTCCTGTGGCTGGGAGGATTCGATCGGCTCTACGACCCCTTTTACGTGGAAGACGCCGATATTTCCTATCAGGCGTGGAAGGTCGGTTGGCGGTGCTTGCTGGCGGTGAACAGTGAGGTAATTCACAAACACCGTAGCAGCACCAAGCGTTTCGGAACTCAGTTCATAGCGCAGATCGTCCGCCGCAACCATGAGCTTTTCATCTGGAAGAACTTCGGTGACCTTCCCAAACTGTTTAAGCATTTCGTGCGAGTATGTCGTCAGCGTTCTCGCCGGGCGGCCGTCCCAGGGATTGGAATTCGTCTAGAACTCCGAGCTTGGCTGGGCGCGATGCGGCGGCTCCCGGAAATGCTCGGCCGCAAACTGCGGTTGGCTCGTTCCGTAGTTCGCACCGATCAAGACATATTGGACATCACGAATCGAGGAGGAATCACTTCTTCTTATGAAGTGGACTTCTCACGACCCAGCTCCCAAGAGCAGCTCGGCCCGGGCTGGTATGGAATCGAGAATCCGGTAGGCCGACCCTACTGCTGGATGGGAAAAGAAGCATCATTGTACTTGTGTGCTCCGTCTCAATTAGCTGAGTTGCGGATCGAGGGGCGCGTTCCGCCGTTGGCCTCGTATCGCACGACGTCTCTAACGTTGACGGTGTGTTGCGGCATGGAGCGGGTGCAGTTTGATTTATCCGAAGGTCCTTTCGAGTTCAGGTGCGAATTTTCGCAACTGCAAGCGGGAAAAGCAGCGTTGATCCAGCTTTTGCTCAGCAAAACCATTCCGCCATCGGCCGCGGACAGCCGAACTCTAGGGCTGATCCTCCATCGCATCGGGTTCTGCACTCCCCACGAGGAAGGCCGCAACTTAGATGATAAGGCTGATTTTTTGCCCAGCATGGAACTTCGCCCCGATGCTCATGTTGCTATGCCTAATGCGCGTAAGCGGTTACTTTTCCTGTGCGCTTACGTGCCAGGGGTCGGCTTACATGGTGGCGGGAACACGATGTTTCATCTCATCCGCAAACTGTCCAACCGGTACCGCATTACCGTTTTGTGCCTGATGGAGAAAGAAGTGGAACAGAAGTTTGTTCCCGTGCTGGCACCGTTTTGCGAGCGGCTGCAAGTACTTTGGCGGCGCCAAACTCTCTACGCTCGTAATCCTTTCGGCGTTAAGCCGCCGGAAATTGTCTACGAGTTCTATCACCAAGGCATGCAGGAAGCTGTGGATGCGTGCTTGAGTTCGCAATCCTTCGACGTTGTGGATTGTGAATACCTCCAGACCGCACACTTCGTCCAGCACTACCTTGATGTTCCCGCTGTAGTATCCCATCACGAAGTCTATTCGTTGTCTCATCAGAATCGGTATCGATCTTCACCGTTGCTCTCCATCAATCGACTTCGCAGCTTCATCAACTGGATGCGGATGTTGAATTACGAACAAGAGATGTTCAAGCGTTTCCACGCTGTGATGGTCGTGACAGAGAAGGAAAAGGAATATCTGCGACACTACATGCCGGACCTCACGGTATGCGCCCACCCTACGGGAGTGGACTGCGATTTTTTTTCGCCGCGCGAGGAATCGCTGGAACGAGGCGCGGTGGTATTTCTGGGTAACTTCAATCATGCCCCGAATGTCAGCGGCATTCTATGGTTTCTGAAGGAGGTTTGGCACCGTGTTCGCGAACGCTGTCCCTATTCTCGGCTGTACGTGGTCGGAGGCAACCCTCCCGCGGAGATAAAAACATGGGATGGCATTGATCGCGTGGTGGTGACCGGCTGGGTCGATGACGTTCGATCGTTCTTGGGACGAACTTCGGTATTCATCGCGCCCATGGTCGAGGGTGTTGGCCTGCGAGGGAAAATCCTCGAGGCCTGGGCAATGGCCAAACCGGTGATCGGCACCAGTCTAGCGTTGCAGGGTCTCGAACAAGCGAAAGGCCGCGCCGCGATCGTTGCCGACGATCCAGAGTCCTTCGCGGCTCGGCTGAGCGAGTTGCTCGAGGATGAAAGATCCGCCGCAACAATGGGTAATTTGGGACGCGAGTTAGTGGTATCCTCGTTTTCCTGGGACGCTTTCGCGGATCTCTATCACAGAGTTTATTGTGAGGCCATGCAGGCTCAAGCCTGAGCTACTGCGATGGGATGGGAGCTGTCGCAGGAATTCAGGATATACGGGGATGTCTCGATTTACGTACGAGATACCGGAGTGGACAACCAAACGACGGGAGTGTTCCTGGCCAGTGGCGAGCCTAGCTTGATAGCTAGTATTGTTTCGCGACTGCCAGAGCATTTTCCGAATGTCAGCTTTACCTGCATCGCACCGGCATTGTACCGCGAAAGCATTTGCTTTCCGGGTAACATACTGCTGTTTGAGGACATTAAACAAAGCCCCCTGCACTGGCTTTACGTATTGCGGCGAAGCCGATTTGACATCTGTGTTGCCGTTTTTGCAGGTGGACGTTCATTCCGTAAGTGGAAGTTGATACCGTTCTTGTTAAAGGCTCAGCAGATCTTCATTTACGGTGAGAACGGCGATTCTTTTGTTGTCGGCTGGCGGCACTGGAAGAATTTGTATCGTCACCTGAAAGTCCGACGCGCGCAATGGCCGAATTCGGCATGGCTTTTCATCCCATTTGGTTTTTGTTTCCTATTGGCTCGTACCGCGAGGATCGTCTGGCGGGCCCGGTCGCGGAGGATGTCGGGCTATCACGGTACCAGCGAAAAGTCACAGACGGGAGTGGGAAAATGAGTGCAAACGGCCCGATGGGCGAGCAGGTACCCTGCCTCGTCCTGGTCGGAGGACTAGGAACTAGGTTGCGACCGGTCATTTCTGACATGCCCAAGCCGATGGCTTCAATTTCTGGGAAGCCTTTTCTCGAGTACCTGGTCCAGTGGGTTGCAGGTTCCGGTGTGCGCCGCATAGTGTTGTGTGCAGGTTATCGCGCGGACGTGATCATGGAATACTTCGGGCAAGGCGAGCGGTGGGGAGTGGACATTACATACTCTCTGGAGACTGAGCCGTTGGGAACCTGGGGGGCGATTTGCCAGGCCATGAGGAACGTCGCAGCAGATCATTTCTTGGTGCTTAATGGGGATTCATTCCTGCAAATCGAATTGAAATCCCTTATGGACTTCCATTTGTCCAAACAAGCATTGGCAACGGTGGCTCTGACTGAGGTTGCTGACGTCTCAAGGTTTGGCTCAGTTCGTAGCGCTGCGGACGGTCACATTACAGAGTTTCGTGAGAAGGGTGGGGTGGGCCCGGCATTAATTAACGGGGGCGTGTACTGCCTGTCTAAAAACCTGCTCAAGGCGGCGGCCGACTCCGCTCGCTCCCTGGAAACGGAAGTCTTTCCGTCGCTCATTGGACGAGGTCTTTACGGGATGAGAGTGCAAGGAGAGTTTTTCGATATAGGAATTCCTCGGGAGTATCAGCGACTTGCCACGGACGCCGAGAATTGGATAAAGAGTCTCAAGCTCCCGCCGGGAGTGGAGGAAGAGTGCTAATTCGCGCAAAAGCGCCCTTGCGCATATCGTTTGCGGGGGGAGGGACTGATGTACCCCCTTTCCCACAGCGCGAAGGCGGTTGTGTTTTGAATGCAACTGTGAATAAGTACTCATATGGCATGCTTCGTCCAACCGAGGATGACCAAATCTCGATCAAGTCTGTCGATTTCGGGTTGGCTTTGAATTACTCGGTTGATAAACTCGTCTACGATGGCAAACTCGATTTAGTGAAAGCCGCCATCAGAAAACTGCAGGGTCAGAGTCGCTGTGGTTTCGAGCTGTTTCTTCGCAGCGAGGCTCCGCCGGGCTCCGGTCTCGGATCGTCTTCCAGCCTTATGGTTACCTTGGTCGGGCTGTTGAAAGAATTCCAAAACCTGCCCCTGACCGAGTATGAGATCGCCCATTTGGCGTACGTGATCGAGCGCCAGGACATTGGAATTGATGGAGGGCTACAAGATCAGTACGCCGCCACATTCGGCGGGGTCAACTACATTGAGTTTCAAAGCGACCAGGTGATTGTCAATCCACTGCGCCTCAGCCAGGATGTGATGAACGAACTAGAGCATAATCTGCTGCTGTGCTTCACCGGGCGTACTCATATGTCCGCGCACATCATTGAAGATCAAACCGCTCGCTACAACCGGGGCGAAACCGCTAACCTGGAAGGGCTGCGCCGACAGAAGTCGTTGGCTGGAGAAATGAAGAACTTACTGCTTCGACGCAAAGTCCGAGAATTTGGTGAATTGCTGCACGAGGCTTGGGAATGTAAGAAGAAGATGTCACCGCAAATCTCAAATCCGCATATTGACGAGATCTATGAAGCTGCACGTAAAGCAGGTGCAGTAGGCGGAAAGCTCTCCGGGGCTGGAGGAGGCGGTTTTATGCTCTTTTATTGCTCGTTCGAAAAGAAGCATGAAGTGGCCGAAGCGCTGCGCAAGCTGAACTGCTCGATCAGCGACTTTACATTCGACTTTCACGGCCTTCAGACGTGGCGAGTTGCGGAAGCGAGTAAGGGTTCATAGGAAGAATATGGCTACGGCTGGGGGTCGTAGCGGGTGCGGGGCATGGCATTAATGTA
>Ga0307475_10000784_pt1 | contig 19121 bp, 15 predicted proteins | sample atmos_gasesECM1C_FD_203317 | JGI IMG/M metagenome (GOLD analysis project Ga0307475, IMG submission 203317) | Hardwood forest soil microbial communities from Morgan-Monroe State Forest, Indiana, United States - atmos_gasesECM1C_515 | ecosystem: Environmental > Terrestrial > Soil > Temperate... | reverse complement strand
TCGAGAGGATCGCCTGAAGTACCTATTGGATACGGCATCCGACGAGAATCTGGAGAAGTTCGAGTGAAAGTAAGAATTTCGATTGGCGTAGCGGTGCAAGGAAAGCCGGGCTGGCGCGTTCTAACGGGGATGCCGGAGGAGGCGTTCCAATGAAAAATCCAATTGCGGTGGTTGTGGAAAAGTTTCGCGGCTGGTCGAACGCGCAGAGGGGGCTCGCGATATTGCTGGCGGGGGCGTTTTGCCTGGTCCTTATCAATGGAAGGCGGACTGCCGAGATGGCAGCTGCATTCAAAAGTCCGGCCGCGCCTACGGCGCGACCGGAAAAAGAAGTTTTTCAGGACAACCCGGAGGACAAGGACGGAACCCTGTCGCGTCAAGAGGAGTTTAAGGAGATACCCCGCGGCGGCGGAGTTCCGGCTGCGGGCCCCTTGGGGGCGGTGCCGCAGTCGATTGCGGCACAGAATGTTCCGCTTGCGCCAAATCCACTGATCACGCACACCGCGGACCTGACGGTAGCAACCAAGGAATTCGCGAAGTCGCGCGAGACCATGGAGGAAATTCTGGAGAGGCACCGGGGGTATGCGGCCAAGTTGCGCATGGTCGGGCAGAAGGGCGGGAGCGTGCTTTCTTCTACGCTGCGAGTGCCTTCCACAGAATTGGGCGGAACGGTGAACGACCTGAAGGCGTTGGGCGACGTAGAGCGCGAAGAGCAAGCCGCGGATGAAATTACGCAGCAGCATGCGGACCTGGAAGCGCGGCTGACCAATGCGCGGAACACGTTGCGACGGCTACAGGAACTGCTGCAGAAGCAGACCTACCCGGACGGGAATGTGCGGGAGCTGCAGCGGCAGATCGCGAACGCGAGCGCCGAGGTGGCGCGGTTGGAGGCGGAGCGGCAGAGTTCAGACCAGCGTGTGGTGTTTGCAAACGTGTTTTTCACGCTGCGGGAGACAGTGGCGACGCCAGCGGAATCGTTTGGGGCGCAGCTGCGGAGCGCGCTGGCTTCCGGATTTGGCGACGCGATGGCGAGTTTGGCGACGCTGCTGGTGTTTTTGATCGGGCGCGGGCCGGTGGTGCTGCTGTGGTGCACGATCCTGTGGCTGCCGGTGCGCTGGGTGTGGAAGAGGCTGGCAACGCAACCGACAGCAGTCGCGCAAGGGGCCTGAGGAGGAATGCAACAACGAAAGAATGAAGTAAAAGGTAACGAAAAGTGGAGACTACTGGAGTTTCGCGTATTCGGATTTGGCTTCTTTCAGGATGGGGATGTCGGCATCGGCGTCTTTCCAGGAGGCGAGGAAGTCCTGGTAGGCGGTGCGGGCTTTGGGGGAGTCGCCCTGCAAGGCATAGGCGCGGGCCAGCTGGAGTTGAGACAACGGAATGAAAAAACTAATCGGGTTGAGGTACTGGGCATCGAGGATTTTTTTGAGTTCGGTGGCCGCGGAAGCGCCGTCATTTTTCTTGAGGTACGCCAGGCCGCGAAAATAAGGGACGGCGAAGGTAAAACTGGCTGGGCCGTTGCCCATTTCGGGACGGCGGGCGGCTTCCAACGCCACGACAGCCTCCTCTGGCTTGCCCTGTTGCAAGCTGAGTGCGGCGAGGAACATGGGTTTGTACTGCAAGTGAAGCATGGTGCTGCCGGGATACTCCTTTTCGAAAGCGTCCATTGGCGGTTTGGCTTTGCCAGCGTCTCCGCACAGAGCCAAAGCAAGCGCGGCAGGCACGCGGTTGTTGCCGTTGGGGAAGCGCTGCAACGAAGCGGCGGCCAAAGCGCGAGCGCCAGTACAGTCGCCGAAGGTGGCTAATCGAATGCCTTGTCCAGCATCGCTGAAGGCGACAAATTCCGCCATGCCCGCCTTTTCCCCGAGAGCTTTGGCTTCCGAGAGCGTTTGCTGCCCCAGCCGGCCTTTGCCCAGGACGTATTCGGCGTCGGATTTGCTGGCGATAAAGAAAGGCTCTTCGGGCTTGCCGCGGACCCAGGCAAGCTGACGGTCCATTTCCGCAGAATCCTTGCGCATAAAAGCAATCACGTACAAATCGCGATGGACGCCGATGGCGTCGAGTTTGCGATCGAGAGCCTGTTGGGCGACGGCTTTTGCTTCGTCAATCCGGTTGGACGCGATATAGGCGTCCATCAGGTCCTGATAGGAAAAGGCGCTATCCGGGTCAGCTTTCATTTCCTCCAACGCCATTTGAGCCGCTTTGTCCATTTCGCCGAGCGATGCGTAGGAGAGCTCAAGATTGTTAATAGGGATGGAATCGCGCGGATAGGCTTTGTGCCACTGTTCGTCGATTTCAATGCTTTTGTCGAGATCGCCGATCTGACTGAAGTAGTGTCCGGTGATGTAGAACTTTTCCAGTTCGCTGGCGCGGTCCTTGAGGGCCATGGCCTTTTTCAGGGATTCTTCGGAAACTTTCGCCAGGCCCATGTTGCCCTGAGAGACGCCCAGTTCGCCGTAGGCCATGGCAAAGTTGGGATCGATTTCGACGGCGCGCTGGAAGTGAGGAATGGCGGGACCGTCGTCTTGTTTTTGATGCAGGCTATGGCCCAAGCTGTATTCCTTGAGGGCATCGAGGGACGAGGTGGTGGCGTGATCGAGAGGAGTGGCGAACTGCTGGACGGAGGCGAGGGATTCGCCGAGCTTCTGGCGAATTTGCGTGGCGGCGCGGTCGAGCCCTTTGAGAACCTGTTCTTTGCTATCCACTTCGACTTGTTCGCTGGCCAGGGTGTCGCCGTTCTGGCCGTTCAGGGCTTTCAGCTGAACGATGTAGTGGCTGCCCAGCGGAGCGATAGATCCGGTCATCATGGCTTTGACGTTTTGGCGCTGGCAGATTTCGCGACCGATTTCGGCGTTGATGCGTTGGGTGGAAGGACGGCCCATGTACTGGAGAGCCTGCTGAATTTTGGACTCGGGGACGATGTTGAGGAACGGGGATTGTTCGAGTTGCGAGGACAGCGCTTGTTTGAGAGTGCCGTCGAAGACTGGATCGCCGGTGGTGTTCACAAATTCAGTGAGCAGGATAGAGTCTTTTTCGGTGAGGGCGCTCGTGCGGTGGGTGAAGACGAAGCCTGCGGCCACGGCGGCCAGGACGACGGCGGCGCAGATGCCGGCCCACAGCCAGGTTTTGGAGCGTGGCGGAGCGGGGGCGGCAAGCGAGGTTGCGGACGCGGCGGAGATGTGGCTGGCGCTGGCGGCCGCAGCGGGTTGCGAGCTGGACGATTGCGGGACGGCTGGCTGGACCGACGGATTGGAGGGCGGACCCGAAGCGATATTACTCGGCTGAGGCGCAGCATGCTGAGGTCCTGCGGCGGAAGCGGAACCGAATGCCGGAGTGTTGGAACTGGCAGCGGGGACAGAGCCGGAGTCGGGAGCAACGGGGACGGCGCCGGAACTGCGGGCGGAATCGAGTTCGCGCTTGAGGCGCTTCACATCGCTGCGCAGATCGGCGGCGGATTGGTAGCGGAGTTCGCGGTCTTTTTCGAGGGCCTTGCGAATGATGCGCTCGAGCTCGGCGGGAAGATCGGGATTGAGGCGAACCGGCGGGACGGGCTGGCGGTTCATGATGGATTCAAAGATGACAGCGGAGCTTTCGCCGCGGAACGGGAGCTGGCCTGTGGCCATTTCGTAAAGAACGACGCCGAACGAGAAAAGGTCGCTGCGCGGATCGAGTTCTTTGGCGCGCACCTGTTCGGGGGACATATAGGCGACGGTGCCGATGGTGCTGCCGGGGCTGGTGAGGTGCTCGGGGTCCACGCCTTCGGTGGCCATGGTTTCGATGGCCGACGAGGAGATGGTGCCGGCAGCGGAGCGGAGCTTCGCCAAGCCGAAATCGAGAATTTTGGCGTGACCGCGCTTGGTGACGAAGATGTTGGCGGGCTTGATGTCGCGGTGGACGATTCCCTGGGAGTGAGCGGCGTCCAGGGCGTCGGCGACTTCGCTGGCGATGTCGAGAAAAACTTCCATGTCGAGCGGGCGGCCCATGATCAGGTGTTTGAGGGTCTGGCCGTCGAGAAATTCCATGGCAATAAAGGCTTTGCCGGCTTCGTCGCCAAGGTCGTAGATGGTGCAGATGTTGGCGTGATTCAGTGCAGAGGCGGCCTGGGCTTCACGCTGGAAGCGAGCGAGAAATTGAGGATTGCGGGCGACGTCATCCGGCAGGAATTTCAGGGCAACGAAGCGATGCAGGCGGGTGTCTTCGGCTTTATAAACGATGCCCATGCCGCCGCCGCCGAGTCTTTCGAGGATGCGATAGTGGGAAAAGGACTGTCCAAGAATGGACGGGGCATCCGGCATGGTGGCGTCAATATTAGGGTGCGAGGAAAGGCAAGTCAACGAAGCGGCGACGGCGGCGAGCGATACCTAGGGGTATCGTTTTTGTTTTAGAGAAGACAGCCCTCGGAGGCAGATTACATTTAGATCCTTACACAAGGTTTGCCCGAAAACTCAGCTTAACAGGCTACGATGCGTGTGCGGTTGCGCGTGACGCGGCGCGTGGCGTTGCGGGTGTCGACCACGATTTTGGAGCCGTCCACAATGGCATGGTAATCGTAGCTGGAATGATCAGTGGCGATGATGGCGGCGTCATATTTGCCGAGAGTTTCGGCGGATAGCGGCACGGACTTCATATTTTCAAAGTTGTAGTGGCGCATCTTGTGGAGTTGCGGGAAATAGGGGTCATTGTAATCGAGATGAGCGCCATGCTGCTGAAGCAGCTGCATGATTTTGAGAGAAGGCGATTCGCGCAGGTCGTCCACGTCTTTTTTGTAGGCCACGCCGAGGAGCAGCAGCTTGGAACCGTTGAGGCTTTTCTTGTGCTTGTTGAGCGATTCGGAGATGGCTTCCACTACGTGATAAGGCATGGCGGTGTTGATTTCTCCGGCAAGTTCGATGAAGCGTGTGGCAAAGTCGTATTCGCGTGCTTTCCAGGAAAGATAGAAAGGATCGACGGGAATGCAGTGGCCTCCGAGACCGGGGCCGGGATAAAACGGCATAAAGCCGAAGGGCTTGGTGGCCGCGGCGTCAATCACTTCCCAAATGTCGATATTCATGCGGGAGGCGAGCAGCTTGAGTTCGTTGACCAGAGCGATGTTGACGCAGCGGAAGATGTTTTCGAGCAGCTTGGCCATTTCGGCGGCGCGCGTGGAGCTGACCGGGACGACTTTGCCGACGACCTGGGCATAAAGAGCCTGGGCAGCGCGGCTGCTGGGCGGATTGATGCCGCCGACGACTTTGGGGATTTGCGCGAGGCCGTACTGCTTGTTGCCGGGATCTTCGCGTTCGGGAGAAAAAGCGAGAAAGAAATCGGTGGGAATGTTGTCGCTCTCGATGCCGGAGGCGATGGGGCAGCGCAGGCCGGATTTTTCCAGGATGGGCAGGACCAGCTCTTCGGTGGTGCCGGGATAGGTGGTGGACTCGAGAACCACCAACTGACCTTTCTGGAGACTAGGCTGGATGGAGATGGCGGTTTGTTCGACGTAGCTGAGATCGGGTTCGCGGCGTTCGTCGAGAGGAGTAGGCACGCAGATGATGATGGCGTCAGCGTCCTTGAGCTTGGCAAAATCCGTGGTAGCGGAAAAGTGGCGGCTGTTCACGAACTGCTGAATTTTGTCCTGGCGGATGTGCTCGATGTAGGACTTGCCGGCGTTGAGCATAGAGACTTTAGAAGGGTCGGTGTCAAAGCCGGTGACTCTATGGCCGGCTTCAGCAAAGCGCAAGGCCAGCGGAAGTCCAACGTATCCACAGCCAATGATTGCAACTTTTAATTGCGCGCCTTTAAAGAATTCAGGTTTCCGATCGGCAGGCATCTGAGAGTAGTCGCTCCTCACTCGCTGAAAAATGAATTTTGAAAACGGCGCACGCGGCGCGAAGGGCTGAACTACCAATATATCAGGTTCGCACGCGAAGCCCGGGTAGGGGATGGTATGTATGTTACGCGTTGTTTACGACCAGGAGGCATTGCCGGCAACGCGATTGGCGGCCAAAATGAAAGTGCGGCCGGTGCGAAGATGAGCGCGGCGGAATGGCTGGTTCGATGATCGTTCTGGTGCTGTTACTGGGTGTGACAGCCGGAATCATGGTGGGGTTGCTGGGGATCGGCGGAGGCCTAGTGCTGGTGCCGGCGATGGTGTACGTGCTGCGCATGGACCAGCACCTGGCACAGGGAACCTCGCTTTTTATCCTGCTGCCGCCGATCGGATTGGGCGCCCTTCGACAATATTGGAAAGCCGGAAACGTGGACTTGCGGGCTGGGATTGTCTGCGCGATTGGCATGATCCTGGGCGCCTATCTCGGCGGACTGGTTGCCGTGCCGATGCCGACGCCAAGGCTGAAGATGTGCTTCGGGGCCTACCTCATATTTTCTGCGGCGCTGCTTTGGATGAAGGCGAAACCCGGACAGCCGAGTCCGGCCATCCCTGCGCCGGCAGCTTTGAAAGAAGGCGGGGCATGAACCGCAAACTGCTGGTGGATGCGGGCGTGCTGCTGACGGGAATTCTGGGTGGGGTCGCTTCCGGCATGTTCGGAATCGGCGGGGGCACGATTATGGTGCCGATTCTGGGATTGCTTCTGGGTTTTACGCAGCACCGCGCGCAAGGAACGAGCCTGGTGGCACTCATTCCGCCAACCGGCGTGCTGGCGGTGCTGGCTTATGGAAAGATGGGCTACGTGGACTGGCGGGTAGGCTTGCTATTGATCCCGGGCGTATTTCTGGGAGGAATTGCCGGCGGCAAGATTGCGAAGGGAATCCCCTCGGCCATGATGAGGCGTGTTTTTGCAGCGTTGATGTTTTTATTCGGGGTGTGGCAAATCTTCAGCGTGGTACGCGGATGAGAGCCGCTGGAATTCATGGTTGACGTACATTGCCACATCCTGAGCGGAATGGACGACGGGGCGAAATCCTTTGAGGATTCGTTGGCCATGGCGGAGGCGGCGATTGCCGACGGCATCACACACGTAGTGGCCACGCCGCATTCCAATAGCGAATACCGGTTTGATTTTGCGGCGGTGCAGCGGGCCGCGGCGAAATTACAGAAAGCGCTGGGAGCGAGACTGCTGCTGGCTACGGGCTGTGACTTTCATCTGAGCCCTGAGAATATCGTGGCGCTAAAGAACGGGCCCGCGACGTTCTGCATTCACCAGAAAGATTACCTGCTTGTGGAGTTCAACGATTTTGCGATACCACCGGCGATGGACCAGACTCTATACGAGATCCAGTTGGCGGGGATCCGGCCGATCATTACCCATCCGGAGCGTAACGCGATTTTACGAGCACAACCGCAGCGGCTGGAGCAATGGATTCGCAACGGCTGCTATGCGCAGGTCACGGGAGGATCGCTGACGGGGGTGTTCGGGGCCAACGCGCGGCAAACGGCGATGAACTGGATCGCGCGGGGGCTGGCGCAGATTGTGGCCAGCGACGCGCACAACCTTACGACGCGCCCGCACAAGCTGCGCGCGGCGTTTGACGTAGTGCAGCGTGAATTTGGGCGAGCGCAGGCGGAGGCGCTGTTTGTGGAGAACCCGCTGGCGGTGTTTGAGGGACGAGGGTTGCCGCAGGTACCGGAGATTACAGGGCCGGTTGCGAAGAAGAAGCGGTTTCGGTTTTTTTGAAGAGTTTTCAGGAAACGCCGTCGCGATCAAGACGCGTGATGGAGTGGTAGTCCTGCCCAGGCGTTGAGCAAGCCCAGGTATTCACGGACGACACTAAGCACGTCGTTGGTGGTGCGCCACCAATGCTGCGGATCGAAAGTGTCCTGCGGTGCGGCGCGCACCAACAAATGGCCGCGGTTAGTTCCACTTGAAACATACTTCCAGATGGAACGGACGCGGCGGGTATGCGCTTTGGATGTAACCACGATGACGGTGGCGTCGGGCTGTGACTGCAACTCGTCGAAGACGGCTTTCAATTCGTCGGCAGTGTTGTTGATGCGCTGGGGCAGGATGCGAATGTCGTCCGGAGGAACGCCTTTGGCGATCAATACCATGCGGCTGTATTCTTCCTCGCCGGAATAGGGGAGGTCGAGTTGCTGCATGGCCGCGGCCGGCTGCATGGGGCGAGTGAGCCAGACTTCCTTGGCTTGGCTGGCGCGGAAGACTTCGGCGGCAGCGAGAGCGCGGTCGGGCAAGCCGCCGCTGAGGACTAGGACAAACTGCGCTTTTTGCAGGGGGTCTTCGCGCACCAGCCAGACGCCGGCGTTTTGGAATGCGTAGGCGAGCGAAACGAGCACGAGCAGCGCGGCGGCCGACAGCAACCACGCGCGGCGGGAATAGAAACGTGATGCGGATGCTCTCATGTGAAGCGGGCATGGTAGTGCGGCGACGCACAGTGGTCAATTACCAGCAGCGAAGATAAACTGTCAGGGCTTCAGTTTACTGGCCTGAGGGAGGGTGCATGCGGGCAATTGTGACCGGCGCCGCCGGGTTTCTGGGTTCGCATTTGAGCGACCGATTGCTGGCGGAGGGCTGGGAAGTCCTGGGGCTGGACAATTTCATCACCGGGCGCAAGGAGAATCTAGCGCACCTGAAGAACAACACCAAGTTCTCGTTCGAGGAAGGCAACGTCAGCGACGGGCTTCGCGTGGCGGGCGAGGTGGCTTACGTACTGCATTTTGCTTCGCCGGCGAGCCCGCCCGATTACCTGAAGCACCCGATTGAGACCATGCGGGTGGGTTCGGTGGGCACGCAGAACGCCCTGGAGCTGGCGCTCAACAAGGGCGCGAAATTTCTTCTGGCTTCGACCAGCGAGTGCTATGGAGATCCGGAAGTTTCACCGCAGCACGAGGAATACTGGGGCCATGTGAATTCGGTAGGGCCGCGCAGCGTATACGACGAAGCCAAGCGTTTTTCGGAAGCGCTGGCCATGGGCTACCACCGGCATTACGGACTGGACACGCATATCGTACGAATTTTCAACACCTACGGACCGCGCATGCGGCTGAATGACGGGCGAGCGCTGCCGAATTTTGTGTTTCAAGCGCTAAGCGAAAAACCGATTACCGTTTTTGGAGACGGCAAGCAGACACGCAGCTTCTGTTACGTTTCGGATTTGATCGACGGAATTTACCGCCTGGCGCGTTCCGCAGAGCACTTGCCGGTGAACATCGGAAACCCCGAAGAGATCACGTTGCTGGAATTCGCGCAGCGGGTGCGCGCGTATTTCCCGAAAGCCGGACCGATCGTGTTTGAGCCGCTGCCGCAGGACGATCCCAAGCGGCGTTGCCCGGACATCCGCAAAGCGCAGCGGCTGCTCGGATGGGAGCCTAATGTGGCGCTGGCCGACGGCTTGAAACGCACCATCGAATATTTTCAAGAACAGTTTGCCGCGGCGAAAACGGCGTAGATGATTCTTGGCGCGCTACTCGCGGCCGAAGGAAACGTACTCGAAGCCGAGCTGCTTCATTTTGGTCGGTGAGTAAAGGTTGCGGCCGTCCACCACCAGCTTGCGCGCCATAACTCTTCCGGCGCGTTCCCAGTCCAGTTTTTTGTAAACATTCCATTCGGTGCAGACCAGCGCAGCGTCCGCGCCTTCCAGAGCCTGATAAGGATCTTCGTGATAATGGACCTGAGGAAATTGCTTTTTGGCTTTTTCCAGAGCTTCCGGATCGCAGGCGTGGAGCTCCGCACCTTCTTCCAGCAGGCGGCGAATCACTTCAAGGGCCGGCGCAAAGCGGATGTCGTCAGTGTTGGCTTTGAAAGCCAGGCCGAGAATCGCCAGGCGCTTGCCTTTGACCACCCAGAGAGCCTTGCTAATTTTTTCGAGGAAGCGATCAATGCGCAGTTTGTTGACGCGCTCAGCGGCTTTGAGAATCTCGAAGTCCACGCCGACGGTGCCCGCCAGGCTGATGAAGGCTTGAATGTCCTTAGGAAAGCAGAAGCCACCGAAACCCAAGCCAGCCTTGAGGAATTGCGTGCCGATTCGCGGGTCGAGGCCCATGGCGTGAGTGACTTCCTCGACGTTGGCACCGAGTTTTTCGCAGAGGTCGGAAACCGCATTGGCATAACTGATTTTCAGCGCCAGGAATGAGTTGGAGGCGTGCTTGATGAGTTCGGCGCTGCTGATGGTGGTGACCAGGAACTCAGCACGCGGGCCATCCGGGCACAAGCCGGTGCTATGTACCGGGCAGACGAACCTGCGTTCCAGAATCGGTTCATAGATTTCGCGGAGTTGCTGGGCGGCGGCCGGATCCTCCACGCCGACGACGATGCGGTCGGGGTGAAAGAAATCTTCGACGGCGGTGCCTTCACGCAGGAATTCGGGGTTGGAAGCGACTTTGAAGCCGCCGTTGCCGCGGCTGTAAGCGGCAAGCGCGCGCTGCAGCTCGAGGCCGGTGCGCGCAGGGACGGTGCTTTTCTCGACGACCAGCTTGGGCGAACGCGCCTGAGCGGCGATTTGCTGGGCGCAGTGATCTATGGCGGAGAGATCGGCGCTGCCATCCGGGCGCGGCGGAGTGCCTACACAGATAAAGATGGCGTCGCCGAAGCGGATGGCTTCGCCGGCGTCAGCGGTGTAGGAAATGGTGCGGGCCTTGGCGGCGGAGTCGAGAATCTTGTCGAGGTGCTCTTCGTAGATGGGGACCTGGCCGGCTTTCAGCTGCGCGATACGCGCGGCATCAATGTCCGTGCAGATGACTTCGTGGCCCGCTTCCGCGAGGCACGCTCCGGTAACCAGACCGACATAACCGCAACCGATGACTGATAAACGCAAGGCTTTCTCCGTTCCTGGATCGCCCTGCGCGCGGGAAACGCAGTGGCGAAATTCGACTCCGTCAAACTAGCGTGGCCTTTTGCCCATAAGCAAACCACGCAAACCGAGCAAGATCAAGCGAGGCTGGTGACGAAAAACGGTCCACAACAGCCGGGTGGAATGGTCGCGATGAATTTCGCCGAGCGATTCGCGGGTCGCAGTATTCAGCAGGTCCACCAGGTAGGAGTAGTGCTGCTGTTCAAAATGGTGCATGGTGCGGCGAATCAGCCAGTGAGTGGCGAGTTCGCGGTGCAAAGCGCGCAGTTCGGCGCCGTTACCGGAGCCGAGCAGCGCGTCGGCCACGCCTTGCGCGCCGCGGAAGCCGGTGACGATGCCGCCGACGGTCGAGACTTTCACCTGCGCGGCGGCGTCTCCGACCAGAAAAACTTTGCTGTTGCCGACGCGGCGCTCGACCGGAATCCATTTCTTGTAAACTGGAATGCGCGCGCCCTGCCATTCCAGCGGTTCGAGATGCTTTTTTTCGAGAAAGCGCTCGATGCGCTGTTTGGTTCGCTGGCCGCTGCCTTCACCGATGATACCGAGGGCGCCGCGCGATTCGTTTTCCGGGATCAGCCAGTAAAAATAGGGCGTGTCGTCTGGAACGAACCACACGCGAGTGGTGTCCGGGCGCAAATCCTTAGGCATTTTGACGATGGCTTGCACCAGCGGAACGGTTTCGACGGGCGGCCAGCCGGCGGCGCGGCCCACGCGAGTGGTGACGCCATCGGCGCCGACTACGGCATCGGCGTGGATCTCTGCGTGGCGGCCTCCGGACTCCACTTCCAGGCGCAGGCCGCGCGAATTGGGACCGAGGCCGAGAAATCGGGTGTCGAAAGAAAGTTTGGCGCCGGCTTTTGTGGCTTCGGCCGCGAGCGAAGGGATCAGGCGGGCGCGCTCGATGATCAGGTCGGGCTTGCGCAGGGCAATCTCGGCGGAGCGCCCATCGGTGAACAGTTCAAAGCGGCGAATTTCGTTGACAACGCAGGAGGCGGCGGAGGCTCCGAGTTGTTCGCGGAAATGATGAGTGACGATCAGGGAGCGCGGCGCGGGATCTAGGCCGGACTTGGATTCGAGGACGTGCACGTTGCGGCCGCCGGCAGCGACTTTAGCCGCGGTAAGCAAGCCAGCCGCAGAGCCGCCCACCACGACTACGCTGCGATTGATGTTGTCAGGAAGAGACTTCTGCTCAATCTCGTGCACTCGTCCGGCTCAATTCGTCACACCGGCACCTGCCATAAAGCCGGGTTTTTGCAATGTAGTTTGGCTTACTCGCCAGTTTCTCGTGCCCCCGCACACCAGCACCGTGAGACTCGCGAGCGGCCCAAAAAGTATAGCGAATCCTGGCGTGACGCGAAATGGCTGAGGAAACAAATCACTCGGTGGCTACAATGGTTTTGTGGGCCTGCCGTTCGTAGGGAGCACGCTCGAGAAAAGCGACGCCGGCGAGGGCGATGACCACGGCAAGGATGCCGATGACCAGCGAAAGCGACAGAGCAACCGTGCTCACCAGCAGCGCCAGTGCACCCGAAACTGCGCCGATCATGTACATGGCCAGAACGGCGCCGCGCTGGCCGAGACCTAGATTGGCGAGGCGGTGCGCAGCGTGATCTTTGCCCGGACTGGCAAAGGGCAGGAGTCCCCGGCGGCTGCGGGATATGGTGACCAGCGTGGTGTCGAAAATGGTGGCGCCGAGAATCAGCACCGGAACCAGCCAGGCGGAGACCAGGTTGGGTTGGGCCAGACGGAGCTTCAAGGCCAGAGTCGCCATCAGAAAGCCGAGGAACATCGCGCCGCCGTCGCCCATGAAAATTTTCGCGGGCTTGAAGTTCCAGCGCAGGAAACCGGCTGCCGCGCCGAGGACGGCCGCAGCCAATACGGTGACTAGAGTTTGGCCGCTCAGATAGGCCAGCAGAGCGAAAAAGGCCGCGGCCATGGCGGCGACTCCGGCGCACAGGCCATCCATGTGGTCAAGAATGCTGAAAGAGGCGGTGACGCCGACCACCCAGACGACGGTCAGAGCGGCGTCCAGAACATCACCGGTACGGCCACCAATGAGTGTGCTGAAAATTTGGGCACGGATGCCGCTGAGCAGCAGGATAATGGCGGCCAGTGGCATGCCAATGAATAGCTTGACCTGATGGTGCAGCAAGCCGCGGTCATCGAGGATGCCAACCGTCGCGATCAGCGTGGCGCCGGTGAGAATACCCCACACCTGAGCGCGCGCCGGTCCTTCGACAAGAAAGAGCACCGCCGATACGACGCCGCCATAAATGGCCAGTCCGCCGAGGAGTGGGATGGGCTGCAAATGAACTTTGCGTGGACCGGGACGGTCCACCATACCGACGCGAAGAGCCAGGGCGCGAACTGGCACGGTGAGAGTCAGAGATGCGAATAGAGCTATGAGAAAAGCCAGCAGGCCTGCGGCCATGCACCCTCAGATTTCAGAGTTACGGAACCGATGAGGCCGGCGCCATCGGTGGACACACGCGACTCGCTGCCGGATTGGGATTCCGGCTCCCAAGTGAAAAGAGAAAAGTTGACCGTTGGGCGGTCAACGCGCTGCCCCACGCAGCGGAATCACGATAACCCGGAAAAATGCCGTTGGCTAGTTAAAATTCGGAGAAAGTGACCAAATACAGATAACTATGTAGAACATGGAAGAAGCAGAAAATGTGCTGCGATGCAGAAATCTTTTGCCGGGCCTTGGCCCAGCTAGCGGGCGGGCGATTTGACAACCTCTAGGAGCTGGGCAAACTTTCTTAGTTCGTTCGCCCTGGCATAGCCTGGAGCGGCAGCGCGGGCGGCCTGGGCCATGCGCTCGACTCTGGGGAGGTCGGCGGCGAGATGGCGAATGACCGTGGTGACTTCGTCGGCCCGGTCGGGGTCGGCACCGACGCCGAAGCCGAATCTTTCGCCGAGCGAGACCGCGTCGGTTTCGCGCGGGGCTATGGCCACGATGGGTTTACCTGCCGCCAGGATGCCGTACATTTTGCTGGGCACGACCACTCCTTCGAGGCCGCGCTTCACGGTAATCAAGTGGGCGTCGGCGGCAGCCAATACCGAAGGAATTTTGCTGGACGGGAAGAATGGCAGGAACCGCACATTGGAAACGCCGGCAGCGAGCGCTTCGATTTCAGCGCGCTGCGCCCCTTCGCCGACGAACACAAAGCCGATGCCGTCTTGCGCAAGTTGACGGGCCGCCCCGATCAGCGTGGCCCAAGCGCCGTAGAAACCGAGATTACCGGCGTGGACCAGCACGAAGCGGAAGCCGCCGCGGATGGCTGGGATGACCTGAGGATCGAGCGGCGGCGGGGGCGCGGCAGCGTCCGGAATTTCCGCGCCGTCGCGGATGATTTCAATATTTTCGGCGGCGACGCCCTTGGCCAGGATGCGATTGCGCATGTCTTCGCCGAGCACGATGACCCGGGTGGCCCGGCGCAGCGCCCAGCGATGCAGATTTTCCCAGATGCGGGCCGGTAAACCGGGTGCGACGATGGAGCCGCCAACGGCCATGTCCGGATACATGTCGCGGATGTTGTAAAAATACGGTTTGCCCTTGAGGGTGGCGACCAGCGCGCCGGTGATGCCCTGAAAGGGCGGGTCGGTCATAGCCAGAATGGCGTCGCAAGGTGTGAAGAGAGCGCGCGGAATGGCCAGCGCGGTGTAGGTCAGATAGTTGAGGACGCGGCGCTTCATCTGCAAACGGGAAAAATCCGTGGAGCCGGCGCGAACGATGCGCGCCGCCCCGGCGTCTTCTGTTTGATAGATCCGCCAGGGGCGGCGTTCCATAGGGTCGTAGGACGGACGGCCGCATAAAACCGTCACTTGATTTTTGGCGGTAAGCGCGCTGACCACGGATTCTGCCATTTTTGCCGTTGCCGAAGTATCCGGCGGGTAATAAAGATTCAGGAGCAGGATGCGCACGGGACGATTGTACACGGGAGCCGGTGCGTGCCTGGGTGGCGACCGAGGGCGGAAATTCTCCGGACAACGCGCGCATTCTGGTGTTTCATACTTATGGGCATGCGCTGGACCATCATTCTTCCCGTCATGGGGCTGCTGCTATTCACCGCGGTGAGCTTTGAGTCCGCGCGCGTGAACGATCAATTGCAGCAATCACCCAATCGCTATTACTGGTGGTCGTCGTTGCGGCTCGATTCGGATCCGCTGAATGAACATCCGAGACCTGCGGAGCGATGCCAATACGACCCCGAGGCCTGCGCGAACTGGGATGTGCCAACGCAGCGCACGGCGCCCGGATGGCTGGACCGCATGCTGGTGGTGTCGGGGCTGCCGGCGTTCTTGCTGGGCTTCGGAATTTCCTATCTGCTCGGACAACGCGGCGTGGATGAAGTGCTGAGTTTCATGGTGGCCATGCCAGTGCTGATTTTCGGGTGGTATTACCTGGTGGGTTGGCTCATCGAAAGCTGGATGCGCAGGCGGAAGCTGGAGAAGAAAGTACCGCTGAAGTTGACTTGAACCGGTTGCTCAGTCGGTCAGGAACGAGTGATCAGAAAATCGCCGAGGACCAGAGCATCCATCTGAGTACGCTGGAAGCAGTCTATGGCTTCCTGGGGCTGGCAGACGATTGGCTCGTTGTCGTTGAAGGAAGTGTTGAGGACCACCGGTACGCCCGTTTGCCGCGCAAATTCGGAGATGAGTTTCCAGTAACGCGGATTGGCGGTTGACGTGACGGTTTGCAGACGGCCGGTGCCGTCCACGTGAGTTGGAGCGGGAATTCTGTCACGCTTTTCGGGTTTTACCGCATAGGCCATGGTCATGAAGGGCGACGGGTGGGACTGCGCAAACCATTCGCCGGTTTTCTCCGCAAGAATGGATGGCGCGAAGGGGCGGAAGATTTCGCGGTGTTTGATCCGCTGGTTGAGAATTTCTTTCATTTCGGGGCGGCGCGGGTCGGCTACGATGCTGCGGTTGCCCAGGGCGCGCGGTCCCCATTCGGCGCGGCCTTGAAACCACCCGAGGATTTTTCCATCGGCGATGATAGCGGCAGTTTTCTGCAGCAGCTGCTGCTCGGGCATTTCGCTTACGGCGCAGCCGTTTTCGGCTAGGCGCGAGATGTTGACAGCTGAACGAATTTCTTCGCCGGAAAATTCCGGGCCCCAGTAGGCGTGCTCCATCACGAATGCCCGGGGTCTTCCGAGTAGCTGGTGCCAGACAAATTGTGCAGCGCCCACGGCCAGGCCGGCATCGCCGGCCGCGGGATGCACGTACACATTTTCGAAGCCGGTGCTGGCCAGAATTTTTCCATTGGCCACGCAGTTGAACGCCACGCCTCCGGCCAGGCAGACCGATTTTAGATCGGTTTCCTCGTGCAGGCGGCGCAACATACCCAAATAAACTTCCTCCAGACGAGTCTGCAACGAACTGGCGAGATTTCTGTGACGCTGTTCGATGGGAGCTTCCGGCGCGCGCACCGGGCCGAGTTTTTTGGGCATGGCGTCAGAATACATTTTTCCCAGTACCGGAGTTTTGTCGGCCTCAGCCCAGCTCATTTCCGGTCCGGTACGGTGGTGGGTGAAGTATTCCAGGCCGAGACGAAAGCGCGTGCCGTTAGAGTGCAGGATTTCACGAAACTCAGGAAGAAATTCCGGTTCGCCGTAGGCGCCCAGCCCCATCACTTTGTATTCGTCGCCGAATTTGAGGAAGCCCAGGTACTGGGTGACCGCGCTGTAATAAAGGCCGAGCGAATGCGGGAAGGCGATGGAGCCGTGGATCTTCATGCGCCGGCCGAAACCCGCTCCCCACATGGAACTGGCGAAATCGCCGAGGCCGTCGGCAGAGAGCAGCGCGGCTTCGTTAAAAGGCGAACAATAGAAGGCGCTGGCGAGGTGGGCGATGTGGTGCTCGATGCGGTGGAATTTTGCAGAAAGTTTTTCAGGAGCGATTCGGAAGGTCGCCGCCAGAGCTTCTGGAATGCCGGTGAACTTGGCCAGCACTTTGGCGCGTTCGCGTGCGAAGGACGGCATACGGAGCGCGTAGAAAAGTTTGGTGCCGAGGCGTGCGTAGGGATTGCGCGGAACAGCGACGTGGTCCACTTCCCCCAGCGTGATGCCGGCGGTTTGCAGACAATAGCGAATGGCCGCCGCCGGAAATCCTGCGGCGTATTTGACGCGGTTGAAGCGTTCCTCTTCCACGGCAGCGATGAGTTTTCCGTCGCACAAGATGGCCGCCGAAGCGTTGCCGTGATAGGCGTTGATGCCGAGAATATTCATGGTTGTCGTTGTGCGGCTGGACTGTCAGTGTAACCCAGGTAAGAGGCAGGTTCAGTGAAGCGACGCAGCGGCTTCTTTGCGGGCCCACTCGTTCAGGGCGAAGATCGCCCAGGGGCGCGACCAGGAAGTTTGTCCCGCGAGGAAATTTTCCCAGACCGTGCGGACGCCCTCAGGTTTCAAAAAAGGCGCGAGCGGAGCGGCGATATCGGCGAGACTCTGTTCGAGGCGAGGCTGCAGCGGGCCGCGGAGCCATTGCTCCCAGGGCAGCGTGAAGGTACGTTTTTTCTGCGTGGTGATTTCCGAGGGGAGCAGCGAGCCGAGCGCATCCACCAGCAGAGCTTTTTGCACGCCGTCGCGGCGGCGCGCCGCCTCGGGCAGCGCGGTCACAAATTCGACCAGCGGAGTATCGAGGAGCGGCACGCGTACTTCCAGCGAACGCGCCATGCTGACCGAATCGGTGTCGCGCAGCAGCGTGCTGGCCATGTAGGTTCGCGTTTCCAGCCAGCTGACCGCCGAAACAGGGCCCATATTTTGCGTCTGGTCGGCGGCGCGTTGCAGCCAGCCCAGCCAAGTAGGCTCGAGCGAGTAGCCATCGGCGGCGACGCTGCTGGGACGGAAGCGAGGCTCGATCAATTTTTCGATTTGGCCGGGCGGGAACAGAGAACGCGCGAAAAAGTAAAGATGGGGAAGGCGACCGGGCTCGCTCCAGACCGCGGCGGCCTTGCGCACAGCGTCTGGCGAACGCTCCGAGCCGAGCATGGCGCGCAACATTCCTGCGCTCACACCGCGGATCCCCGCGGGAACCAATTTCGCCGCGCCGCCGACCCAGGCCAGGCGTGGAGTATCGGCAAATGTGGAGTATCCCGCAAAGAGCTCATCGCCGCCGAGGCCGGAGAGCGCAACTTTGAGGCCGACCTGGCGCGCGGCCCAGGAAACAAAATAAGTGTTGATGCCATCCATGGTGGGCTGATCGAGGGCTGCAAGGGCTTCGTCGAGGCGGGCGGGGATTTCTTCCCCTTGCAGGGCCAGCTCGGTGTGTTTTGTGCCGCAACGCTGGGCAACCACGCGCGTCAGCTGCGATTCGTCGTAGGAAGTCCCGGGAAACGCCAGCGTAAAACTTTGAATGCCGGCATGTTCGCGGCCGGCGAGTGCGGCAATGGCGCCGGAATCGAGCCCGCTGGATAAAAACAGGCCTACCGGGACATCGGCAATCAGATGCGCGCGGACACTGTCCTCAAGCATTGGCAGCAACGCCTTCGCCGCAGCGGCAAAGTTGCGCGGCGCACGCGGATCTTTCGCTGCCGGGCTGCGACGCGGGTCCCAATACGGATGGGCGCGCGGAATGCGGCGGCGGTCGGGAATGTATAAAAGAATGCGATGGCCGGGCGGTACGGAAAAGACGCCCTCGAACATGGTCACCGGTTCGCTGACGCTGCCGAACAACAGGTAAGAGGTGAGGGCGTCCTGCGAAATGGTGCGCACGAGAATTTCGCTGGCCATCAACGCGCGCACTTCCGAGGCAAACGCAAACCCTTTTTCCGCTTGCGTGTAATACAGCGGCTTGATGCCCAGCGGATCGCGCGCCAGGAAGAGCACCGGCCCGGCGTTGAAGTGCTTGCGAAAATCCACGATGGCAAAAGCGAACATGCCACGCAGCTCGGCCAAACACTCTTCGCCCCACTCTTCCCAGGCGTGCACCAGAATTTCCGTGTCGGATTCGGTGGCAAAGCGATGGCCGCAGCGGTTCAGGCGTTCGCGCAGTTCCCGGTAATTGTAGAGTTCGCCATTGAAAACCACCGCGATGTCGCGCGCCTCGTTCCAGATAGGCTGGTTGCCACCGGCGAGGTCAATAATGCTGAGGCGGCGCATAGCCAGCGCCAGGCCGGGAGCGCGCGGATCGTTAACCAGGAAGCCTTCGCCGTCCGGGCCGCGATGCCGCATGGCCGCGGCCATGGCATGCACGCGCGCTTCGGCGTCCGAAGAGGTGTTGACGAAGGCGACGCCGCAGATTCCGCACACGCGGTTATTTTATCTCCGGCGTGAAGAAAAACGCGCTGCCGGCCCGCACCAGGTGAGCGCGCAAACGATAACGGGAGACCATCAGTCGGCGGTCGGCATACCAGGCCTGGAGCTGGCGAAGCGGCAGCA
>Ga0307475_10000783_pt1 | contig 19122 bp, 15 predicted proteins | sample atmos_gasesECM1C_FD_203317 | JGI IMG/M metagenome (GOLD analysis project Ga0307475, IMG submission 203317) | Hardwood forest soil microbial communities from Morgan-Monroe State Forest, Indiana, United States - atmos_gasesECM1C_515 | ecosystem: Environmental > Terrestrial > Soil > Temperate... | reverse complement strand
AGGAATTCTTCTATTTTTCGGCAACTTTTTCAGGGCACAAAGCGTTGTATAGGAAGAATCCCATGAGAACACTTGGGCCTGGTCGTCTCTGCGTCGTGTATTTTCTTGGCGCCTCGTTTCTGTGTCTGGTTTCGACTTGCTGCCCGGTTGGTGCCCAGGTGCCGGCCAAGATTGTGGAACAGTATGTCCGGGCAGCCGGGGGCGGCCGGGCCCTGTCCAAGATCCATACTCTCGAATTGGAAGGGACCTTTACGACCGACGACGGAAAGTCCGGCACGTTCACTTTCGATACCAAACTGCCCAATCGCTACTACCTGGAACTGCTTGTCGGCGAGCAAACTCTGATCGAAGCCTACAACGGCAAATCCGCCTGGCGCCGGGATGCGGCGGGAGAGCTCGCTACACTGGTGGGCGCCGAGGGAAGACAACTGGAAGCCGCCGCTCAGTATTACAACTCGCGGCTCGTGAATCCCAAGAAGGAGAAGATGGCGCTCGAGTTTGTGGGCAACGTGCAAGTTCGCGGCAAAGACGCCCTGGAAGTTGAAGTTTCGAGCGCTATCGGGGTGAAACGCCAGGTGTTCTTCGATCCCGAGACCCACCTCGTCGTGAAAGAAGCCGCCACGGTCGGTGGCGCTGAGGAAGCGCTTCTTTACGAGGACTACCGGGCGGTGGAAGGCGTCAAGCTTCCGGGCAAGATCGAACTCGACCGTGGCGGAGCAAAATACGACATTACTCTGACGCGCGCCATGATCAATGGCTCGATCGGCGAGCGCGTTTTCGATTTCCCGATCAAGTCGCAGGTCAAATTGCCAGACCTCAAGGCTCTTTTCAAAGAAATTGACGATAACCAGAAGGCTATCGACAAGATCAAGGAAAACTACGCGGGTACGGAAACGGAAGAAGAATCCGAATACGACGGCGAAGGAAAAGTGAAGAAGCGCGAGACGCGCGAATCTACTTTCTTCTATTTGGACGGCGATGAAATCTCGACGCTGGTGAAAAAAGACGGCAAGCCGCTTAGCGACAAAGAGCAAGAAAAAGAAAACCAGCAGGTCCAGAAGCGCATTCAGGAGCACCAAAAGCGCCAGGCCAAGAAAGAAGCCAAAGAAGAGAAAGACAAAGAGAAAGGAAAGAGCGACGATAAGGAGGATCCGGGAATCGAAGTTTTCCTGCGTGCCTGCCAGTTTGTTAACCCGCGCCGCGAGCGTTTTCGCGGTCAGGACGTCCTGGTTTTCGATTTCGAGCCCAATCCCGAGTTCCAACCGCACAAACTGGAAGAAAGAGTTGTCCAGAAGCTCGCCGGCGTTGTTTGGGTCGATGAAAAGGCCCACGATGTCGCGCGGCTGGAAGCTTACTTTGTTGGCGACGTGAAGCTTGCCGGGGGCCTGCTTGCCAATCTGCAAAGAGGAACGAGTTTTGTCTTCGAGCAGGCCTTTATCAACAACGAGGTCTGGCTGCCGACCTATCTCGAGGGTCACATCGGTGCCCGGGTCTTGTTGGTGAAGGGCTTCAAGATGAGCTTCGTGACGCGCTACTCGGACTACAAGAAGTTCAACGTCGAGACGCTTTCCACGATTGGCAAGCCCAAGGCCGCCGAAACGCCCCCCCAGCCCTGAGCGCCTCGCTCGGTACTTCCCGGCGGCACAAATGACCTGCAGAGGACACTTGCGGAGCAGCCGGTGCGCCTAGATCTGCATCAAAGAATCATGTCCAAGCCAAATCCAAGTATCACCGCTCGCGAGGTGTTGCGAGCTTGGCGCAGAATCTTGTGCGGCAATTTGCCGATGCTCTCGATCGAGATTACGCGGGAGTGTCCTCTAAGTTGTCCCGGCTGTTATGCCTACGGGGAATCGCATCTTGCCGGCACAGTGCAGTTGCGCGACCTCGCCGACTTGCGAGGCGACGCCCTGGTCAACGGTGTGTTGCAGCTTGTCGAGAAACATCGGCCGATGCACGTTTCGCTCGTGGGCGGCGAGCCTTTGATCCGGCACCGCGAATTGAGCGCGATTCTTCCCGCGCTCAGTGCCCGGAACATCTTCACCTTGGTGGTTACCAGCGCCGTTCTGCCCATTCCCACCGCATGGATGAGGCTGCCGCGCGTCCGCGTGGCGGTCTCGGTCGACGGGCTTCCCGAACATCATGACATCCGCCGGAGACCGGCGACCTACGATCGTATTCTTCAGAACATCGCCCGGCGCGAAGTGAACATTCATTGGGTAGTTACCCGGCCCATGCTGGAGCGTTCGAACTACTTCGAGCAGTACGTTTCCTTTTGGAACGCCCGCCCGGAGGTGAATCGCATCTGGGTTAGTTTCTACACTCCGCAGAAGGAGGAGAAAAGCGTCGAAATGCTGGGTGCCGCGGATCGCCGATTTGCCGCCGCGAAACTTGCCGAGCTCGAGAAGCCCTACCCCAAATTGTTGTTTCATGAAGGCATCGCCCGGGCTTTTCTGCGCCCGCCGGAAAAACCCGACGACTGCGTTTTCGCAAAAATGTCGGCTAATTACTCTGCGGATCTGCGCACGCGCGTCGAGCCCTGCGTTTTCGGCGGAACGCCGGACTGCTCACAGTGCGGGTGCATGGCCAGCACCGGCTTGCATTGGATTCGCGGCATAAAGGTTGTCGGAGGACTGAAGGTCGGCCATTTTGTGGGTGCTTCCATTCGCATCGGCTCGCTTTTGAACCGTCTCCAGCGCAAATCGTATCGTCCGTCGCGGTGGAGCTCGCGGGGGTCGCAAATCGCAACACCGCGGGACCTGGTGCAGATCAAGACTTGATTTGCTTCCGGCTTACCCTATTTGAACCGGACCACTCAAAGCCTCGCGTACTCTTTGCGTTAGAACCTGCGGCGTGAAAGGCTTCTGCAGGAAAGAAAGCCCTTCTTCGAGCGTCCCGTTCTCCGCGATCACGTTGTTGGTATATCCGGACATATACAGCACGCGAAGGTTGGCGTGAAGCGCCGTAAGATGTTTGGCCAGGTCGTGTCCGCTCATCCCCGGCATGACCACGTCGGTGAGCAGCAGGTGGATCTCCGAACCATGCTTTCCCGCCAGCCGTACCGCCTCCTCCGAATTTTGCGCCTCGATAACCGTATACCCCTGTTCGGAGAGCACCATGTGGGCCAGTCCGCGCACCGCAGGTTCATCCTCAACGAGCAGGATGGTTTCCTTGCCTTTTTCACCGGGTGTCTCGGCCCATTCCCTCTTCCGCGGCGCCTGGAAGGAGTCTTCCACGCGAGGCAGGTACACTTTGAAGGTGGTTCCTTTCCCTACCTCGCTCGTGACCATAATGTGCCCGCCGCTTTGCTTGACAATGCCGTACACCGTCGAAAGACCTAGGCCCGTGCCACGGCTGCTTTCTTTCGTCGTGTAGAACGGTTCGAAGATATGCGGGAGCGTGTCCGGGCTGATCCCCACACCGGTATCCATTACGCTGAGCATCACGTACGATCCCGGTTTGATGAGGGACTGGTCGCTCGCAAAGGAAGCGTTTAGCTCGACGTTCTTGGTTTCAATCCACAGCCGGCCTCCGTCGGGCATCGCGTCGCGCGCGTTGACAATCAGATTCAGAATTACCTGTTCGATTTGACCGGGATCGGCTTTCACGGCCGCCAGATGCTTTTCCACCTTTGTGGTCATCTCGACGGTTTCGCTCATCAAGCGCCGCACCATCTTGTCCATGTTCAAAACGATGCTGTTCAGGTCCAGCACCTTGGGTTTCAAGACCTGCTTGCGGCTAAACGCCAGCAGTTGCCGCACCAGCGTGACCGCGCGATCGGCGGCATCGGCGATCTGCTGTATGTTGCCGCGAAGTTCCGGATGTGAGGTAACGCGATTCAGCGCCAGTTCCACATAGCCTTTGATGATGGTCAGCAGGTTATTGAAATCGTGCGCCACGCCTCCCGCGAGCCGGCCCACCGCTTCCATCCGTCGTGCCTGCTGCAGCTGATTCTCGAGCAATCGCCTTTCCGTGATGTCGACGATGATCCCTTCCATCAGTGGATGGCTTTCGCTTCCCGGCACGAAAACCGCATTGTCGCTGACCCAAATGATCCGGCCATCCTTGCGCTTAATGCGATACTCGGCCTGAAAGCGCCTGGCCTTCATAAAATTCTGTTCTGCGGTCTCGATGACCGGATGGTCCTCCTCGAAGACGTGCAGGATCCAATCCTCGGCGCCGGCCAGCCACTCCTCTTGGGTGTAACCCAACATCGCTTCCACTTGCGGGCTCACGTAATGCCATTTCCCGTGCAACCCTACTTCGGCGATATAACTGACCGCGGCCACCTGCTCGACGAACATCTTGTACTTGGCTTCCGTCTCTAAGTGCGCCCGTTCGGCTTTTAGGCGCTCGCTGATGTCCCGGGCCACGGACACAACGCCACCCTGCGGCGTCACCGTGATGGTCATTTCTACTGGAATCCGCGAGCCGTCCCGGCGGTTTAGGGAGACCTGCTCCGACCATTTGCCCGTCCCTTTCAGCGAATCGCGAATGTGGTCTTCGAGCAGCGCAACGTCTCTCTCATCGTAGATTTCGCGCCAGTTCTTCCCGATCATCGCTGATGCCTGCTCAAATCGCATCATCTTGGCGAACGCGGAATTCGCGTACACAAGCTGCCCTTCTTTCTCCAAGATGGATATTCCGTCTGCCGCGGAATCCATGGCCAGCGCGTGGGTCATCGCTTCATTCGCGCTCTTGGCCTCGCGATGCTGGCTGATGGTCAGCCGGGCGGCATAACACAGAATGGAGACCCCGAGAAGCGTAAACCGGAGCAGTCGCCACTCCTGTTCTAGCTGGGCTACTTGGAACAGGATGATCAAAGGCGCCAACGCCAGCGTGCCGTTGGTTACCAGCAGTTCCCCGGAGCCTTTCCGCCGCACTTTCAGACCGCTTCCTTGGTCGCGACTGGGCTTCCACTCTGAGGCCCACAACGCTCCGGCGAGGAAGGGCAAGGTCCACAGCAGGTCCCGCAGCGTCCCGGTGGGCGCCGGGCGAACAATTTGCAGATATTGGGCGATCGCCGCGAACACCATCACAAACGTAACGAAAACCGCCAAGCCTGTGTATAGTTTCCGCAGGTGCTGCTTCTGCGCGGTCAGTGCCCGGAAGGCCGCCAGTGCGGCGACCATCAGGTCTTCCAGGTTTTCCACGCGCAGCTCGCGAAGAAAGGCGGTGTGTTCGTCGAGCCGTTGCGCAGGCAAGAAGTAGAACTCTACGAAAATGAAGAAGAACACGATGCCGATCTGAATGAAGTCGAGAAGCGCTTCCACGTCGATCCGCGGAGAATCCTTGTCCTGGTCCAGGAACAAGGCCATCGCTATCAGCACATCCTCGAGTCCAAACAGGAATCGCACCGCGGAGGTCTGGGGAGGTTCGCTACCGAGCACCACCTCGTAATACATCCAGCCGAGGTTCGCTATCCCCCACATCGCAATGCTCATTCCGACAAGCAGCCAGAAGGGCCGGCTCAGGCCGCGTGCCCGCCGGGAAGCTCCGAAGGCCATGACCGCGGCAAAACCACAGGCAAGGATTTCCAGCAGGTTGGCAAGGAGAGATCCCGTCGTGGAAGTCCCGAGCGTCGCGGCTTCGAAAAGATGCAGCGACACAATGATGGCGGCAAGGATCAGGGGCTTCCGCGGCATTCCTGGTCGTACTTTCGCCTTTCCGGTTGGATCTCTTGCTTGACCTATTTTAGGGGAGTCGGGGAGCCTTTGCACAGCCGTTCGACGGATGTGCCTTGCCCGACACGGGGTTTGCAATCGGTCTACTTCGGTCTACTAGCGGAGAGGCAGCGCGGCGCGCACCTGGGCGCGCACGCGACTAGCGCCCCTCAAACGGGTAGCGGTCCTGCGCCTGGACGGCCGCCGCAACGCGGCGCCCGAGCGCGATCGTGTCCACCAGAGCGCGCTTGGCAAAGCGCCTGAGCACCGCCATTTGCGTTGTCAACATGTCCCCTTCGTGCACCGCGGCAAGAGCCCGCCGCGCTTCGTGCTCGACGCGTTCCACCGCCTCATCGATGAACACTCTCGCGGCATCTAGCATCGTCCCGGAGGCGGCTTCGCCCTTGCTTGCGGCGGCTTTTTGCGCGCGCAGCAGGCAGGACTCCATCGCATAAATTTCCATCACCATGTTCGAAAGTGCGCCGATCAATTCCTGCTCGTCGGCCAGTTTTTCGCGGAATTTTTGCACCGCGCCGCCCGCCGCTTGCAAAAACATTTTCTTCGCATTGGCTACGACGCGCGCCTCATCGGCAAGCACGCCTTCCGGCGCTTCCTCAAACGACGGCCCAGCCAAAATCTCATCCGCCAGCTTCATCGCCGCGGGGACGAGCGGAAGTTGCCCGCCCATCGCGCGCTTCATCAGCATCTGGATAATCAGCATGCGATTGATTTCGTTGGTGCCCTCGAAAATGCGGTTGATCCGCGAATCGCGGTACGCGCGGCACACCGGATAGTCTTCGTGGAACCCGTAGCCTCCAAAAATCTGCACCGCTTCGTCGACCACAAAGTCCAGCATCTCGCTGCCGTAGACCTTGGCGATCGAGCTTTCAATCGCATACTCTTCCAGCACCTTCATCGTGTTTTGAATTTTGTCGCCCGATCCGGCTGCCGCGTGCATGGCTCCTTCGATATTTCCTGCCGAGCGGTACACCATCGACTCCACCGCCAGAATCTGGATGGCCATCTCCGCCAGCTTTTCCTTCATCATTCCGAAATCGCCGATCTGTTTGCCAAATGCCTTGCGTTCCTTGGTGTATTTCGACGCTGTCGCCAGCACGTGTTTCGCGCCGCCCACGCACGAAGCGCCCAGCGTGAAGCGCCCGGCATTCAAAATGTTGAACGCCACGATGTGGCCGCGGCCGATCTCGTGCAGCACGTTTTCCTTCGGCACTTTGCAGTTTTCGAGGAAAATCGGCGTGGTCGAGCTGCCGTGGATGCCCATCTTGTGCTCTTCGTTGCCCGGCTTGAACCCGGGGAAGGTGCGTTCCACGATGAACGCCGTGAACTTCTCGCCGTTGACCTTCGCGAACACGATGTACACGTCGGCGAACCCGCCGTTGGTGATCCACATTTTCTGCCCGTTCAGGATGTAATGCGTGCCTTCCTTGTTCAGTTCCGCGCGCGTCAGCGAATTCTGGGCATCGGAACCGGCTTGCGGCTCGGAGAGGCAATATGCGCCGATCCATTCGCCGGTCGCCAGCTTCGGCAAATATTGTTTCTTCTGCGCTTCCGTGCCGAAGTACACGATCGGCAGCGTCCCGATTCCGGCGTGCGCGCCGTGCGTCACCGCGAACCCGCCATAAATCGAGAGCTTTTCCGTCAGCACCGTCGTCGCGATCTTATCGAGCCCCGCGCCGCCGTATTCTTCTGGAACTCCGCCGCCCATGAGGCCCACTTCTCCGGCTTTTTTCACGAGAGCAGGCATCAATCCGGGCTTTTTGTTTTCCAGGTCCTTCACCAGCGGCAAAACTTCCTTCACCACAAATTCTTCAGCCGTCTGCCCCATCAGCTTCTGATCGTCGGCCAAATCAGCGGGCGTAAACACGTCGCCCGGCTGCGGCGATTCCAGCAGGAAGTTGCCTCCCTTTGCTGCCGGCTTGGTCAGGGTCGCGGTGGACATAGTGGTTTCTCCTAGCGGGAAGTTCTTGCGATTGCGTTTTTACTCGAAGGCGATTGGGAGCGCACAACGCAACAGTGTCATTTCTCTATCCCCATCTTACCCCGGCAAAAACGTTCAGTAAACACCGTTAACTTACCCGTGTCGCATCCGTTCCCGGCTCCCGGGGAGATCGCTTCGGCCATCCTTACGGCGTTCGGCAAAGACGCGACCCCGGAAGCGATTTACTTCTCGCGCCACCTCCGCATGATCGTGGCGTTTGCCGCAGTGGCACCGAAGGCTTGCCGCAGCGTCGGGTGACGGCGGTGATGGAACCCGGTCGCAGATCACCCAGAGGGGGGAATTTCTGCAAGGAGCTGGGATCTTTGCGTCTCCAAAGCGGTGAGATCGTCAGACCTAGGGTGGTCTCCGTTCAGACCTATGCCGCAAAAAACGAAAACCCGCTAGATGGCCCTTCCAAGGTCGCGCGCCCGATGATTGGCCTTCCCGTGACTCCGTGCCGCCGTCCCTGCTATCCTCATACCCCCAATGCGATCTGAGGTGAATTGAAATGCGCAGATGTTTCTTGCTTGGCCTTTTGCTTGCCTTCGCCGTCAGTCGACTGGCGCCGCAAACCCCGCCCGCCTCCCACTTCGACGGCAAGTCCTGGTGGGCGCACGTTAAATTTCTCGCCGCCGACGCACTCGCGGGCCGCAACACCGGCAGCGAAGGTCTTGGCAAAGCGGAGGCGTATGCCGTCGAACAGCTCGAAAAAGCCGGCCTGGAACCCGCCGGCGTCAAGGGTTTCTACCAGCCCGTGCACTTCACCCAGTTCCAGGTGGATGAATCGAAATCTTCCCTCGCTCTGGTCTCTAAAGGCAAGGCCGAACCCCTCTCTTTCGCTGACGACGCTTTCATCAGCTCCCGCTCGACTCGGGCCACCGTCTCACTCGAAGCGCCTCTGGTGTTTGTCGGCTACGGCCTGAAAATCCCAGAAAAAAATCTCGACGAGCTCGCCGGCCTCGACCTGATTGGCAAAGTCGTTGTCTATCTCGCGGGTTCGCCCGCCGATATCCCCAGCGCGTTGGCCTCGCACTATCAAACCGCAGGCGAGCGCTGGAAGTCTCTCGACGCAGCGGGCGTCGCCGGCGTAATCACCATTTTCAACCCCGCCTCGATGGACATTCCCTGGTCGCGCATTTCCGCCAATCGCAATGAGCCGTCCATGGACCTTGCGGGTTCCGAGTTCAATGAAACTCCCGGGCAGCAACTCGGCGTTGCTTTTAACCCTGCCTCGGCGGAAAAACTGTTTGCCAATTCCGGCCACACCTTCGCGGAGATCGCCAAACTCGGCAAAGACCGCAAGACGCTTCCACATTTTCCGTTGGCCGTTTCGCTCAATGCCCGGGCCTTTATCCAAACTGCAGCCGTCGAATCCTCTAACCTCGTTGCCAAGCTCCCCGGCTCCGATCCTGCGTTGAAAGATGAATTCGTCGTGCTCTCCGCGCACATCGATCACCTGGGCATCGGCGCGCCCATCCACGGCGACCGCATCTACAACGGGGCCATGGACAACGGCTCCGGCAGCGCGCTCGTTCTCGATATGGCCGCCAACTTGAAGGCCCACCCGGAATCGGTGAAGCGCTCGATTTTGTTTCTGCTCGTTACTGCGGAAGAAAAAGGCCTGCTCGGCTCCAAATACTTTGCTGCGCACCCCACCATTCCGCTGAAATCCATCGTCGCCGACGTCAACGTGGACATGTTTCTTCCCATCGTTCCGCTGAAAATCCTGACCATCCAAGGCATCGACGAGTCCGACCTCGGCGCACGCGCCGCGGCCATCGCGCAATCCATGGGCATCAGGCCCATCGCCGATCCCGAGCCGCTGCGCAACCGCTTCATCCGCAGCGATCAGTACAGCTTTATCAAGAAGGGCGTTCCCTCGGCCAAAGTCGATGTGGGCTTCGAACTCGGCACACCCGAGCAGAAAATCTTCAAGGACTGGCTCACCAACCGCTACCACGCGCCTTCGGACGACGTGAACCAGCCCGTTGATCTCGAGACTGCTGCCGGCTACGAGGAGTTTACGCGCCGCCTGCTTCTTGAAACGGCCAATACCAGCGCCCGTCCGCAGTGGAAGGCGGATTCTTTCTTCCGCCGCTACGCTGCCGACTAGGAACAGCTTTTCATTATTTAAGAGTCTCTTAAGTACAGCTTCGCGGCGCATGTGGTACAGTGCCCGGGCCGTTTCTCGCGCAGGAGGGAGCGATGCGGAGGCGAACCTTTGTGCATGTGACGGCTGGCGCCGCCGCGGCGTTGGCTTTCGAGCCGCTGTCGCCAGGGGAGCTGCCGGAACGCGAGAACTCCGTTAGCCCGAAGCCACCAGACCATCGAACAGGAGCCGAACCAATGACCCACCCCGTCGTGCATTTCGAAATCGGTTGCCGAGACATCGCCAAGACGCAGGACTTTTACAAAAAACTGTTTGATTGGAAAATCTCTGAGATGGGTCCCGCGGCGATGATTGCGGCCGAAATGGGCGGCATCGACGGCCACCTTACCGCGCTGGGACACGAGCCGCAGCACTACACCATTTTCTACGTGGGCGTCGATGACGTCGCCGCGTACCTCGAAAAGGCAAAGAGCCTTGGCGCAAAGACGTTGGTTCCTCCCATCGACATTCCCACCGGCACATTCGCGTGGATGCAAGATCCCGAAGGCAACACGGTCGGTCTTTGGAAGGCCAAGTCTTAGTGTCCTAAAGGCTTTTGGAGGTCGCAGCTCCGACATGAACGTGCCGTGAACTCGGGGTTTGCAACCCCTTAAGAACTCCCAGATCATGCAGGGAATCTGCGGCTCGGCACGCTAGTGGATCGAGAGAGTTAGACTGGCTGCGCAGCCGGAGCCAATCCGCTCACTTGCTTGAGCGCTGCTCCGCCGAAGGATTCATTTCGGAAAGTTGCTGGAGGCCGGAGCGGTGCAGCGCGAACAAAATAGCCCAGCCGATCGCTCCTGCCCCAATAGCCCAGAGCAGAGTTGCCAGCAGCACCTGCACGATCATAGCTTGCGTGGGGTGAATTGGACCCACCGCCGGATTTGCATGGGGTATTGACACCGATATCGCTCTAGCCTTCTCAATCGTGAACATCACCGCTGCCAGGATGACCATCATGAGCCCCACCGTAACTTTCGGAAAACGGAATTCAGATCGCATCGCGAACCTCCCTGATGAGAACAAGGATGAAAACCTTCTGCCGCCTTGGGTACCGGTAATGCTCCACAAATGCTCCTGGAGGGCGCCGTAGAGTAAGCCGCCAGCCTCGCGTGCTACGCATAAGACTCTCTCCGGCGCGCCCCTCTTGCGAATTTCCGCTTGCACTTCCGCGAGAACGTCCATCATTTCGTGGCCAAATTCCCAACGGTAGGCGCTGGGATAGAGATAGAGGAGTGACCGGTAGAGCGCGAGCATGGGCTAGGTCTCCTTCCCCGGCACCCGCAGCGTGGCCAGGCGCGTAAGGTGCTTCATCCGCGCCACCTCCATTCGCAGGTTCCGCCGCCCCGTCGCCGTGAGCCGGTAAGCTTGCCGGCCGCGCGAGCTGTCCTTTTCTTCAAAACGTTCGATCCATTGATCTTCGAGCAAGCGGCGCAGCGCGCCGTACAAGGTGCCGGTGCTCAACCGAACGCGCCCTTGGCTCATCCTCTCGGCGTCCTGGAGGATCGCGTAGCCGTGGCGCGGTTGTTCCGCCAGGCTGAGAAGGATCAGCAGGACCGGCTCGGTAATGTCCATATGCCCTCTAACGACATGTCGTCTAACGCCATATTGCCTGATCCTTAGAGGCCGGTCAAGGCAAAAAGGTGCGAACCCCGCGTCGGCGAACCGGCGTACGCTCTTTACTGTTTCTTGTGAAAGGCAGTTCCTTGGAAATCCCCGTAGGCCAAACCCGTCGGCTGGCCATCTGCGTCTCGTGCAACCTTGACTTGCTCCCAGTAGGAGCGATCCACAAATTTGTCCCGGCCGAGCGGAATCAGCGGTGAGACGCTGCCCCCGGGCCAGCGGAGCGAGAGCCCCGGTCCTTCCGCGACGACCGCCAACTGCGCGTTGGGTTGATAGAAATCGGGACCGAATTGAAACGTGCCTGTGCAGGTCTTGAGTTCCGCGGCGCTCGGCGGAGGCTCGCTGGGATCAAACGTTTCGTACGGCAGCCCGCGAACGATCGCCGCGATGTCGTAGCCGATGGTCGTGGTCGCAGACGAATAAATGTTGCTGAACGCCGCGACGCTGGTCTTTTCGCGCGGCAGATAAAGAACAAAGGACGCGAATCCCGGCGCCCTGCCGTTCATGGAATAAGCGGTTTCCGCAAATCGTTTGTTCTCTCGCTTAAACCAGCCGTAGCCAACCGCCAGCGAAGTGTCGAGCATCACGTCGCGCGAAGACGAACGCAATAGTTGTCCGTCAAAAAGCGTTTCCACCCATTTTATTTCGTCACCGACGGTCGTAAACATCGACGCGTTGCCCGTCTTTCCCGACCAGTGAATTGCCGTGGCGCGATTTAGCCCGTAGATCGCCTCCGGCTGGTAACCGATCGCCATCTTCGCCCCTCTCGCGTTTGAATCATCATCGATGCCTGAGGCTTCGAGGCGCGCGGGACCGAAAACGAGATGTTGCACAGCCGCTGCAAAAGGTAAACCTGTCTTTTTCTCCGCGATGAGCGCGAGGAGATTGTAAGCGGAATGTTCCTCGTGCAGGAATTTTGTTCCCGGCTCAAACAGAAGTGCCTGCCCCTCAATCTTGGTCACCAGGCTGCCGGGAGTTTGATGCCGCTGAAGAATGTCGTTGTATTCGGGCAGGCTATTGATATCCGGCAGCCCGGAGCGTTCCGTGAGCAGGTCGCGCACGGTGATTTTCTCAGCGCCTGGGATTCCCGGCACGAATTCTCCCACATGAGCGTCCAGGCTGAGTTTGCCTTCATCGACGAGCCGTAAGACCGCAGCCGCGGTGAACTGCATGGAAACGGACGCGACGTGGAAACGCGTTTCTAGGGTATTGGGAACTTTGCGCTCCCGGTCCGCGAAGCCATACGCCTTTTCAAAAACAATTTTCCCGTTCTCTTTGGCAAGAACCGCGCCGCTAAAATTTCCACTCTGCACGTACGGCTGGAGATACGCGTCAATGCGTTCGGCCACCGAGCTTTCTTGCGCCAAAGCCTGCTCGCAACAGAAAGTTAAACCCAGGAGGGATAAAACAATCCGCATCCACATCCCGCCGCCGCGGTTGCACAGACTCCGGTTCGTGCACGCTAAAAACTTATTCGTAGCGCCGGCTTCCAGCCGGCAGGAAACGCTTGTCTGAACAAGCCAGCCCACCTTTACATCCGCTCGAGGATGCCCGCCGCGCCCATACCGCCGCCAATGCACATGGTCACCATGCCATAGCGCGCATTGCGCCGCTGCAACTCACGAATGATGGACGCCGTGAGCTTCGCGCCAGTGCAGCCCAGCGGATGCCCGAGGGCGATCGCGCCGCCGTTGGGATTGACGCGCGCGGGATCGAGCCCGGCTTGCCGGATGACCGCGAGCGACTGTGCCGCGAACGCTTCGTTGAGCTCGATGACCGCGATGTCGTTGAGCGAGAGTCCCGCGAGTTTCAACGCTTTGGGGATGGCCGCGACGGGGCCAATTCCGAACTCCTCCGGCAAAACGCCGGCCGTCGCATAAGCGACAAAGCGCGCCAGCGGCTTCACGCCCAGCGATTTGGCGCGCGCGTCGCTCATCACCACGGCGGCGGCGGCCCCGTCGCTCATCTGCGAACTGTTTCCCGCCGTCACCGTGCCCTTCACATGAAAAGCGGGCTCCAGCTTGGCCAAAGCTTCGATGGAAGTATCGGCGCGAGGGCCTTCATCCACCGAAAACGTGAGCGTTTGCGTAACCGGTTTCGGAGCGGACTTCGCCTTGGACGATGCGCCGTTGCCGCTGGGCAGGGAAGTGATTTTCACGTCCACAGGAAAGGTTTCGTCCTTGAAATTTCCCGCGGCAATGGCCGCGAGCGCTTTCTTGTGCGAAGCGAGCGAAAACTCATCGGCTTGCTCGCGCGCGATGCCGAACTTGCGCGCTATGTTTTCCGTGCCCAGCCCCATGCTGATGTACGCGTCGGGGTAATGATCGACGAGCCAGGGATTGGGGGAAATCTTGTTGCCGCCCATCGGCACCAGGGACATGGATTCAGTGCCGCCTGCCAGGATGACTTGCGCGGACCCGCCTCGAATGCGCTCCGCGGCAAGCGCAATCGCCTGCAAACCGGAAGAGCAGAAGCGGTTGATGGTCATCGCCGAAGTGTCGACCGGCAAACCGGCGCGAAGCGAGGCGATGCGCGCCACGTTCATGCCTTGCTCGCCTTCGGGCATGGCGCAGCCGAGAATCACGTCGTCGATCTCTTTCGGCTCAAGCCCGGGCACGCGCGCAAGCGCTTCCTTGATGGCCAGCGCGGCAAGGTCGTCGGGACGCGTGGCTCGCAGCGCGCCTTTGTAGGCGCGGCCTACGGGAGTGCGGACGGAAGAAACAATTACGGCTTCAGGCATGGCAACCTCTGACCGCCATCGGCGACCGGTCATCCGTGACTTTGGTATTTCCTAGATGCGCTGCGAACAAGCGCGGCCCTCCCGATACGACTTCATTGTTGGGCGCGCGCGGAAAAAATGCAACCGCCACTTCCGATGCGTTCGGAGAATGCCACCTTTGGGCCGATCTTCACTTGCTTTTGAGGGCGACGCCTTTGCGGGGGATAAAGATGGTGCCGGGCGGGGCGACCTCGAACTGCTTGGAATAGTTGCCTTGGTTGACGGCGATGCCGACGCGCCCGCGAGAGTCCACGTAAAGCAGAGGATCGCCGACCGCGACGTCCATGAAGGTCTTGACGTAAGGTAAAGTGACAGGCTTCTTGTCGATGAGCAAGGGGACCTTGTCGCCGAGACGGTACGCCAGTTTCTTGAATTCGTCTCCGGGAATATCGGTGATGAGCGAGCCAAACGGATCATCGACGCCGATCAGGTCGCCGGAGATGCCATTGTCGGCAATGACGGCGGTTTTTGGATTCAGGCGGACGAGCTGTGAAATCTCCGGGCCAACCAGAGAAAAATCTCCACTGGCGGCCAGATGCGCGGCGACCGGAGAGAAGATGTCGCGGCCATGAAAAGTAGAGGAAATGGGGGACTGGATCATCCAGTCGGTGTTGGTGATTTCGCGGGCCGAATCGAGGCCGTCGCGGTCGACGACCGGGGTAATGAGGCCATTGTCAGGAAGAACGAAGTACTGGCCTTTCTTGGTTTTGACGACGACGGCTTTGCGCGTCGTGCCCACCCCGGGGTCAACCACGGCGAGAAAGACCGTGCCCGAAGGGTAGTAAGGCGTCACGCCCAGCAGAAAACGCGCGCCTTCCTCGATCGAATAGGGAGTGACTTGATGCGTGATGTCCATGATGCGGGCATCGGGGGCGATGCCGACAATCACCGCTTTGCAGATGGCCACCGCGTCGTTGGCGACTCCGAAGTCGCTTATGAAGACGATGGTCGGATGCGGGATGGCTTGCCCCGGAACGGGCTCGGCGCTTTTGTCGGTTAGAAACTTCGAGCAGGCGCCCGCCAGAAAAACGAATGCGAGCAAAGACAAAGCAACCCTGGGAATCATCCTCTCTCTCCGGGGACGGGCGATGAATCTTTTTCTTGAGCCAGTGTATTCCGTCCAGTTGACATTGGGCAAGTTGGCGTTCTAAATGGGACTCGCGTTGGGGGCTTCCCAGACGATCGAACAGGAGGATCCAAAATGGGATTCCTTACGTGGATTGTTGTGGGGCTCGTTGCCGGGTGGCTTGCCGGCCAAGTGATGAAGGGCGGCGGCTATGGAATTGTCGCGGACATCATTCTCGGGATCCTCGGGGGCGTCGTAGGTGGCTGGGTGTTCGGCATGCTGGGGCTCCACGCCGGCGGATTGATCGGATCGATTATCGTTTCCTTTGTTGGAGCGGTGATTTTGGTGTGGATCACGCGGCTGCTGAAGAAGAAATAACCGAGAAATGCGACAGAGAGGTTGAGCGAGGTGCGCTTCCGACCAAGGGAAGTCGCGGCCATCGCTTTCACGCCTGCCGCGGCAGGCCAGGCCCGTTCACCAGGGCTAGCACCGCTTGAACTGCTGGCAGGGACGCAAAGTTAGTTTGTGCCGCTGGCGTTCGTGTGTGTCGCAAGAAACCATTCGGCTTCCGAGCTGCGATGGTATTTCAGGGCCGTGCGGGCAGCTTCAGCCGCCGCAGCATTTCCGAGCTTTTCCTGAACGACCGCCAATTGCCGGAGGGCCAGCGGCGAATGCGGATCGGCGGCCAGCTCGTCGGCGGCATTGGCAAAATCGCCCCGCGAGAAAAGCACGTAGCCGCAAGCGGATTCGAAGTAGCCTCGGATCGCTTGATTGCGCGAAGCGGCGGCCAGCGCCCTTAGCTCGGCAATGGCCTGATCGGCCTCGCGCGAGGCTCCGCGCTGCGCCGCGACTCGGACGCGCTCGCGCAGGACCGCGGCACGTGCGATCCCGCGGTCGGAGTCGTTCATGCCCGCGAGGGGCTTATCCAAGAACGAGGAAAGGGACTTGAGCCCGTCGAGTTCGGATTGCGGATCGGCGGCGAGCATGGCCTCGGCCATCCCGACCTGAAATTGCGAGTTCGGCTCTTTCTTTCCCGCGGCTTCCTCGGCAAGGGCGGCAAGCGCTTTGCGGCCTTCCTCCGCCTGGCCCTCCCAAAAGTAGACCAGAGTTTTCAGATACTTGACATAAAGTTCGTCCAGCAGATTCTGCGCCATGGGGATGGCGCGATCGTACTCGCGACGCGCCCCCGCGAAATCGCCCATCAGCGTGCGGGTATTGCCCAAGCCATACTGCGAACTGATGTAGGCGGGATCAATTTGCAAAGCGGCACGATAGCGCTCAAGGGAGTCCTGGTCGTCGGCCGCTTCCCGGAGGACTTCGCCAAGCGAATCCTGCGGATTGGGCGAGGCCGGTTCCACTTCGGCATAGCGCTTCAAAGAAGCGACCGCTTTGGCAGGATCGGGATGGCTGGAATCGAGATATAGGTAACCGAGACGGTTGAGGGCAGCGGGGAAATCGGGATCGACCTGCAAAGCGGTTTCCAGCAAGGTTTTCGCGCGATCATCGTCCTGCTGGAGGAAAAGCCACTCGCCGGTTATGTACAGGACATGCTTGTCGCGGGGATAGTGCTTCAACAGATCGTTCATGCTGGCGATGGCGGGAAGCAGGTTGTCGTCCTGGATGTCGGTCATCCAACGAACCAAGAGCCGTTCGTCGGGAGTCGCGCGGGAGAGCAGGGCCTTGGCCTTGGCGAGCGCGGCAGCATCCGGCATGCCGCGCCGAGCAGCAAAAGAGACCAAGGCGTAGCTGAGCGCCGAGTGCGGGTCTTTCTTGGCGGCCTGGCGAGCCAGCTGGGCGGAAGGCTGATACATGGCGTTCTCGTACTTATCCCAGGCCAGCTCGAGGGTTTTGCGCGCTTCCTCGGACCTGGTGGAAAGAGGAATGGCGCCAAAAAGCTGTTGCGGGAGCGGAGCGAAGGGCGCGGCGTGAGCGGCACGGTGGGATGCCGGTTCCACATGCGGTGCGGCCGTCTGCGCGAACGCGCTGGCGGCAAAGACGCCGGGAAAAATCAGCAGGAACCAACGCGCGGCGAAACGAACCATGGCCAATCACTCCCTGTTCGGAAATTGAACTCAGGATTAAGCCCTAGTCCCTGAACGTAGCGCAGCACGGAATGAGCTTGGTACTGACCGATGGGGTAGGTGGTACGGAAGGATAAAGGGCGGACGGTAGGGAGGATCGCTCGACGCCGGCGAACCGTAAGTTTGGACACATGCGTTGAAACCGACACTTGCCAACAAACGACAGAAGTGAACATACTCGCTCGAAATTGCCGAGAAGCGAGCGTGTTGCAATGAATCTACAGGGATGGGCAAAGGGGTTGCGGGCGAGTGCGATGCTGGCCGCTTTGCTCGTGACCGCGGGAACGTTTGCCGGAATCAAGAACATGGCGGTAGTGGTCTCTGCGGGAAGCCGGCTGAGCGACGTTTCGCTTGCAGACCTGGCGAAACTGTGCAAGGGCGTTCAGAAAACGTGGCCCGACGGAAAGAATTTCACTTTGGTGATGAGGGATCCGGAATCTCCGGAGATGCGCGTGGCCGCGCAAAAACTGTTTGGCGCCGCGCCCGGCGACGTCAAGGCTCTCATCGGCAAGCTGAACGAAGCCCGGCTTACCGTGAAGATTGTGGAGAATGATGAGGATTTGCTGCGTACCGTCGAAGCGATACCCGGCGCAGTGGGCATTGTCGACGTCTACTCCATCAATAGTTCGGTGAAAGTTCTCCGCGTCGACGGTAAGTTGCCTTTCGACCTCGGTTACCCCTTGAAAGCGAATTAGGCCGGCCTCTTTCCGGGAGCGCCTCGCAACCACCCACGGGAAGGAGGGAACGTTGCGAGCTCGCGTGGCGGCGCATCTCATCGCATCTCATCGGCCGCATGTCGCACCGGGCGTTTACGAACGAAACTCTGAAATGAGGCGGATTGGCTGCGCGTTGCCAAAGCCAGCGGCGCGCTCCCTACCCTTACTCGGAAGCCCACGCTGTGGCAGACCGTGGCCAGCGCGAAGCGAACCAGCTGTCGAATTCCTCAATGAAGGCGACCGAAGCCCGGGAAGCCGGTGTGCCAGAAGGCCTTCGAATCTGTGCATTCCCGGACGCGCAGGGAGCCAAGTTCCCATGAACCGGTTACCGAACCATTCCAAGGCGGGCGAATCGCGTTCGCGGACTTTTCCGATTTGCCAGGCGCTTCGAGCGGGATCTTTTGCAGGGCTGCGCGATGCATCGAGATACAGTGGCAATGCCGCTGATCGCACTGAATTCCTGCTGAGCAATGAGCGACCGTGCGGGCGTTCGGGTCACATTCCGCTCGAACAACCGGCGCTCGAGCCATCACGCTGGCTTCCAAGCCGAGCTCGCGAAGCGCATTGACGGCGTTCGACCAGAGGGAAGGCCCGCAGCGACCTTCGCGAATCGCAGCAGACTGCCTCGATGACCAAGTTGCTATAGCAATCTGTCGCTAGCGCCACAGCAGCCGAAAACCCGCCGCTTCCCGCCCCGATGATGAGAAAGCATTCTGACCCGAACGCTTGCGCCCGGCGTCGCGATCCGAGCGTCTCCTGCCACGGTCCGATACGGAGGACGTGCCGGAATCACCACAAAGGCGGCCAGGCCCCCTGTACGATCGGTCAGGTTTTCCACAGGAGGTACAGGGAAAACCGGGCGAAAACTATGGCGAAAGTGATGGTGAGTCAACTGATTTGTTATCAGCGGCATACGGTGTATCAAGGTTAGTAGAACCGGTACTAGCAGAACCGTTTAGAGCCCAAAATGTAACTTTCGTACCATCGATTTTCGGTCTTTACGAGGTGTCTAATCGTACAGGTAAAGCGAACATGCCCAATAGGGCAGG
>Ga0307475_10000782_pt1 | contig 19143 bp, 15 predicted proteins | sample atmos_gasesECM1C_FD_203317 | JGI IMG/M metagenome (GOLD analysis project Ga0307475, IMG submission 203317) | Hardwood forest soil microbial communities from Morgan-Monroe State Forest, Indiana, United States - atmos_gasesECM1C_515 | ecosystem: Environmental > Terrestrial > Soil > Temperate... | reverse complement strand
AGAATGGAAACGAAAACCAACCAGTTATAAGGGCTACGAAATCGGTCAGAGAATGGCGCCATCCGGTTCATCGCCGGCCAAACCAAATTACCGCTCACGAATGTGTAGATAACGATGGGCCCAAATTCCGCACCTTCCGAATTTGTCACTTTGAGCAGGACAAACAGTGTGATGGCGATCACCACGATCAGTTGCTGTCTTTCGAGAATCCTACGAACAGTTGGGTAAGACCACGAGTACCGTGCGCCGGGGGATACCATTAGGTTCTTGCCGGGGATTGCAACCTAGGTTCGGAGACGCGCAGCATGTTAGGTAACGCCTGAATCAAAGTCAATGCCACAAGCTCTTCGGCGCAAAAATCCCGGCGCATGCCGCTTTCATCCCTATTTATTGCGTTTCCTAACTCCAAAACGCTCTGTGGCTTATCTGCTAACTCCAGTACTATCGTCCCGTTGTGCCGCCTCTTTCTCTCCGTTAGCATTTAGATGACAGAGATTCTTGTGTTCATAACAGCCCTCAAGCATCTGAAGACGCGCCGGTTGCGCATCCTCTGGATCGTGCTCGGCGCATTGCTGCTCGTCAGCATCACGCCGCTGTGGCTCTACCATCGCCAGGTGCTGCAGCTCAGTGAGCAAAAGCTGCAGGACACCGAACGCGTCCAGCAAAACGAAATAACGCGCTCCCTGGCCAATGAAACCCTGCAATTCCAGTCCAACCTCCGCGAGCAACTTCTCAGCCAGCGGCAGACTCTGGCGCTCACAGGCTGGATTTCGAATGTGGACGATCCCGCGCACGCCCCGCAGCTCGCTCGCCTGCTCCAGAATTTCGTCGAGAACAATCCCAACATTCTTTACGTCACCGCGGTCAACAAACAGGCCAAGGGCGAATCCGCCGGCAGCGTCCACGCGGACAAGGACCCGTTCGTCGAGGTCGCCCTGAAGCGTGCGTTCACGGCCAGCATTCAGGGCCTCAACTTCGTGAGCGAGCCTTTCGCGCTCGGTCAGGAAAATCGCCCCGCGCTGATCATGTCCGTGCCCTTGCTTTCCGACGGCCAGTTCACCGGAATGCTTGCCTCCGTCATTTCGATTGACCGCCTGCTCGGGCGCCTCCGCGATGCCAGCGTCCGCAACCGCACTGTGTACATCGTGGACGTCCATGGCCACATCGTGGCACATCCGAATACACGCGACACCGTCCCGGGGCGCGACGTCACTGCCAGCTCCCCGCTCGTCAAGCAATTCAGAGACTTGCCCCAGGAGTTGCGCGCCACGGAAACAATGCATTTCACCGCTTACGACAGCGCCGGCAAGCATCCCGTGGAGATGATCGGCACCTATAGCACCATTCCGGAATTGCGCTGGGCGGTGATCGCGCAGCGCAGCCTCGATGAAGCCCGTATTGACGCGGGCGTGAAAGAGCTGACCGCCCAGGCGCTCAGCTTCGTCGTCGGCGTCACTTTCGTCGCGCTCTCATTCGGATACCTCTTCGCCGTCGGCATCACGCGGCCCATACGCGACTTGCTCTTTTCCGTGCACGCCATCAGCCGCGCGGAATTCCACGAGCGCGTCGAAGTCCGCGGCGCCGCTGAAATCAGCGAACTCGCCGAGACCTTCAATCACATGGCCGGCGACATCGAGCAGTACGTCGAGCGCCTCAAGCAGGCCGCAGCTGAAAACCGCGATCTGTTCCTTGGCTCCATCCGCATGCTCGCCGCTGCGATTGATGAGAAGGACCCGTACACCCGCGGCCATTCCGGCCGCGTGGCGAAATATTCCATGATTATCGGCGAATATTTGAGGATGAATACGGCAGACCTCGACCGCCTGCGCATTTCCGCGCTGCTCCACGACGTCGGCAAGATCGGCGTCGAGGACCGCGTCCTGAAAAAGCCTGGCAAGTTGACCGACGAAGAATTCGAGCTGATGAAGCAGCACACCGTGAAGGGCGCCAACATCATGCGTCCCGTCGCGCAATTGAAAGACGTGCTCCCGGGCATCGAGCTGCATCACGAGCGGCTCGACGGCGCAGGCTATCCGTACGGCTTGTCCGGCGACCAGATCCCGCTCATGGCGCGCATCATCGCCGTGGCCGACACGCTCGATGCCATCACTACAAATCGCCCCTATCAATCCGCCATGGACCTCGAATACGCGCTCGACCGCATCCGCTCCCTCGCCGTCGCCCGCTTTGATCCAAAAGTGGTCGCCGCCCTCGAGTCCGCCGTAAAGGACGGTCGTCTACGCCTCTCCGCCACCCTCGTAGAAGTCTAGAGGTTGTACCGCTCGCCTCTGCCTTTCTCAATATTTTGTGGTACAGCCAATCCTGACTGTGCTCTTCCGAGTTAACCTCGCGCTAAACGCAACCAACAAAAAATGGGACCGACAATGCGCCCTCGGAATTTCTCCGCGCTCTCTTTACCCTGAGTGCAGCGGAAGGGTGCGGCAAACGTTTTTCGTTTTTTGCCCTTGCCGTCATTGCAAATCTCGAATCTCCAATTTGAAATCTCTGTCGCACACCCAATCAGTGATACCATCCCGCCCAATTTGCGCTAAGTCTAAGCACGCCATGATTCGTGAAGGATTGCGCAACAAATTTACAGGAGTGGCATGGATCTTCCCCAAAACGCCGCCACCCGCGAGCTGCAGTCGGAAACTGACAGCACCTACCCTTCGCTCGCCTGGGCCTGGTACACCGTCGCGATCCTCCTCTGCGCCTACATCTTCTCCTTCATTGATCGCCAAATTCTGAATCTCCTGGTTGTTCCAGTCCGCCGCGATCTCGGAATCACCGACACGCAGATGAGCCTTCTGATCGGTTTCAGCTTCGCCTTTTTCTATTCCGTGCTGGGCCTGCCGTTCGGCCGTCTAGCCGATTCCGTCAATCGCCCGCGCTTGATTGTCGCAGGCATGGTGATGTGGAGTCTGATGACCGGTGGATGCGGCCTCGTCAGTTCCTACTGGCAACTATTCCTCTTGCGCATGGGCGTCGGCATCGGGGAAGCCGCACTCTCCCCCGCTGCCTATTCCATGATTTCGGACTCTTTTCCCCCAGCCAAACGCTCCGTGCCTTTCAGCGTTTACACCATGGCTACTTATGTCGGCGGCGGGTTCGCATTCCTCTTCGGCGGCCTTTTGCTTCGCTCTTTCGGCACCAGGGAGATGTTCCAGTTGCCTTTCCTCGGCCTTGTCCGCCCTTGGCAGACGCTTTTTTTGGTTCTGGGAGTTTCGGGAATCCTCTTTGCCCTCGTGCTCCTCACTCTCCGCGATCCATCTCGAAAAGGAGCCCGGGTTCTCGCGACGCTTCCGGGGAAATCAAAAGTCGAGCGCATACCTCTAGCTGCAGTTTGGAATTATTTTGCGGAGAACCGAACCACTCTTGTTTCTCTGATTTTGGGTATGGCCCTGGTGGCACTGGCCGCCTACGGGAGTTCCGCCTGGGTAATCACCTTCCTCATTCGCAATCATCAAATGACGGCTTCTCGTGCAGGCATCGTCTTCGGTGGCGCGCAGATCCTCTCCGGTTCTCTGGGTATGCTCGCCGCAGGCAAGCTTGTTTCTTGGCTCATGAATCGTGGGCACCGCGACGCCTATATGCGCGTTGCGGTGCTGTCGTGCGCTGCATGGTTCGTCCCGGGAATTCTATTTCCACTTCTTTCTCACACCACTGCCGCTGTTGCCTTGATTTACGTCGCCACTTTTTTCCTTTGCATGCCCACGTGTCTAATCCCCGCCGCCATTCTGGAACTAGTCCCCAACGCCATGCGCGGGCAAGCCACCGCCGTCTATCTCCTGATCGTAAATTTAATTGGATTGGGTATCGGTCCCACGGCGATCGCGCTGGTCACAGATCACGTCTTCGGATTCGATGCCGCCGTGCGTTACTCCCTTCTGATTGTGACCGTCGCGGCATGTCTCCTGGCCGAGCTCCTCTTCCTGGTCGGCCTCCGCTCCTACAACCCCAGCCTTGATCGCCACGATCTCTGGCTCAAACAAAATTTGTAATCGCCGGTGAGTCTCCTTAGCCGCCCGCCTATGTCTCCTCTGCTACAATATTGACCTTCGACTCACTCGACCAATCGCATGATCACACTTTTCGGCCCACCCGAACCCACACTCCTCGAACGCCTCAAGGACTCTGTCGGCAAGACGCGCACGGAGCTTGCTGCCAAAGTCGAGCAAATCCTCACCGGCGATCGCCCGGTAGATCCCGAGCTGCTCAAGCAGCTTGAATCGGCGCTACTCAGCGCAGACATCGGTGTGCGCACCACCCGGGAAATTCTTGCCGCGCTGCGCCAGCAGGTCAACGAGCACAAACTCACCGACGCGAAAGATTTAAGGCGCGAGCTGAAAAACCAGGTCCTGAAAATCCTCACCGCACCCGCCCCAAGTCCCGACGGCAAATTCGACGCCGCGCCCCGCGTTCTGTTCGTCGTCGGCGTCAACGGCACCGGAAAAACCACCACCATCGGCAAGCTCGCAAATCGCCTGAAGAAAGAAGGAGCCAGCGTCCTCCTCTGCGCCGCCGACACATTCCGCGCAGCGGCCATCGAGCAGCTCGAAGTCTGGGGCCGCCGCGCCGGCGTCGAAGTCATCAAGCAGAAATCCGGCGCCGATCCCTCGGCCGTAATCTTCGATGCGCTCACCGCCGCAACCGCCCGCGGCGCCGACGCGGTAATCGTTGACACCGCCGGCCGCCTGCACACGAAATCGAATCTCATGGCCGAGCTCGAAAAAATGAAGCGCACCGCCGCAAAAATCGTTCCTGGCGCGCCGCACGACGTCCTGCTCGTCCTCGATGCCACCACCGGCCAGAACGGCCTCAACCAGGCGCGCGAATTCTGGAGCCATGCCGGCGTCACCGGTATCGTGCTCACCAAGCTCGATGGCACAGCCAAAGGCGGCATCGTTGTCGCCATCACTCGCGAGCTCAATCTCCCCATCCGCTTTGTCGGCACCGGAGAGCAGATGGACGACCTGGTTCCCTTCGACGCCCAAACCTATGTCAACTCGCTCTTCGATTAAGCCGGTTCTCGAAAACAATTATTGGCTCTCGGAAGCCATGGAGCTCGCTCGCGATGGCATGGCGCTGGTGCACCCGAATCCACGCGTCGGAGCTGTTGTCGTCAGGGATGGCATCAAAGTCGGTGAGGGGTTTCACATTTACGATCGCCGCGACCACGCCGAAATCGTTGCGCTGAAAAAAGCGGGCGCAAAAACGCGCGGCGCAAATCTTTACGTGAACCTGGAACCATGCTGCACTGTCGGTCGGACAGGCCCTTGCACAAAGGCAATCATCGCTGCCGGGATCAAGAAAGTGTACGCGGCCATGAAAGATCCGAATCCCGCCGTCTCCGGGCGCGGGTTCGCAGAATTGAAGCGCGCGGGTGTAGAAGTGCACATCCTCGAGCGCAACCACGAATATTCACGTGAAACAAACGAGGATTACGCCAAATGGATTAGCACCGGCCTGCCGTTCGTCACTCTGAAAACCGCTCTCACCCTCGATGGCCAAATTGCCCGGCGTGCTGGCAGCGTCACATGGATCACAAGCAAAATGTCGCGCGAAGCAGTTCAGCGCTTCCGCCTCGCTGCCGACGCGATCCTTACAGGCATCGGCACTGTCCTCGCCGATGACCCTCGCCTCACCGATCGCACCCGCGAGCCGCGCAGACGAAGACTCCTCCGCGCCGTGGTAGATTCGCGCCTGCGCATGCCACTCAAATCGAAGCTTGTGAAATCAGCCCAGGATGATCTCGTCATCTTCACGCTCCAGCCTCTCGATTCACCAAAAGCGCGCGCGCTCGTTCGCGCCGGCGCGGAAGTTGTCCGCCTGCCCGCGAATCGCGGCCACGTGAATCTTCATGCCGTTCTGCGCGAATTCGGTCAGCGCCAAATCCTCAATCTTCTCGTGGAAGCTGGCGCTGAACTCAATGGCGCGGCCCTCCAAGCTGGCATTGTGGACAAGATGATTCTCTTCTATGCTCCCAAAATCATGGGAACGGGCGGCGTTCCTCTGGCGCGCATTCCCTCGCGCTGGTTTGCCAGATCGCCCGCGCTAAAAAATTTGACTCTGAACCGATACGGCCCCGATTTCGTCGTCCAAGGATATTTTCACGATGTTTACAGGGATCACAGAACACGTCGGACAAATTGAATCGCTCGACCGCAGCGAAACCGGCGGCCGGCTCCGCGTCAGCCTGGTCGGCGCGCACGAACTCGCCAGAGAAATGAAGCCAGGCGACAGCATCTCCGTCAACGGCTGCTGTCTCACTGTTGTCGAATTTACTTCGAAATCATTTTCCGCTGATCTCTCCGGCGAATCTCTCCGCCGCACCGCCTTCGGCGAGAAAAAATCCGGCGACCCCCTCAATCTCGAGCGTCCGCTCGCAGCGACCGCGCGCCTCGGCGGCCACTTCGTCCAGGGGCACGTGGACGGCGTCGGCCGCATCACGCGCCTTGTCCCTGAAGGTGAAAATTGGTGGCTCTCCGTCCGAGTTCCCGAAGATTTGCGCCGCTACGTCGCCGAGAAAGGTTCCATCGCGATCGACGGCATCAGCCTCACCGTCGCGCGCTGGCGAGAGGGCACCGCCGACGTCGCCATCATCCCCTTCACCTACAAGCACACCAACGTGCATGCTATGGCGCCGAACGATGCCGTGAATATCGAGACCGACATCCTCGCAAAATACGTCGAGAGTTTGCTCAAAGCGCAAAAATCGCTCGCCGCGTCGGGTCTCACGGTGAGCGAGCTGATCGAGGAAGGATTTTAATTCGCGGGCTCCTGGACATGCGTTTCACTTTTTCGCGCCGCCAATTCCTCGCAGCCCTCATCGGCGCGGCAACATTTGGAAAGAAATGGAACAATACAAAAACGAAATCGAGAGCAAGCGCCTTGAGTGAGCGCAAAACGTTCGATGTCGCAGTCATCGGCGCCGGAGTTTTCGGCGCCTGGACCGCTTATTTTTTGCAGAAGTCCGGCGCCACCGTCGCGCTCCTCGACGCCTACGGCCCCGCGCACGCCCGCGCAAGTTCCGGCGGCGAATCCCGCATCATCCGCATGGGCTATGGCGCCGACGAAATTTACACGCGCTGGTCCATGCATGCGCTCCCGCTCTGGAAGCAGCTTTTCGATGAAGCCGGCCAGCCTGGCCTTTTTCGCGGCACAGGCGTGCTTTGGATCGCGCACCAGGAAGAGCCTTATGCCCTCGCCACCATTGCCACGCTAGAAAAGGCAGGCGCGGTATTTGAAAAGCTTTCACTCGAAGACTTGCGGCGCCGTTACCCGCAAAGCATTTTCGATGACGATTCCCGGGGCATCCTCGAACCCAGAAGCGGCGTTCTGATGGCGCGCCGCGCCGTCCAGACAGTGGTCGAGCGAGCGCAAAAACTCGGCGTGGAATATTGGTCGGAAGCGATTCTCGCGCCGGAAGGCCGCGGCCGCGTCGCAAAAGTGAAAACCGCGGGTGGTGAATCAATCGCCGCGGAAACATTTATCTACGCATGTGGCCCCTGGCTCCCGAAACTTTTCCCGGATCTGCTCGGCGCACGCATCTTTCCTTCGCGTCAGGAAGTTTATTTCTTCGGCGTCCCGGCAGGCGACGCGCGCTTCGGCCCGCCCGCGATGCCCACGTGGATTGAATTGAAAGACGAATTCTACGGCATGCCCGACCTCGAGAGCCGTGGGTTCAAAATTGCCAACGATCGTCACGGTGAAGCAGTGGACCCCGACACGCAATCACGTCTTCCCAGCGCCGAAGGAATTGCGACCGCTAGAAAATATCTCGCGCGCCGCTTCCCTGCTCTAAAAGACGCGCCGGTGGTCGAGACGCGCGTCTGTCAGTACGAAAACACTTCGAACGGAGATTTCCTGATTGATCGGCATCCTGCGTTCGAAAATGTCTGGCTGGTGGGTGGCGGCTCGGGCCATGGCTTCAAGCACGGCCCGTCGCTCGGAGAGTACGTTGCCGCACGCGTGAAGCAAGGCGGACCAATCGAGCCGCGTTTTTCACTGGAGACAAAACAAACAATCAAAAAGCGTGCGGTTTTCTAACGCTGTGGCTTTCTTGAGATCTTCTCATCTCACAAATGACGTTCGTCAGGGCACGGCTTCAGCCGTGCCGAGCGATGCCGAAAAATGCTGGGCTTTAGCCCCTGAGGTTACGCCACCTGCACGTACTGGCATTCATGGGATGGCTTCCCCGGGGAGTTACCTTGCCGCAAGGCGCGAGGCTTCCCGTGCTTTCTGCCGCGCCCCACGAAAATAAAGTCCGATCCCCAACAAAATCGCAAATCCGGTTCCCCCGACCAGTTTCGCCTCAAACTGAAACTTATTCACCGTCTCCCCCGGCGGAATCAGTGAAAGTAGAATACCCGCGAGCGACACGATAAATCCCAGTCCACCCGCGATCCACACGCCCAGTGTGCCCCCGGGAATCAGCACCGCCCCCGGCGCCGTGTAGCGATCCGGCCTATACGCGAGCTTGATTGCCGCCGCATACATGTACATGAACGGGATGAAATATAGAATGTTCGTGCCATCCACGAGAATTTGATACGCGCTCACGGTAGTCTCGTTGATCTGGCTCAGCAGCAAAATCAGCCCCGAAATAATTGCCTGCACCAGAATCGAAACGTAAGGCGTTTTCCATGTCGGATGGATTTTGCCGAACGCCTGCGGTAGATAGCGATCGAGCCCCACAACAAACGGCACGCGCGCAATCCCGGCCACGGTGGATCCTACGCCGCCGGCATTGCCCACCGTCACCAGCATGGCCGCAATCATTCCCAGCGCGCTTATTTTCAAAGTCGCGGAAGCGATTGTGAGGGCTTGAAAAACTCCGCTCTTCGGATCCACCGTCACACTGCTCATCAGCGAGAGCACCGCCACCGTTCCCGCAATGTAAAGGAACGCAATCACGATGCCCGAACCCAGAATCGCGCGCGGAAATGTCTTGCGCGGCTCGCGCACCTCTTCGCTCATCGTTGAAACCAGCTCCAGCCCGGTAAACGCGAACGCGATCTGCGGCCAGAAATTCACCGTGTTCCAATCCCAGTGCGGCCAGATGTTGCCCCACGTAAATTGCGTCACCGAACCTTGCCGGCGCCAGATAATTGCCGCAACCACCACCAAAATCGTCAAGGGAAGAAAAGTGGACACGCCGCCTGCATTCTGCAGCCACTTCCCAATCCGCAAGCCGATGATGTTCATGAACACAGCCACGAACAGCAGCACAAACGAACCGATCAGCAAAAACGTGCGGTTCTGCGCCAGCGGCGCATAGCCGATTCCGCCGATGTAAGCAGCCATTGAGGCGCTGGCAAAAAGAAGCGCCGGAAAATAGAAGAGCGTGTACACCCAGTAATTCCAGCCCGCCACAAACCCGTGAAATTCTCCGAACGCATCCTTGGACCACGCGTACAGCCCGCCCTCCTCGGGAAATCGCGTCGAGAGTTCCACGATCACCAGCGCCGTCGGCACGAAAAAAAAGATCGCCGCAAGAATCCACAGGCTCACCGAGGAGGTCCCGTTGTGCGCCGCCGAAGCGATCCACCGCGGTCCAAGCACTGTGGCGATGTTGAACAGCAGCACATCCCACACGCCCATCACGCGCGGCAGTTGTTTTTTTACATCGTCCGGCGCGGGCGCGCTCACGCGGTGGCATCCAGGGCGGGGATCAATTCATCTTGCAGCAAAAAATTCCGCAGAAATGGGTCTTTCGTTTTTTCCAGCTCCGGCCACGTTCCGAAAAATGCGACGTGTCCTTCCTGAAGGAATATCACGCGGTCGGCCAGCTTTCTTGCGAGGTGCGTGTCGTGCGTTACCACGATGGAAGTCTTGTGAACTTTCTCCTTCAGCTTGCGGATCAATTCGCTCACGTGCAAGGCCATCAGCGGGTCCACCATGGTCGTGGGCTCGTCAAACAGGATCGCCTCCGGCTCCTCCGCCAGTGCACGCGCGATGGCTACGGCGCGTTTCATACCTGTGCTCAAATCAGAGGGCAAGCGGTCCGCAAATTGTGAAACTTCGAGCATTTCCATCAACTCCCGCACACGCTTGTCCACTTCTTCGTCGTCCGTGCGTCCGGCGCGATTCACGAGCGGAAACGCCACATTTTCTGCCACGGTAAGCGAGTCGAATAGCGCTCCCGACTGGAATACCATGGTCACTTGCCGCCGGATTGCAGAGAACTGTTCCTCGGTGAATCCCGCGACATCTTGGCCCGCGACAATAATCCTGCCCGCATCCGGGCGCAAGAATCCAAGCAGCAGCTTCAGCGACACGGATTTGCCCACGCCGCTGCGCCCCATAATCACACCCGTCTCGCCCTGCTCGACGAAAAAGTTTACGTCCTTCAATACGGAATTTTCGTCGAACGATTTGAAGACGCCGCGAAATTCGAAATAGTGCTCGCTCATCGTCTGGCACGCCCGCCAACTCTCGCTTTCGCTTCTTCATAGTCCGCGGGCGAGTTCATATTCTTGAATAGCAGGCCATCGGAATCAAAGGCTTTCCATTCCGCTGGTGCTATGGATTCCAGGCGCAGGCCCGCGAGCCCGTCGGTAACTTTTCGTGTCCCGCGCTCGAGCGCCACGCGAATCACCGGCTCGCATTTTTGTCGATACATGGCGCAGAGCGGCTCGGCGCCGCGCTCGTTCATCGGCAACACTGCATCGGCCGGAGAAGCGAGCGCGAGCGCAACAATATGCTCAAGCCACATTTTTGTGAGATACGGCAGATCGCACGCGACGATCAGATTCCACGATGCATTTGTTGCGCGCAAAGCCGTCGCAATTCCTCCGAGCGGGCCGGCTCCCGGCCAATCGTCCGCGATCACCGTAAACCCGAGTCCGCCAAGACGCTCGGGCGCGCCGACAATTGTCGGAGTTCCGGCAACGGTTTCCACCAACCGCGCCGTGCGCACCACCAGCGCCATGCCATTCAATTCCAGCAGCGCTTTGTCGCGGCCCATGCGCGAGCTTTCCCCTCCTGCCAAAATGAATCCCGCAAGTTGTAGCGAAAGTTGCGCCACGCCGCGCTTGCTCTCCCTTATTCTCTATTTCCCTGGCCGCTGAATTCCCAGTTCGCGCAATTTTTCCTGCAAGCTCTGGCGATGCAGTCCAACTTCGGCCGCCGTCTTCGAAACATTCCAGTGATGCTCTTCCAGCTTGCGCTTCAGGTAGGCGATTTCGAATTTCCGCTTGGCCTCACGGAAATCTACTTCGGCCAGATAGGAATCGCCGCCGGAGTTTCGCGCGCTCGCGACGCCGCCAGTGCCCTGGCGGATTTCTTCCGGCAAGTCCGCCGCGGTGATTTCTTCACCGCGGGCCAGCACCAGTGTGCGTTCGAGCGCGTTGCGAAGCTCGCGAACATTGCCAGGCCAATCGTATCGGCGCAGCAACTCCGTCGCTTCGTGGCTCAACCGCACATGATGTCCGTGGCGCGCACCGAGCTGCTCGAGAAAAGATGCGGCGAGGAGCGCCAGATCTTCTTTGTGCGCGCGCAGGGGAGGCAGCTCGAGAGAGACTACGCGCAGCCGATAATACAAATCCTCGCGAAAGCGGCCCGCGGTAATTTCTGCGGCGAGATCGCGATGCGTCGCGCTGATCACCCGCACGTCCACTTCAATCGAGTGAGACCCACCGAGCCGCTCGATTTTTCTGTTCTCAAGTGCGCGCAACACTTTCGCCTGCGTCATCGGATTCATGTCGCCGATTTCGTCGAGAAATATCGTCCCGCCGGATGCGAGCTCGAATTTTCCTTTGCGCTGCTGCGCGGCTCCCGTGAATGCTCCCCGCTCGTAACCAAAAAGCTCCGACTCGATCAAGTGTTCCGGCAACGCCGCGCAATTCACAGCCACGAATGGCTTCGCCGCACGTGGCGAGCGCTCGTGAATTTCCTGCGCCAGCAAATCTTTGCCCGTGCCGCTTTCGCCGAGAATAAGAACAGTCGTATCGGTGGGCGCCACGCGTTCCGCCATCTCGAACACGCGGCGCATCCCCGCTGTTGCGCCTAACATCCGCCCGAATTGACCTTCGGCAACAAGCTCCTGCCGCAGGCGTTTGTTTTCGACGCCGAGTTCCGCGAGTTTCAAAATATTCGCCACCCGTGTGCGCAATTCCTCGATGTCAAATCCCTTGACGATATAATCCGCGGCTCCCGCTTGGAGCGCTTCCACCGCAGTCTTCGCCGTGTCCAGCGCGGAGACCACCAGTACCGGAATTTCATTCCCGCTTTCACGCAGCCAGCGAAGAAAAGCAAGGCCGTCTTCCTCAGGCATCACCAGGTCGAGAAGAATTAAATCGGGCTGTTCGCTTGCAATCGCTTCACGCGCCTTGTTTGCTGAGCCGGCCTCGACGATGCGGTATTTTCCTTCGAGCGCGCGGCGCGTCCCATAACGCGCCGCGGGTTCATCGTCCACGATAAGAATTGTGCGCATCACGTTATCGTGCCTCTCCTCCCGCAAGCGGCAGCGTCAAACGAAATCGCGTTCCCTTCCCATTTTTTAGCGGGTTCTCGCATGCAATTGTGCCGCCCATTTCGGCTACCCGCCGCGCCACAATCGAAAGCCCCAGGCCCGTGCCCGTGGCTTTCGTCGTAAAAAACGGCTGAAAGATTTTTGAGCGCAGGTCTTGTGAAATTCCGGGGCCATCATCCTCCACAAGAATTTCGAGTCGGTCGGCGTGGCGCGCCAGACCAACTCGAACACGTCCGCCGTTCGGCTGCGCTTCAATGGCGTTGACGATCAGGTTCGACAATACCTCGCTCAGCGCATCCTCGGAAGCGACCACGGAAATCTCTTCCGACGGCTGGTCGAATTCAAGCCGCACGTTCCTGCGCTCCGCATCGTGCCGGAACAAAATCACTGTCTGCTTCGCCAGCGCTGTGGCGCCCACGCGCTGCCCGTTTACCGAAGGCTTTGCGAAGTGCAACAGTTGCGTAAGCTTTGCGTTCATGCGGTCAATCTCGGTTACTACCAGCGCGCAGTCGCGGCGCACATCCAGCGGGAGATTCGGATTTTCGAGCTGCACTTGCAACACCGTCTTCATCGAGCTCAGCGGATTGCGCAAATTGTGCGAGACGCTCGCGGCCATATGGCCGAGGAGCGCGAGTCGCTCGCGTTCCGCTAGCTCGCGCTCAAGCCGCAGTTTTTCCTCGATCAAGCGGCACAAATCCACCATCGCCGGCAACTGCTCGGCCAGAAATTCTAGCGCTGCGGTCGTCTCACCAGTCAAATACGAGCCGGTCGAGGCAGCTTCCAGCAATCCGATCTCTTCGCCGTCCTGCACTAGTGGCACTTGCACGGCATGGCCGAGTCCACCGGGAGCTTCGAGCGGTTTCCGTTGCGGCTCCCGTGGAATTGAAATTCGCAGCGCCGCGAGACCGAATTCATCCCGAATACGCTGCTCTGCATGCGCCACGAGCGGCTCGAGTTCGCCGTGTCGCGCCCGCTCCTGAAGTTCGACCGCCAGTTTCTGCATGCGCCCGAATCGTTCTTGATGCGCGCGGTGCAGTGCAGGCCCGATCACGCGCTCCAGCGGCTCGAACAGAAAAATCAAAACGAACAACAAAATGCTCGCCGTCGCTTCCGGCGGCAGAACTGGTTCAAGCCACACGCCGATGCGCCGCACCAGCGCAAGATAGAGAAGCGCCAGAAACGTCGCCGAGAGCGCGTACACGAGATTTCGTTGCGCTCCAAAATCCAGAAAATTGTGCCGCAGCGTGTAATAGATCAGCACTGCTCCTGGAACCACTCCGAGGATTGCCGCGACTGTGACGGCGCGCTCGGCACCGATGGACGCAGCAGGCATCAACAGCTGCAGAATCAAAATCGCGGCGGCCAAGCATGTCCCGCAAAATAACCAGCGAAAAACACCGCGCTCAGTCGAATTCTTCGCGGACTTTGCAATGTTCAATTGCAAAGGGGCGGCGATCAGTGCAGAAGCCATGAAGACGAAACCTGCATCCCGCATCAGAGAATCCAGAATCGCTGCGATCCCCGATTCGGGGTGTCTCTCATACGACGTCGCAGCCTGCGCAAGAATCCCCAGAGGCGCCAGATAAAGTGAAATGGAAAGAGCCTTCACCCAGACGGAAACGGTAACGTTCTGCACTTGCCTCTGATACTCCGCATGGGTGTTCGCAACCAGCGGCGGCAAAAGCAGAATCCCCAGCGCGATCATTGCTTGGTAAAAAAGTCTGGTTACCTCGGGGAGAGAGGCATACTGAATTTGCGCATTTAATTCAAGCAGACAACCGGCATAAATCAGGAAAAGCGATAGAAGCAAGAAAAAAAACAGGCGCTCGAACAGACGCGGGCGGCGATGCCCCAGAATTAGAGCGAGCAGAAATAGGTACACCAGTGTTCCCGCGGTGAAGCTGATCAAGCGCGCGTAGAAGAGGAAATGCACCCAAGCGCCTCTGAGGTTTGGATTCTAGCCCTGCTCAGATTGCAACTCAATGGCCAAGTGTCGGAAAAATCGGACATCGCGTATATGATTGTAAAGGCTTTGCTTAACGAGGCTAAGGGGTCTGAATGTGAACGCGGAACCGTCATGTTTTTCCTTGACATGCGGCATCAGTTTGCTATATTAGCACTCGCTTGAGAGGAGTGCTAAGTGAAGCTCTACTCCCCTGCGCTTCTCCTCGAGCAATTCTGAGTAACCCATCGGAGGATTTGAAAACATGGCAGTCAATATTACGCCTCTACATGACCGCGTGCTGGTCCGGCGGCTGGAAGAGAAAGAGACCGTGAAGGGCGGCATCATCATCCCCGACTCGGCCAAAGAGAAACCGCAAGAAGGAGAAGTGATCGCCGTAGGCAGTGGACGCCGGGAGAAGGGCGAGCTAATCCCTCTCGATGTGAAACCCGGAGACCGCATCCTGTTCGTCAAATACTCGGGCAACGATATCACGATCGACGACGAGGAATACATGATTATGAAGGAAGACGAAATCCTCGCGAAGATCGGCGGCCACGCCAAAGCGGCGGGCGGCAAACGGTAACTCCCGGGTACGGCCTCTGACCTGATCCGATTTAGGGCGCGAGCCCCAGAGAAGATCGAGGCGAGCCGAGCCGGATAACAATTCCAAAGAATCTCAGGAGGAACGAGAACCATGGCAAAGCAAATCGTGACTGGAGAAAATTCACGCCAGTCCATTCTGCGCGGCGTTAACCAACTGGCGGACGCCGTGAAGATCACGCTGGGCCCGAAGGGGCGCAACGCGGTGATCGAAAAGAAATTCGGCGCGCCGATCATCACCAAGGACGGCGTGACCGTGGCAAAAGAAATCGAGCTGCCGGATGGGCTCGAGAACATGGGCGCACAGATGGTCCGCGAGGTGGCATCGAAGACCTCGGACGTTGCCGGCGACGGCACGACCACTGCAACCGTGCTGGCACAAGCCATCTTCCGCGAAGGCGTGAAGACGGTTGCGGCCGGCGCAAGTCCGATGGCGCTGAAGCGCGGCATCGAGAAGGCCGTCGAAGTAGCCGTCGAGGAAATCAAGAGACTCCACCGGGACGTCAAGGGCGACATGATCGCGCAAGTTGGCACGATCTCCGCCAACAACGACAAGCACATCGGCGGCATCATCGCCGAAGCCATGAAGAAGGTGGGCAAGGACGGCGTCATCACCGTTGAGGAATCGAAGACGATGGAGACGACGCTGGAAGTGGTCGAAGGAATGCAGTTCGACCGCGGCTACCTCTCGCCCTACTTCGTCACCGATCCGGAGCGCATGGAGTGCGTGCTCGAAGATGTCCGCATCCTAATTCACGAAAAGAAAATCAGCTCGATGAAGGACCTGCTTCCCCTGCTCGAGCAAATCGCCAAGATGGGCAAGCCTTTGCTGATCATCGCTGAAGACGTCGAGGGTGAAGCGCTCGCGACGCTGGTGGTGAACAAGCTCCGCGGCACGTTGCAGTGCGCTGCCGTAAAGGCTCCCGGCTTCGGGGATCGGCGCAAGGCCATGCTCGAAGACATCGCCACACTCACCGGCGGCAAGGCCATCACCGAGGATCTCGGCATCAAGCTCGAGAACGTTAAGGTGGAAGATCTCGGGCGCGCCAAGAAGGTCACGATTGACAAGGACAACACCACGATCATCGAGGGCGGCGGCAAGGCCAGCGAGATCGAAGGCCGCGTGCGCCAGATCCGCACGCAAATCGAAGACACCACCTCGGACTACGACAAGGAAAAGCTCCAAGAGCGCCTTGCGAAGCTCGTGGGTGGCGTCGCAGTGATCAAGGTGGGCGCGGCAACCGAGACCGAGCTGAAAGAGAGAAAGGCTCGCGTCGAGGACGCCATGCACGCCACACGCGCGGCTGTCGAGGAAGGCATTGTTCCCGGCGGCGGCGTGGCGCTGGTTCGCTGCATCGCTCCGCTCGAAAAGCTAAAGCTCCATGATGATGAGGCCATCGGCGTCAACATCGTGAAACGCGCGCTCGAAGAGCCCATGCGGCAAATCGCTCACAACGCCGGCCATGAAGGCGCCGTCGTGGTGGGCCGTGTGCGCGATTCGAAGGAAGACAACTTCGGATTGAACGCCGAGACTGGCGAGTATGGCGACATGGTCAAGGCCGGCGTAATTGATCCGGCCAAGGTCACGCGTCTCGCTCTCCAGAACGCTGCTTCAATCGCCGGCCTGATGCTGACCACCGAAGCGTTGGTGGCGGACATCAAGGAAGACGAGAAGAAGGGCGCAGCCGGCGGCGGAATGCCCGGCGGTGGCGGCGGCATGGGCGGGATGTACTAAACTAAGCTGGTCCCGGCCAACCGGGATCCGCTTAGCCGATACAATTCATAGGGCGTCCTGATTTTTCAGGGCGCCCTTTTTATTTTGACCATGGCCGAGCAAGCCGAAGAGGCATTTATCGCAGAGATGCTGAGCGTGCAGAGAGCCGGCGAGGCAAAAAGCCCCAGGTCAGCTCCACAATTCGCGGGACTCCCGAGCAGGCGAACATTTTGCGAAACCGGGCCATTTCCTATGACTGCAAATGCTGCATGGTTTACGCATGTAAATGCCGTGCACAAGTGTGGCACCCGAACAGTCTTTGGTGCGCAACTCAGACGGAAGGGTATGGCTCCCTCAGCCTGAGTAGACTCTGGTTGCTCAACGACCAAAGGCTCGGGAGGAAGGAGCCGAACATTATCGTTATAGGCGTTAATCTGGTATGTCGGTCTCACGGTAGTGATGGTAAGCTCGGCCCCGATCGGAGGTTGCTATGGACCCATCTCCTTGTTCGGTTCGCGTCCGCGAGACCAAAGCACAGACCGAATCGGTCATGAAGCTCGTGGAGATCTCTGCCGGGTATTGGTTGCCGCGGGCTTTGCACGTTGTAGCTGATCTGGGAATCGCAGACGCACTCGATCAGGAGCCACGGTCGGCAGCCGATCTTGCCAAGCAGGTCGGCGCTGACGCAGATGCTTTGGACCGAGTATTGCGCCTGCTCGCTTCACATGGCGTATTCGACCGGCGCCGCGGGCAATACGTGCACAACGAGCTCTCTCGCGCGCTGCGCAGCGACCATCCGCAATCGATGCGCGCCTATGTACGGCTTGTAGGGCTTCCCGTGTTCTGGAAGAGTTGGGGAGCGCTTGAGCAGGTAGTGCGCACCGGCAAGCCCGCAGTGAGCGACATCTTCGCGTATTTCAGAGAGCATCCGCAGGAGACGGAGATCTTCGACGCGGCCATGAAGTCGAAGGCGCAGAGCGCTATTTCGCCAGTCCTTGCGGCGTACGATTTCTCCATCTTCGGCACGATTGCTGACATCGGCGGCGGCCTGGGACATTTGCTCAAGGCCATACTTAAGTCGGCACCGAAGTTGCGCGGTGTTCTCTTTGACCAGCCGCGCGTCGTCGAGCGTGTGGGGGTCGACGAGAGAATCGCCGGTCGATTGACTTTGCAAGGCGGCGACTTCTTCCGCGGGCCGCTACCGCGCTGCGATGCCTACGTCGTTATGGAAGTGCTGCACGATTGGACCGATGAACAGTCGCGGCAGATTCTCCAGCAGATTCGCAAAGCCGCGTCCAGCACGGCCAAGCTGTTAGTGGTCGAGACCGTTTTGCCTGATGAAAGCGCGTGGGCGGCGGGCAACGGCGCGCACTTCGGCAACCACCTCGACATCAACATGTTGGTTCTTACCGGCGGGCGCGAGCGCACCCCAGATGAGTTTGCGCGCCTATTCGCCGACTCCGGTTGGCAGCTCGCCCGGGTGATCCCAACCTCAGGTCCGTACTCAATCGTGGAGGCGGTGCTGGCCTAGCTTGCCTCATCGAGTTGCGGGCCGAGAAGGGTGCCCACCAGAAATAATCCCACTTGCCTGGTAAGTCTGATTCGCGGACATCTCGTTTTCAAGTACTTCAATTTTCCGGTTAATACGTCAACCGGGACTTTGGCGGCTATCTGATGATAATCTTTTGTCCGTACTGACTCGCTAACTCCACTGCGCTTGCCTAGGAGTGGTCATGCCGAACAGAGAGGCCCTACACAAACTTATCGATACGATGCCCGAAGACGCGCTCGAATCAGCCGAGCGAGTTCTCAAGACCTATCAAACTTGGCCGCCAAGGCTACCCATAGGCGTTGAAGAATTGCACAGACGCGTGGACGATCTCCTTAAAAGGCGCGGCGAAGAGTGGGCTGGTCATAACCGGACTGGGTATGTAACTGCCCATATGGGCGGCGGGAGTTTTAAACCCGACGGTGATGGTATGGCCTCGGCTGTTACCATGGATGGACAGGACCTAGTGAACTTCGAGATTCGCATATTTTGCGGGCACAGATTAGAACTTGAGGAGCGTCTGCACCTTTCAGAGGACAAGAAGTCATTGGTCTACACTCAACAGATTAAAGGACCGCAGGAGAAAGAGGGCCGTTACGAAGTGGCGTTCAAGGTCGCTGAGGGGCTTCCCCCGGCCGAGCGAGGTTAGTAATCGACCTGTCCGGTAAGCGCTGCCAGCTCAACCGGTCGATGCAACACCATCCAATGCGTTGATTCGACAATGCTTCCCCGGGAGAAGCGATCTGTTTGGCTGTACTCGGTCAAAACCTAGCCAGGGTAGTGTTCCGGCTGATCTAACCCTAGCGAGCGATTTAGCCTTTGTTTTCAATGCAAGTCCGATTCGATCTGAGTGTTGCATC
>Ga0307475_10000781_pt1 | contig 19163 bp, 16 predicted proteins | sample atmos_gasesECM1C_FD_203317 | JGI IMG/M metagenome (GOLD analysis project Ga0307475, IMG submission 203317) | Hardwood forest soil microbial communities from Morgan-Monroe State Forest, Indiana, United States - atmos_gasesECM1C_515 | ecosystem: Environmental > Terrestrial > Soil > Temperate... | reverse complement strand
ACTTCCTTGAGGACAAATTCTTCCGCTGTTTGCCCGATCAATTTCTGGTCGTCAGTCAGATCCGCGGGCGTGAAGACATCGCTCGCCTGCGGCGATTCCAGGAGGAAGCTCCCTCCCTTCGCTGCGGTTTTTGTAAAAGTAGCGGTGGCCATGTTGGTCGCTCCTAGCGGGACGTCTTTGTTACCGGGTTTCAGTTAACGGCTGTCTGAGGCACGCAAGGAAATCAATTCACCCCATTTTACTCTCGCTGCCTCGCCCCGTAAACACCGTTAACGCAGCTGTGTCGGAAGAGTGTTCATCACCTCCCGGGTGACTCTGCCCCTCTGCCCCTGCTATCCTCTAGCTGCCCAAATTCGCTCCAGGAGTGAATCTCATGCGCAAAACGCTTTCAGCGATTCTTTTCCTCTCTCTTGCCGCCATTTCCTCAGCTCAGCAAACTCTGCCCGCTTCCCATTTCGACGGCAACTCCTGGTGGTCGCACGTCAAATTTTTGGCCGACGATTCCCTCGAAGGCCGCGACACCGGCAGCGAAGGTCTTCAGAAAGCGCAGACCTATGCTGTCGAGCAGCTCCAGAAAGCCGGCCTCGAGCCCGCCGGAACCAATGGTTTCTACCAGCCTGTCCATTTCAATCAATACGAAGTCGATGAAGCCAAGTCCTCTCTCACTCTCATCACAAACGGCCGAGTAGAACCGCTCTCCTTTGCCGACGATGCCTTCATCAGCTCTCGCTCGACCCGCACCTCTGCCAACTTCTCCGCGCCCCTGGTTTTTGTCGGCTATGGCCTCAAGATCCCTGAAAAAAATCTTGATGAGCTCGCGGGCCTCGACCTGAAAGGAAAGATCGTCGTCTATCTCGCCGGATCTCCTTCGGATATTCCCACCGCTCTCGCTTCGCACTACCAAACACTCGGAGAGCGTTGGAAATCCCTGCACGCCGCCGGCGTCATCGGCACCATTAGTGTTTTCAATCCCGCTTCCATGGATATTCCCTGGTCCCGCATTTCCGTCAACCGCAATCATCCATCCATGGATCTCGCCGATCCCGAGTTCTATGAAACTCCCGGCCTTCAATTGGCCTTGGCCTTCAATCCTGCCTCCGCCGAACAGCTTTTCGCTGGCTCCGGCCACACCTTTAGAGAAATCGCCGCCCTCGGCAAAGACCGCAAGGCTCTTCCGCATTTTGCCCTCGCCACCTCGCTTAAAGCCAACGCCGTCATCCTCACCAAAACTCTCGAATCCGCCAACATCGCCGCCAAACTCACTGGCTCCGATGCCGCTCTCAAGAATGAATTCGTCGTTCTCTCCGCGCACATCGACCACGTCGGCATCGGCGCGCCCATCAACGGCGACCGCATCTACAACGGCGCCATGGACAACGGTTCCGGCAGCGCCCTGGTCATGGACATCGCCGCCAGCCTGAAGGCGCATCCGGAAAAACTCCAGCGTTCGATTCTTTTCCTCCTGGTCACCGCCGAAGAAAAAGGCCTTCTCGGCTCCAAATATTTCGCCGCTCATCCCACCGTGGCGCCAAAATCCATCGTCGCCGACGTCAACGTAGACATGTTTCTCCCCATCGTCCCGCTGAAAATACTCAAAATCGAAGGCATCGAGGAATCCGACCTCGGCGCCCGCGCCGCCGCCATTGCGCAATCCATGGGTGTGAAGCCCATCCCCGATCCCGAACCGCTCCGCAACGCTTTCATCCGCAGCGATCAATACAGCTTTATTAAGAAGGGCGTTCCCGCCGTCAAATGCGACGTCGGCTTCGAGCTCGGCACGCCCGAACAAAAAATCTTCAAGGACTGGCTAACCAATCGATACCACGCTCCCTCCGACGATGCCAACCAGCCCGTCGATCTCCACTCCGCCGCCCTCTACGAGGAATTCACGCGCCGTCTGCTCCTCGAGACCACCAACACTTCCGCGCCACCGCACTGGAAGCCCGATTCTTTCTTCCGCCGCTACGTCGCCGACTGATTCTCGATTCTTTGGGTAGGGCTCGCCTTCCAAGGAGGACCGCTCCTCAAACTTGTAGGGGCCGGGCTTGCCCGGCCCGTCTCCGCTCAAGGTCCCGGATCGCTCAGTTTTTCAATTTCGGCCAGCCTGCGCCACAAAAACCGGCGTTCAATGTCATTGGTCGCCAGCGTCAGCGCGCGTCGGTACGCCTCGGCCGCTTCGTTCATCCGTCCAAGGCGCCGCAACAAATCCGCTCGCGCCGCCGGCAGCAAATGGAATTCCTCTAGCTCCTCTCGCTTTTTGATTTCCTCGAGCAGCGCGAGGCCTTCTGCGGCAGAACGAGCCATCGCCACCGCCACAGCCCGGTTCACTTCAACCACCGGCGACGCGTGCGTTCTCAACAAAGCGTCATACAATCCCGCAATCTGCGACCAGTCTGTTTCTTTGGCTGTCTTCGCATTGGCATGGAGCGCGGCGATCGCCGCTTGCAGCGCATACACGCCCGCCGCGCCGCGCCGCAGCGCCGATTCCGTAAGTTCCGTCCCTTCCCGAATCTGTTCCCAATGCCACAGATCGCGGTCCTGTTCCTCCAGCAATACTAACTCGTCTTCCGTGCTCACACGCGCGTCCCTCCGCGAATCATGCAGCAACATCAGCCCAAGCAATGCCTGGGCTTCCGCTTCCTTCGGAAGCAGGCCGCACAAAACACGCCCGAGTCGAATCGCTTCCGCGCAAACGGCGCGCCGGATGAGCGCATCGCCGCTGCTGGCCAGATAGCCTTCATTGAAAATCAAATAGACGACCAGCAGCACGCCATCCAGGCGGTCTCGCAACTCCTCCTGCACGGGCACTCGATAAGGAATCCCAGCCTCGCGAATCTTCCCTTTCGCCCGCACGAGCCGCTGCGCCATCGTTGCCACGGGAACCAGGAACGCTCTCGAAATTTCCTCCGTGGTGATTCCGCAGACGGTACGAAGGGTGAGCGCAACTCGTGCTTCAAGGGACAGCGATGGATGGCAGCAGGTGAAGATCAAGCGTAAGCGGTCATCAGCAAACATTTCCTCGTCCAGATCGCTCTCGGGCTGCCTAGCGATCTCGGCAGTATTCGCAATCTCTTCCGCGTTCTGTGCGAATCGCTGGTCGCGCCGCAAGCGGTCAATGGCCTTGTGCCGCGCGGTGCTGATCAGCCACGCCCGCGGATTCGCCGGCGTCCCTTCTGAAGGCCATTTCTGCAGCGCAACGGCATACGCTTCCTGTAACGCTTCTTCCGCCAGGTCAAAATCGCCCAGCAGGCGAATCAATGTCGCCAGAATCCGTCCCGATTCTTCGCCATGCAGTTTTTCGAAATCCATTAGGAAGCGGTTTTCAGTCCCACTCTTTGCCCGAAGAGAGCTTCAGCGCCTCGGGGCGCACCACGGCGTCCCGAAGCGCTCGCTCGCGCTCGAAAACTGTCAATTTTACGCGCGCTTCGCTTGTTCCCGAACCATCAGCGGCCGCACTTCAATCGTTCCGTTCCGCGCCGATGGGATCCGCGCCGCGATGGCAATAGCTTCGTCCAGGTCGTTGGCGTTCACCAGAATATAGCCGCCCAGTTGTTCCTTGGTTTCCGCGAACGGACCGTCGGTGACTACCCGTTTACCCTCCCGCACGCGTACAGTCGTCGCCATCGTCGTTGGCTTCAGTTGGCTGCCGCCTAGGAATTTGCCCTTTTCCGTGAGGTCGCCCATGAGTTGGCCGTATTCCTGGTACATGGCGGTCTCGTCCGTTGGCGTGATCTTCCCCCATTCGGCTTCCGAGTGATAAATCAGCATCAGGTACTGCATGGTATTTCCTCCTGTTGGTTAGTCGAACGGGAACCCCAAAAATCGACAATCCTAGCCGTGCGCCACCTGCTTCAGAAATGTTCCCTTATCCAGCTCGTGGAATGCCTGCCGCAGCTGCTCCTGCGTGTTCATCACGATCGGGCCGTACCACGCTACGGGCTCCTCCAGCGGCTTGCCCGAAACCAGCAGAAACCGGATTCCATCGTCGCCCGCCTCGACCATTAACTCGTCCCCCCGATCAAACAGCACCAGCGAGCGGTTCTCCGCTTCCGCGGGCGGTTTGGTGTCCGCCCAGCTCACCGGCTCTGTCGGCACCGAGAGGGGTTCGGAAGCGTTGCAAAACTTCCCGCCCCCTGCAAAAACGTACGCGAATGCATGCCGCGTCATCTCCACCGGCAGCGTCTTCCTCCGCCCCGGCGGCACGGACACATCCAGATAAATGGGATCGGCAGCGATCCCATCCACCGGCCCGGTCTTCCCCCAGAATTTCCCGCACACCACGCGAACGTGCGTGCCGTCGTCGTCCTTGACCTCCGGAATATCTAGCGCTTTCACTTCTTGGTAGCGCGGCGCCGTCATCTTCAGCGATGACGGGAGATTCGCCCATAATTGAAACCCGTGCATCCGCCCGGCGTGGTCGCCCTTGGGCATCTCCTGGTGAATGATCCCGCTGCCCGCCGTCATCCATTGGACGTCCCCTGCCGCGATCGCTCCGTGGTTCCCCATGCTGTCGCCGTGCTCCACCGTTCCTGCGAGCACATAGGTAATCGTCTCGATCCCGCGATGTGGATGCCACGGGAATCCCGCCAGGTAATCCTCCGGCACATCATTCCGGAAATCATCCAGCAGCAGGAACGGATCGAAGTCCGTCGTGTTGCCGAAGCCAAACGCCCGTCGCAGGTGTACCCCCGCGCCTTCCGTCGTGGGTTTGGACTTGATCAGCCTCTTCACCGGTCGTAGCGACATAGCCGTCTCCCTCCCTCGCAAGTCTACCGATTGGATGCGCCGCCGCCAACTATTCGACACAAGATAGCGAGCTAGCCGCGTGTACGGCGTCTTCAGGCCACTCAGGGCGGCAAAGAGGGGGGGTTGAAAAAGGACGTCTGAGGCTATATACATTCCGAGTGATTGAGTTGCGTCCATGAACAACACTTCAAAGGTCCGGGGCATGGCGGCGATTTTGATTGCGATTGTCCTATATCTGCCGCTTTGGGCGGGGCGGCAGGAAAAAACAGCCGAGAAGCCGGTGGCAACTGCGCCTATTTCCACCGCGACGCCTGCACCGAAACCGGGTGCGGCGGAGATGGAGCGGCTGAAATTTTATCTCGGCGAATGGGACTACATCGAGACGTATCCGAAGTCGGCGTTCTATCCGGAGGGCGGGAAGAATACCGGCGTGTACACGAGCAAGCTGGGGCCGGGCGGAAATTCTCTGATCAACACGTTTCATTCGCAAGGACCTGTTGGCGATTTCGAGGGCTTGCTGGTGATGACCTGGGATGCGAGAGAAAAAGCGTACAAAGCGTATGCCTTCGGGAATGATTTTCCCGGAGCCTTCGTGGAGACGGGGCAGTTTGAAGCGAATGCGCTCGTTTACCGCTCAGAATTCCCGGTCGAGGGCGCACTGCTGAAATTGCGAAACTCCACGCGGCTCGTCGCGCCCGGAAAAATCGAGAGCGAAGAATATTTCGCCATGAAGGACGGGCCGGAAACATTGCTCGTGCGCGTCGAAGCCAAAAAAAGGTAATGAAACGTCGTCCAGCCTAGGATCTTGTTGCCGCTGCGTTATCTTCGAAGAATATGAGCAAATAGTGTGAGCTTTCTTTGCGCAGGTTCTTGAAGACTAGCTTCCTCATCTCATGGTTTGCGTGACTCGGTATCCAGAGGACTTGGCCAGGATCCAAATTGTCCGAACGGCGGTCAAATGACACGCTTAATTCTGAATCGTTGAGAATCACAACCAGCACATCAGAAAAAGGCTCATATCTTGTTGAAACTTCGGAGTCTAGCGAATCTGAGAAAACCTTGATCTCGCTGGTCGTGAAGGACGGGACTGACTTAGCGCCGAGGTGTGTAGATTGCCTGCAATCGGTTGGATCGCTCGGAGCAACTTTGTCGCACCAATTGTGGGGTTCGCCCTGAGGCTTGAGCAGTTCGATGGTGACGTTGTTGAAGGGAGCGTCGGATTCGTTGCGGGCGACATGCGCGAAGCCGCCGCGCGAGTAGCCGACCTGGCCGTCAGCCATGACCAGATGAGCTTCGGGTTTGCCTTGAACGGCATTGATGACGTCGGCGGGACCGAGCGAAACGTAAACGTAGGGTACATCGTGTTGATGGAGAAGCGTGGCTTCGTGCGCGGGGACGCTCACGCGGAAAACGCGGACGTAATCGTTTTCCAGGACGAGATGATGATGCGGCTCTTTCGGGATGGGGACTGCCACGGGAGCTTGCGCGTTGAGCGAAAACGTGAGCAGGAGTAGTGCTGCGAAAGAGAGAGTTCGCATTCAGAAACCTCCACGCGGAAAAGAGAGATTCCTCGCTTCGCTCGGAATGACGGATTGCGGATAATGTACCACAAACTGCCGGGCTGAAGCCGGCCTCTACAACAACAAACTCCAGCAGCAAATGTGACACAGCTCTCGAACCGGTCGGGCACAGCTTGAAGCCTGTGCTACTGGCGCTCGAAGATGCCGGCGGCGCCCATGCCGCCGCCGATGCACATGGTGACCATGCCGTAGCGTGCGTTGCGGCGCTGGAGTTCGCCGATGATGGTGGCCGTGAGTTTTGCGCCGGTGCAGCCGAGCGGATGGCCGAGCGCGATGGCGCCGCCATTGGGATTGACGCGCGAGGCGTCGAGACCCGCTTGCTGGATGACGGCGAGCGATTGCGCGGCGAAAGCTTCGTTGAGCTCGATGACCGCAATGTCGTTGAGCGAGAGGCCCGCGAGCTTCAACGCCTTGGGGATGGCCTGCACCGGGCCGATACCGAATTCTTCGGGAAGCACTCCGGCGGTGGCGTAGGCGACAAAACGCACGAGCGGTTTCAATCCAAGAGATTTGGCGCGGGCATCGCTCATTACGACACATGCGGCAGCGCCATCGCTCATCGGTGAACTGTTGCCCGCAGTGACGGTTCCCTTGGCGTGAAACGCCGGCTTTAGTTTTGCAAGAACGTCGAGATTTGTGTCGGCGCGCGGAAGTTCGTCCGTGGCGAAGACAAAAGTTTGCGTTGTTGGTTTCGGCGCAGATTTTTGTTTGGACGACGCGCCGTTGCCGTTGGGCACCAAAGTGATGTTGACTTCGACGGGGATGATCTCATCCTTAAAATTTCCTGCGGCGATGGCGGCGAGAGCTTTTTTGTGCGATTCAGCGGAGAACTGGTCGGCCTGCTCGCGCGTTATACCGAACTTGTGGGCGATGTTTTCCGTGCCGAGGCCCATGTTGATGTAGGCGTCGGGATAGTGATCGACGAGCCAGGGATTGGGCGAAATCTTGTTGCCGCCCATGGGCACCATGGACATGGATTCCGTCCCGCCCGCGACGATGATCTCGGCGGAACCGGCGCGGATACGCTCTGCGGCGAGAGCGATGGCTTGCAAGCCGGAAGAGCAAAAGCGATTGATGGTCATCGCGCTGGTTTCCACAGGAAGCCCGGCGCGGAGCGCGGCGATGCGCGCGACGTTCATGCCCTGCTCGCCTTCGGGCATGGCGCAACCGAGAATCACGTCGTCGATTTGTTTGGGGTCGAGGCCGGGGACGCGCGCGAGCACTTCCTTGATGGCCAGCGCGGCGAGATCGTCGGGGCGCGTGTCGCGAAGCGAGCCTTTGTAGGCGCGACCGACGGGAGTGCGGACAGCGGAGACGATGATGGCTTCGGGCATGTTAGGACCTCGAAAACGAAAAGCCTCAGGCCTCCCGACCGGATCGGGATAATTCCGGCCTGAGCTACAACTTCATTGTTGGGCGAGGGTGGAGAAAAAGCAACTCTCACAGGCGGTCACTGGTGACTTGAGAGTCGTGTTCTGTGGCCGTGCTCCGTGTGAGAATACAAAGAAATTGAGTGCGGGCGCGGCGGGTGAACGGTTGATTCGCGTTGAATGGCTGTCATATAACTGCTGGCAGAGTCGCGACGGTGAAGCAAAATAAATTCGTTCGCATCCTGTCCGTGGCAAGAATGTCGGCGCTGATTGGGGCGGGCTTGTCTGCGAGCGAGGTGAGAGCGCAGGGGCCGCCGGCTCCTGCCCAGCAGCTGCCCGCCGCGCCTTTGCAGTCGGAAGCCGCGAAGAATGTGCTGGCGTCGTGTGTTCAGCCGGCGCCGATGGTGCGGTTAGAAGACTACGACGGGCCCTTGAGGAAGGTCGTGGGCACGTTCGCCCGGCCGTTGGAACGCAAGGCGGTACACCCTCCGCACTATAAGCCCGGCTTGAAATTGTGCACTCTCAAGCTGAAAGATAAATTCGTTCTGTTCGTGCAGGACTCGTTGGACCCCGTGACGTTTCTCGCCGCCGGTTTCAGCGCAGGGCTTGACCAAGCGGAAAACACGGACCCCAGCTATCGACAGGGGGCTAAGGGGTATGGCAGGCGCTTTGGCGCCGAATTCGCGGGTCAGGCCTCCTCCAGGTTCTTTAAGGACTTTGCGTATCCCTCGATATTTTCGGAGGACCCGCGCTACTACCGCCTGATCCACGGCAGCGCCGGGAGGCGCATGCTCCATGCGATGGAGCATGCGGTCGTGGCTAACCGCGATGATGGAAAGCGCATGTTCAATTTTTCCGAATGGCTGGGGACAACGAGCACGGTCGTGCTGAGCAATACATATCACCCGGACAACCAACGCGGGTTCGCTCCATTAGCTCAGCGGGTGGGATATAGCATCCTTGAGGACATGGGTTTTGACTTGCTCAGCGAATTCTGGCCGGAGATTTCCCGCAAATTCAAACTGCCCTTCCGGGGAGAACCCGAGCAGGTGAGCCACGACTTGAATCCTGCCAGCAAGTAAGCCCCAGCGACCATGCCGGCCCGGTCTTTCCTCCGAAAAAGGACAAAGCACCGAATGTACTGGAACGCCGCGTCAATACCGGAGGACACGTTCGCCCTGCGCGGCTCCCCAAAGAGTCTCGTGAAACGAATGCCAGGGACTCACAGAATCTAACAGGAGAAGGGCTGTTGGGAAATCTCCCTTGTTACCAGCCGAGCGCCCTCGAAGTTTTGTTGTGCGAAGTCGCCGACAAAAGAGGACCCTACTTGCCCTTGAGGGGTGCGCCTTTGCGCGGAATGAAGATGCTGGCGGGAGGCTCGACGCCGAACTTTTTCGAGTAGTTGCCCTGGTTGATGGCGATGCCGACGCGACCGCGCGAGTCAATGTAGAGGAGGAGGTCGCCGACGGGGACGTCCATGAAGGTTTTCGCGTAAGGCAGAGCGACGGACTTTTTGTTGATCTGGATCTGGAGTTTGTCACCGAGGTTGTAGCCGAGATTCTTGAATTCGTCGCCGGGGATGTCGGTGACGAGGGAACCAAACGGGTCGTCGAGGCCAATGACGTCGCCATCGATGCCTTTGTCCGTGGTGGCGGAAGATTTTGGGGTGAGGCGGACGAGCTCGGAAACTTCTGGGCCGACGAGATGGAAATCCCAACCCGCCGCGAGATGTGCAGCGACGGGAGAAAAAATATCGCGGCCGTGGAAGGTGGAAGAGACGGTGGCTTGGATCATCCAGTTGTGGTTGGTAATTTCGCGGGCGGAGTCGAGGCCGTCGCGCTCGATGACCGGGGTGATGAGGCCATTGTCGGGGAGAACAAAGAGCTGGTCCTTCTTGGACTTCACGATGACGGCTTTGCGGGACGTGCCGACTCCGGGATCGACAACCACCGCGAAGACGGTGCCAGCGGGATAGTAAGGCGTGACGCCGGCGAGGAAGCGTGCGCCTTCTTCGATCGAGTACGGCGTGACCTGATGGGTGATGTCCATGATGCGAGCGTCGGGAGCGATGCTGACCATCACGGCTTTGCAAATGGCCACGGCGTCATTGGCGGTGCCGAAGTCGGTCATGAAGACGATGGTGGGACGCGCGGCGGCGGAGTCTCTTTGCGCGGGGGCTTTCGAGCAAGCGGCGCCGAAAAGCGTGGGAATGACCAGAGAGAGAGCGAAACGGCGAAAACGTAACGTCATCAACTCTCCGTAAAGAATATGAGAATTTGTCGCGAGCCAGTGTATGCCGCGGAGTTGACATTCGGCAAGGCACGTTCTAAGAGTAACGCGCACCCGGGGATTCATCCATAGGGCGAGTGAAAAGGGAGGTGGCTGACGTGGGGTTTATTACTTGGATTGTGGTGGGGCTGATCGCCGGGTGGCTGGCGGGGCAAGTGATGAAAGGCGGAGGTTACGGAGTGATCGTGGATATCCTTCTCGGGATTGTTGGAGGCTTCGTTGGCGGATGGGTGTTCGGGCTGCTGGGGCTACATGCGGGAGGGTTTATCGGTTCGATTGTGGTGTCGTTTGTCGGGGCAGTGATCCTGGTGTGGATCGCGCGAAAGTTGAAAAAGGCATAGCAAGGCAACCAACCAGGGTGCGCGAAACGCTTTGCCGCCACTGGCTAACCGGTGGCGCAGTCGTTCAGTCGGGCGGAAATTTTTATTTGTCTTGCGCCGCCGAAGCGGGTGTGCGCATGGCGCGAAGCGCAGCGGAACCGAGAAGAAGGACGGCAACACCCAGCGCAATCCAGAGTAAATTGGGGTGGCGCTCGGTGAAGGGGCGAGGATCGGCAAAATTGGAAGTGCCTTCTTCGGATCCCAGCTCCAGGTGTGCCATCACTTCGTTCGCCTGGATATGCAGGGTTCGTGCGAGATCGTATTGGGGAGCAGCAGCGCGGGCGTTGCCGTAGATCAGGCGATAGGAGCGGTTTTGCACCGGATGGAAGAGAACAAAGCGCAAGGGCATCGCGAGCCACAAACGAACCGCGGATAGCGGAGCGTCGTTGGCGTTGAGCACTTCCACGCGCCAAAAGCGCGGCCCCCACATCCCGTAGCACTGTACGCCCAGCGATTCCTCAGTTTTGCCGTTCAAAACAAATCGGTGGATTTCCCCTCCGCCGACAGGCTGCCACTCTTTTGCATCTGTGCTGGTGAGCAGGCGCACCGCCCGGTAAAACTCCGGCTGTGTCGTTTCGAAATTGAATTTGGCAACCGGAATCGCCGCGCCTCCCAGGTCCACGGTCCATTGCGTTTGCGAAGGCGCGCCGCTCGGATCGGGAGGCACCAACGTGGTGAGAAGGACGTCGCCCGCGGCGGGGCTGTCCGTTTTTGCGGCGGGAGAAGAAAATACTTCGACGCCCGATACTACAAAGGCACGCCCCGACTCCTGAATGCGGACACGCAGGTAGCGTGCATTATTTTCCGAATAACGAACGGTCTGATTGCCTTCGAGGTTTTCCTTGCGGAAACGAGAAATGGGCGCGCGCGCATTAACGATGCGCCAGAGATGCGCATCATCGCTCGCCGCCACTTCCACCCAGTTGATGAAATCGGACTCGGGCGTTTGCACTCGAAGATTGTTGTGAAAACCCGTTCGTTCGCCCAAATCTAGAACGACCTGCGTAAACTGGCCGGGGACGAAGCTGTTCTCCCGGAGCGTGGTGGCGAGCCTAACGGGCTCGGGCGGCGCGTTTATTTGTGACCTCATCTCAAAGGGAAGCTCCTGGCCGAGTTCATCGACGATGCGCAGGTCGGCGAGCTGATTTTCCGAATGCGAGAAAACTTCGCGATCGAGGGTTATGTAGTTGAGCGCGTCCGCGCGCCCTGATTCGATGGTGCGGGAGTAGCGCCAAGAGCGCCAGGCGGAAGAGAGATCGGTGGAGAGAATCGAAGCGCCCAAAGCCGCGAGCAGGAGAGAAAAAATTCGGTGGGTCATTAGGAGGAACGCTCGCGAGCGACCTTGCGCTGATAAAGGAACGAAACAATGAGCAACACAAGACCAAGGATAAAGAACGAGACGATGCGGTAGAAGCGCTCGAGAAACGAGCTGTCGTAGATGAAGACTTTGACGACGACGAAGCCGAAAAGCGCGAGGGCCTGCCAACGCAGGAGAGCGGACACGCTTTGGATCCCGAGGGCAATCAATACGGAAGCATAGGCCGTCCAAAGCAGCGAGAGCGAGAGATGCTGCGCGAGTCTGGAGTCGATGCCCAGGCCGGACTGACGGCCGAAGTAGTCCCACAGCTCGAGGGAGAGGGCGATCACCGCGAAGACGTTGAGGGCCACCGCAAATCCGGAGAAAAGTTGAAGCTCATCTTGGCCCATGGATTCAGCATTCTCGCGGGCCGCGTAGAGAACCGCGCCCAAAGAGGCCACCAGGATGGCGTAAGCGAAGAAACGCTCGTTGAACAAAAATACCGGCGCAGGCAAAGGAAAGATGAGCAGACGAATGGCGGCGAGGGCGAGAAGAAGGAAGCCCGCTCCTCGCAAGAAGGCGGCCTTCGAACACAATCCCGTCCAGATCAAGATAGCGCCTTCGACGGAGAAGGCCAGGGTGATCCACTTGCCGTCGAGGCGAATGGGAATGGCCAAGGTGGCGAACGTGAGCGCGAGACCCGCGAACAGCAGGCGAGCAAGCGGCGATTCGCCAGGCTTCAGCGGAGGAAGGAGGCGCGCTACGACCACGTGCGCCCCGGACAGCGCCAGAACGAGAAGTGTGAGCGGCCAGCGATACTGCGGCCAAAGCATGGCATAGAGAGCGGCAAAATAAAGGGCGGAGTTGGCCAGGACCACCAGAGAGTCGAGCTCTTTCAACTCAAAGAAGCGGGCGGCGCGAAGAACTGGCAGCGCGGCGTACAAAACCAAAAACAGAGTGGCAAACATCAACGTGCGCTCAAGTTTGCCGGGGCGATAAAACTCGGAATACCAGCCCCAGAAATAGATTTGGCTGAAGACGAAGGAAACGGGCGTGAGCGTGCGCCAGTCGCGCCGGAACTCGAGGAAGAGCAACCCGGCGCCGAGGATGAGGAGGTAGGTAAAGAGGACCACTTGTTGGTCTTTACCGGTGCTGACCAGCACGGGTGTCAAGAATCCGCCGACCAGCGATAGCACGGCAATGCGCTCGGAATTCCTGCCGAGCGCTACCGCAGCCATCCCCACGGTGACCACGATCATCGCGTAAAACCCTACATCCTGGCTGTACAGCTTGTAGAACTGGCAGCCCGCCCAGACCGAAAGGTACATCACAGCTGCGCCGAGCCCGGCGATGCCTTCCGAGAAATAGGAATAGCCACGCTGCAGGAGCCAATGGCTCCAGGGAAGCATCGCGGCACCGAGCAACATCCCGATGGCCACGCGACCGCTGGGACCGATCCAGTTGTTGTCAAACGCGTATTTCAGAAAGTAAGTGACCGCGCCGATGATCGCGACAATGCCGATGCGATTAAACCAGCGGCCGCCAATCAATGTTTCCAGGTCGAGACTGGAGGAGGACTTTGGCCGCGAACTGTGAAGCGGCGGCGCGACGAAGATGTTGACTTGTGGCGGCGGAGAAACTTCGCGCGGCTTGGGAATCTCCGTCAGAGAAAGTGGCGGTGGTGGAGACGGTGGAACGGCGGCAGTAGTTGAAGGCGGGGGTGGAGGCGGAGGCGCGGAGGAAGAAGGGGCAGGAGCTGGTTGCGATTCGCGGAATCTATCGAACTCCTTTTGTGAGAGCGACTTTTGCAGCGCGCTGAGGTGCCGCTCGAAAGCGGAAAGGCGATCCACCAGTTTATCCAGCGGGACACCTCGCAGTTGATCCGCTAGCCCCTGGACGCGAACAAAAGCGGAGATGGCGAGAATCGGAGTGATGATGATCAGGATGACTGCAAGGACGCCAAGTAGTTCCATTTTCGAAGTGAGGAACTCGCGCTGGATGAATTAGACCATACTTAGGTAAACCGAACAATTCCCCCATCCCTATAAAGCTTCGGCACGAGCCCCGGCGCGAAAAGTTTGCGCTTGACATAAGCGAACAAAAAGCGAAACATATCGGCCTTCTGCTAGTGCTTTTGGCCACGGTATGAAACGTTTCCTCGGGCCGAAGCACTAACCAAGGGATGGGGAAGCGCCCTGTACGGAGGTACAGGTTTTCCACAGGCAGTACAGGGAAAACAAGGCGAAAATCAAGGCGAAAGTAATATCTCACATTAACGCATTTACAATCAGCTACTTAGGAGCAGTTTCAAGATGGAAAAGGCGGTACTAGGAGACTCGTTTTAGGCCAAAAATGTGACTTCTGTACCATCGCGTCTTGGACAGGAATGGTGTCAAATGGGACAGGTCGCGGGAATTGGACCTTCAGGACAGGGTCGAGCATCTAAAACACTGGCGGGACAGTTGAGCAAGCACAACGAGATTGGCCCGCAAGTGTTGTATGAATTAGAAATGGGAAACAGAGGAAAGATGAAGACCAAGGATATCAGGCGGAAGTGGATGTGGATGTTCCTGGCGACGGTGGTCCTTCTGCAAGTTTATTTTGTGCAGGAACTGTTGGCAGCCTTTGCGCTATTTGCGTTGGGGTTTGCCGCGATCGCCGCGGTATTCGCGAGTTTGTACATGCTCCACAAGGGTTGGGCCGTGGCCGTCGAGCGTATCGCTGACAGCAAGCACCCCGTGATGGTGGCCGCGCGGCAAGGGATTTACAACGTCGAGGATCTGGCTCGTCGGCCGTTTCGGCGGCCTGGTTCCGCGGCGGCCCGCTGAAGCGGGTTTATCGACTTTCTGGCTTCGGCCAGAGCACACCCAGAACCGGTCAACCTGGCTCCTTCAGGATTGATCAGGTCCTGCGGCAATCGAAATAGGGAAATAGCCAACCGTCCTGAGAGAGCGGTTGGCTTTTTTCTTTTCCGGGACACGGGAAACACTCTCTGGTTACCCAAGCGTTTCCCGATGTGATTTCCACCGGCCAATTAATGAGTAAGTGAATCGATGTCCGGATCGGGGAGGATTTCGTTTTCTTCCTTGGTGGTCGAATCGCTGCCCGCTTCGAATTGCGTTTCTCCGTTGTGCTTAAGGAGCCCGTCGAGCGTGGATTTGGAGTGCTCATCCACGGCGCTAACCGCGGCGACCAAGCACGAATAAAGAAAGGCTTTCATTCCCTTGCGGAATTGCTCGGTCGAGCGCTCCGCGGAGCGCGCCACTTCAGCCTCCAGGGCCTCGCGACGGGCTTCACACGCGGCGCGGCTTTCCGCCTCGAGAGAAGAAAGAGCGGACCCCGCTCGCTCTTTCGCTTCGGAAAGAGCCATGTTCACGTGGCTCTCCGCCTGCCGCTGAAAGGTCCCGATCGCGGAGTTGATGGCGCTTTGCATCAAGGCCTGCACTTCCGCGGAGCGTGCATCGAGCTTTAGCAAGGCTTCTTGCGTCACAGTCTGCGCGTTTTCCAGCAAGCGTTCGAAGCGCCGGTCCACGCTGCGCGACGCCGCGCCTTCAAATTCCGAGGCGGCTCGCGTAACCGCTTCACTCACCTTCGCCTGGATTTGCGGCGCGACCTCGCGAGTCATTTTTTCGACAAATTCCTTGGACCGGGCCAACTCGTTCCGCAATTCCGTGGCCTGCTTCTCCAGCCGCTGGGTCATCTCGGCAATGCTGACGCGATACTCCTCCATTTGCTGTTTCCATTGTGCAGCGATTTCTCCGACCACAGCCTCTTTCGAATTAGCCCGCATGTTCTCGACGCGGGCAGGGAAAAGCTCGAGGATTTCCCGCACGCTGGATTCGCGGACGTCATCGATTGAGCCGAGTGCCCGGCGTACCGCTTCATCCACCTCTTTGGCCACAGCCGCTTGCGCGGCCGTCTCCGCGGCTTGGTGCAGCCTGCCTTGGAGCGCGTTGATGAGCCCGTCCGGCGTAATCACCACGCGCTTGGGCTTGGGTGGCTCTGCCTCGACGGGTCCGAGAGATTTCGCGGCCGCGGGAGATGGCGAAGGGAAGGTGGCCACTTCGGCCATTCGATGCTCGGGAATTGCGGGTGGTTCGCTGAGACTTGTGTCCAGCGGAAGGTCTTCAAGGGCGGGCGCGGTAGCAGGAGTGAATTGCGCGACCGGCGCACCCGTTTTACTGGGCCGCAACCAGTCTTCCGGTGGTGTGACGACGCCCCACACATTTGCTGGATTCTCTAATTCCACGCCGACCTGCTGCAGTTCGCGTGGGCTCTGCGACACGTGAACCGAGCGGACCCGCGCACGCACGGCAGGTGGTTTTGGCTCGACGTTCAAACCCACCACTTGCAGTGTCACCCAGGAACCGATGCCGTACTCGTGGCGGGAAGGATAGCGGCAGCCGTGCAGATTGAGACTCGTGGAGACGGTTCTCTCAACGAAGGACTCACCCAGCCTGTTCTGTCCGAAAATAATCAGCGGAACGGAACGCTCGAGGCGCGTGCTGCGCCGCGCTTCTTCTCCTTCCGAATCTCGCGGAGTATTAACGAGAGAAGACTGGCTCACTTCTCCTCCAAGCAAATCGATCCCGGCATCAAGCTGCCGCGCTGAATGATTTCACCCAGCGGAAGAATCTCTTCGGCTGGACAGAAAGAATTTTCCGAAGATTCGCTCAGCAACGGGTAAACACCCTAGAGTGCCACCGTGCGGAGACCCTATGCGGCTGATGTTATCCGAAGCTGGACTGGATGTCGATGTCTGAGACGCAGAATCTGATTTTTACCGGTGTCCCAGGCTTCTCCGCCGCGGCCAGACCCGAGACGAATCGGGGCATCTCTGATAGGCTTTCTGTCATCACGGGAGGAAACTGCCATGCGCCGCATGCAGGCTGCCTTGCTGATAAGTGCATTACTACCGGTACTTGCCCCGTCCGAGACTCCGCGCCGCGTGGCGATTCGCGCGGGGAAACTGATTGACGGGAAGAGTGACAAATCGCTCGAGAACGCGGTGATCTTGATCGACGGCGACAAAATTGTGTCGGTGACATCGGGCGGACCTGTTCCTGCCGGAACAGACGTCATCGACCTATCGAAAGCCACGGCACTGCCGGGATTCATCGACGTCCACACGCACGTTCTCCTGCAAGGTGACATCACCAACGAAGAGTACGACGCGCAGTTGCTGAAGGAATCAACCCCCTACCGCGCAATTCTCGCGGCGCGCAACGCCCACATCGCGCTTTCGCATGGGTTCACTACGATTCGCGACCTGGAGACGGAGGGCGCGATGTACGCCGACGTGGACGTGAAGACGGCGATTGCCAATGGCGAAGTCCCCGGCCCGCGCATGCAAGTGGCCACGCGCGCGATGGCTCCCACGGGAATGTATCCGCTGCTCGGTTATTCCTGGGAGCTGAAGGTGCCGACGGGAGTCCAATATGTGGATGGTACCGACGGTGCGCGCAAAGCGGTACGCGAACAGGCGATGTATGGAGCAGATTGGATCAAATACTACTCCGACCGTCGTTACCATTTCGAAGCAGATGGCGTGCTCCATTCGATGGTAAATTTCACCGACGAAGAGGCCAAGGCCATCGTCGACGAAGCGCATCGCATCGGCAAAAAAGTCGCGGCGCATGCCATCGGCAGCGACGGCATTGCGGCGGCGCTGCGGGCTGGCGTGGACACGATTGAGCATGGCGACGGCTTGACCGAGGCGTTGATGGACGAGATGGCCAGGAGAGGAATCTATTGGGTACCCACGATCACTGTCGGCGTCTACGTCGCGCCCGGCCGCAACGGCAATTGGCCAAAAATGGCGGAATTGCAGCGTGAGAATTTTCCTAAAGCTGTGAGCAAAGGCGTAAAGATTGCGCTCGGCACAGACGCGGGAGGCTTCGACTGGAAGCTGCTGAACGAAGCGAAAGAATTTGAATACTATGTGCAGTACGGCATGACGCCGATGCAAGCGATCCGCACGGGGACTTCGACAGCCGCGGAGTTGCTCGGTTGGAGCGACAAACTGGGAACCATCGAAGCGGGGAAGTGGGCGGACATCGTGGCTGTGAGCGGCGACCCACTAAAGGACATCAAGGAACTGGAAAGTGTGAAGTTCGTGATGAAGGGCGGCACAGTCTACAAGAATGAACTGAAATGAAAAGCCAGAGCCGACACCCGGTACAAAGCCCGGGTCATTTTGGATGCTTACGTTGAGGCTAAGGCGGGGTCTAAGGCTGTAGAATTGACCAGCGATTGGGTGCCAGGCGAGCCATGTCCACGATAGTTCAGGATCTTAAATTTGCACTCCGCATGTTGCGAAAGAATCCCGGCTTCACTGTCGTAGCGGCGTTGACTCTGGCGCTGGGCATCGGCGCCAATTCCGCGATTTTCAGCGTGGTGAACGCTGTGCTTCTCCAGCCGCTTCCTTATCGGCAACCGGGGCGACTCCTATTTCTCGCCGGCGTGGTCCGGCAGACCGGAGCCACCGGCGCGAACTTATCGTTTACAAAATTTTCGCAGATCAAGGAGCAGAACCACACTCTGGAGAGCGCCACGGCGTTCTATGCCACGACCTTGAGCCTGGTGACGGGACGGGAGCCGGAAGCGGTGAACGCCGGTCGCGCAACGCGCGAATTTTTCAAGGTTCTTGGCATTTCTTCGATCCGCGGCCGCGACTTTCTCCCGGAGGAAGATGCGCCCGGGGCCGTGGACGTGGCGATCATCTCGGATGGCTTCTGGCACAGCCACTTTGCTGGAGACCCTGCCGCTCTTGGCCGCTCTGTCACGCTCGATGGCCGGCCCGTGACCATTGTGGGAATTCTTCCGCCTAGTTTTCGCTTTCCCTTACAGTTTCCGGAACCTGATGTTTGGATGCCGCGAGTGTTCGACCCGACGTTTCTGCGCCCGGAGCAAGTACGATCCGGCGCGGGCTATCTGGGCGCCATTGCGCGCTTGCGCTCGGGTGAGACGCTGGCAGCCGCGAAGGCCGAGCTGGACACGATTGACGCGCGCTATCGCAGCCAGTTCAACGGCTTTGTCGATGCCGAGAAATTCGGCGTGTCCGCGGTGCCGCTCGAAGAAAGCCTCGTTGCACCGCTGCGTCCGGGATTCGCAGTATTGCTCGCTGCCGTTGGCTTCCTTCTGCTGATTGCTTGCGCCAATGTCGCCAATCTGCTCCTCGCGCGCGCCACTTCGCGTGAACGCGAGATGGCGCTGCGCAAAGCACTCGGCGCTTCCGGCGGGCGCTTGATGCGGCAATTGCTCTCCGAGAGCCTGCTGCTCTCGCTCTTTGGCGGATTTCTTGGTGTTGGGCTGGCGGCCGGGATCCTTCCCGCCCTGCGCGCTTTCAGTCCCGGCTCCGTGCCTCGGCTGGGGGAAACGCGGCTGGATGCCCCCGTCTTAGTGTTTTCGGTCTTGTTGAGTCTAGTCACCGGCATCCTGTTCGGCTTCGTGCCTGCTTTGCAGGCCGCCGCTGGAAACCTCCACGAGACATTGAAGGAAG
>Ga0307475_10000779_pt1 | contig 19194 bp, 15 predicted proteins | sample atmos_gasesECM1C_FD_203317 | JGI IMG/M metagenome (GOLD analysis project Ga0307475, IMG submission 203317) | Hardwood forest soil microbial communities from Morgan-Monroe State Forest, Indiana, United States - atmos_gasesECM1C_515 | ecosystem: Environmental > Terrestrial > Soil > Temperate... | reverse complement strand
GGGGTTTTGCAAAGAGCCCTGCCGTGTCACATCCGGAGCCGGCGGGCGCAGTTCGGGTGGGATCGGGTGCTCGCCTTCCGGGGAGACTTACCCCGACTACCCCGAATAAGGGCGGTCGGTCGAACGCTTGCATCTAGCTTACAGCCTTAATCGGACTACGGTCCACTTTCAGCCCGCGGCGATTTGTAAGGCGGTGAATTCGGCTCGCGCCCGGTGCCAATCCCGCACGGCCGCCCGCGTCACGTCGTGCCCCCGTGGTAGGGCGATCACCAACGCCGTGTGGACGGCGAAGTTACGCAGCGCGATGTCGCTGGGGGTTACGACGTCGGCATCAAGGATCATCTCGCAGGCGCCGAGCACGGCGTCGCGGTCGTTGGGGCAGGTGCGTTCATTGTCGAACCCCTCGTCATCGATGGCGAGGAGCATGGTGGCGCCATACATGAACGCCGCGGTGCTGTCGGGGGTCATGACGCCCGACCAGCGGCGTCGATGTCTTCACGTTCGCGTTTCTCGGCGATGCGGCACCCCTCGCACAGGCCGCGGTCGATTGAGACTCGCACGAGCATCGCCTGCCCGCAGACCTCACATGCGTCGTTTCCGTCGGCCGGTTCAACCGGTTCAACCGGTTTGGCCGGTTCAATAAGGGGGGGTATTCGGACCGACCTGAGGGCGCTGTCGAAGGCGCGCGCGCTGTATCCCCGAACCTTGTCGCTAGTGCGGTCTGAGTACACGCCGTAGTTCTTTACGAGCATCCGTCCGAACCTCTGTGCAGTAAGGCCGTTCGGGTACCGCTCAGACGGCCCCCATACCGACGGGAACTTAGCCTTCAGCATGGCGATGATGTCGTCGGTGGGAAGGAACGCTTCACCGGGCGGCCACACCTCGGCGATGTTCCTGAGCAGGACAACGTGCGGTTTCTCGTTGATGATGCCTTCCTCCCTGTCGAGCCTCATCCGTTCGAGGTCGAGTTCGACAAGCTGATCCACTACCTGCGGCCAGCGGCCGCCGGCGGCTACAGCTACCCGTTTGAGGGGTAGCCAGCGTTCCTTGGTGCGCGCCCTGGCACCTTCGGGGAGAGGTGGCCTCTCGCCGGTACAGACCTGCTCGCGGACCCGTTCGGCCCAGAGCGTTAGCGCTCCGGCTATCTCTAAGGCTTCGTCTTCAATCAGCTCCCAATCAGAGTCCTCAACGGTGCCGTCGTGGTCGGGCATGATCAGCACCCTGATCACCCGCGAGAGGGTGTCGTCGGGAAGTTTGGGTTGGTTGCCTGCCATGGCCACGGGCGCAAAGGTGGGCATCATTGCGGTGTCCCATCCACCGCCCTTGACCGGGACGAGGACCGGGCGTGTGGCGCCCTTTTTGTACCCGGAATTCAACACCGCGATCAGGTCGTCAATCCCAGGCTTGTCAGGGTTGAGCGAGCGGTCGGCTTCATCTATCAGCAGGGTGTGGACACCGTTGTCCAAGACTCGGGTCACCATCGCGGGCGATGAGACAGTGGCCATCTGTATCGGTCGCACGCAGAACCGTTCTAAATGTTCTAAGACCGTCGTCTTACCCGACTCGGGCACGGGGGACTCGATAAGCAGTCGGGGGGTGGTGTAGGTCTCGTTGACCAGATGGGTATGGGCGCTCCATAGCGTCAACAGGTCGAGGTCTCGGGGTTCCATGGGGCAGATGAACCGCTGCAGCCAGTTCCGAAGCCGGTCCAGGACCGGTTCAAACCCCCCTGCTTTTGAACCGGCCAAACCGGTTGAACCGGTTGAACCGGTAGCGTACTTGCCGCTCTCGAAGATGGCTTTGCCCCTGGCGAAGTCGTCGGTGGTCACGCCACCTCCCGTGGAATGTAGGCCCCGTCCCTGATGGCAACGCCGCGACGGCGCCAAATGTTGGGAAGGGACTTCCAGTCTGCAGCGGCAGAAACGTCACGTGACGCTTCGCAGCTGGCCTCCTGGCAGGTCTCTAGCCGCAAGGCCCAGTGCTGGGCGGCGTCGAAGATCGCAGCCACCTTCGCCGGGTCGTCATCGGGTAAGGCACACCACGCCGGGCTGCCGACCATCGGCCACGAGCCGATCCGCGCCAGCACTGGCGCGACATATTCGTGCGCTGACCACCACGACACCTGTTGCGAGTGAGTGGTCATCGGCCATCACCGACCCTTGCTCGGCAGCGTGGCCCGCGATGGGCGCGCTTGGATTCACTTGCCGTCAACCACCGTCCGCAGGTATCGCAGCGGACGGCCAGACGGAAGTGCCTATCGAACAACGCCTGCCAGATAGATGCGTCGACAGCGGCCAAAACGGTCTTGTCGATACCGAGGTCGGCCGCAGTTCCGTTAGAATGGTTGGCAGTGGTGGCATTACGAGAAGGCCGGCTCCCAGCACGGGCCGGCCTTCTTCGTCCTGCGGCCCTCATGCGGCGTCCCCGCCTAGGCGGCGAACCGGGCGCAGCAGTTCGGCTAGCCGGGTGCGTTGCTCATCGGACAACGGCGGCGCTTCGGATATGACGCGTTCGATGTGTTCGGCGAGCCGCTTAGCGCGCAATTCACGACGCAGCTCGATGAGTTCCGGATGTTTGGCCGGCAGGTCTTTCGACTTCCGCGCGAGACGGGCACGATCTTGCTTCCAGGTAGTTTGTGTGGGCACAGCTTCTCACCTCTGGGAATGAGGATTGAGCCGCCTTGTGGGGCGACTCTGAGAAGCAGACGCAAGATTGCGCGGCTACAGGATACGGAGCCCGCTCGTTGGACTAAATACTAACACTATTAGCGAATGCAATCGCGGAGCTGCGACACGGAGATTTTCGTGACCGCATGCGCGGCAAGCTGATCGAGGATTGGCGCTACGTTCTCCCAGCGCAACGTCAGTCCCGGCACCTCCAACACGGGGCGGCCATCCGGCGACCGCACTAGCCGGCGCGGTGCAAAGTCGCGTTGCCGCGCCTTGAGCGCCTTATTATGCAGCGGGATGAAATCGTCCACGCACCAGTTGCTGTCGGGCTTTTCTCTGCTGAACTTGCATACCGTACGACCGCGATCGTCAGTCAGTGTGATCGTCGCGTGGTCACCGTACAAATTGGTCACTTCCAATCCACCTGCACCCGTTCAGGATTGAACACCTTGCCGCTTTTACCAACCGGCGCCACCGTGATAGTCATCAGCAGGTCGAGGACAGCACGGAACCGGTCAGGTGACAATTTCTTGACAGCGGCAGCGGCCGCGGGCTTGCCAAGTGGGATGCCGTCGAGCACGCGCAAGCGGTCCTGATCTTGTTGGCGCGCCTCGATGGCGGCCAGCTTCTCGGTAATCCGATCGGTGGCGATTTTCGCTTGTTTGCCGGTGAGTAGCCCGTCTGCGCGTTCCACGCCGATGTTGTCCAGCTCGGCCAACAGTGCGGCGCGCTGCGTGCGCAGCTTCTCGGCCTCGGCAGTGTCGTGTTGCTCAGCTTTGAGTAAGTCGGCGGCGTCGGGCTTGGCCAGTCGGCCCGCCACAACGCCGTAAACGATGGGTTCAACATTCTCGGCCAGGATCGACACGCCATGACATTGCTTGCACACGTAGACGATTCGGCCATCGGTTCGGTAGCTGCCCGATAGGGTGTGTCCGCACTTGCCGCACAACGCAACACCGGTCAGTAGGTGCCGTCGCACGGCTTTGCGGCCGGGTGCGCGCCCCGGTGCGTCGAGGACGGCTTGTGCGGCCCGCCAGAGGGTTTCATCCACCAACGGCGGCCAAGTGCCCCTACCGACGATTTCGCCCTTATAGGCGCGCAATCCTGCGTTGCGAGGCTTGCGCATGAATTTCGTCAGCACGTCGGCGGTCCACCGCTTGCCGGTCACGGTGGCCACACCGTCGGCGTTCCACTGACGGCAGATGTCGTTCAGCGATGCGCCGGCCAGGATGTCGGCATACGCCTGCTTCACCAGCGGCGCGGTCTGCGGGTCGAGCTGGCGCGTGTCACCGAGGTAGCCGAACGCCCCCATCGGCCAGTTCGGCACGCCCGCCTCGGCGAGCTGCCGCATGGCACGTAGCTGGCGGGCTTTGCGGTGTTCGCCTTCATGTGCAGCCACTGAGCCCTTGAGTCGGGCCACCAAGCGGCCCTGCGCGGTGGACAGGTCCACGTCGCCCGACACGGTGGCCAGGGCCAGATGCTTCTCGTCAGCCAGGGCCATAAACGACTCGAGCTCGATCGGGCGGCGATGGAGCCGGTCCAGATCCCAGGCCACCACGGCGCCGAGGTGCCCGCCGCGGATATCGGCCAGCATCTGTTCGTAGGCAGGCCGGGGCTTACTCGAGGTCGCCGAGATATCGTTGTCGACGTACTCCACCGGCGTCCAGCCCTTTGACCGGCATAGCTCCTCGCAGTCTTGGCGTTGGCGGACCACGCCGAGTTGATCGCCGGTACGGTCTTCGGAAATTCTTAGGTACATCGCGGCACGCATACCCTATAGTGTACTTCACGGGTCCGCGGTTGGCCGTGGTCCAGATGCGGTGGCGGGATCCATTCCGTGTCGCCGTTGGCGCGTTTTCGGGTGGTCCACTGGTTGCCGATGAGTCTGTGGTGGGGTCCGCAAGCGAGGGTGAGCTGGTTGATGTCGGTGGTGTGGGTGGTGGCCCAGTCTTCGACATGGTGAACGTCGCAAAGGTACCCGGATATGTCGCAGCCGGGCGCCGAACATCCGCGGTCTTTGGCGTAGAGCACTATTCGCTGCGCGGGTGAGGCCAAACGTTTCGTGTGATACAACGCCAGGGCTTTGCCCTTGTCGAAGATGGCGAGGTAATGACGGGCGTGGCGGGCCAGGCGGATGACGTCGGACATGGGCAGCAGAGTGCCGCCGCCGGTGAGCGCCTTGCCGGCCGCCGATTCGAGGTCTTTCAGCGTGGTGGACACGATGATCGACGCCGGTAACCCGTTGTGCTGGCCCAATTTTCCTGACGCCAAGACCGCACGCATGGCCGCGTTTACGGCTCTGTGATTTTGCTGCGAAGTTTCCACGATATTGCTGCCAGCGGCGTGGGATGCTATCGAGATGGTTGCGTCCTACGAGGAGTTCGCGGCTGAACATCGGGCCCAGCACCTCTCCCCATTCATCCGCTGGTCGGCGGTCGTCGGTAACTATTCGCTTGTCCCAACTGCAATTGCGCTGCTGTTGGGTCGACCACGAGTTGCCGCTGCGATTTTTGGCTTAGGGACGGCGAGTCTGGCCGCTGGCCATGTCTTTGAAGGCAATCTTTTTCGGGGTTTGCGCGACTTGGTTCGCCACCCGATCTGGGGCGTGCGGGCCGATTTCGCTGTCGCAAACGCGACGATCATGGGCGCACTGAGGTCTTGACAACAGACTGCCGGGGCTCGTGGGCATTCCGTAGGTGTGCCGCTGCGTCCACCGCGCCCGAGTTGTGCCCTTTCTGACATCCCGCATTCGGGGCGTCGTGGTAGGTAATAAATGAGTAATAAATGAGTTTTAAGCTCTCGGGTGTTCGACATGCGACACTCAAGCAATGCCGCATCAGCGACCGAACAAGGCGTATGACCTGTATACCGGTGTGCTGCGCCGGATGGGTCACTACCGCTGGTTCTCGCTGATGGGGAAGCACGTCTTGACACCAGTGGATCGGGTGCTCATCCGTGCGAGCCGAGGCCGGCTGTCCCTGAGCGGTCCCGAGATGGCGACCATGCTGCTCAGCACGACAGGCAGAAAAAGCGGCAAAGAGCGAACGGTTCCGGTGTACTACGTGCGCGATGGCAAGAATCTGGTCGCCGTCTGTGAAAACTACGGTCTGGATAAAGCCTCAAGTTGGCCGTACAACTTGCTCGCCGACCCCAGGGCGCGCATCGAGGTCGGGGGCACCTCCGCGAACTATATGTCCCGGTTTGCCACCGAGGAGGAAGTCCTCAAAAACATGCCGAGGCTGACCGAGATGTGGCCTGCAATGGACACCTACTTCGAACGCACCGGCATACGCAAAGTCTTCGTCTTCGAGCCGGTGGACGCGCAAGCCTGAACGTCTCGGTCCAGCCGGGTAATGAGCGGGCTTAGGTGTGTCATATTTTGCATTCGGCATTGAGTGCGTCATGGTTGCGTTGGGCCGGGGTGCGGGCGTCGCGCTGGACCGCCTCCTCGGCGGGTGGCCCGTCGACGGTGGGGGTGTCGTCGTCCGGATTGCACATGCCGGGGGCGGCCAATTTGGCCAGCATCGCCTCGACGGTGGCGCGGGCCTCGGGGGTCAGCCAGCCACCGAGCCGCGACATCCCGTCGACGTCTTGCTTGCCCAGGGTCAGGCCGCGCCGTCGGGCGCGATCGTTGTCGGAGTAGGTGCCGTCGGGGTTCAGATAATCGACGAGTTGGCGGGCGAGCTCGGCGAGGTGGTCGGGCCGAAATTGGCTGGCCAGCTCTGCCAGCTGCTCTTCGGCACATGCGCGAGTGTCGAGGTCTACCGAGCAGGGCAGCTGGTTGAAGAACCGCCGGATCACTGTGACGTGCGTGGGGCCGATCTTGCCGTCGCGTTGTGCGGCGGCGGTCGCGGTCAACAGCGGCGGCAGTGTCTCGCCCGTGAGCGCACGACGCGGCCCCAGGTCGCCGGCGTCGGCCACCCGCCGGCGGGCTTCGCTGCGGGTGATGCGCACCCGGTCGGCCAACACGTGCAGCAGTGGGCCGCCCAGCTCTTGACGCGGGGCCTGCTCGGCGAGCTGATTGATCAACTCATGCCCTGGCGCGCGCAGCCGCCGCGTCTCGTGCTCAAGCCGCTCCAGGAGTGCCAGTCGCTCCGGGTTGGTCAGCGCATCAAACGAATGCCCGACGATCCGGCACACCACACTGTGCAGCGCGTCGAAGTCCTTCTGGATCTCCTCGCGACTACTCGAAAGCATGTTCGAATACTACGACGCGTCACCGACAAAAATCCGCACGCTGAAACCATTGAAACCTAAGTGGCGCAAGTGATTACAGCGGAACAGGCTACCGGCCGAAGCGCGTAAGCACCTCGGCAACAACTGAATCCAACGGCACCGATACCTGCTCGCCCGTCGCGAGGTCCTTCACCCCGACCGCGCCGGCCTCGATGTCACGATCGCCCACAACCAGCGCGATGCGGGCACCGGAACGGTCGGCGGCGCGCATCGCGCCCTTGAGCCCGCGGTCACCGTAGGCCATGTCAACGCGGAGACCGGATGCACGCAGCTGCCCGGCCAGCACCGCCAGCTTGAGCTTGGCCGGCTCGCTCAACGGGACACCGAACACGTCGCAACGCGTCGCCTCCCCCACGCTCTTGCCCTCGGCACGCAACGCCAGCAGGGTTCGGTCCACGCCGAGCCCAAATCCGATGCCCGACAGGTCTTGTCCGCCGAGCTGGCGCATCAGGCCGTCGTAGCGGCCGCCGCCACCGATGCCGGATTGTGCGCCCAGCCCGTCGTGCACGAACTCGAAGGTGGTCTTGGTGTAGTAGTCAAGCCCGCGCACCATCCGCGGGTTGATGACGTACGGCACGCCCAGCGCGTCCAGGTGAGCCAGCACGGTGTCGAAGTGCTGCTTGGCGACATCGGACAGGTGGTCGAGCAGCACCGGCGCGTCGGCCGTCATCGCGCGCACCTCGGGTCGTTTGTCGTCGAGCACCCGCAGCGGATTGATCTCGGCCCGCCGCCGGGTCTCCTCGTCGAGATCGAGCTGAAAGAGGAAGTCCTGCAACAGTTCCCGGTATTGCGGACGGCAGCTTTCGTCCCCCAGTGAGGTGATCTCCAGCCTGAACCCGTCAAGGCCCAGCGAGCGGAAGCCGGCATCGGCGACGGCGATCACCTCGGCGTCCAGCGCCGGGTCGTCGACGCCGATTGCCTCCACGCCCACCTGCTGCATCTGGCGATAGCGGCCGGCCTGAGGTCGCTCGTATCGGAAAAACGGGCCCGCGTAACACAGCTTCACCGGCAGCGCGCCGCGGTCCAGGCGGTGTTCGATCACCGCGCGCACCACCCCGGCGGTGCCCTCTGGTCGCAGCGTCACCGAGCGGTCACCACGGTCGGCGAACGTGTACATCTCCTTGGACACGACGTCGGTGGATTCACCTACGCCGCGCGCGAATAGCGCGGTGTCTTCGAAAATGGGCAACTCGATATCGACGTAGCCGGCCCGGCGCGCGGCGGTGAGCAGCCCGTCGCGCACCGCGACGAACTGCGCCGAGTCCGGCGGGACGTAGTCGGGCACCCCCTTGGGCGCCGAAAACGCGGAGAATTCCGTCACCGGCTACAGGCCTTCGAGGAACGGGTTGAGACGCCGCTCGGCGCCGATGGTGGTGGAGTTGCCATGCCCGGGTAGTACCACGGTCTTGTCGTCGAGCACCAAGAGTTTGTCGATGATCGAGGTCAACAGGTCGCGGCCGCTGCCACCGAACAGGTCGGTGCGGCCCACCGAGCGCTCGAACAGCGTGTCGCCGGTGAACACCACGTCGGTGTCAGCGTCGCTTGCCTGAGAGACCCGGAACACCACCGATCCGCGGGTGTGCCCGGGCGTGTGATCGACGTTGACGGTCACGCTGCCCAGGTCGAGCTTGTCGCCGTCGCGGTCCAGCTCGACCACCTGCCTGGGTTCGCGAAAGAAAGCACCCGCCACCACCTGCGCCAGCCGCGGACCCAGGCCGTAGATCGGGTCTTTCAGCATGAACCGGTCCTCGGGATGGATGTAGGTCGGGCAACCGTAGCTGTCGGAAACCTTCTGGGCAGACCACATGTGGTCGATGTGGCCGTGGGTGAGCAACACCGCCGCAGGCGTCAGCCGGTTCTGGTCGAGGATGCGCCGCAGCGGGCCCATCGCACGCTGCCCCGGATCCACGATGACGCAGTCCGTTCCTTGCCGCTCGGCCAGCACGTAGCAGTTGCACTGCAACACCCCGGCGGGAAATCCGGTGATCAACACGGTTCCCAGTTTCCCACGGGGCCCGGTTGACGCGGGTCACGGCGCCCACATTAGCCTGGGCTGGCACCCCGCAGGTTGGGGTCAGCCCCGACTTAGCAACCATGGAGGCATACCGGCCGTGCCGACCAACGAACAGCGACGTGCAACAGCCAAGCGCAAACTCGAACGGCAGCTGGAGCGCCGCGCAAAGCAAGCCCGACAGCGCCGGATCCTGCTCATCGTTGGCGGCTCGATCGTGGCAGTTGCGGTCGTCGCCGCGGTGGTGATCACCGTTATCAACGGTCAAAACGAACACAAGAGCAATACCGCGGCAACGCCCACCCCAGCCGGCAGCTCCGCGGCGACCACGACAGCCGCCGGACCAACGCCGCCCGCCGCGCCGTTGCCGCCGTTCAAGCCGTCGGCCAACCTTGGCGCCAACTGCCAGTACCCGGCGTCACCGGACACGGCCGCCAAGCCCGTCAAGCCGCCGCGGACCGGCAAGATACCGACCGATCCGGCCCAAGTGAGCGCCAGCATGGCGACCAACCAGGGCAACCTGGGCTTGATGTTGGCCAACAACGAATCACCTTGCACGGTCAACAGTTTCGCGAGCCTGATCGGCCAGAAATACTTCGACAACACGAAATGCCACCGGCTGAGCACTTCGCCGGACCTGGGCGTCCTGCAATGCGGTGACCCCAAGGGCGACGGCACCGGCGGTCCGGGCTACCAATTCGGCAACGAGTACCCGACCGACCAGTACCCGCCGAACGACCCCGAGCTGCAGCAGCCGGTCGTCTATCCGCGCGGCACCCTGGCTATGGCAAACGCCGGGCCCAACACCAACGGCAGCCAATTCTTCATGGTCTACAAGGACTCTCAGCTACCACCCCAATACACCGTCTTCGGCACAATCCAGGCCGACGGGCTGGCCACCCTGGACAAGATCGCCAAGGCCGGCGTCGCCGGCGGCGGTGAAGACGGAGCGCCTGCCAGCGAAGTCACCATCAAGTCGATACTGCTCGACTAAACCCTCAAGCGGCGCAACACTAATCGCGCCGTATTGGCGGGATTCCCACGACTTACGCACTCGAAAGTTTATGGTCGTCGCGTGGGGAAAGAATCATTCGGCCATTACCGGTTGCTGGATGTGTTGGGGCGCGGCGGGATGGGACAAGTCTTCCGCGCCTACGACGCCACCACCGACCGGGTAGTTGCCCTCAAGGTGCTCCCCGCGCATCTCGCCGAAGACGCCGAGTTTCAGGAACGATTCCGCCGCGAGGCACGCATCGCGGCAAGCCTCAACGACCCACATGTGGTGCCCATCCACAGTTACGGCGAGATCGACGGCCGGCTGTATGTCGACATGCGGTTGATCGAGGGCCGTGACTTGGCCCAGTACATGACCGAAAACGGCGGACGGCTCAGTCCTCGGCGTGCGGTCGCGGTGATCGAACAGGTCGCGGCGGCGCTGGATAGCGCCCACCACGTGGGACTGGTACATCGCGACATCAAGCCGACGAACATCTTGCTCACCACCGCGCGAGATTTCGTCTACCTCATCGACTTCGGCATCGCGCGTACCGCCGCCGACACCGCACTGACCGACACCGGGCACACGATGGGCACCGTGGCATATATGGCGCCCGAGCGCTTCAGGGGAACTACGGATCACCGCGCCGACGTGTATTCGTTGGCCTGCGTGCTTCATGAGTGCCTGACCGGAAGTCGTCCCTACCCCGGCGACAGCCTCGAAGAACAGCTCAACGGGCACCTGAACACGCCGCCGCCGCGAGCGTCCATCACCGCACCCGACGTACCGCCGGCCCTCGATGCGGTGGTCGCTCGGGGGATGGCGAAAAACGTCGAAGAGCGGTACCAGAGCGCGATCGAACTGACCGAAGACGCCAAAGCGGCACTGGTCAACACCGGCATAGTCGCGGCGTCCGGCCCGCCGCCATCGTCGCAAGCACCCGCCGCCGCACAGCCACCACCCGGCGCTCCCCCGCCGGGCGGCAAGCCCGACCCGTGGCCGGCGTATCAGCCGCCGACACAGTCGCGACGTATGGTCATCGGCATAGTCGGCGCGTCGGTGCTGGCGCTGGCCGCGGTGACAGCGTTAGTCATCGCGCTGGTGACCCACAGCGATACCTCGGCAAAAAACAACGCGGGGTCGGCGGGGGCCAGGGCGACGACCCGCGTCAGGCCACCCAAACCGACAGACTCGATCGTCCCGAGCGTGCCGCCGCTGCCGGCGTTTGCTCCTCCACCCGACCTCGGCGCCAACTGCCAATATCCGGCCTCGCCGGACGCGGCCACCAAGCCCGTCACCCCGCCGCCGGCCGGCAGGGTGTCCACCGAACCGGCCGAGATCGACGCCACCATCTCCACCAACTTCGGTGAAATCGGCATCCGGCTGGCCAACGCCGAGTCCCCGTGCACGGTGAACAGCTTCACCAGCCTGACGCAGCAACAATTCTTCAACAACACCGAGTGCGGCCGGCTGACCAACGCGGCAGACGGGGGCCTGTTGCTGTGCGGCGGCCCCGACAACGAGGGCACCGGCGGCCCCGGTTACGAGTTCGGCGACGAATACCCCGCCGATCAATACAAGGCCGGCGATTCGGCGCTCAGGGCGACCGTGCTGTACCCGCGGGGCACCGTGGCCATGGCCAACAACGGGCCCGGCACCAACGGCAGCCAATTCAACCTGGTGTTCAAGGACGCCGAAATGGAACCGATCTACACGGTGTTCGGCACGATCGACGAGACGGGCCTCGCGACGATCGACAAGATCGCCACGGGGGGTATTGCCGGCAATCGGGAGCAGGGCCTTCCGGCCAGCACGGTCACGATCAACTCGGTGCGACTGGGCTGAGCCCGCCCCGGGCGGCCTTCAGGCCGCGGACGTCACCCGGTAGACGTCGTAAACGCCCTCGACGTTGCGCACGACGTTGAGGAGATGCCCGAGATGCTTGGGGTCACCCATCTCGAAGGTGAACCGGCTGATCGCCACCCGGTCACCGGAGGTGGTCACCGACGCCGACAGGATGTTCACCTTCTCGTCGGCAAGCACCCGCGTTATGTCCGAGAGCAGCCGGTGCCGGTCGAGCGCCTCGACCTGAATCGCCACCAGGAACACCGACGACGCCGACGGCGCCCACAGCACCTCGATGATGCGCTCGGCCTGCTGCTGCAGGGACGCGGCGTTGGTGCAGTCGGTGCGGTGCACGCTGACCCCACCGCCGCGGGTGACGAACCCCATGATCTGATCGCCGGGCACGGGGGTGCAGCACTTGGCCAGCTTGGTCAGGACGCCGGGCGCGCCGGGGACCGAGACCCCAACATCGTCGTTGCTGCGCGGCCGTCGCAGCATGGTGGTCGGCGTGGACCGCTCGGCCAGCTCCTCCTCGGCCTGGTCGATGCCGCCGAGCTCGGCGAGCAGCCGCTGCACGGCATGCCGGGCCGACACGTGCCCCTCACCGATCGCGGTGTAGAGCGCGGACACGTCGGTGTAATGCAGCTCGCGAGCCACCGCCGCCATGGACTCGCCATTCACCAAGCGCTGCAACGGAAGTCCGCCCCGGCGCACCTCGCGGGCCATCGCTTCCTTGCCGGCCTCCAGCGCCTCCTCACGCCGCTCCTTGGCGAACCACTGCCGGATCTTCGTCTTGGCGCGCGGCGAGACCACGAACTGCTGCCAGTCCCGCGACGGCCCGGCGTTGGGCGCCTTGGACGTGAAGACCTCGACGACTTCCCCGTTTTCCAGTTTGCGTTCCAGCGCCACCAGCCGCCCGTTCACCCGGGCGCCGATGCAGCGGTGACCGACCTCCGTGTGCACCGCATAGGCGAAGTCCACCGGCGTCGACCCGGTCGGCAGGGTGATCACGTCCCCCTTGGGGGTGAACACAAAGATCTCTTGCACCGCAAGGTCGTAGCGCAATGACTCCAGGAACTCGCCCGGGTCCGCGGCCTCGCGTTGCCAGTCGAGCAGCTGACGCATCCAGGCCATGTCGTCGATCTCGGCCGCGGCATGCGGGTGCGGAACGCCGTTGCGGCCCTTGGCTTCCTTGTATCGCCAGTGCGCGGCGATGCCGTATTCGGCGGTGCGGTGCATGTCGCGGGTGCGGATCTGCACCTCCAGCGGCTTGCCCTCCGGCCCGACGACGGTGGTGTGCAGCGACTGATACACACCGTATCTCGGCTGGGCGATGTAGTCCTTGAACCGACCCGCCATCGGCTGCCACAGCGAATGCACCACGCCGACAGCGGCGTAGCAGTCCCGGATCTCGTCGCACAGGATGCGGATGCCGACCAGGTCGTGGATGTCGTCGAAATCCCGGCCCTTGACGATCATCTTCTGATAGATCGACCAGTAGTGCTTGGGGCGGCCTTCGACCGTCGCTTTGATTTTCGACGCGCCCAGGGTGTTGACGATCTCGGTTCGGACCTTGGTCAGGTAGGTGTCCCGGGAAGGCGCGCGGCCGGCGACCAGCCGAACGATCTCCTCGTACTTCTTGGGGTGCAAGATCGCAAACGACAGGTCTTCCAGCTCCCACTTGACGCTCGCCATACCCAGCCGATGTGCCAGCGGCGCAATGACTTCCAGCGTCTCGCGGGCCTTGCGCGCCTGTTTTTCCGGCGGCAGGAAGCGCATGGTCCGCATGTTGTGCAGCCGGTCGGCCACCTTGATCACCAGCACCCGGGGATCGCGGGCCATCGCGGTGATCATCTTGCGGATGGTTTCGCCTTCGGCGGCGCTGCCCAGCACCACCCGGTCCAGCTTGGTCACGCCGTCGACGAGATGGCCTACCTCTTCGCCGAATTCCTCGGACAGTGCCTCGAGCGTGTAACCGGTGTCCTCGACGGTGTCGTGTAGTAGCGCGGCCACCAAAGTGGTGGTGTCCATGCCCAATTCGGCCAGGATGTTGGCGACCGCCAGCGGGTGGGTGATGTACGGGTCACCGGAATGCCGCAACTGACTGGCGTGCCGTTGGTCGGCGACCTCGAAGGCTCGCTGCAGCATCGACAGGTTCGCCTTGGGATAGATCTCCCGGTGCACCGCCACCAACGGCTCGAGCACGGGATTGAGGGCGCTGCGCTGGGCGGTCATCCGCCGGGCCAGCCGGGCGCGTACCCGCCGGGATGCGCTGCTGGAGGTCTTCAGGGTCTCCGCCGGCGGTTCCGGCGACTCGGTAACCGGCTGAGGAACCAACGGGGCTTCCGCGGGCTCCTCAAGAGCCTGCGATGCGCTGTGGTCGTCCGCCACGTCGGTCACCTCCGACCTCGAGGATATCGCTTAACCGCCAGGCTAGATCTGATTGCCCAGCTCGCCTCCTCGCGGCTCCGCGGCTAGGGGTACCTCCACCTCACTCCGCTTCGCGGCGCGCATTGTCGCCAGGCTAGGCGCGGCTCAAGCTGTGTACCGGCAACGGCGCGACCGCCTCGCGACCACCCAGCGCGGCGAGTTCCACCACCACGGCCGCGCCGGTCACGTTGGCGCCGGCATGCGTAAGCAACCGGGCCGCCGCGGCGACGGTGCCCCCGGTGGCCAGCACGTCGTCGATGATCACGATGCGCGGGCCGCGCAGATCGATGCGGTCAGCGGGGATTTCCAGGGTGGCGCTGCCGTACTCCAGGTCGTACTGCTCGGCGTGCACCGGCGGCGGCAGCTTCCCGCCCTTGCGAATGGCCAGCACGCCGGTGCCCAGCCGGGTGGCGACGGCCGCCGCCACCAGGAACCCCCGGGAGTCGATGCCGGCCACCAGGTCGGCGCCGGATGCGACGTCCGCCAGCGCGTCGGTGACCGCCGCCATTCCGTTCCGGTCGGCGAATAGCGGGGTGAGGTCTTTGAACTGGACCCCGGGCTTGGGAAAGTCGGCGACGCTCCTGGTCAGCGACGCGATGATGTCGGCCAGCGGAGCGTTGTCCCTGACACTCACTGCACCCTCATTGCATCAGGGCCCATCGGTCCATGTTCCAGCCCGCGCCCCAGCGGGTCGGATTCCTGCTCACGGCATACATTTTCTTCGACATCAGTAGCGTGCGCTGCTGCCGGTACAGGGGCAACGTCGGCATATCACCCCAAAGTACCGGGGCGCTCTCCGCGAGCAGCCTGATCCGCTCGCCAGCGTCGGCCGATACCGCGAGCGCGCCGATTATGGCGTCGACCTGGGGGTTTGCATAGCCCGACAGGTTGTTGCCGTTGCCGCTGTGCAGGTCGTAAGCATCCATCGCCGACGATCCCGTCGAGCCGCTGCCGGTGGCGCCGCCGGTGCTCGCGAGCAGCACGTCGATCTTTCCGTCCTTGAGCGCCTGGGGGCCCGAGGTGTCCAGGGTGGGATTGGCGACGGTTATACCGGCCGCGGCGCACGATTTGGTGATCTCCCCGACGGCGACCGCCAGCCGCGCATTGGGTCCCTGGTAGCCGATGCGCACCGTCAGCGGCGTACCGCCCAGCGCGTTACGGGCTGCGGCGGGATCCGCCTTGCTGAACTGGCCGGCCTCGGTGGCGCCGTCGCCCTGGGCGATGGCGTCGTCGGTGGCCGGATTCAGCCGTGAATTCGCGATCGGCACCCCAGCGTTGCGCGCGATCGCGTCGCGCGGCGTGCACAGCGCGAACGCGCGGCGCGCCTTCGCCGGCGCCAGCGGTCCCTGCGGCGCGAAAATCAGCTGCTCGATGCCCGCCGACGGCGAATCGGAGCGCTCGTAGGTATCCGGGGTGGCCAGCGTTCCCGGCGACCCGGCCGCGACGTCGACCACGTCGACGTTGCGGTTGTTGACCCGGTCTTGGATATCGGGTGCCTGCGGCAACACGTTGATCCGTTTGGTGATGGGCTTGGGGCCCCACCACCGGTCATTGGCGACGAGCACCACGGCGCCACCATCCAGGATCGATTCGATCTTGTAGGGCCCCGACGACGGGAAGCGTTTGAGGTCGACTCCGGGCTTGAGGTCCCAGGTGGTGTTCCACAGCTTCGCGATCTGTGCGACCAAACCCACATTGTTGTTCAGCAGCGCCGCGGTCACGTCGACATTCAGCTGGTCGGCTATGACGTGCGACGGCATCATCGATGTCGCCGTGAACAGCTGCGTGTAATCGACGACGCTGCGGTCCGGGATGAACGACACGCGCGCCTTCTTCTGCCCCGGCAGGCACTCGATATTGGCGATGTCGAGGTAGCCGGCCTGGGTGGCGGCGTCGAACCCGGGAAACCGGCCGGACTGCGCCGCCCACGCCAGTACCAGGTCGTCGCAGGTCACCGGCTTGCCGTCGGAATAGACGGCGTTGTCGGCGATCTGGTAGTCGAGCACCAACGGCGAACCGCCCACCACCGAGATGGTGCCGAAGTCGTGGTCGGCGACGACCTGTCCGTCGGGGCCGTGATACCCGAACCCGATCAGCGTGCGGGCAAATGCCTGTGCCCCGGCCGACGCGGCACCGACCACGGTGTTGGTGTTGTAGGTGGCCAGGGTTCCGTCGACGACGTAGGCGATCTGCGAGGCGGCGCTACCGGAACATGCGGTCAAGGTGAAAGCCGTTGCAAACAGGGCGACCAGGCCGGCGGTCGTCGACCTCCGCCGGCCGGCGCGAAAGCCACAATTGCCCCCAGTTCGCCGACACCAGGTGGCCACTGTGGCTACCGCCGGCCGGCGTTTCGCTTGCCGGTCGGACGCCGGGTGCCGGTGGGCCGCACCGGCCGTGCCCCCGGCGCCGGCTTGTTCGGTGCGGGCTTGCTCGTCGTGGCGCCAGCGGTGGTTTCGGTGCTTTCTTGTGTGCTCGGCTCCGACGATTCGTCGCTGGAGGGTGTCGCGTGAACGTCGGAAGCGACTTCGGTTCCCGCGCGCGAGCCGGGGCCGCGCCGTCTGACGACCCGGTGGGTGTGGCTACGCACCAGCTCCGTGCGCTCGCGCAGCGTGACCAGTAGTGGGGTGGCGAAGAAGATCGACGAGTAGGTGCCGACCATGATGCCGACCAACTGCACCAGCGCAAGGTCTTTCAACGTGCCGACGCCCAGCAGCCACACCGCCACCACCATCAGCGCCAGCACCGGCAGCACCCCGATCAGGCTGGTGTTGATCGAGCGCATGAACGTCTGGTTGATCGCCAGGTTGGCCTGCTCGGCGAAGGTGCGCCTGGTGGTGTGCTGGAAACCGTGGGTGTTCTCCTCGACCTTGTCGAAGACGATGACGGTGTCGTAGAGCGAGAACCCGAGGATCGTCAGCAGCCCGATGACCGTGGCCGGGGTGACTTCGAAGCCCACCAGCGAGTACACGCCGGCGGTGACGGTCAGGTCGAAGCACATCGTCGTCAGTGCGGAGATCGCCATATAGCGCTCGTAGCGCACGGTGATATACAGGCTGACCAGCGCCAGGAACACCACCAGCGCGATCAACGCCTTCTTGGTGATCTGGTCACCCCAGGTTTCCGACACCGCCGAGTCGCTGATGGCCTGCTTGCTGGGCTTACCGTCGGTGCCCTTGGGCTGGAACGCGTCGAACAAGGCGCTGCGCAACTTCGACGTTTGGGCATTGGACAGCGTCGCCGAGCGAATCTGCACCGTTGCCGAAGCGCCATTGCCGACGACGACCACCGATTCGGCATCACTGCCGATGGTCTTCTTGAAGACGTCGGACACCGCCGCGGTCGTGACCCTGCCTGTCGCGCCTGCGGCGGGCATTGACACGGTCGTGCCGCCCTTGAAATCGATCCCGAACGTGAAGCCGCGCAGGATGATGCTGACGATGGCCACCGCGACGATCGCACCGCTGACGCCGTACCACAGCCGACGACGTCCGATCACCTCGAACGCACCGGTCCCGGTGTAAAGCCGGGAGATGAAGCTATGGTGCGGCAGCTGGGTGTCGGAAGTCAGCTCCACGGCATCGTCGGTGGCTTCGGTGATTTCGACCGCATCTGTGTCGGTCTTGTCGTTTTTGGTCCCGGTCTTGCCCTTGGAGGCCATCGCGCTATCCCTGTCCCGTCTTCACGTGCGCCGCAGCCCGGCGTTCGCGGGCGACCTGCTGAACAGCTCCCAGGCCGTTGTACGCCGGCTTCGCCAGCGTCGGAGACTTGGAGGCCAGGTATATCAGTGGCCAGGTCACCAGGAAAACCACCACGAGGTCGAGGATCGTGGTGAGACCTAGGGTGAAAGCGAATCCCTTCACCTGGCCGATCGCCAGGAAGTACAGCACCGCGGCGGCCAGGAAGGTCACGGCGTTGCCCGACACGATGGTCTTGCGGGCCCGCACCCAGCCTCGTGGCACCGCTGACCGGAACGAACGGCCTTCGCGGATCTCGTCTTTGATGCGCTCAAAGAACACCACGAAAGAGTCGGCGGTGGTGCCGATACCGATGATCAGACCCGCGATACCCGCCAGGTCCAGGGTGTAGTTGATATATCGGCCCAGGAGCACGAGGATCGCGAAAACCATTGCGCCGGAAGCGACTAGCGACAACGCGGTGAGCAACCCCAGCACCCGGTAGTACGCCAGCGAATACAGCAGCACCAGGACCAATCCGATCGCGCCCGCGATCAGGCCCGCTCGCAACGAGGTCAAACCCAATGTCGCCGAAACGGTTTGGGCTTCCGACGATTCGAAGGACAGCGGCAGCGACCCATATTTCAGCACGTTGGCCAGCTGGCGCGCGGTTGAGGCGGTGAACGGCGGATCGCCGCCGGTGATCTGGGTCCGGCCGCCGGGAATCGCTTCTTGGATCATCGGGGCGCTGACGACCTGCGAGTCCAGGGTGAAGGCGGTCTGGGTACCGATGTGTGCAGCGGTGAAGTCAGCCCAGGTATTTGACGCTGCGGGCTTGAACTGCAGGTCGACGACGTAACCGATGCCGCGCTGGTTCATGCCGGACGTGGCGTTCTGGATCTGGTCGCCGCTGATGATCGACGGCGCCAGCAGATAGGCAACCTTGTGGTCGGTCGAGCACGTCACCAGGGGAAGATTCGGGTCGTCGTTGCCGGCCAGAATGTCCTCCTTGTCGCAGCGCGTCGCCTCGAACTGCAGGGCAAGGTACTGAATGCCCTGACGCGTGCTCTGCCGCCAGTTCTTCTCGTCGGCAATGCGGTCGGCGAGATCCCTGCGCGGGTCCGGCGGCGCGGGCGCGGGCTGATCAGCCGGCGACGGCTCGCCCGCCGGCGCCCCGGGTGCCGGTGCGTTGCCCGCGGGCGCGGGGGGCGCGGGGGGCGCGGGGGGTGCGGGACTCGGCGCAGGACTGGGCGCCGGGCTGGGTGTTGGCGGTGGGTCTTGCGGGTAGGGCCGTGGTTGGGCCCCGGGTTGTCCGGCCGGCGCCTGCGGGGC
>Ga0307475_10000778_pt1 | contig 19210 bp, 14 predicted proteins | sample atmos_gasesECM1C_FD_203317 | JGI IMG/M metagenome (GOLD analysis project Ga0307475, IMG submission 203317) | Hardwood forest soil microbial communities from Morgan-Monroe State Forest, Indiana, United States - atmos_gasesECM1C_515 | ecosystem: Environmental > Terrestrial > Soil > Temperate... | reverse complement strand
CCACCGAGCAGTGCAAGAAATCGCCCCACGTTACGTGTGCGATGCGGAACTGGTCTGTTGCTGCGGCACCGGAGCAGGTGCTGCCGCCGGCTGCGAGTTGTTGTCCTTGTTCTGTTGATTCATCTCGGGAGAGCTCGAAGCGGTTCCGGTATTGGCCGGAGCGCCGCTGCCGGTCGCAGGAACCGCGTCCGTGCGGTTCGGGGTTGGCTTGAGCGTGAAACGGACGCCGCGCTTCGAGTTCTCATCCACTGTGCGCTGCAGGTCGAGATCGTTTATGTCGATCGAGCTTTCGCCTGAGTAGTTGACGTAGTAGTGCAGCTTGCCATCGGCCACCCAGTAATCGCTCGCCGCGAACGTTGAACCGTCTTTCAGATACAAAAGAACGGTTGGTGTGGCGACGGCGAGATTGCCTGTGTCAGGATTGGTGTTGGGTGAACCCTGATACTCCGGCGCGTTTTCATAAGGACCCGGATAATTCGAGGACGAGTTGTTCGAACCGGAATCACCGCCGTAGCCGGGAACTGAACGGTCATAGTTGTAGTCCACCGCAGGAGGATAGTAGGGATATCCCCACGCCCCGCCGTACCAATACGGATCCCAGCCCCATCCCGGTCCCCAGAAGCCCCAAGGACCCCACCAAGGATTCCACCAACCGCCCCAGCCCCAACCCCAGCCAAATCCGAACCCAAAGCCAAATCCAAACCCACAGCAACCGAAGCCGCGGTCAAATCTGAAGTCACGGTCGAAGCCGCGGTCACGGCCGAAGCCGCGATTAAATCCAGAGCCCCGGTTAAAGCCATTGTTGAACGAATGCGACGCGAAAGGAGTCCCAAAACTGGCTCGACTTCCCATACTCGCTCGCGCTCCAGATGAGGTCTGGCTGAAACTTGCTCCGCCCATCCGCGAGCCAAAGGGCGTTCCAAACCTTGACGAGGACCCCATGCTCGCGTTCGCGGATCCGAAACGCGAACTGGCGAACGTCGAATGGCCCAGGGAAGAATTGCCGAGATGCGTGTTCTCCATGGTCGCAAGCGCGTGAGAACGAGAAACGGAGGATCCCGTTGCTCTGGACGATGCGGATGAAGACGACGAAGACATAGATGATCGGCCCGCAGAAGACGAATTCGAGGTTGACGCAGCCGCGTGCGAGTTCTCACCTACGGAAGGCTGCGCGCCTCGCGCAGATGCCGCGGGCGATCTCGCCCCTGATGCAGCTGCCGGATTCCCTGCACGCGAGTTGTTCGCCATAGCGGCAGGACCCCGGGCGGACGATGAAGGTGCTACTGCTCTGTTTCCGCCAGATGCCGCTGGGCTGAACGAATGCCATTGGCCCGCAGAAGCGCTGGAACCGCGCGACACTGAACCCGATGGCGCCGAATTCCGGGCTCCAAAGCGAGTGCCCGATGGGGGCGCTGACGCGCGGCCCGTCGAACCCGGGCGTCCATAGCCGCCGTAGCCACGAGAAGCATACCCGCCAGAGCGCGCGTACGGCCCATAGGACGACCCGCGATTGGCTCTGCCGCCGTAGCCGCCGCCTCCGTAGCTCGGACGGCTGCCTCCACTAAATCCGCCACCTCCATGGCTGCCTCCACTGAAGCCACCGCCACCATGGCTGCCACCGCTGAAGCCGCCGCCTCCACCGTGGCTGCCGCCGCCTCCGCCGCCATGGCCACCTCCGCCATGCTGGGCGAATGCCGGGCCTGGCGCGCAAATGAGTGCAGCGCTCGCGATCAACACAAATAAGACTTTAATAATCGTGGACTTTTTCATTTTCATTGCTTGTTCCCTCCCCCTACTGACCGGGTCAGGTACGCCGAGCCTGAACACTTACTTAGATTCACTTGAAAGCCAAGAGGTTGCGAATTGCTAAACCAGCCGCGTGCCGCAGCGTGTTTCTTGGTTCGCGCGTTTCCGTTTTCGGCCCGAGCATTGCAATCCTGCAAGATCAAGATGGCGCACCTCTCCTCTGGCTTAAACCCTGGCACCGGGAAAAAGTTGCGCGACGTTGTTTTGGGGCAAGAAGAGCGGCGAACTGCATCTGATTTCGGATCTGACGAGTGGTCGGCCCTTTGTTTACAATAACTTAGCTCAGTTTCAGGTTGTAGGGTATTCCCGATCTGAGTGGGGCACGAAGTGGGCCAGAAGCCCCGAAACGCAGGCGAAACGGCCACCGTATTTGGGCTACGGGCCAAGTTCCCTGCCTGTAACGACTTCGTTATACTTAGCACACTGTACTACAGGCAGGGAGAATTTTCAAGGACGAACATACCGCATGAGTTGGCCTCCGGCAAACCAGCTATAGCCGGATCGCAAGTTTGCGCGCTAGTCAGGCGGAGCAGTCAAATCTCTACTAAACCGCGAAAGCGCGCCGCTACCTAGGCTCGGCAACCTCGGAGGTAGCGTGTTACTTCTTGGCCTGAATCGAGATGAGCTCGACCTCGAAGATAAGGGTGGCGTCGGGGCCAATGTCGCGGCCAGCGCCACGCGGGCCATAGGCGAGGTCAGACGGAATAAAGAGCTGCCACTTCGATCCCACGGGCATTAGCTGGAGGGCTTCCGTCCACCCCTTAATGACCTGACCCACGGGAAACGTCGCCGGCTGGCCGCGCTTGTAGGAGCTGTCAAATTCCGTGCCATTGATGAGCGTGCCGCGGTAATTGCAGACAACGCTATCGCTCGCGGTAGGTTTTGGACCTGCGCCTCCCGTCAGAATCTTGTACTGAAGGCCGCTGGGTAGCGTAACGACGCCCTCTTTGGCTTTGTTGGCCGCCAGAAATACATCTCCTTCTTTTTTGTTCGCGTCTCCAGCCAGCTGCATCTTTTCCTCCTGGGCTTTCTTCATCTCGGCTTGCAAATCTTTCATTGCGGCATTTGCTTCGTCGTCCGTCAGAAGGGTCTTGCCGCCGGCCATTTCGTCTTTCAGTCCTCGCGCCACGATGTTTGGGTCAACGTCTATGGATTGCTTCTGAATCCCCTTCGCTATATTCATCCCAATGGCGTAGCTGGCTTTGTCTTTCGGCGTTTTGAGCGCGAATACAGTTGGGCGCTTCGCCGCTGGCGCTTGTGAACTTTTCGGCGCAGTGGCCGCAGGAGGCTTTGGAGAGCTTGCGGCTGGAGGTTGCTGAGCAGCCGGTGCCGGGGCTTGGTCCTGCGCGAGGGCATTACCTGCAAACATGATTCCGACTGCGAGTATGTTGAATGCTATTGCGAATGGTTTTGTCATGGGACCTATTGTCACATTGGTTTGGCGCCTCTGCAAATCCGCGCCAGAAATTTGCGCCCGAAACGTTTGTTTTGAATCGAATAAGATATGAGCCAAGCCAAGGACCCCTCTGAGTGCGACGCCGAATTGCTGTCTTCGTAACGATCATTCAATCCGTTTTGTTCTTGGGGCACGCGTTTCTGTATGAGACGCTGGTGGCCTTTTGGCGGCCCGGGCAAGCGAGCGTGTGGAAGATACAGGTGACGCTGGCTGTGCTGTCGGTGAGCTTCGTGGGTGCGTCGCTGCTCGCCTTTCGCTTCGCCAACCTTCTTGTGCGGATGTTCTACACGCTCGCAGCAATGTGGCTGGGCGTCTTCAGCTTTTGCTTCTACGCGGCATGCTTGTGCTGGGGCGTCTCCGGCGTCGCCGCGCTACTGGGACTCCATCCGCATCGGCAAAGCGTGGCGGCAGTGATCTTCGGTGCTGCGTTGCTGGTAAGCGCGTACGGCATCGTGAATGCGGCATTGCTGCGCGTGAAGCGCGTCACAGTGAAGCTGCCGAATTTGCCTGAATCGTGGCGCGGGCGCGTGGCGGCGCTCGTGAGCGACACGCATCTGGGCCACGTACGGAATCGCGGATTTATTCGGCGCATCGTGGCGAAGCTCGGGCAGCTTGCGCCTGACATCGTTTTCATTGCAGGCGATTTGTATGACGGCACGGCGGCGGACGTAAAGGGGCTGGCCGAACCTCTCGGGAAATTATGTCCTCCACTGGGGACTTATTTCGTCGCGGGGAACCACGAAGAGTTTTCCGACCACACGAAGTATCTCGAGGCCGTCCGGGGCGCGGGCGTTCGCGTCCTGAACAACGAAAAAGTGATGGTGGATGGGTTGCAGCTGGTGGGCGTGCACTACCGCGATGGGACGAGGCCGGAACGGCTGCGGCCAATTCTGCGGCGCGCAGCGGTGGCTCACGAACGCACGAGCATTCTGCTGAATCACGGACCGTATTTGCTCGAGGTCGCCGAAGAGGAAGGGATTTCGTTGCAGCTTTCCGGGCACACGCACGGCGGCCAATTCTTTCCGTACACGCGGATTGTTTCGCGCATTTATGGCGCGTACGCCTACGGCCTGCAACGGTTCGGAAACATGATGGTGTACACCTCGTGCGGCGCGGGGACATGGGGTCCGCCGTTGCGCGTGGGAACAAGCCCTGAGATTGTGCTGATTCGATTCGAGTGAAGGTAGGATTGCGGGCACGGCTGCCCTTCGCTCCTTATGGCGAGATGCCGTGGCCTGACGTTCGGCCTGCTATAATTCGCGGCGGAGGCGAAAGGGGTCCGGTGATCCTCGTGGCCTTCAAAGCCATTGATCCGGCTCTTCGCGAGCCGGATGGTGGGTTCGACTCCCACACGCTTCCGCCAGCGCTTGACACAAAATCTCGGGCTGGCGAAGTCGGCTGCGCCGGAGTACGCTTTTAGTATGAGAAAGGAAGTGTCCACTCACGTTTTTGAGCGGACGGCATCCCTGTTTCTGGGGACGCTGCTGTGCGCAACCTTTCTCGCACAGGCTGTCAATTCTAAAGAGCGAAGTCCGCGGGAGGAGCCTAGCTCCCCGATTGTCTGGCCTCTCGCATCTGTCCATTCCGAGGCGTCCGATGAGAAAAGCCCTTCCAAAAGCAATATTCCCATTCCGCCCGGAACCATATTGCCTGTCCGTCAGAACCAGACCATTTCCTCCGCCAAATGCAAACCGGGCCAAGTGATTACGGGCAGGATTATGCAAGATGTTCCTTTATCGCCAGGCGTGAGGATACGAGCAGGGAGTGAGGTGATGGGTCACGTCATCGAGGTTAGCGCCGCCACTAACGGGGCGAAAGCTCGAATTTCTCTACAGTTTGATAAACTGGTCTTCTCGCATCAGACAATCTCCATCACCACAAATCTGCGGGCCATCGCAGGTTTCATGCGGGTAATCGAAGCTCAGACGCCTCCGGTCGGCGCGGGAGAGAGCGAGGTATTCCGCTGGCTGACCACGGTGCAAGTGGGCGGCGATGTCATTTACGGTGCAGGAGGACCTGTCACGTCGGGAGACGCAGGTCAAACGGTGGGAAAGGCAGTCAATGGCGGAGTACTCAGCCAAGTCAGGGCTAAGGAAGGCACCAAGTGCCGAGGGGCCATCGACGGCAATGACAACCCCCAGGCACTGTGGGTATTCTCTTCCGATGCTTGTGGGGCGTACGGCCTCGAACACGTTGACATTGCTCATGCTGGCCGGACTGATCCCACTGGCGTGATCGTTTTAACTTCAGACAGCGGCGACCTCAAGATTCGCGCCGGAGCGGGTATGCTTCTACGGGTCAATGCGAACGGCCACAGCTAAGCCGCACTCTCACGAGCCTCGCGAAAAGCTTCCCACCCCTCGCATCACGAAGGATCGGGGCATCCGGGAAAACTGACACGAGGCCGGATGACCAAGAAGATAGTGCTCCGGAGGCTAATCGTTCGTCAATTGGGCCTTGGGCGAGACTGCGGCGACTTTGCGGCGGGCGAGATCGAGGAGCTTCGGGTCGGTGCATACTTCGTAGTAGGGGCGAGCGCCCTGCGCGCCGATTTTGGCGCCGGGGAGCAGCTGGCGCACGAAGCCCTTGCGCACGACGATCGGCTCGAGCGACTCGCCGAGCGGTACTTCGCCAAAGTAAAGCTGAACGCGCTCCTTGCCCCAGGGCATCGGGAAATTGCCGCCCATGGGTGCAAGCGAAATCTCGCGGCCCAGTTTCTGAAAGCCTTCCTCGTTGAGCTCAATGCCGTTCATATTGAAGCGGACCATCAGCTCTTCGCCTTCGTCTTCCGCGGCATCCTCCATCAGCGTTTGCAGGAGAAAGACGTTGAAGGGCGACGGGTTCGACTGAAACAGGCGCTTGGCGATCTTCGAGCAGCTCGAAAGGCGGTCGGAAAGATTCAGCGCGCGGGAAATCATTATGCGCGAATCGTTGTCCATCCAGAGAGACGGCGCGGAATCCTGGAAGGCGACGCCCACGCCGAGCTCGAGGCGGGGAAGATCGGCCGTCTTCGCGCGCAAATTGTAGGCTTGCGTGACCGCCAGAATCTCGCGCGCAAGCACGCATGCGCGCGCAACGGCCCGCTGCGTGGCGCGCGTGGATTCGTTCTCGTAGATCGCGAGGATGATCGCGTCGCCTTCGATGAACACTTTCGCCGCGCCGTAGCGCTCGAGCAGGCGCTTCACCGGCTCGTGGAGGTTCATGCTGATGTGCGAAGCGGGATTCAGGCCGCGCGCGAGCAGGTCTTTCGTGATGCCAGTTGAGCCGCGAACGTCCGCTTTGATCACGGCGTGCGAAACGACCGGATCTTCCGTGGGGCGGCCCTCCTCCGGATGCAGAAACTCGTAGAGGCTTCTGTTCGCGCGTGAAAGCTCGCGTGAATGCTCGGAGCGGACCACGTTGATGCGCTCCATCCACGCCGCCACCTGCTGATAATTGCGGCGGTCGCGGCGCAACCGCATCAGGTCCTCGGCGAATTGGAGGCCGGTGGAAAGCACCTCTTCGCGGGTGCGGCGGCGAATGGCGCGCGAGGCATCTTCCAGCCGCTTCATCGAAATCTTGCGAGCCGGGAATTGTTCGAGGATGGCCGAAACGCGTTTTGCCTCTTCGCGGTTGACGAGCGCTTTTTTCAATTGCTGAAGGTGGATCGGCGGGCAATAGTCCGAATAAATCTGACGCAGCTCGTAGCCGGCGAGAACGTGGAAGAGAAGGTCACGCTCCTCAAGCCGATGGACCCACTCCTCGAGAAGCTGGGCCCGCGCTTCGGGGGCCGGCTCGCCTTCCCCGGAAGGGTATTGCGAATCGAAAAGGCGGCGCGCGTTCTCCGGCTGGTTCAAGTAGTCGCCGAGGCGGCTTTGCGATTCCTCGGTGAGGAAAGCCAGGCGCTGCTTGGCGGTCTCAATCTGCGGGCCAAGCTCCTCGAGATTCGTTTCGAGCGAAGCTGACTTCTGCTTCAGGCCCGCCAATTCGCCTTTTTTCTCGGCGGACGCGCCCGACCTGCGCTTGAACAGACGCGGGAAGCGATCCTCGATTTCGCCGGCGCTCGCCGCAAGGTCGGACTGATCTTCCTCGAGACGTTCGAGCTCCGATCGAAGCAGGCGAGCCTGCTCGAGCAGGCGCTCATGAGATTTGCGAGCTTTGCCGAGCTCGTCCGCGTCGTCCTCGGCGAGGATAGAGTCGCCGACTAAACCGAGCAGCAGCATGTCAAAAACCTCGAAGCGATCGGGATCGTTGATAAAGTTTCCGAGCAGGACGTAGTGGTCGAGGAGGAGATGCTCGTTGGTACCGCCTTCGACGAAGAGGAAACGGTTCAGCAGCAATTCGTACGTTTCGTGGAAATCGTCGCCGAAGAGAGCGCGGCGCGATTTCGTCAGCGACCCTTCCTCGACTTCGCGCCAGATGCGGCAAATGATATCGCCAACCAAACGAATCACGTTCTTGCGGTCGGCCTGGATCTCCGCGACCTTGGAACGCTTGACGTGCGCCTGCTCGCTGTGCTCGAAGAGCTCGCCGCGGGCGCGAATCCAGTCCTTGCACTCGACAAGGAGGCTCGAGAACTGGTTGCCCATCTCGCTCGTGAGGAATTTCAGCAGGGCGAGGCGGTGGAGAATATCGGTCTCAATGGACTGGTGAAACTTGGCGCGCATGAGAGATTCCTGCAAAACTTCACTCAGCATCCTGCGGAATCCGGAGTTGTCGGGTGGCTTCGACGCTTTGCGGTCTTTCCCGTAGAACGAGCTGACGTCCACGGCCTGCCGGACAAGATCGAGCAAATACTTGCGCGAGAATTCGAGAAAGCGCGGGCTGAGGAACACGTCGTAGTGAATGTTGTCAACGCCCACCGTGAGGTTCGCGAGCCGGATTTCGGCGGAGTAAGGCTCCAACTTCATCCTGGTGGGATGGGCGGCAGAAAGCGCAATGCGGGTTTCGGTCATTACCAAACCCTGTGGGCAGGGAGACTTCCAATCTAGCCGAGAGAAAAAGCCCGGCGCAATGGACCGAGTCCAAAACGTTAATGTTTTGCAGGGCTGGCCCGGAGCGATATGGCTCGTTTTTCAGTGGCGCGGCTGGTTGGCGCGATCGGGAGGCGTACTTCCGAAAATGTCGCCCGAGAATCCGTTTTTTCCGGGTAAAATGTGGCGCCATGCCGAAACTATTAGAAGGAAAGACGGCGATCGTTCTGGGTGTGTGGAACAAATGGAGCATCGCGTATGCGATCGCGCAGGCGTTCGTGCGCGAGGGTGCGACACTGCTGCTCACCTACCAGAACGACCGCGCGAGGCCGGTGGTTGAGGAGCTGGGAAACGAACTCGGCGCTGCGAAATATTTTCCGTGCGACGTGCAGCAACAGTCTGACATTGACAACCTGACTGCCGCGCTCAAAAACGAGGGGCGCAAGCTCGACGTGGTGGTTCACAGCCTGGCAGGGGCAAACCACGAAGACTTGAATCAGCCTTTCGTCAACACGTCGCGTGCCGGATTTCAGATGGCGCTCGAAATCAGCGCGTATTCACTAGTCGCCATTTCGAAGGCGCTATCTCCCTTCATGACGGAGGGCGGCGCGATCATGACGATGACCTATCTGGGCTCTACGCGCGTGGTGACCAACTACAACATCATGGGAATTGCCAAGGCGGCGCTCGAAGCGGAAGTGAAGTATCTGGCCAGCGAACTGGGCGCGAACAAGATTCGCGTCAACGCCATCTCCGCTGGGCCCATCAAGACGATTTCGGCGCGCGGGATCAAGGATTTTTCCAAGGTGCTCGATTTTGTCTCGCAGCACGCTCCTCTGCGGCGCAATACCGACCCGGCAGAAGTGGCGGACGCCGCCGTCTTTCTCGCGAGCGACCTGGGCCGCGGAGTTACCGGCAACGTCTTGTTCGTCGACGCCGGATTCCATATCATGGGGCTGGATCCTCCCAAGTAGCTACGGGCCCTTTCATTGCCGCGCATCGCAGACAGGCCGACGATGGCAACACTGCTCGCGTCAGGAGTGTGTGTTCTGGCATTTACGTTTGTTGCGACGCTTTCCGGCATCACCACGAACAACCAAAAATCGAAGGCGGGCCAGCTTGTTTGGGCGCCCCCGAACGTGGACGCTCCGATCCCTTCTCTTGCCGCCACGCCGCCGTGTTCGCTTCCCGACGTGCTCGAACACGTTGGCGAGCGCGCGAAAGAGCTTGTCGACAATCTCCAAAGCTTTACCGCACGCGAAACGATTCAATTCGAAGAGCTGGATAACTTCGGGACTCCGGACAACTATGAGACCGCCCGATTCGAGTACGCAGTGAATTTCGACCAGGACCATGGAAGGTTAGCTGTACAAGAAAGCCGCGCGCCTTCCAGCAAGACCGAGTCCCTGAGCCACGGCGTCACGGATATCGGTATCGCGGCGTTCGCGGTTCTTTTTCATCCGTTCTATCAAGGTGACTACGATATGCGCTGCGAAGGCATGGACGCTCGCAACGGCCAGCCCGCCTGGGTGGTACACTTTCGGCAAGCGAAAGGAAAGCGTCCCCGAACGCTGTCTTTCCATACGCCGAACGCAGCGTACGTTGCCAAGTTGAAGGGACGCGCGTGGATCTCCGCGGATTCTTATGAGATTCTGCACATCGACACGAATCTTATGGAAGCAATTCCGATGCTCAATCTGAAAGGCGATGCCGTCTCGGTCGATTATGAGACGGTCGAGTTCAGTTCCCGGAACGTCCGCCTGCGGCTGCCACGCACAGCTGTAACTTTCATGGAGTACGACAAGCAGCGCTATATCTTCCAACATACTTTCACGAATTCCCTGGTTGGTTCCGTGCGAACCGAGCAAGTCATCGGAAGTCCGCAACAGCCTTGATTTTCGGGCGCGCGCGCGCCGTCGCCCTAGGGCTTGCCATCATCCGCTTCTGTAATTGAAATTCGGCGTGTGTCTTCGGCGACGTGCTCGAGGCGAATGCGCATCACGGGCCAATCGCTGGGCGGGCTGAGCTTTTCAGGCCATTCGACGATCACGACGGCCTGCTCGGAAAAGATATCCTCAAGGCCCAAAGTGTCGAGATCGTGAAGGTCCGTGACGCGATATAGGTCCGCGTGATAGACGTGAGTGCCGTCTCCGTATTTGTGCACGAGCGCAAAAGTCGGGCTGGTGACTTCCTCCCCCGCCGCAGCGCCCAAGCCGCTGACGATTCCCTTTGTTAAGGTTGTCTTGCCAGCGCCAAGTTCCCCCGAAAGCAGAATCAGAAGGGGAGCTTTCAGCAGCGCGCCAATTTCGCGGCCGCAGGCGATGGTTTCCTCCGACGAATGCGTCACAAGCTCGCGGCTAGCCACGGCCGATCTCGGAATAAAAACGCTGATACGCCCGCGGAATCGAATAAATCAGATCGGATGCGATGAGAGGCGCTTCATGGTGCTGCGCGTAGGCCATATCAGCAGCGAGGCCATGGAGATACACGCCGAACGCGACGATTTGAGCCAGGCCGAAGTCATCGACAGCTTTTCCGAACTGCGCGACAAGCCCAGCGAGCATGCCGGTAAGAACATCTCCTGTTCCACCGGTACCCATGCCGGGATTTCCGGTCGAGTTGACATAGCTCGATCCGTCCGGTGATGCGATGACGGTCTGATGACCCTTGAGGATGACGATCGCGTTCCAATCGGCCGCAGCCTCTCGCGCGACATCGAGACGACGTGCCTGCACATCTTTCGTGGTGCAACCTAGAAGCCGAGCCATCTCGCCCGGATGAGGCGTCACAGCAATCATCGCCTTTGGCACCTTGGTAGCGCTCAACTCCCTCGCGCGGCCCGCGTAAGCGTTCAGTCCGTCGGCATCGAGAATGATTGGAGTTGACCTCTTGCCGACAATCGTGCGGACGAACTGCTGCGTCTCGGTGTGCGTTGTAAGACCGGGCCCTATCGCGAGCACGCGCTTCCCTTTCGCGATGCTCTCGAAGCGATCGAATTCGAGGCTGCGCAGCGAAATGCTTCCGGTCTCGGTGGCAGGGAGCGGCTCGGTCATAATCTCCGGAGTGTGGCTCGCGATGATGGGCAGAACCGGCTCTGGCGTAGCCACGGTGACGAGACCTGCGCCCACGCGGAGCGCCGCCCACGATGCGAGCACGGCGGCACCGCTCTTGCCAACTGAACCCGCGACGATGAGCGCGTGACCGTAGTCGCCCTTGTTCCCGCCGGGTTTGCGCGCGCGGCCGAATTCGCTCACTTCTCCCGGTTCAAGCCAGCGCGTATTGCCCTTCCCTGCTTCTTCAATGAGCTCCCGCGGCGAGCCAATATCGCGAACGATGAGTTGCCCTACTACTTCACTCGCATGGCCAAGCAGCATGCCGATTTTCGGGGCCGTAAAGGTGACCGTGTAGTCAGCGGCCACAATGGCGGCTTGAAGTTCTCCCGTGTCGGCGGGAAGGCCCGAGGGAATGTCAACTGCGACGACGCTGACATCGGGCGTGCGGCGATTCACATCCTCAATGACTTCGCGGAGGAGCCCTTCGACCGGACCCCGCCCTCCAGTTCCGAGAAGCGCGTCCACAATGATTTCGGCAGATGCCAGCGCCGATTTCGCAGCCTGCCAATCGCTCGAGCTTCGTACGACGTGCATCTCGCCCGCGGCATCCTGCCAACGCTTGCGGTTTTCAGCGGCATTGCCTCGCATTTCCTCGGGCGTGGCGAAAAAAAACAAGGCAGGCTTCGCGCCTATTTCGCGCAGATGCCGGGCGGCGACGAAGCCATCACCGCCATTATTCCCCTTGCCGCAGAGGATCACGATTTGCCGCCGCAAGAAGTCCGGGAAGCGCTCGCGGATGAACTCCGCAACGCTCTTTCCCGCGTTTTCCATGAGCGTGAGACTGGGAACGCCGGAGCGCTCGGTGGTGAGGCGATCAACCTCTCGCATCTCGGCGGCGGTGAGTATCTTCATAGGCGGACAGTATAATGAAAAACGGCTGTCGATTGTTTGCGCGTGCCTAGCCCATGCGGGCGACGAGCACGGTGATATCGTCGGCCTGATCGGCTGTGCCAGCCCATTGATCGGAGGCCGCGATCAAGTTTTCGGCAAGACGGTTCGGCGGAAGACTGGTCTGGCGCAAAACCTCTTCCCTGAGGCGAGGGATCCCGAATTCTTCCCCATAGACGTTCTCGGGCTCGGACAGCCCATCGCTGAAAGCCACCAGAAGAGTCTCCGCCTCGACTTTGATGGTCTTCTCTATGTACGTGGACTCCTCGATGAGGCCGACGACTGTGCCGCCTTCGTCGAGCTCCTTGAGGCCGCTTGCCGTGACGAAAAAGGGAGCGAGATGACCCGCGTTTGTGTAGGTAAGCGTCCGCACTTCCGAATCATATACGGCATAGAAGAAAGTTGCGTAGCGGTCGTCGGAGGTGTTCTTGAAAAGATGCGTGTTCAAGCGCGAGACCAGGGCTGCCGTGCTTCCGCCGTCGCCGTTCAACCCAGCCGTGCTGCGCAGGGCCGCTTGAAGGCTAGCCATCAACAGCGCGGCGAAAATTCCCTTGCCGCTAATATCGGCCAGCGCGATTGCCACGCGCGAGGGACCGAGGCGAATGAAATCGTAGTAGTCGCCGCTGACGACGCGCGCGGGGCGGCAGACCGCCGCAAGCTCAAGGCCGGGTAGAGAGGGCAACGATTGCGGAAAAAGCTGTGCCTGGACTTCGCGCGCGATGGATATTTCGTTTTCCAATCGTTGGCGCTGCTTCTGTTCCTCGATCAGCTGAGAAACGGAAGTGGTCATCTCATTGAATGACTCGCCGAGCGCGCCGAGCTGGTCGCGCTTGTGAACGCGGACGCGATGACTGAAGTCGCCGCGACGAACGTTGAGCGTGGCTTCGTAGAGATCGCCCACGGCTCGCGTGATCGTCCGCGTGAGGACGACGCCCGTGACCAGAGCGACGATCTCGATGATGAGGAAAATCACTCCGGCTACAAAGAGAATAAGCACCAGAAGTGCACCGAGCTCCCCGACTGATGTCAATAGGCGGTGGTTGAGCGCCGAGGGCCGCAGCAGGAACGACGCGAATACGGCCGCGGGAGCGGTGTCCTTGGCGGCATCGGCGTGCGCAACTTCGAATGTGGACGCACCGTTGATGGGGATGTCGAACCAGTTCACGGGCCGAGCCAGGGTGCGGCGCCGACTGGAGACCTTCTCCCCTGGAACGTACGTGTGGCCGTTGAATTCGAAGAAGAGGCCACTCTTCGGCTTTTCGGCGACAGGCCGCAGGAGGATGAACTGGATGGGGCCGATTTCGGAGGGAAGTCCGTCGAGAGCTGCAGAATTCAGAGGCGCCCCGGCAAGAATGGTAAACGCGCCCCCAGGGCTGGTGCGCGAGAGGGCGGAGGCGATCCAGAGCTTGTTGTTCCACTCGGCAAGGCCCTCGAACTTTGGTGCGTCCGCGCTCAGCAGGTTCTGGCCGCGACCGAGTAGCAACTGCACGTCAAGGCCCTGCGCTTTCGAGGCGGACAGCAAACTCGAAATCGCCGGACGCGCCACCAGCGACTGGTCCGTGGGAGAAGCGCCCCTTGCGAGCTCTTGTTCGACGACCCCGGCGGCCGCATCGGCATCGACTGAAACTGTGCGGATGCTCTGTTCGAGGTTGTCACGGAAAAGATGGGCACCGAGCTGTAGATAGAGAACCCAAGCAGCGACGCCGGCCATGGTCAGCAGTAAGACCACCGGAACAACGGCGATCAAAACGTAGGCCACGATCAGGCGGTTGCGCAGCCGCCAAAGCATTTGATTGCGGAACCACGGAAGGAGTCGGACAACGAAATATGTGACCGCGACGAAGCTGAAGAATCCGAGAAGCCCCGTAAAGGGAACCATAAACCCACACGCTCCGGCAATTCGCGCGAGCACGTAGAGGACGAGAATCCCCAGGGCGATACGATCGAACGGCGATGTTCGCCAGAGAAAAACCAGGAGTCGGCGCGGAGAAGATGGGCTCACGGTTGTCGGTATCGAGAGAGCGGTTCAGGATCCAGGACTGACGAGCCACGCCATGAACGCTCGTAGAACAATTTAGCACGGACTTCACGTTCGCGACGCGATGATGTTGGTCCCAGGGGCTAGAGCGCTGTCCGGTCGTTCCGCTGCACGCGGCTGTGGTGGCGGCTGTACGCAAAATAAATCACGAGACCGATCATGAGCCAGATGATCAATCGCGCCCAATTGATCCAGCCAAGCTTGTACATCATGTAGCCGTTGAACAGGATTCCGAGCACCGGCACCACCGGCACCCAGGGCGTGCGGAAGGGCCGTGCCTGTCCCGGGTTGGTCCGCCGCAAAACGAGGATGGCAATGCAAACGATGACGAACGCGAGCAGGGTTCCGATGTTCACCATCCTGCCAATATCGTCGATGGGTATGGTGCTGCCAACGATGGCGGCGAGGAAGCCGACAAGAATTGTATTTTTGTACGGCGTGCGGAACTTCGGATGGATGGCCGCAAAGAACTTGCGAGGGAGCAGCCCGTCGTTGGCCATGGAGTAAAGGACGCGCGTCTGACCGAGAAGCATCACGAGCATGACGCTGGTGAGGCCGGCAAGAGCGCCGGCGGTGATCAGGTACGAGGCTTTCGTGAGGCCGCGATCGAGGAACGCGACGGCCAGCGGCGCTTCGATATTGATTTCCTTCCACGGCACCATGCCGGTGAGGACAGCAGCGACGAGAATGTAAAGAATCGTGCAGACCACAAGCGAAGCGATGATGCCGATGGGCAGGTCGCGCTGCGGATTCTTGGCCTCTTGCGCCGTGGTTGAGACGGCATCGAATCCGATGTAGGCGAAGAAAATGTACGCCGCTCCTTCGCCAATTCCGCTGAAACCCTTCGGCGCAAACGTGGACCAGTCGTGACCCCAGTTCGCGAAATTGATATATCGCATCCCGAGAAGGATGACGAAAAGCACCACCGATACTTTGACGATGACGATCCCTGCGTTGAAATTCGCGCTTTCCTTGATACCGATCACGAGGATTGTCGTGATGACAAGCGCGATCACAAATGCGGGGAGGTTGAAACCTATCTCAACGCCGAAAACGCGCGGCGCATTCACCAAATCGTGTGCGCGCTGGACGAGGTCGGGTGATCCGGCACTGAGAATATCCCCGACCTTTGCGAGGAAGGCTTGCGTGCCCGCGGCGAGAGTTGGGTCGGAAGCGTGAGCCATGTCGCGCGCCACAATGTTTTCGGCCGTGCGGAGGGCAGTCCAATGATCATAGGCGAGCCACAAGGGCATCCGGAGGTGAAAAATGTTCAAAAACTCGATGAAGTGATTCGACCAGCCGGAAGACACCGTGCTGGCGCCCATGGCGTATTCGAGCGTCAGGTCCCAGCCGATGATCCAAGCGATCAGCTCGCCGAGCGCCGCATAGGCGTAGGTATACGCGCTGCCCGCGAGCGGAATCAACGCGGCGAATTCGGCGTAGCACAGGCCCGCGAACGCGCAGCCGAGGCCAGATATCACGAAGGAAAGCATCAGCCCGGGCCCAGCGTAATGCGCTCCCAGCCCGGACAGCACGAAAATTCCCGCGCCGATGATGGCACCCACACCGAGTGCGGTCAGCGATACGGGACCGAGCGTGCGCTTCAGCGTGTGCTCGCCTGTGGCCTTGGCCTCGTTCAGCAGCCAATCCATCGGTTTTTTCTTCAGCAGTGGACTGCCCATGCGCGGTATCCCTCCCAATCTAGAGGTGCTCCGTTCGTTGTTACAGTTCCTACGCGGCGCCCGAAGCCGCTGCAGGCTTCCCTGCCCACTTCCAGAGCCAATACACAGGGACGCCCAGCAAAACGATGATGAGTCCTGGCCACGTATATTGCGGCTTGTAGCGCAGAAGCTGAATCTCAAGAAACACGGCCATCAGCAAATAAAGTGCGGGCAAGAATGGGTATCCGAACGCGCGATAAGGCCGGGGCATATCGGGACGCTTCCAGCGCAGCACGAACAAGCCGGCCAGCGTGAGGATGTAAAAAATCACGACCGCAAAAATCAGGAAGTCGAGCAATTGGCCATACGTGCCCGATAAGCACAGGATGCAAGCCCAAATGCACTGGACGATCAACGCGGCGCCAGGAGCATGATTCTTATTCACGCGACCGACGGAGGCAAAGAACAAGCGGTCCTTGGCCATCGCGTAGTAGATCCGAGCGCCCGACAAGATCAATCCGTTGTTACAGCCAAAGCCTGAAATTAAGATCGCTACGGCCATCACCACCGCACCGGCAGGCCCGAAAATCACTTCGGCGACCGCGGTTCCCACACGGCCATCGGCGGCGAATTCAATTCCGCGCGCGAGTGCCGTTGTGCCGTTCGGATCACCCGAAAGCGGCAGCACTTTCAAGTAGGCGATATTCGCGAGCGTGTAGAGCAGTACGACAATGCCCGTGCCGAGCGCAAGCGAAAGAGGCAGGTTGCGGCTGGGATTCTTTACTTCGGCAGCCGTGAACGTGATGTTGTTCCACGCGTCCATGGCAAAAAGCGAGCCCACCATCGCCACGGCGACGAGGGTGATGGTTCCCACGAACCACGTGGGGTTATCCGGCGGGTACGGATGCATCAGCGAAAGGCCGGCGTTACGCCAAAAATCGGTGAAGTTCGCTGCCCGCGCCGCTGCTGTAGAAAACCACATACCTAGCAACACCAGCACCGCGAGCGAACCGATTTTTGCGACAGTGAAAATATTCTGCACGATCGAGCCAAGCCGGAGGCCGCGCGTGTTAATCCAAGTGACTACGACAATCGAAAGGATAGCGAGAAGATTTTGCCGATTGAGACCCACATTGTATGGGCCGAGCGTGCCAAACCAAAGGTGCCACGGCCCCATCGTGCCGAGCTTCCAAATCCACGCCGAAGGCGAAAACCAAGGCACCATTACTGCCGTGAATTTGGCGAAGGCGATGGCAACTGCCGCAATCGTCGCGGTCTGAATTACCAGGAGCATCGTCCAGCCGTAAAGGAAACCCCAGATTGGGCCGAGGGACTCACGCAAGTAGACATATTGGCCGCCGGCGCGCGGCATGGCAGCGGCGAGCTCGCCGTAGCTCAATGCCCCGATAAGCGTCATCACTCCGGAAGCCAGCCAGACAATCAGAAGAAGCGCGGGGCCCTTTACCTGGTGTGCGATGTCGGCGGAGACGATGAAAATACCGGAGCCAATCATCGAGCCTGCGACGATCATGGTGGAATCGAAAAGGCCGAGACCTTTTACAAGCTCGACTTGTTCGCTTGCGGCCACGGGCGCCATTGGTTCCACTTGATGTGCCACTGGATGCCCCATTCGACTTGCTCCTAGCTCCTTGCGGCTCGAACGCGTTCCGCGATACTTAAGTATTCAGCGGCGCGAGCAGCTGGATCAGGTGCCGCCATCAGATCCCGAATCACCGCCACGGAATCCGCCCCGGCGCGGAATACTTCTCCGGCGGACTCTACTGTGATGCCCCCAATGGCGACAAGGGGTTTTCTCGTCAAAGCGCGAGCCCGGCGCAAAAAGTCCATGCCTATGACAGGGCCCGGGTTGTACTTGGTCAATGTCGGAAAGACAGGCCCCACAGCAATATAATCCGCCGAAGTGAGATCCGCTGCCCGTAATTGCTCGATGCTGTGTGTCGAAACCCCTACCCAGCAAGCATTCCCGCAGATTTTTCGCGCTTCTTCAACGGGTAAGTCTTCCTGTCCCACATGAACCCCGCCCGCGCCGGCGATAGCAGCAATGTCCGGGCGATCGTTGACGATGACGCGGACACCAAGGTGACTTAACTGCTCGACGAGTTCACGCGAGTCGGCGTAAATCTTCCGGGCTGGCGAGCGTTTCGCGCGAAGCTGAACCAGCCGCAGGCCCGACGAAACGAGTTTATGGGCCACGGAAATGAGCGGCTCAGCAGTTAGAGCGGGATCGAGAATCGCGTAAAGCGCCGGAAACAATCACACCTCGGACCTACTTTGCTTCTGCGGCGAAAGCTCGTTCTAAGAAGTGGGTGTCGAATTTCCCTGCCGCGAAATCCGGATCATCCAAAATTCTCTTCTGCAGGGGAATCGTGGTCTTGATGCCCTCGACGATCAATCCGCCTAGCGCATTCCGCATGCGCGCAATCGCTTCCGGACGGTCGTTGCCATGCACAATCAATTTGGCAATCAACGAATCGTAGTACGGCGGGATGACGGCGTCCGCGTACGCAGCCGTATCTACGCGCACTCCCAGGCCGCCGGGCACGCGGAAGGCCGTAATCCGGCCCGGTGAAGGCACGAAGGTGTCAGGATCCTCGGCATTGATGCGGCATTCGATGGCGTGCCCGCGGGCATGCAAAATTCCCACGACGTCATCGAGCTTCTCTCCTGCGGCAAGGCGAATCTGCGATTTCACCAGATCCACACCCGTCACCATCTCCGTCACCGGGTGCTCCACCTGAATTCTTGCGTTCATTTCGATGAAATAAAGTTTGCCGGATTCGTCACGCAGGAACTCCACGGTGCCAGCGCTCGAGTACCCGATCTTCTGCAACGCCTCCACCACCTGCTTGCCGATCTTTTCGCGCGTGGCCTTGTTCACGCCGGGGGAAGGCGATTCCTCGAGCAGCTTCTGGTGGCGGCGCTGGATCGAGCATTCACGCTCTCCGAGGTGAATCACGTTTCCGTGACGGTCGCCCAAAACCTGGAATTCGATGTGCCGCGGCCGCTGGATAAGCTTTTCCATATAAACATTTGGGCTCCCGAACGCCGCCTGAGCCTCCGTGCGGGCGGTTTGAAACATGGGCACCAGCTCGCGGCTATTGCTGACAACACGCATGCCGCGCCCGCCTCCGCCCTCGGCAGCTTTCACCATGAGCGGGTATCCGATTTCCATGGCAATCTTTTTCGCAGTGTCCTCATCCGCCACAATGCCTGGGCTTCCCGGGATAATTGACAGTCCTGCGGCAGCCATTTCCGCCCGCGCGCGGTCCTTCTCG
>Ga0307475_10000776_pt1 | contig 19228 bp, 17 predicted proteins | sample atmos_gasesECM1C_FD_203317 | JGI IMG/M metagenome (GOLD analysis project Ga0307475, IMG submission 203317) | Hardwood forest soil microbial communities from Morgan-Monroe State Forest, Indiana, United States - atmos_gasesECM1C_515 | ecosystem: Environmental > Terrestrial > Soil > Temperate... | reverse complement strand
AAAAACGGGTCGTCATCTTCGCTGCCGGAACAGGCAACCCGTTCTTCACGACGGATACCGCGGCGGCGTTACGGGCTTCCGAAATGGGCTGCAACGCGTTGTTGAAGGCGACCAAGGTCGACGGCGTCTATGACGCCGATCCAAACCAGGTACCGGGTGCAATGCGGTTCGAACGGCTCGGCTATCTCGACGTATTGTCGCGGGATTTGCAGGTGATGGATGCGTCGGCAATATCCCTGGCGCGTGAGAACCGCATCCCGATTCTCGTGTTCTCGATCTTTGAGAACGGCGGTTTCGCCAAGGTTCTCCTTGGCTGCGGGCGATGTACGATCATCGGCGAACCAAACTAAGCATCGACACGGAAAGACAGGCCATGCCGGAAGACGTGCTCCTCAAGGATCTCCGGCGCCGGATGGACGGCGCTCTCGAAGTGTTGCGCAAGGAATTCGGAGGGTTGCGAACGGGCCGCGCGTCGGCGAGCCTGCTCGAACCGGTCACCGTCCCCGCTTACGGCGGTACCTCGCCGCTCAGCCAGGTCGCCAATATCAGTGTGCCGGAGCCACGGATGATCACCGTCCAGGTGTGGGATCGCGCCATCGTCAAGGCCGTCGACAAGGCGATCCGGGAAGCTGGGCTGGGCCTCAATCCGCAAACCGAGGGTCAGACGATCCGCGTTCCGATCCCCGATTTGAATGAGGAGCGGAGGCGCGAGCTGACGCGGGTGTCGGCAAAATACGCCGAGCAGGCGCGCGTTGCGGTCCGCAATGTGCGCCGGGACGGTATCGAGGTGCTCAAGCGGCGGGAGAAGGACGCCGAGATATCGCAAGACCAACAGCGCAAGCAGCACCAAGAGATCCAGCATCTAACCGACGACTACATCAGGCGCATCGACGAAGCGCTAACGCAAAAGGACAGGGAGATCCTGCAGGTTTGATGGTCGGTCGGATGGGCGCGGTAGCTACGGCAAGGGCGTTGCCGCGACACATCGCCATAATCATGGACGGCAACGGCCGTTGGGCCAAGGCACGCAGCCTACCGCGGGTCGCTGGTCATCGACGCGGCGCCGAGGCGGCGCGCCGCACCGTGATCGCGGCGGCCGAACTGGGCGTCGGCTACCTGACGCTTTTCGGGTTCTCATCGGAAAACTGGAAGCGGCCGTCCGGCGAGATCCAGGATCTGATGGCGTTGTTGCGCCATTATTTGTGTGGCGAGATCGCTGAATTGCATCGCAATGGCGTTCGTCTGAAGGTCATCGGGCAACTCGCCCGTCTCGCGCCGGACATCATCAGCCTGATCGAACACGCCGAAACCGTGACGCGCGACAACTCCCGAATCATTCTGACGATCGCCCTGTCCTATGGTGGGCGCGCTGAAATCGTTGCGGCGGTGCGAGCGATAGCGGCACAGGCAGCGTGCGGGGCGCTTGCCGCTGCGGAGGTCGACGAGGATTGCATCGCCCGCCATCTGTTCACCGCGGATATTCCAGACCCCGACTTGTTAATCCGCACCAGTGGCGAGCAGCGCATCAGCAATTTTCTGCTCTGGCAATGCGCCTACTCCGAGCTGGTCTTCACCAAGACCCTGTGGCCGGACTTCTCCAAGCGCGACCTGGAGCGGGCGATCGATGAATTCTGCGGCCGGGAACGCCGCTACGGTGCGTCGGTTGGCTCACGCTGAATACGGCTCGCTACGGCGGCGCCTGCTGTCGGCGATTACGCTTGCCCCGTTGCCGATCGCGGCGATTTGGTTCGGGTCGCCTTGGCTTCCGTTGCTGACCGCATTGGCCGGCGCCGTGATGGCGTGGGAATGGGGACGGCTCTGTCGTCTGGGTCGCTTTGGCGCAACGGGGATCGTACTGGTGGGGGTCGTTCTCGCCACGATTGCGACGGCCACGCTCACCACCCTCGGACTAGCCGTCGGATTCGCCCTTCTCGGTGCCGGCATCGTCTTCTGGTCTGCTCGAGGGCGACCGGATCCCCATCCGGAGTGGACCGCCTTCGGTGCGCTCTGGGTGACCCTTCCTTGTATTTGCCTCCTGTGGCTCGCGCGCGGCGGCCCGAACGGCCGTGCGACACTGTTGTGGGTCCTTGCCGTCGTGTGGGCGACTGATATCGGCGCTTACGCGATCGGGAGGACGCTTGGTGGTCCGCAGCTCGCACCCCGCTGGAGCCCGCGCAAAACCTGGGCAGGGCTCGCCGGGGGCGCGGCATGTGCCGCGCTCGCCGGCTGGGCGACCGCGGTGTGGCTCGGGGTTTCGCCGGCCTTGCCGCTCGTGCTCCTCAGTGCGGGCCTTGCGATTGTCGAGCAGTTCGGCGATCTTGCCGAATCCCTGGCTAAGCGCAGGTTCGGCGTGAAGGACTCGAGCGGCCTCATTCCCGGCCATGGTGGCCTCCTCGACAGGCTCGACGGTCTGCTCGCCGTGATTCCGGTCGTGGCGCTACTGACCCTGATCGACGGCCGTAGCGTCCTAACATGGCAATGACCACGCCCGATCACCTCGCCGCCCGCAACGAAGGGGTGCGGCGTGTCACGATTCTCGGCTCGACTGGCTCTGTCGGGCAGAACACCGTTGACCTGCTGTTGCGGAACCCCGAGGCGTTCGAGGTCGACGGCCTTACGGCCAACCGGAACCCGGTCCGTTTGGCCGAGCAAGCGCGCGCGTTGCGGGCGCGGTTCGCTGCGATCGCCGACCCCGACCATTATCCGGCGCTGAAGGAGGCTCTCGCCGGAACCGGGATCGAAACGGCCTGTGGCGCGCGGGCTATTGTCGAGGCGGCGCTGCGTCCCGCCGACTGGGTGATGGCAGCGATCGTCGGGGCGGCCGGGCTGGCACCAACGTTGGCGGCGATCCAGCGCGGGGCCATCGTCGCTTTGGCCAACAAAGAAGCTCTCGTGTGCGCCGGCGACCTTGTCATGCAGGAAGTTACCCGCTGCCACGCGATGCTGTTGCCGGTCGACAGCGAGCACAATGCGATCTGGCAATGCTTTGATCTCGCCCGCGTCGACACGATCGAACGGATCATTCTGACGGCGAGCGGCGGCCCGTTTCGCGAGCGAAACTTCGAGGACATGCGGGGGGTCACGCCAGAACAGGCCGTCGCTCATCCGAATTGGCGCATGGGAGCCAAGATCTCGGTCGATTCGGCAACAATGATGAATAAGGGGCTCGAGCTCATCGAGGCCCATCATCTCTTCCGGCTGCCGTTGGATCGCGTCGAAGTCGTCGTCCATCCACAGTCGATTGTTCACGGCGCGGTGGTCTACCGCGACGGCTCGGTGCTGGCGCAACTCGGGTCACCCGACATGCGCACCCCGATCGCTTACGCGCTCGCATGGCCGGATCGAATCGAGACGCCGACCAAACGGCTCGACCTGACGGCGGTCGGTCGCCTTACGTTCGAGCCACCTGACGAGCGACGCTTCCCTGCTCTGCGCGTCGCCCGGGAAGCGCTGATCCGCGGCGGCGGCTGTCCGACCGTTTTGAATGCGGCGAATGAGACGGCGGTACATGCCTTTCTCGAGGGTCGCATCGGGTTTCTCGAAATCGTCGAAACGGTAGAGCGCACGCTCGATCAGCTGCCGGGTGGCAAGCTTGAATCCCTCGACGATGTCTATAATTTCGACACAACGGCGCGGGAAGTTGCCGCCAGGCTCTCCGGCGTCCGCCCCTTTCCGCGCACCTCTGCGCTAACGGATCTGCGATGATAGAGTTTCTGCATCACGGCCTGACTTACCTCATCCCGTTTCTATTGATTCTTACCGTGCTCGTCTTTGTTCACGAATTCGGGCACTACCTGGTCGCACGCTGGAATGGAGTTCGGGTCGAAGTTTTCTCGATCGGCTTTGGCTCGGAGTTGTTCGGGTGGTGGGACAGCGCCGGAACGCGCTGGAAATTCAGCACGATCCCGCTTGGTGGATACGTCAAGATGTTTGGCGACGCCGATGCGAGCTCCGGCCTTCCGGCTGCGGGGCTTGCACGGCTTGCGCAAACGGAGCGGGACGTCTCGTTCCATTACAAGAGGCTCGGCCAACGTGCGGCGATCGTCGCTGCCGGGCCTGCGGCGAATTTTGTGTTTGCGATCATTGTCTTGGCCGTTCTTTTCATGACCTTCGGCCAACCCTTCACACCGCCCGAAGTCGGACAGGTGCAGCCGGGCAGCGCGGCCGAACAGGGCGGCATCCGGCCTGGCGACGTGATGCTCAGCATCGACGGACGACCTATTGCGCGTTTCGAGGATGTGCAGCAGGCGGTTCGCCTCAATCCCGGCGTGCCGATGGTCATCGTGGTCAGGCGCGACGGTCGAGAGATCGAACTTCGCATCACGCCGAGTCGGACCGAGATGACCGATCGCTTTGGCAATCGTTACGAAATCGGCTTGCTCGGCATCTCTCGCAGCGGGATGGAGTACGTCAAACGGGATCCGTTGACCGCGGTTCTGCAGGCCGGGACCGAGACTTGGGATCTGTCTGTCGGGACGCTGAAGGCGATGTGGCAGATCGTCATCGGAACGCGCGCGGTAGACGAACTCGGGGGGCCGCTGCGTATTGCTCAGATGTCAGGAGAGGTCGCCCAGGGTGGGATGGTCGCGGTGCTGTGGTTCATGGCGGTCCTGTCGATTAATCTTGGATTGATTAATCTGTTCCCGGTCCCGGTTCTTGATGGCGGACACCTGCTGTTCTATGCAGCCGAGGCGGTGCGCGGGAAACCGCTCGGGCAGCGGGCGCAGGAATACGGCTTTCGCATCGGACTGGCCTTGGTTCTGACGCTGATGGTGTTCGCGACCTGGAATGATCTCGTCCATCTCCGGATCGTGGAGTTTGTCAAAGGCCTTGTGACTTAAGGCGATCGAAGACCCAGGGGGCGGATGACAACAGGGTGGGGGTGTTTTGCGTTGCATCCGCTTAACGTCCGTGTGGTGGACGGCGCTCGGCGCGATCCTTTTGGTTGCGGCCGCAACGCCGCGACTGGTGGCGGCACAGACCGCGGCGCGTGGCCCCGCGCCCGCTCAAATGGGCGGGGGGACGGTGGGCGACATCCGAATCGAGGGGGTGCAGCGGATCGAGCCCGAAACGGTTCGCTCCTATCTGCTGATCCAGCCGGGTGATGCGTGGGACGATGAACGTGTGGACAAGTCGCTCAAGGCGCTGTTCGCCACCGGTCTGTTTGCCGATGTCAATCTAAGCCGGGTCGGCAACACCCTGGTCGTCAAAGTGGTCGAGAACCCGATCATCAATCGTATCGCCTTCGAAGGCAACCGCAAGATTGACGACAAGGATCTCAATGCTGAGATCCAGTTGCGCCCGCGCGTCGTCTATACCCGTTCTCGGGTGCAGAACGATGTCAAGCGCATCCTCGATCTCTATCGCCGGCACGGCCGGTTCGGAGCAACCGTCGAACCAAAAGTCATTCAACTATCGGAAAACAGAGTTGATCTCGTCTTCGAGATCAACGAGGGCGAGTTTACTGGCGTACGCGGCATTAATTTCATTGGAAATCACGAGTTCAGCGAAAGCAAACTGCGAGGGGTTATCCAAACGAAAGAAAGCCGTTGGTATCGGTTTCTATCGACTGATGACACCTACGATCCGGATCGCTTGACTTATGATCGGGAGCTGTTGCGAAAGTTCTATCTAACGGAGGGGTATGCTGATTTTCGGGTGGTTTCGGCGGTTGCCGAGCTGACCCCGGATCGCGACGGCTTTTTTGTTACCTTCACCCTCGAGGAGGGCGAGCGCTATCGCTTCGGCAAGGTCGGTGTCGATATCAAGCTCAAGGACTTGCCGCCAGAGGCGGTGCTCCCGCTTTTGAGGGTCCACTCGGGCGACTGGTACGATGCCGACGCTGTCGAAAAGTCGATCTCCATTCTGACCGAGGCGCTCGGCAATCGGGGCTACGCCTTTGTCGAGATCAAGCCCAACATCACGCGAAATCGTGAAGACCACACGGTCGACATTACTTTTGGCGTGCAGGAGGGTCCACAGGTTTACGTCGAGCGGATCGACATCGTTGGCAACGTGCGCACGCTCGACAAGGTGATACGCCGCGAGTTTCAGCTGGTTGAGGGTGACGCCTTCAACACCACCAAGATGCAACGCTCGCAGCAGCGCATCAAGAACCTCGGCTTCTTCAAGAAGGTTGAGGTGACCAATGCCCAGGGATCGGCGCCGGACAAGACGGTCGTGACCGCCGAGGTTGAGGAACAGTCGACGGGGGAACTGTCCTTGGGGCTCGGCTTCTCGACCACCGACGGTCCGCTCGCCGATGTCAACATTCGCGAACGGAATTTCCTCGGACGCGGCCAAGATTTGCGGATCGGGGCCGTGGTTTCATTGCGGTCCCAGCAGGTCGACCTTAGCTTTACAGAGCCCTATTTTTTGGACAAGAATATCGCGGCCGGAGTCGATATTTTTGAAGTCAAGACGAGTCCGACGGCGAATTTCTTTAGCGGAGTGACGCCTCCCTACCAGCAATTCTCTTATGGCGGCGCGCTTCGTGCGGGGTACCAGATCACGGACAACCTGCGCCAGACGTTCAAATACACAGCGCGATCCGATGATATTATAAACCTTCAGAACAACACGTCGCTGTTCATCGTGCTCGAATCGGGGCAGCACCTGACTTCGGAGATTGGACAGGTATTGCTATACGATCACCGGGACGATCGGCTCGACCCGACAAGCGGCTATTATGCGTCGATTGGAAACGACTTTGCTGGCGTCGGCTTTGGCGTGGACTATGTGCGCAACAAGGTGAACGCCGGCTATTACTACTCGGTGGCACCCGAATGGGTATTGAGCCTTACCGGAGAAGGGGGCGACATCGTCGGTTGGAACGGGCAAAAGGTACTGCTTCAGGATCGGTTCTTTGTCGGCGGCGACAATCTGCGCGGCTTTCAAAGCGCCGGCATCGGGCCGCGCGACTCGATCAGCGGCGACGCTTTAGGGGGTCAGAAATATTATATCGGTTCCGTCACCTTGGGTGTGCCGCTCGGGCTACCCAAGGAACTCGGATTGACCGGACGTGTCTTTACCGATTTTGGTACGCTCTACCATCTCGAACCGACGAATATTGTGCTCACTCCCACCCAGTTGGCTCAGACCGGAGGCATCCAGCCGCATGTCCTGGACAGCCCCGCAACTCGCGTGAGCGCCGGTGTCGGGGTGTCATGGAAGTCCCCGGTCGGTCCTATCCGACTGGACATCGCCTATCCGCTCAGGAAGGAAGGTTTCGACAAGACCCAAATTTTCCGAGTTAGCTTCGGGACGAAGTTCTGATGTTGCTGTGGTATTTTCGCCGCTCAGCGCTGTTGTTGTCATTTTTGTGCTGTCTTGCCGGCAGTGCCACGGCACAGGCGCCTCCTGGGCCTACACCGCCAACGCAGGCCCCCCCACCGCCAACGCAGGCGCCTCCGCCCGCAGCGCCGTTGCCCACGGCTCAGAACCTGACGGTGATGGTCGTTGACGTTCAAGCGCTGTTGCAAAATTCGAAGGCGGCCAAGATGGTTCGAGGCCAGATAGAACAGAAGCGCGGCGAGTACACGAAAGAGATTTCGCACCAAGAGGAGTCGCTGCGCGCCGAACGGGACGCGTTGCAGCGGCAGCAAGCGTCGCTTTCGCCGGAATCGCTGAATCAGAAGGGGCGCGATTTTCAACAGAAAGTCAATGATCTTGAACGGAATGTTCAAGGCAAACGCCAGGCTCTTGAGAAGTCAAATGGCGATGCGCTTCAAAAGATTCAGGAGGAGATGCTTAAAATTATCGCTGATATTGCAAAACAGCGAAAAGCGAACTTGGTGTTTCAGCGGACCGATCTTGTGCTTTTCGACCAGGCGTTCGATGTGACAGACGAGGTCCTGCAAAAGCTGGACGAGCAGATGCCGACCCTCACGGTCAACTTCGTCGCGCCGGTACCTCCTAGCGCAAGTGCCACGCCCCCGGCCCCTGCTGCGCCGAGCGGCGCTGCGGCTCCCAACACCAAGCCCAAGAAGAAGTGATGCAGGGCCGGACTGATTTGGCGGAGGACAGATGGCCGATCCGCGCTTCTTCGATCGAGCCGGACCTTTCACGCTCAAAGCGCTCGCGGCGCTGAGCGGCGCGCGGTTGCTGCATCCGCAGGGTTGTGCGCGGTTATTTCGCGATGTGGGTCCGCTCGAAACGGCCGGACCGGAAGACGTGAGCTTTCTTGAAAATCGGAAATATATAGAGACGTTCGTTCGCTCTCGAGCCGGAGCGGCGTTCGTTGACGAACACGTCGTCGGACGTGCGCCGCCCGGGATGGCGCTGCTTGTAAGTAAGGAACCTTACCGGGCTTACGCCCTCGCCGCGCAGGCTTTCTACCCCGAGCGGCCGATTATTCCTCGCCGTGCAACGTCGGCGGTGATCGATCCGACGGCAAGCGTGCCCGAGGATTGTGATGTCGGACCAAATGCCGTGATCGGGCAGGGTGTGCGGCTGGGACGGCGCTGCCGGGTCGGGGCGAACACGGTAATCGCCGACGGGGTAGAAGTTGGCGACGACTGCCGAATTGGTCCTAATGTCACACTCAGTCATTGCGTGATCGGATCGCGCGTCGTGCTGCACCCGGGCGTGCGGATCGGCCAGGAAGGGTTCGGTTTCGCGCCCAACCCGGCGGGTCCGATCAAAGTCCCTCAGCTAGGGCGGGTCCTGATCGGTGATGATGTGGACATCGGCGCTAACACCACGATCGATCGAGGGTCGGGACCCGACACCGTGATCGGTCCAGGCTCGATGATTGATAACCTGGTGCAAATCGGGCACAACGTCATTCTGGGGCGATGCTGCATCCTCGCCGGTCAGGTCGGGATCTCCGGGAGTACCAGGCTCGACGATTTTGTCATGGTCGGGGGACAAGGCGGGCTCGCCGGCCATTTGCATATCGGGAGCGGAGTACGTATTGCCGCTAAGAGCGGGATCATGCGCGACATACCAGCTGGAGAGACGGTGTGCGGCAGTCCCGCGGTTCCACTAACCGAATTCATGAGGCAGACGGCTGTGCTGCAACGCCTCGCCAAAAAGAAAGAAAAGTGATGATCGGTCCGGCTTGCGCCGAGCAGCAAATCACGCAAGTCGATGTTCAGCGGATCATGGAAATGATCCCACACCGCCATCCATTTTTAATGATCGACAAGGTCGTCGACATGGTTGCTAACGAGCGAGCGACCGGCATCAAGAGCGTGTCGATCAACGAAAATTATTTTCAAGGCCATTTCCCGGCGCGGCCGGTGATGCCGGGAGTGCTGATCATCGAGGCGATGGCGCAAACCGCCGCGGTCCTTGTAGTTCATACGCTCGGCCCTGAATCGGAAGGCAAGCTGGTTTATTTCATGAGCGTCGACAACGCCCGGTTTCGGCGCCCGGTGTTTCCCGGCGACCGGCTCGACGTGCACGTCACCAAACAGCGGCACCGCGGCAATGTCTGGAAGTTCGAGGGCAGGGCGAAGGTCGGGGACAATTTGATGGCCGAAGCCGTGTTTGCGGCGATGATCCTGACCGATTAGACAGTCCACGGATGCCGCAGATCCACCCTACGGCCATCGTCGCGCCGGGGGCGATGTTGGCTGAGGATGTCGTCATCGGGCCCTATTGCCTCGTGGGCGAACATGTCACTCTCGGCGCCGGGGTCGCGCTTCGCTCGCATGTGGTGGTCGACGGCCGCACAACGATCGGGGCGGGTACGCGCATTTTCCCGTTTGCCTCGATCGGCCTCGAACCGCAGGATCTCAAATACCGCGGTGAAGAATCCGCGCTCGTCATCGGGCGAAACAACAGAATCCGCGAGTACGTCACGATGAACCCGGGGACGGCTGGAGGGGGGATGGTCACCCGCGTCGGCGACAGCTGCCTGTTTATGGTCGGGGTGCATATCGCGCACGATTGCCGGATCGCCGACCACGTGATCATGGCGAACAATGCCACTCTCGCCGGCCACGTCGTCATCGATGACTATGCGGTTCTCGGCGGGCTCTGCGCCATCCATCAATATGTCCGGATCGGCAGGCACGCGATGATCGGCGGCATGTCAGGCGTCGAGCGCGATGTCATTCCGTACGGCCAAGTGATGGGCGACCGGGCGAGGCTTTGCGGATTGAACATTATCGGCATGCAGCGCCGCGGCTTCAGTCGTGAGGATATCCAAGGCCTCCGCAACGCCTACCAATTCTTGTTCTCCTCGGATGGCACACTGAGCGATCGTGTAAACGACACCGCCGAGCGATTTAGTGGCATAGCGCCCGTCGACGATATCCTCGACTTCATCCGCGCGGACTCGAGCCGCGCCATCTGTCAGCCGAAAGGGGCAAATGACGGGTAGGCTCGGTATCGTGGCCGGAGGCGGCCGGCTGCCACAGCGTCTTATCGAATGCTGCCGAGCCGCCGGACGCGACGTCTTTGTCTTGGCCCTGGAGGGTGCGGCCGAGCCGGAAACAGTGCGCGACGTACCGCATGCCTGGTGTCGCATGGGCGCGGCCGTCACAGCTCTTTCCTTGCTGCGCGAACACAATGTGACGGAACTCGTCTTAGCCGGCGGTGTCCGGCGCCCATCGCTGGGCACACTGCGCCCGGATTGGCGGGCGGCCAAGCTGTTCGCCCGCATCGGTTACCGTGCCCTTGGCGATGACGGCCTGCTGTCGGCTATCGTAACTGAACTCGAGCAAGAGGGTTTTCGGGTGCTTGGCGTCGATCAGCTTCTCGATAGGGAGTTCGTCGCCGAAGGTCCGCTCGGCAAGATCCGTCCGGATCCGCAATCCCAGGTGGATATCGAGCTTGGGCTGCGCATTGCGCGTGCCATTGGCGCCCTTGATATCGGCCAGGCAGTCGTCGTGCAACAGGGCCTCGTCCTTGGCGTCGAAGCGATAGAAGGGACCGACGAACTCCTGCGTCGATGCGCAGCACTTCGCCGCGAAGGGCCGGGCGGCGTGCTGGTAAAGGTCGAAAAGCCGGGTCAGGAACGCCGCGCTGACCAGCCGACGATCGGGCCGCGTACCGTCGCGCTCGCGGCGGAAGCCGGGTTGCGCGGCATCGCGATCGAGGCCGACGCCACAATCGTGCTCGATCGCGAAGAGGTCATTGATCGCGCCGACCGCGCGGGAATGTTCGTGGTCGGCCTTCGCCGACCGTGACCGAAGGCCGAACGCTCTTCATTTTTTTTGTCACCGGCGAACCCTCCGGCGACGCGCTCGGTGGTAAGCTGATCGCGGCGTTGCGGCAGCGCACCGGCGGAGACCTGCGGATCGCTGGTATTGGCGGCGAGCGCATGCGGGACGAGGGTCTCAAGAGCCTGGTTCCGCTCAACGATCTTGCGGTCATGGGGGTAGCTGAAGTGCTGCCGCGGGCGCCGCTTATCTTCCGGCGAGTGCGCGAAACCGTGGCGGCGATCCGAGCGCTTCGACCCGACGCCGTCGTGACGATCGACAGCTCGGGGTTCAGCTGGCGGATCGCGCAGCGACTGCGTCACCGCGGCGAGACCCTACCCCTTATTCATTACGTCGCCCCGATGGTCTGGGCGTGGCGCGCCGGACGAGCGCGCCGCATGGCGCGCTGGTACGACCATCTGATGACCTTGTTGCCGTTCGAGCCGCCCTATTTCGAGCGGGTCGGACTGTCTTGCTGCTATGTCGGCCACCCCGTTCTGGAAACCGGTGCAGACAGCGGTGATGGCGGCCGCTTCCGGGCAACACAAGGGCTCGCGGAGGATGATCTGTTGATCACTACGCTCCCGGGCAGCAGGGGAGCCGAGGTGGCGCGCCTGCTGCCGATTTTCGGCGCCGCGCTGACCCACTTGGAGAGCCTGATCGGCCATTTCCGCGTGGTTGTGCCAACGGTCGATACGGTCGCGGCGACGGTCGCCAAAGCCGTGCGCGGTTGGCCTGGGACTCCGATCATCGTGCAGCGGACACAGGAAAAATATGATGCCTTTGCCGCGAGCGGCGCCGCGCTCGCGGCGTCGGGCTCGGTTGCGCTTGAACTTGCCTTGGCCAAGTTGCCGATGGTCGTCGGCTATCGCCTCAACCCGCTGACCGAAAAATTTCTCGAGCGGGTCCTGCAGGTTCGGCACGTAAACCTCGTCAATCTGCTGCTCGGAAGGCCGCTGGTTTGCGAATTGCTCGGGCCGAACTGCACGCCCGAACGTCTGGCCGCAGCGATCGCCGAGCTCGCGACGGACGAACGGGTTCGCGCCGCGCATCGCCAAGGGTATGATGAAGTGAGGCGGCTCCTGGAGGCGGGCGGCGCGTCGCCGAGCCTGCGCGCCGCGGACCAAATTCTGGAGATCGTCGCCGCCCGCCGGTGCGGCGGTTCCGCACGCATGCCCCAATCATGGAGGAATTCTCGATGACGATGACCGATCTGGCTCAGACATCAAAACCGGTACCCGACACCGACAAGTTCCGCTTCTTGCACACAATGATCCGGGTCCGCGATCTCGACGCGTCTTTGCAGTTCTACACCGACCTGCTCGGGATGAAGCTGCTGCGCAAACGCGATTACCCGAGCGGGAAGTTTACCCTCGCCTTTGTCGGTTACGGCGACGAGAGCAGCAACACAGTGATCGAGCTAACCCATAACTGGGGCCAGGCAGAGCCTTATGACTTGGGTAGCGCCTTTGGTCATCTTGCGGTCGGTGTTCCCGACGTTTACAAGACCTGCGAGCGCCTAGCCGCGGCGGGTGTCAAGATCCCGCGGCCGGCTGGTCCGATGGCGCATGGCGGGTCGGTTATCGCCTTCATCGAGGATCCGGATGGCTATCGGATCGAGTTGGTCCAGCGCCCGTAGTGTTCGGCGCGTCTCCAACCTCGCCGCCGGCGGGCGGGCGTCAGGCGCGCCGCTCGACCGGCACATAATGGCGCGATGCGGAACCCGTGAATAGCTGACGCGGACGGCCGATCTTCGAATCAGGATCCTCGATCATCTCGGTCCATTGGGCGACCCAGCCGACCGTGCGGGCGATCGCGAAGAGCACGGTGAACATCGAGGTCGGGAAGCCCATCGCCCGCAGGATAATCCCCGAATAAAAATCGACGTTCGGGTAGAGCTTCCGCTTGATGAAATAATCGTCATTGAGGGCGATCTTTTCGAGTTCCATCGCCAGGTCGAGCAATGGCTCGTTCTTGATGCCGAGCTCGTCGAGGACCTCATGGCAGCTGTCGCGCAGCACATGGGCCCGGGGATCGTAGTTTTTGTAGACGCGGTGGCCAAAGCCGAACAGCAATTCGTGGTCGTTCTTGTCCTTTACGTGGCTCAGAAACTCCTTGATGCCAGATTTGTCGCCAATGCGGCCCAGCATCTTGAGCACCGCCTCGTTGGCGCCGCCATGCGCCGGACCCCATAAGGAAGCAATCCCGGCGGCGATGCAGGCAAACGGGTTGGCGCCGCTCGACCCGGCGTTGCGCACTGTGGCTGTGGACGCGTTCTGCTCGTGATCGGCATGCAGGATGAAAATGCGATCTAGGGCCCGCGCCAGGACCGGGTTGACCTTGTACTCCTCGCACGGCACCGCCCAAGCCATATGGAGGAAGTTCTCCGCGTAGCTCAGCGAGTTTTGCGGATAGATGAAGGGCTGGCCCATGTCATATTTGAACGCCATGGCGGCGATCGTCGGCATCTTGGCGATCAGACGGTAGGAAGCGACCATCCGCTGATAGGGGTCATGGATGTCGGTCGAATCGTGATAGAAGGCCGAGAGAGCGCCGACCACGCCACAAAGCACCGCCATCGGATGGGCGTCGCGGCGAAAGCCACGAAAAAAAGTCGTCAGCTGCTCATGCACCATCGTGTGGTGGGTGATGTCGTGGACGAACTGTTCCTTCTCCTTGGCGTTCGGCAATTCGCCGTTGAGGAGCAGGTAAGCGACCTCGAGAAAATCGCTCCTGTCCGCCAGCTCCTCGATCGGATAACCGCGATAGAGGAGCACCCCTTCGTCCCCGTCGATATAGGTGATGCTGGAGCGACAGGAGGCAGTCGCCATGAAGCCGGGATCGTAAGTGAAGTGCCCGGTTTGCGCGTAGAGCTTGCGGATATCGATGACCCGTGGACCGATCGTACCGCCCAGTACCGGGAGCTCGACCGACTTTCCGGTTTCGTTGTCGGTCAATGTCATCGTTCCGGTCACCATGTTGTCGCCGTCCATCGATCCACCTCTGTCTTTGTGCCCGCGAGCCGTTGTCGGATTTCGCGGCGAAAATAGGCTTCTCCGATGCGATTAGCAAACCCGCGCATCAGGTTGCCGCGTGAGATTTGCAGCATCCGCGAGCCGACCCAGGGCTTCCTCACGCCCCAGCACCTCCATCACCTCGAAGATTCCCGGGGAGGCGGTCGAGCCGGTAAGAGCGGCGCGCAGTGGCTGCGCGATCGAGGCGAGCTTAAGCCCGTATTCGGCCGCGAACTCGCGGATGCATTCTTCAAGGGCAGCGGCCTGCCAGGCGCCGCGATCGAGCCGCTGAAGGAGGGCGCCGAGCAGGCGGCGCGAGTCGGAGGTAAGCAGCCTCGCCGCCTTCTCATCGGCCCGAATGGGCCGCGGCGTGACGAGAAAAAGCGCGTTGGCGGCGAGTTCGGCCATCGTCTTGGGACGCAACTTCAGCTCGGGCATCGCCCGCAACAGGCGGGCACGGTGAGTCTCCGACAGTGGCTGGCCCAACATCTTTTCGAGCCGTTGGGCGACAAGATCTCTCAGGCGCTCATCCGCGGCGACACGGATGTAGTGGCCGCTGAGATTGTCCAGCTTTGCGAAATCGAACCGGGCCGGCGCCCGGCCGACCGCGTCCAAGTCGAACCATGCGATTGCCTGTTCGGTCGATATGATCTCGTCGTCGCCGTGGCTCCAGCCGAGGCGCAGCAGGTAGTTGCACACCGCCTCGGGCAGATAGCCGAGATCGCGATAGGCATCGATGCCGACCGCACCGTGCCGCTTCGACATTTTGGTGCCGTCCGGCCCGTGAATCAGCGGGACATGGGCGAACTCAGGGATCGGCCAGTCGAGCGCATGATAGATCTGCGTCTGTCGAAAGGCGTTGTTGAGGTGATCATCACCTCGGATCACATGGGTGATCGCCATGTCGTGGTCGTCGACCACGACGGAGAGATTGTAGGTCGGGCTGCCGTCGGCACGCAGGATGATCAGATCGTCGAGTTCGCTATTCGCGACCGTGACATCGCCTTGAACCTTATCGCGGATCGTTGTCGAGCCATGCTGGGGCGCTTTCAGCCTGATCGCGGGCGGTACACCTGGGGGAGCCTGGGCAGGATCGCGGTCGCGCCAAGTCCCGTCATAGCGCACTGATCGTTTCTCGGCGCGGGCTTTCTGGCGCATCATCTCGAGCTCTGCAGGCGTGCAGTAGCAATTATAGGCGCGACCCGCCGCGAGCAGTTGTCGGGCGATCTCGGCGTGACGCGCGGCGCGGGCGGATTGATAGACGATCTCGCCATCCCACGAGAGGCCGAGCCATTCCAGCCCGTCGATGATCGCGGCGACCGCCTCGGCCATCGACCGCGCGCGATCGGTGTCTTCGATGCGCAGCCGGAAGAGGCCGCCGTGACGCCGCGCGAACAGCCAGTTGAACAGCGCGGTGCGGGCGCTGCCGATGTGAAGAAAACCGGTGGGCGAGGGGGCGAAACGGACGACGACACTCATTGCCCGAGGATGGGGAGCAACCGCACAGATATCAACGATCGGGCAACTTGTGGTCGCGAAACATCTCGCGCAAGCGGGTCTTCATCAGCTTGCCGGTCGCCGTGTGAGGCAGCTCCGGGACGATCACCACATCGTCGGGCAGCATCCAGCGCGGGAAATCGCGGGCGAGACACGCGATCAATCCGTCTCGGTCCGGGTCACGACCGGCCCGCGGCGCCACGATCAGCAGCGGACGCTCGCCCCAGCGGGGGTGAGGCACGGCGATCACCGCGGCTTCGCCGACGTCGGGATGCGCAACCGCCGCATTTTCGAGATCGATCGAGCTGATCCACTCGCCGCCGGATTTGATCACGTCCTTCCGCCGATCGACGATTTGCATGTACCCATCGGGGTCGATTGTTGCGACGTCGCCCGTATGGAACCATCCGTCCTTCTCGACGGCGGCGGCGCTCGCTGCGGCATCCTCGAAATAGCCGCTGACGATCCACGGACCGCGCACCAGCAATTCGCCCATCGACTTGCCGTCGGGCGGCTGCTCCCGCCCGGCATCGTCGACAACCTTCATCTCGACACCGAAAGGCGGCCGGCCCTGCTTCGCTTTGATCGCCCTCCGCGCGTCTGGGTCAAGGCGAAGATGCTTGGCTTTGAGTGCGGCGACGGTTCCGAGCGGGCTCATCTCGGTCATCCCCCAGGCGTGCAACATCTCGATGCCGCGACCTTCAAAGGCCTCCATCAACGAGGCCGGCACGGCCGATCCTCCGGAGACGAGCCGACGCAGGGTCGAGCAGCGCCGCCCGGTGGCAGAAAGATATGTCTCGAACGCGAGCCACACGGTCGGCACCCCGAGACTGACCGTCACGCCCTCGGCTTCGAACAACTCGTAGAGACCGGGCGCGTCGAGCCGCGGCCCAGGTAGGACGAGTTTGACGCCGTTCATCGGCGCGGTATAGGCGACGGCCCACCCGCACGCGTGAAACAGCGGCACCACGGGACAAACGGTGTCCCGCGCCGAGGACGGCATCGCATCGGGCAGCGAGGCGCCAAATGCATGCAGGACCGCCGAGCGGTGGGTATAGAGCGCGCCCTTGGGATTGCCTGTGGTTCCGGAAGTGTAGCAAAGGGACGCGGCTGTCCGCTCGTCGAATTCGGGCCACGCGAAATTGTCATGTTCGGCCGCGAGCAGCCGCTCATAGCATGGGAGGGTTGACAGCTTGGTTTCCGGTTCGTCGTCTTCCTCGGTCATCAGCACGATCCGACAATCGGCCGGGAAATTCGAGGCTAGGCGCTCGACGAGCGGAATGAAGGTCGTGTCGATCAAGAGGAGGCGGTCAGCCGCATGGTTGACGATGTACACGATCTGGTCATCGAACAGCCGGGGGTTGATCGTGTGACAGATGGCACCTATGCCCGAGATGCCATAATACAGCTCGAAATGGCGGAAGGTATTCCAGGCGAGAGTGGCTACCCTATCCCCGGGTTTGATCCCGAGCCGCAACAGCGCGCGGGCGAGCTGCTTCGATCGCCGTTCCGCTTCGGCATAGGTGTAGCGATGGATCGCTCCTTCGACGGTTCGCGAGACGATCTCGGTGTCGCGATGATAGGTTGCCGCATGGGCGAGGATCGCCGAGATGAGGAGCGGCCGCTCCGACATCACCCCCAGCATCGTCTCCTCCTGTGCTGCCGCCGCAGCGCCTGATCATCGGCCGTGCGATCCGAGCCCGACTGCCCGCAAGCGGGCAGATCGGTGGCGGGAAAACTCAGAACCGCCGCATCAGCGCTACAAGACGCCCCTGAACTTTGACGCGGTCGGGTCCGAAGATCCTGGTCTCGTACGTTTTGTTGGCCGGTTCGAGGGCGATCGATGCGCCGCGGCGGCGCAACCGTTTCAAAGTTACCTCTTCATTATCGACCAAGGCGACGACAACTGCGCCGTTTTCGGCGGTATCGCTGCGCTGAATGATGACCATGTCGCCGTCGAGGATGCCGGCATCGATCATGCTGTCGCCCGCCACCTCCAGGGCGTAGTGCTCGCTGCCGCGGCCGAGCATACTCGCCGGCACCCCGACCGTCGTGCTCTGGTCGCGCAATGCCTCGATCGGTGTGCCGGCGGCAATCCGGCCATATAGCGGCAGTTCGACGGCCGCGACATCCGGCGCGACCGGCGCACCCGGCAGCGAGCCCGTGAAATCCCCGCGGATCACGGTCGGCGAGAAGCCGCCGCGCTCGCCAGCCGCCCCCGCGGCGCTCTCCTCCGGCAACCTTACCACCTCCAAGGCCCGGGCACGATGCGGCAGCCGCCTGATGAACCCGCGCTCTTCGAGCCCGCTGACGAGGCGATGAATTCCGGATTTCGATTTGAGGCTGAGGGCGTCCTTCATCTCGTCGAACGACGGCGAGATGCCGGTCGCGGTCAGTCGCTGGTTGATATAGAGCAGTAGCTCGCGCTGCTTCTTGGTCAACATGGGACCCCCAATTCTGCGATGCGGAACGAATCCTAAACGCTGGGATCTGTTCTACTTGCGTTCGCGCCTGCCGTCAAGCATCGCAAAGCAGGTCAGATCGGCAGCGCCGCATCAGGAAACCGGACGATCGGCACGATTGTGCCGGCCGCGACAGCGGGGGCGTGCGGCGGGCGGACCACCAGGCAATCGGCCTCGGCGAGCAACCGCATCATCGAGCTGTCTTGCACCTCGAACGGGAACACCTCGAGCGTGCCGTCGGCAGCGCGCACGAGTCTCGAGCGCAGATAATCCTGCCGCCTGTCGTTTTTGGACAGCGCCACGCCAAGCCGCGCCGTCGACCGGGCTTCCGTCTCTGCAAAGGCGCCGCTCAGCCGGTCGAGCGCGGGTTTGAGAAAGAGCAGCGCGCAGACCAAGGTCGAAACCGGATTGCCAGGGAGGCCGATCAATGGCGTTCCGCGGTAGCGTCCGACCATCAGCGGCTTGCCCGGCCGCATCGCGATCTGCCAGAAATCGAGCTCGAACCCGTCGACCGCGAGCGCCTCGCGCACCAGATCGTGCTCGCCGACCGAAACCCCGCCGGTCGTCACCAGAAGGTCGACCCCACTGGTCGCCGCGGCGACCCGACGAAGGGCGGCCGGATCGTCCGGGGCGTTGCCGGCCGATACCGGCACCCCGCCGCAGGCGGCAACAAAGGCGGCGAGCGAGAGGCTGTTCGAGCTGACGATCTGATGCGGCCCGATCGGGTCGCCGGGCATCACGATCTCGTCGCCGGTCGACAGGATCCCGATACGCGGGCGGCGATGGACGAAGAGCCAGGGCCGGTTCATCGCCGCCAGCAGCCCGATGTCGCGCGTGGTGAGCCGCCGACCCGATCGCAGCAAGACCTCGCCTTCGGCGAAGTCGAGACCCTCGCGCCGGACATAGCGGCCGCGCGAGGCGCCTTCGAGCACGCGGACCAGGTCGCCGTTGCGCTCTGTGTCCTCCTGGATGACGATCGTGTCGGTGCCGGCCGGAAGGGGAGCCCCGGTGAAGATGCGCGCGGCCTCGCCGGCACCGACACGGCCGCCGAACCCAGCCCCGGCCGGCACCTCGGCGACGATGCGCAATTCGACCGGGACCGCTG
>Ga0307475_10000772_pt1 | contig 19267 bp, 18 predicted proteins | sample atmos_gasesECM1C_FD_203317 | JGI IMG/M metagenome (GOLD analysis project Ga0307475, IMG submission 203317) | Hardwood forest soil microbial communities from Morgan-Monroe State Forest, Indiana, United States - atmos_gasesECM1C_515 | ecosystem: Environmental > Terrestrial > Soil > Temperate... | reverse complement strand
TGAGCATATCGTCGAGGGCCTGGAAACATTTCCGGAGACGCTGCTGAAGCTTTACAAGGGCGAAAACACGGGAAAGCTCATACTCCAGGTGGCCGAAGCCTGAATCGAGGATTCTTTCGCGCCGACTGCCGAAACACGAATTGCCGAACGGGAATCTCCAATGCCCTTCGTTGAAAATCAGGGAGCCAAAATCTATTGGGAGCAGGACGGGCAAGGCGCGCCCGTCCTGCTCATCATGGGACTCGGCTGGACGTCCGATCTGTGGTATCGCACCCGCCCGGTGCTAGCCGCCCGCTACCGCACCGTGGTTTTCGATAACCGCGGCGTCGGCCGCAGCGATGTGCCCCCGGGGCCGTATTCGATTGCCGAAATGGCCTCCGATGCCGCAGCCGTTCTCGGCGCCGCGCAAATTGACAGCGCTCACGTCTTCGGCCTATCGATGGGAGGAATGATCGCGCAGGAATTTGCGCTCCAGTATCCCAAGCGGGTTCGCTCGCTGATCTTAGGTTCGACCGCACCAGGTGGTCCGGAAGCAGTCAGGGCAGAACCTGAAGTCCTCCAGATCCTCATGCTTCGAGGCGTCGATCCCGAGGTAGCTGCAAAAGCCATCTCGCCCTTCATTTATCATTCGGCCACACCGCCCGAACGAGTGGAAGAGGACATGGCGCTCCGCCGAAAATGGTTCCCAACGGCCGAAGGTTACTTCGCGCAGTTGCAGGGAATCATGGCTTGGGAAGCCTACAGCCGCCTGCCGCAAGTCTCAGTGCCCACTCTGGTAATCCACGGCGATTCCGATCAGCTCGTGCCGTCTGCGAACGCCAAGCTGATCGCCGCGCGAATTCCGGGAGCAAAGCTTGTGATGATTCCGCATGCCAGTCACATCCTCACTACCGACCAGCAGGAACCCGTGCACCAAGCAGTTCTCGAATTCCTCTCCGCACAGGCAAACCGCCATCAACCCATCCGCGCATAGTCCTGCTACCGTCGGCCCCCGAAAGACGGGAGACCCCACACACTGCGGGAGCATCGTCCCCTAGCGTAACTTGTTGGCCCTCAGTTGTTTGTTGCCAGTAGATGCTCCCTGCATTTCAAGCATCCAATCCATGCCGCCACGCGTATCATATTAGAGACGACGATAGGAGAAACGAAGGAATGCTCACCAAACGAGTGCCGGATCTCAAGTATTCCGACGTCACGCCCAAGGGCCTCTACATGGGCCGGCGGAATTTCCTGCTGGGTCTGCTGGTAACCACCGCCGCGGTCGCGGGCTGGAAGAAATATTCCTACTTGTTGTCCGGCCCCGGTAGGGGTTCCACGCCAGCCAAGCTTAGCGGCGTGAAAAAGTGGCCTTATAGCACCACGGAGACGCCCACCTCGGAGAACGACGTCACGCACTACAACAATTACTACGAGTTCGGCACGGGAAAAGAAGAGCCGGCGCAGAACGCGAAGAACTTCGTCACCTCTCCCTGGACCGTTTCTGTCGAAGGAGAAGTTAAGAAGCCGCGCAAACTCTCAATGGAGGAGATCATGAAGCTCGCGCCTCTGGAGGAGCGCATTTACCGGCACCGCTGCGTTGAAGCCTGGTCGATCGTAGTGCCCTGGATCGGCTTTCCGTTCAGCACCATTGCGAATCTCGTCGAGCCTACTTCGAAAGCGCAGTACGTCGCCTTTCAAAGCTATTACGAGCCGAAACAGATGCCGCTAGGCGGTTCCGCTGGAATTGAGCTTCCCTATGTCGAAGGCTTGCGCCTTGACGAAGCCATGCACCCGCTCACGCTTCTCACCGTCGGCATGTACGGCGAGACGCTTCCGAATCAGGACGGTGCGCCGGTGCGCATGGTCATCCCGTGGAAATACGGCTTCAAGAGCATCAAATCAATCGTAAAAATTCGCTTCGTCGAAAAGCAGCCGCCCACCACCTGGAACATAGCGAACAGCCGGGAATACGGCTTCTATTCCAACGTGAATCCCAGCGTCGATCATCCGCGCTGGAGCCAGGCGAAGGAGCGCCGCCTCGGAGAATTTTTCCGCCGGCCCACGCTCCTGTTCAACGGGTACGGCGATCAGGTGGCGAACCTCTATAACGGCATGGACTTGCGCAAATACTACTGAGCCGGAATCGCATGAATTCCATTCTCACAAGCAAGTGGACCAAAGTAGCTCTGTTCTTGCTCTGCCTAGCCCCGCTCTTCGGGCTGATCTGGCGCGCGCTCCACAACCATCTCACCGCGAATCCGATCGAATTCATCACCCACGTCACCGGCGATTGGACGATGCGCCTCTTGATCATCACGCTCGCCGTCACGCCGCTGCGAAAAACCCTCCATCAGCCGCAGCTCATTCGTTTTCGACGCATGCTCGGCCTTTTCGCCTTCTTCTACGCCTGCCTGCATTTTGGCACCTGGATCGGCCTCGACAAATTCTTCGACCTCGCCGAAATGTGGAAAGACGTCGAGAAGCGCCGCTTCATCACCGTGGGCTTCACAGGTTTTGTCCTGATGATCCCTCTCGCCATCACCTCCACCTCCGGATGGATTCGCCGCCTCGGCGGCAAGCGTTGGCAGATGCTTCATCGCGCGATCTATTTCAGCGCCATCGCCGGAGTGATCCACTATTGCTGGCTCGTCAAATCCGACCTTCGAAAACCGCTGCAATACGCCTTCCTGGTTGGCATTTTGCTCGCTTGGCGCCTCGGCGCGTGGATATACGGCCGAAAGCAGCCGCTTGCCATGCGTCCCGCGCAAAGCGAAGAACCCACCACAGCCGAAACCGCATAGTCCGCTCCGGCTGCCGACCTCCTCATCAATCCTGTCGATGCAGCGTATCAACAATTGCTGGTTGCCATGCGCCGCCAACAGGCGAACAATTGTTATAGGCGCAAGAATATGGCGCAGCCGCTCACAACTCGCATCTCCATCGAAGAGCTGGCGAACAGCATCACCCACGGTATCGGCCTCGCCCTCAGCATGGGGGGTTTCGTTGTCTTGCTGGTGATTGCCGCCGTGCGCGGCACGGCCTGGCAAATCGTCGGCTGTGCAATTTACGGAACAACTCTGGTTTGTGTCTACACCGCATCGACGCTTTACCACGGAATTCCGCTCTCCCACTTCCGGCGGATTCTGAGGATTCTCGACCACTCGGCAATCTATTTATTGATTGCCGGCACCTACACGCCGTTCCTGTTGGTCAATTTGCGCGGAGCGTGGGGCTGGTCGCTGCTCGGAGTGGTGTGGGCGCTTGCGATGGCCGGGATTGTCTTCAAGGTCTGGTTCGTGGATCGCTTTCAAATTCTTTCCACGGTGATTTACATTGCTATGGGCTGGCTGGCGTTGATCGCCGTGAAGCCGCTTATCCGAGCGGTCCCGATCGCAGGAATCATCTGGCTGGTTGCAGGCGGGCTGCTCTACACCATCGGTGTTCTCTTCTTCGCCTGCAAGCGTGTGCCGTACCATCACGCCATCTGGCACATCTTCGTCATGGCCGGAAGCATTTGCCACTTTCTTGCGGTCTGGTACTCGGTCGTGCCACCGGCAAAAGCCTAGCCGCCCGCGCTATCGCTTCGTCCCGCTGCCGTCGGCAGGCACAAATCTCTGGATGCGTTTTGCGTTGTCCACTTCGCCCGTGTATAGATTTCCTGCCGAATCGGAGGCGATCTGATGGACCCAATGAAATTGCCCCGCATTCCGCCCGCTGTGCCCGGTCTTCGCCACCACGCTGCCGTCGCTGCGCCGCAGTGTCCAGAACACGTTGTTCTCACCGTCCACCAGGAACATGTACTTCTGTTCTTTATCGCTCGAAAACGCCAGCGCCCACGCCGACCCCTGCCCCAGCGTTTCTTTGCGCACCAAAAATTCCTTCACAAATTTTCCCTGCTTCGTGAAAATCTGAATTCGGTCGTTGGTGCGGTCGCAGACGTACACAAGCCCGTCGTTCGAAATCCGAACGCAATGGACCGGATTTCGAAACTGCTGGTCTGCCTCGCTCGCCGGGTTATATGTTCCTGGATCGGCGTCGCCTGGCACGTTACCGTAAGCTCCCCACATCCGTTTGTAGACCCCGGTCTTTGAATCGAACACGATGATGCGCTTGTTCCCGTAGCCGTCGGCGACGAATGCCTCGTGCGCCTCTTCATCCACTTCGACCGCGGCAGGCCGTCCCAGCATCGTCGTGTCTGCACTGTTCATGGGTGCGGTCGAAGGATGCCCGATCTGTAGAATGAATTTCCCACCGTTCGTAAACTTCAGGATCTGCCGGTCCCCCGGCGCGTTCCCCCCGATCCACACGCTGCCGTCCTTCTCCACCCAGATGCCGTGCTCGGTAGTCGGCCAGTCGTAGCCCTGCCCCGGGCCGCCCCACGATTTCAGCAGATTGCCCTCGCGGTCGAATTCCAGCACCGGCGGCGCTGCCAGGCAGCACTCCGAGCGCGGCGGATTTTGTGCCGCGCCCAGCTCATCGACGGTGTCCGATCCCGGACGCTGCAGCACCCAGATGTGATTCTCGCGATCGACCGTTAGCCCGCCCACCTGACCGATAATCCAGTTGTTTGGCAACTGTTTCGGCCACGACGGATCGACCTGGTACGCCGGCGCTTCTTGCGCACGCGCAACTTCACACGTGCCAACCCACAACCCGGCCGAAATCACGAGGGCCGCTGCCCACCGGTTCGCATGTCGCATCGGATTTTCCTTTGCGGGATTCGCTAAATCGGGCCGAGTTTAGGTTTCGAAAAACGTGCTGTCAAGCGCCGTCGTGTGCGTCGCCGCACATCCCATGAAACATCCCGTTAATCCCAAAGGTGTGTATGGAAATTTGCATTCGTGTAAACAGCTAGAAACATGGGGCTTATGGCTTGGGGTTAACACCTGGAAATGAAAACTCGGAATAAAAACAGGGTGCGGCCAGTTATGCAATCAAAGGAGGTGAATCCGCTTGGCCGGTACATGCGAACTGAGGGAGTCGGAAGCCATTCGACTGGCTCAGCATGGCGACGCCGCTGCCTTCGAACATCTCTATCGCTTGCACAGCCGCCGTGTATATTGCCTTTGCCTTCGAATGGTTGGAGGCGACGTTGCCCAGGCCGAAGATCTTACACAGGATGCGTTTTTGCAATTGTTTCGAAAGATCCGAAGCTTTCGCGGAGATTCCGCTTTCTCCACGTGGCTCCATCGGCTCACCGTGAACGCAGTTCTCATGCGCCTTCGCAGGAAGTCGCACATCGTTGCTTCCATTGAGGAATTCAACGAGCACGACGACGAGTCAAACCGCCAGCCCTGGGAACCGGGCGAACGCGATTTGCAGCTCTCGGGCGTAATCGACCGCCTGAACCTCCAGCGCGCGATAGGGCAACTCCCATCAGGTTCTCGAGCGATGTTTGTTCTTCATGACGTGGAAGGCTACGAACACGAAGAAATCGCCAGGATTCGGGGATGTTCGGTCGGGAATTCAAAATCCCAACTGCACAAGGCTCGCGTCCGTCTGCGACACATTCTGCGGGAAGCCAGTGGCGTTCCGCGCGCGTCTGAGCTTCACGGCCATACGTCTCAGATGGTTGAAGCGAAGCTCCCCTCGCAGGCGCCCGGCCACCGTTTGTCGGCAAATAGCGCAGAAACAGAACTTGCGTCTGCTTGGCACAGCACTCCCCGGGAGTTCCGAATCCCGCTCCCTGCCGGCGTCCAGCGATCCGCTCGAGATCGTGTCGCTCTTCTTCCGCGCATCGCCTCTTAATTGTTTTTTCACAATCAATTTCCTCTTGAATCCCTGTGCCCGTGGGAGCCTAATTCTGGCTACATGTCGGCACACGACAAAGTCGATAGGAGTGCGAGGGGACGCCGCCTTCGCCGGGGTGGGACGGGGCCATCCCTGCGTTCGCGAGCCATCGACAATCCGTCGGTTTCAAATCACGGGGAACCTCGAAACCTTTCCGCCAGGGCTTCGATCTCTGGTTCTGCCGCGGAGAAAAATCCGAGCAAATGGGTCACTTTCCGGTCCATTCCAATGGGCACGGCCTGGGAATTGGCATTGCCTCTAAGTAAGTGTAAACAAAGGGAGACGCCCCAGTGTAATGGGCTGAAAAATGCCGATTACGCTTATTTACTGTTCGCGGGTAACTGTCCTGAATGTAGTCCGCCGAACAGGTGCTGTTCCCGCTGTCCTCCCAGTAGAATAACTAGAGCTGTACCGGTCGGCCACCGGGTTGGTAGATCGATTCCAGCATTTGCGGCGGCCCATATTCACAATCGAGTCTAGGAGCAAGTCTTGAGCTCACGCGCCAGCGCACTCCTACGGATCTTGGTGGTGGCAAGCTTGCTTGTCGCCAACGCTGCTTGCCAAAGTGGCGGTGGCACGAACATGGTAACCGCGCCCTCCATCGCGACCCAGCCGCAGCCTCAGTCCGTTGCGGTTGGCCAGACGGCCACATTTTCCGTCACCGCGAACGGTACGGCTCCATTGATGTTCCAATGGCAGAAGAATAACGCGAACATCATGAACGCGACTTCCCGTAGCTATGCAACTCCTGCCGTGCAGGCTGGCGATGACGGATCGACGTTTCGCGTGATCGTCAGCAACTCAGCGGGTTCGGCCACCAGCAATTCGGCGACGCTCTCGGTCGCCTCGCCTACAAAACCGGCAATCACAACGCAGCCCGCCAACCAGGCAGTTTCGGTGGGAGCCACCGCTACGTTTACGGTCGTCGTCAGCGGGACCGCGCCTCTGACCTATCAGTGGATTCAGGCGACCACGAATATCCCCAACTCAAACTCCCCGAGTTTCACGACGCCTGCAACAAAGGCGAGTGACAACGGCGAAACTTTCAAGGTGACGGTCACGAATTCGGCCGGTTCAGTTACAAGCAATCCCGCTACGCTCACCGTTACTTCGGTTTCTTCCGGCTCGGCCAACGTGCTCACCTATCACAACGACAACGCGCGCACCGGCCTGAACGCTAAAGAGACGATCCTGACGACTGGAAATGTGAATTCAAGTACGTTCGGCAAGATTGGGTTCTTCTCGACGCTCGAAGGTTCAGCCAGCGTCGCCCTTGTCGATGCCGAGCCGCTGTACGTCTCTCGCCTCACTGTGGCCGGAGCATCGCGCAATGTTTTGTACGTGGCCACCGAACACGACACGGTGTTTGCGTTTGACGCGGATACGGGCGCGCAGCTCTGGAAAACCTCGCTGCTTGGCACCAACGAGACGACAAGCGATAACCGCGGTTGCGGCCAAGTCGCGCCGGAAATCGGTATCACCGCCACTCCGGTGATCGATTTAAAAGCCGGGCCGCACGGTACGATTTTCGTCGTCGCGATGTCCAAGAATGGTTCGAATTATTTCCAACGGCTGCACGCGTTGGATCTTGCGACGGGCGCCGAGATCACAACGCCCACCGCGATTCAGGCGACATTCCCGCTGCCCGGGCATGCCGGACAAATAGCGACGTTTGATCCCTCTCAATACAAGGAGCGTTCGGCGCTGCTTCTTCTCGACGGCGTCATTTACACCACCTGGGCCTCTCACTGCGACAACGATCCCTATCAAGGTTGGATCTTGAGTTACAGCGAGTCGACTCTGCAGCAGATCGGCGTTCTCAACGTCACTCCGAACGGCGGCCGCGGCGCGTTTTGGGGAGCAGGCGCAGGCCCGGCGGCGGACCCCTCGGGAAATTTTTACGTCTTGAGCGGCAACGGCACGTTCGACGACACGCTCGACGCAAACTTGTTCCCGGTCAACAGAGATTTTGGCAATGGCTTCCTGCAGATCACGACGGTCGGCAATGTGCTTGCGGTGTCGGATTACTTCAATATGCAAGACACCGACACCGAGTCCGGCAATGACACGGACCTCGGTTCTGGCGGACCCATGGTGTTGCCAGATTTGACCGACAATAGGGGCAACACTTGGCATCTTGCCGTCGGCGCAGGTAAAGACGGAAGGATTTACGTCGTAAATCGCGACATGATGGGCAAGTTCAACACGAGCAATGACAACGCCATCTATCAGGAGCTCGACGGCGCCTTACCCGGCGGCGTGTGGTCCACCTCAGCCTACTTCAACAACGCCGTCTACTTTGGCCCTCAGGGCAACGCGCTCAGGGCCTTCACGATTTCAAATGCAAAGTTATCGACCGCCCCGTCTTCCGAGTCTCCCACAGCGTTCGGATACCCGGGAGCAACACCTAGCGTCTCTGCGAACGGCACGTCAAACGGAATCGTCTGGGCGATGGAGAATGGCGGAACGGGCGTGCTGCATTCCTACGACGCGACAAACCTCGCGACCGAACTTTACAATAGCAATCAGGCCGGCACGCGCGATCAGTATCCAACGAACGGCAACTGCAAGTTTGTGACGCCCGTGATTGCCGACGGGAAGGTCTTCGTACCGACGGCAACTGGCGTCGCCGTCTTCGGCTTGTTGTCACCCTAGGCTAGGCCAGCCGACTGAGCGTTGCGGGCTTTACTGGGACTTGGCTCCGTTGGAATCGAGCGAGGGCTGCACGTCAGGGTGCACACCGGATTCGTCGTTATCCTCGCCTGGACCGAGAGGACGGATGCATAGATCCGTTCCCGCGATACTGCATTGATAGATCTGCCACGCCGGCAAGTCCTGCGGTCTGACGCTGTAGAAACCCTCTTCCATAGCGGCGGCGTCTCGATCATTCGCCATTACATAGTGATTGCCAAGCTGTGCACGGACGCGGAACTGCTGCGTAGCTGGTTCGTAGTTGCCGTAGCTAAAGCAATGTCCGATGCAAGCGCGGTCAACGATGTGCTGAATCAAGACGCGCGAACCCGGAAAGGTGGCGATCGTTGCCATGACGCGCTGATCCCTCGGAATCGTGTGAACCAGGCGCTCCACGCTCGACTCCATCTGGTTGATCACCGCGGTATCACGGTAGAGGAACAAGAAAAACACGAGGGCGATCGCGCCGAAACCGATCAGATGCCAGCGCCGCGGACACGCTGCTCCCAACAGGCAGCAGAACAATACTGCGGTGACCGAGGTGAGGCGTTCGATCAGCAGAGCGGCGGCGGCGGGATATGACGGGAGGTGGATTCCGTCTGGTAGCGCCACTACGGAGACCGCCATGAGTACCAGGAGCTCCGCCGGCACCCGGTAGTATTTCCAGATGGTTCGGTCGCGCCGCCAACGAGCCGCATCGGCGGCGAGCACGACCAGGCTGAACAAACCGGCCGCAGCCGCCGGAATGGCATAGCGTTTTCCAAACAGCAAGAATTGGTCTCCGCCGTTGAAGAGGTAGATAGGATCGTCGGGTGGATCCACGACGTAGTGGCGCACCAGATAAACGTGCAGGCCACCGAGCATTGCAATCGCTGCCGGTAACACTGCCAGGCGAAAGCGGTTCGGAACCTTTTCCCAAACGCTCAAGTAAACAACGGCGCCCACGAGCCAGACCGCTCCCAGTGGATGCGCCAGAAACGCCAATGGTGCGAGCACGAGCACTGCGAGACGTTCTCGTGCCGTTCCTCTCCAGGAAATCGCGATGCCGAAGAAGGAAAGCCCCAACGAAATGTAGTAATTGAAAAAGCCGAGTTCGAAAGTCCAACCGTACGAAATCATGGCTAACAGAGGCAAGAGAAACCACGGGGCACGGCGGGTTGCGGCGCAGACCAATGCGAATGCTCCCCAGAAAAAAATGAGCACGGCGAGCGAGACCGCGATTTTTTCGGCTACGCGCAAGTCAAAAATCGACCCCAGTCCAGATAATAGAAGATCGAACAGAACGTTGTTCCACTGATGTGCGATCCAAAGGCCGGGCGCTTCGCCGCGCTGGATCAACTGAGCGAGCCAGGCGTTGTAGAGGTGGCTCCCCAGGTCGCCCGCTTCGATATTCCGGTGCCAGAAGCAGGGCGTCAAAACGGCGGCGGAAATAGCAAGGAATTGCCAAGCATGGTGGCGGATAAACTCGAGGGATTGCCCGAGGACGGGGATCCTCGCGTCCGAATCAAGCCGGAGTTCGTGGCCAATCTCACCTTTTCGAAAAGCTGCTGACTCGGACGAAGGCGGCAATGTTTGCGTCTCTACCCCGCAGGTGGTTTGATCGCCTGCTCGCAAACATATCACGGCAACGCGCTCAAAAGAGATTGTCGAAACAGGTCCAGTGACGGCGAACAAACGAAGCTACGAAGCCCGTTGGTAGGCGGCGTGCGGATTCTGCTAAGAGTCTTGCTCGGGCTTCGGTGCGTAGGGGTATTTCGGGTGCTTCGGAGCGTGGGCGGTGCGGTATGCGTCCAATTCATCATTGGAAAGGCGGAAGTGGTTTTTCGCAGGATGATTTTCGGCCGCGGCCAGCTCGCTGTGAAGTTTATGGGAACAGATGTCCGGGGCGTCCTGATAACGCACGCGGCGCGAATCGAATGCTTCGTTCGCGATGGCTAAGGTGAATTCTTCAGGCTCAGTGGCAGGGTGCCTGACGGTGAAGGTATATTCGCGGAAAAGCGCTTTGGATTGGAAGCCGACGAATTGGACGATGATGTTTGTGCTCATGAATTCCAGTTGGTGCCCAGAAAAAAAGGGCGAGCCGGCGGTCGCCGGCTCGCCCAAATTGACTACAGGCTGGTGACGTTCGCTGCCTGCAGGCCCTTGGGGCCGCGGGTCACTTCGAATTCAACCGCCTGGCCTTCGTTCAGCGATTTGTATCCTTCCGCCTGAATCGCGGAAAAGTGGACGAAAACGTCCTCGCCGGACTGGCGCTGGATGAACCCAAAACCCTTGCTAGCATTGAACCACTTCACAGTTCCTTGTTCTCTCACTGATTTACATCCTTCTTTTTTAAGCTATTTGATGCTGCTCGACCGCCTCCAGCCGTACAACAAAAGAGGCCGCAAGTTTGACTTGCAGCCCCTTCAATCGAATCTAAAGGTGTTACAAGAGCAACAAACGCAACACAACCTTAGCACGATTCGCTCCCGGCAGCTAGCGAAATCTTCCGAGGTGTGCGTTGGCGCAGGTGTCACCATCTCATCGAAAATGTGAGACAAGCCGCGTCCCAAGAAGGAGTGATGAACAGCAGCGCAAATGGAGGTGCACTGTGATTCAGGCTGGCGAGGTCGGTAAATACACCTGGCGATGCGGCGAGAAAGAACATTGCCAAGGTGGCGATGGCCATGGAGTGCTCAGAATGCTCAGAAGCCTCCTCTTGACAATGAGTAAGAATGACTCGAGCAAGGCTGATGCCCGCTAAGGGAGGGTACGGTGAGTCCTTGGCGCCCCTCCTGGGCATTCCAACGGGTCAATTTCCCAACTTAACTTCGAGGTGGCAGATGTGCGCTGGTGGCATGTCGCGCAGGCCGTGGAGGAACCTGGTCCTGGGGGAGTTCCAGCATCATGTTTCGTGGCTCCTTCTAAGAAGATTTACATATTGGACACCAAATCTCGCTTTCAGAAGAAGCACCGCACCTCTCAGATCGGGAGAATTAAGTGAACTGGCAAACCGCGAAGTCTTCCCGAGGCGGAGTCGGATCGCATACTGAAAGCCCGGCGGTTCAAATCCGTCCCCCACTCCACGAGTACGGAAGGTACGGCTCCCCGTCTTTGCAAAATGGCTACGTTTTGTCTCAGAACGCGAGTCAGTTTCCGGTGGTCCCCGAACCGCTGGGCGTCAAACGCATGTGCACGAGAACGTTCAGACGTTCGCCGACGATGGCGTTAAAACCCAGCGGGCCGGGATAATCCTCCCAGCCGGCGGAGCCAGGAGCGTCGGGAAGCGCGGGACGTTCCAAAAACTTTCCCGTGCACTGCAGGCCGCTGTAGGCTTCTCCCGTCCCCCTCTCGACACACTGCTTCTCCTGCACCACGGGCGGCCAGTACGTTCCGATCACCGCCGTCAATAATTGAGGAAAATCCTCGCGGACCACTTTCGTGCTGCCCGAGGTTTGGAACGCGCTGCCGGCGGCGGTCGCGGGGTCGAATACAAATGTAGCTTCGCGTATCACGCGGTGAATCATCGGAGGTCCGTAAACGGGACCGGCGTAAGACTCGTTCGGGGTCAGCTCGACGTTGCGATCCACGCGCGTCAGCACGAGGTTGCCGGTGGTTTGCAGCCGTCCGTCCGTCGTCTGCCGGGCGCCCTTGGAATGGAAGCACACCAGGGTGTTATTCGCGTGGTGTGTGAACCACTCGAGCTTGACCTTCCCTTCCTCGTCGATGGGAGGCGCCATCGAGCTCGCCGGATACATACGGAAATCAAACGCCGAGTTCGCGGGGTCGCCGCTGTCCAGTTTCACCGTCCCGTTCACTCGGGCGAACCCAATCGTGATGGTGATCTTCTTCTTCCCGAAGTCTGTGGTCCCGTCGGTGGAAAGTTGCGCGTCGGAACGGCCGGCATCCACCTGCCAGGATCCCGTCGCGGCGGCCGGTTTCCGGGGAACGGCCATCGCGAGAATCAAAGCTGCTGCGAACAACGCCGCGTACTTGGTCATTTCCTTCTTCCTCCTTTGTTGTCTGCCTTCTTGTCACGGCCAACCAGAATTTCTATTGGGACCTGTAACTTCGCGCATCCTACGCTTCTCACGCCCTCGAAACAACGATTTTGCCTCCAGAGAGCCTCCAGAGCAGGACCGTAACGAGAGAAGTGCATCGTCGTTGGCGCATGAGCCGAGCCTATTTGAATAGGCCAGCGAGGGTGAGCCTTCCACCACCAGTGGTGACGATGACCAGATTCATGACGATCAGCATCCTGTCGTAGCTCCAGCCATTCGTACCTGACTTGCCCCAGAAGCCCGTGTGCCAGGCGAATGTTTTCTTCTGGATCGCGCCAAGCACAACCAGAATCAAACCGATCCCGGCGAGTTGCGCGAAAACGCCCGAAATCACTCCCAGTACACCGGCTAACTCGGCCCCGTGAGACAAACGCCTCACTTCTTGCCCAGAACCTTCAATGCAGTCCACGGCACATTGGGCACAACATGACCGCTTCCATCTACCAATCTGATATTTGCCGTCTGCGTGAGTGCGTTAACAAAAACAATTTCAAAAACGCCTTCCTGCTGAATGCTTGTCACATGCTGACCGTTTTTAGGCGGGATCAGTTTCGGTGCAGTCGCCATTTTCTCCTCCAGTCATCACGAGTCTACTGCAAGTTTCCTTGGGAAAGGCGTCACGGCTGCTGTTTGAGTTTCTTGAGCATGTCGATGCCGTTTTGGTTTTTGGGATTTAGCTCGATGGACTTTTCGTAGTTCTGGATGGCGAGGTCTTTCCGGCCGGCGTGCATGTAGGCCTCGCCAAGGCTGTCGTAGGGATTCCAGGAATTGGGATACTCCGTGACGTTGCGTTTGAAGATCAGGACTGCGTCGTCGACCCGGCCTGTGCGAAGCAGTTGATATCCGAGACCGTTGAGCGTGTCCTCGTCGATTTCATTTTGGTCCGAGCCACTCTTCTTCAGCTCCGCGTATTTTTCGAGTGCGACCTTTGTGCCTCTCGCGTTGGCGATAAGCGAAAGAATGCTGAACATCGAGGGTTTGACCGGGTTCGATTTCCAGGCATACTCCTTCGCAATGCTGGCGATGAGGAAATCGGCAAGATTGATGCCGTTGTCCGAATCAGCCATCACGACCGCACCTTCACCCGAATCGGCGAGCATGATTAACTGCGCCTGAAAGCCTTCGTCGGCGCCGCCGTGGCCGAATGCGTCCGGACTGTCGCCCATACCCACAAAGAAGCCGAGCCCGGTGTGGTCGAATTCGGGGGTCAGCATTTCTCGTGTCATGGATTGGGAAAGAACGCGATTCGATTTGCCCTGCTTCGAGAGAGCGATCTCGATAGCGAACTTGGCGAGGTCGGTGGGGGTAGTCCACAGACCGGCGGCAGCCATTTCCGGATAAACGTGACGCTTCCCGAGCACCACGCTCCCACTGATGCCGGTTCCGCTGGCGGCGAAGGCTTCGCGCGAGGGGGGCAGAGGCTGCTCGTATGTGCTGTCGGTCAGGCCGATTGGGCCGAGGACCAGCTCGTGCATGAGCGCGGGAAACGGCTCGCCGGTGACGTCCTGCATCAGAAGCTGCTCGATCGTAATCCCGCCACCAGAATAAACGGACTTCGTGCCGGGGACAAAAAACACGCGGACCGGCTCCGTGTTCGCGGGCTTTTCGCCATTGAGCACCTGCACGACCGTGGGAATCGGCTGGCCGGCGGCATAACCGGGAAAGCCGTGCACGGTAAGCCCTGCGCTGTGCGACATCAAGCGGCGGAGCGTGACTTTCTGGTCCTTCGTGAATTCGTTTTCGGGAACCTTCCACGAGGCAAGCTTCTTATTGACGTCCTCATCCAGCGAAAGCTTGCCGTGCTCGACGAGGCAGAGAGCGCCGGCAGCGGTTACGGGTTTGCTGATCGAACCAGCCTGAAACAAAGTGTGAGTTGTCACCGGCGTCGTACCCCCCGCTTCTGTGACTCCGTAAGCCTTAGCCCAGGCGATCTTGTAGTTGTCGATGACGCCGACGCTCACGGCGGGCACTTTGTACAGTTCCATCAGTTTCAGGAGATTGAGCTCGAGGGGCGGCTCGCTGGCGCCGAGTGTGATCGAGGCGAGATTGGTTTCAACTCGATGTATGCGCTCGGCATCAGAGAAATCGGCCGACGGCTGGGGGCTTGCGCGGCGAGCCCATGCGGCAACAGAAGCAACCACGATGGTGCCGGCCAGAATGACGTGCGCAATTCGCGGCCAATTCGCTTTCATCTGGAATTTCCGTTTCGAGCTTCCCTTTTGCCCGAAAGCCTAGCCTTCCAGTCCCGTCGTGTCAACCGCAAGCCGCTCTCGCGCTCTCGCCCCTTTGGCGTGGTAGTGCGGCGTTTACTCCACACATGTGAACTCCTAGGAATTCTTGGGAGCTTGGGCCTCGCTGAAGGCCAACTGCGAACGGCGGCGCCAGAAGTAGCGCGCCGGGAAATAAATCAGCACCGCCCACAAAACGAGGAGCGGGCCGTGGCCTGCCATGAACAATAGGATGGAGGAGAGGCTGTCGAGAGCATCGTTCAAACCGCCGATCGCGGCGCGGCGAAGTTTCGCTCCAATCGTCTCGGCAGTCGAGGTGCGTTCCTCCCGCAGGGAGAAGAAAACGTTGGCGAAAGAAACACTGCTTCTGGATGCAGAGCGCTCCGCTTCGATGCGCTCAATTTCACCGCGCAGTATCGCCATCTGGCGTTCGAGGGAACCAAAATCGCTGAATTTGTCGTCGCGATCCTTCAGAATTCGCTGGATGCGCTGCTCTTCGTTCTGCGCGTTCACCAGGCGCGCTTCGAGTTCGCTGTGCTGCTGGGTGATTTCGTCGGCAGCTTCTTCCTCATGTTCCACCACGCCGACCCCTTTCAGTTCAGTGAGAGCGGAGCGATATTCCGACGAAGGGACGCGCAGCGTCGCGGAAAGGATGCTCCCCGTCGGCTCCCCCACCATGCGCAGTTTGGCCACGTAGCCATGGTGGCGCTCAAGAATTTCTTCCAGGCTGGCGCGTGAATGCGTGAACTCCCGCGTCGCCTCAGTTAACTCCGCGGAATAGGCGACCTGCGGCTCGCGGTACGCGCTCGCGGAATCTAACCGTGCCGACGAATGGAGTTTGGATGGCACTCCAGCGGGCATAGCCGCGTTGAATTCTTTTGTGTTATCAATCAGGGATCGAGTTCCGTCTGCCGGAGGCAATTCGCTGCTTGTGGTCGCGCGAGCCGGCGCGAAAGTAGCACTACTCTGGTGTGCGGGAGGAACATTCTGCTTTGGTACGGAAAAAAATAGGAGAAAGACTCCGGCGGCGACGAAAGCCGCCAACACCAATCGGGGACGGGCCGAAAATGCTTCACGGATTCGAACGACGATGGATCGCAGACGGTCTTCCATGACAATGCCTCCTGGTGCTTCACAGCTAGAACGGGGAGGCCCCGATTTCTTGCAGCACACATAGAAGAAACTTTGGGACAGGGACGCCACGTTGGTCAGGTTGTGCGCATTGAAAGGAGGTCGGCATGCCAATCCGTCGCTTGTTGAGATTGTTGGTTATCATTAGCTGCAGCCTGTGTGGGCCTTTGGCCGGGTTCACGGGACCCGATGACCGCTCGCTCACCGACCCAAAGTCGGTGGTCTCGACATCAAACTCGTCCGCCCGCCCTGTGCCGGTCGACGACCTCTATTACACGCGAAGTGTGTTTGGGGCCGCCTGGTCGCCTGACGGGCAGCAAATCGCATTCACCACTGACATTTCAGGCCGCTCCAATCTCTGGAAGGTGCGCGCCTCCGGGGGATGGCCGATCCAACTCACCCAGTCCGACGATCGCCAGTACAACGCGGTCTGGTCGCCTGACGGCAAATGGATCGTCTACCAGCAGGACCACGCGGGCGATGAACTATGGGACCTCTACGCGATACCGAGCGACGGCGGCGAGGCGGTCAACCTGACCAACACGCCGGCGATTCGCGAGCAGGGGCCGCACTGGTCTCACGACGGCAAAACCATTTCTCTCGGTTACAAGACCAAAGATGGCGCTCAGCACGACATCGCACTGCTCGACTGGAACACCCGTAGAGTTCATAAGCTGACGAATGAGCAGCAACCCGGCTACTCCTGGAGCGTAGTGGCGTGGAGCAAGAACGACAAGACCATCTATGCCGACCGCGTGAATCCTCTTTTCACCGACTCTGACGTTTACCGGATTGATGTGGCCACCGGAAAGGCTGAGAACCTCACTCCCCACCAGGGCACGATCCGTTACCTCGCGTCATCACTTTCCCCCGACGACGGAACAATCCTGCTCAGCTCAGATGCCAAGGGCGGTTACATGAACATCGCTCTGCTGGATGTCGCAACGAAAAAAATCAGCTGGGTCACCGATTTGAAATGGGAAGCCTTCGCAGGGAATTTTTCCCCCGACGGCAAGCGCTACACCTACCTTGTGAATGAAGACGGGCTGATTGACGCGTTCCTGGCGGATCGCTCAACCAATCGCGCGGAAAAAATAAACCTGCCGCACGGCCTAAATACGTTCTCGGGCAATCCCAATGAGTTCTCTCCACAAAGCGACCGCGTGATCGTTTCCCATGAGGCGTCCAATCAACCGGGCGATCTTTGGGTTTACCATTTCAAGAGCCACCATGCCGACCAACTGACTTTCTCGGCGATTGCCAGCTTGCACGAAACGCCGCTTCCCGAATCCCAAATCATCCACTACAAGAGCTTCGACGGGAAAATCATCAGCGCGTTGCTCTGGGTGCCATTCAATCTGAAACGCGACGGGAGCAATCCCGCGCTCGTACTGCCGCACGGCGGGCCCACAGGTCAGATGGTTGATTACTGGAACACAGACGTGGCGGCGCTCACTTCGCGCGGATACATCTGCATCGCTCCCAACCCGCGCGGGTCTACCGGTTATGGCCTCGACTTCCAGAAGGCGAACTTTCAGGATTTAGGCGGTGGCGATCTGAAAGATCAAATAGCGGGAGTGGACTTTCTCAACGCGACCGGTTACGTGGACCCCAAGAAGATCGGAATCGCTGGCGGGTCCTACGGCGGGTTTATGACGCTCATGGCTATCGGCAAGACGCCCGATATCTGGGCTGCCGCCGTGGAAGAGTACGGGATCATCAGCTGGTCCACCATGCTGAAGAGCTCAGATCCATCGCTGAACGAGTATCTGAAGGCGTTGCTCGGGGATCCGGTCACGAACCGCAAGGTCTACGAAGAGGATTCGCCCATCACTTACATTCGCAACGAAAAAGCACCGTTGCTTGTGCTGCAAGGCGACAACGATCCGCGGGTGCCGAAGGAGGAGGCGCAACAGGTGGTTGATATCCTCAAGAAAGAAGGCCGGGTAGTGGATGTTCACTATTACCCGAACGAAGGTCACGGGTTCTCGAAACGCGAGAACCAGATTGACTCGATCAGGCGCACAATCGCTTGGTTCGATCAATACCTTATGGGCAAGAGCACTGCACCGAACGAACAAACGCCTTAGCGCGAGTGGCAACGCATAAACCGGAACCTATGCAAGTACGGGGCATCAGAAAGCTGGTTATAATTGGATTTCCCAAAACTTACGCGTCCACGCGGACGTCGTGCATGAGAAGCAGAGAGAATCCGTCAACTACGAAACCATCTGCACTTTGTACCCATCCACCGCCCAACGACCGTCCTTCTTCGTGAGTCGATAAATTCCGTCGTCAGCGCAAAGGCCGCCACAGTACATCCCCCGTGTACCTCAACTCGATGCACAGACTTCCACCTGATATAACCGACTGAGAACATCATTGCCTTTTCGTCAGTGGATCGGTCACGAAGCCAGCCGGGGAACGGTTCCTTCTTGAAATATGATTCGGATTCCTTCTTCGGGGGCACGTTCAACATAACGAATCGTGTCATAAACGTATCGCTCGGGTCCTTGCCATCGATACTCAGGAAGAACGGGCCGTTACCTTTCATACGTTCCATCCTGTATCGAAAAACAGATTTACGAATATCGTCTTCTTGAGTCGCACGATCAGCCGGGCTTCGCGAAAAAAAGAGCGGCTGTGGGATAAAAGCACAGCCTCCATAGAATACGCAGGCGAGGGCTACGATAGTTGAGAAGCGTAAATGGAGGAAGGATGCTTTCGGTGTCCCGCAGTCGCTCGCCACTTATCGGGAGTTACCTTGGTTGACCGCGTTTTCTAAGGCGACTGAATGCGAATAACCGCGGTCTAACGGCTTAAACGTGGACTGTGAGAACGGGGCAGGGTCCCAACTGCATTACCCGATAAGTTGTCGAACCGAACACCGCAAGATCCAAGGCACCACGGCCGCGCACTCCCATGGTTACCATGTCGGTTTGCGCTTCGAGCGCGAGTTGAATGATCTCTCGATATGGTTTCCCGATACGCACCGCCGTCTTAATCTTCAGAGTCTTTCGACTCGCCGCAGGAATCAGTTTGTCGAGTTGCTCGGTCGCCGCAGCGATGGCCGCTTCTGCCTTGTCCGGTGCTGGAATCTCGTGCAACACGTGCAGCAGGGTGAGCTCGGCGTCGTACTCCGCGGTCGCAGAAATTGCATAGTTCAAAGCCCGCTCTGAATCCTCGGAGAAATCAATGCATGCGAGAATGCGGTCCAGGTGGTGGACATGGTGCCGCCGTTGACCCGCAGCGATAGAGTCGTGGGTTGCCTCACGTACTGCCAGCACCGGGCAGGGAGCCATTCGCATCACCCTCTCGGTTGCCGACCCCAGCATCAAGCGATCAAAGCCTCGCCGGCCGTGCGTTCCCATGACGATCAAGTCCGATTTCTGCGCTTGTGCAAACGAC
>Ga0307475_10000769_pt1 | contig 19303 bp, 16 predicted proteins | sample atmos_gasesECM1C_FD_203317 | JGI IMG/M metagenome (GOLD analysis project Ga0307475, IMG submission 203317) | Hardwood forest soil microbial communities from Morgan-Monroe State Forest, Indiana, United States - atmos_gasesECM1C_515 | ecosystem: Environmental > Terrestrial > Soil > Temperate... | reverse complement strand
CTGTCTTTGTTCGCCTACACCGCGCGATGCGCGTGCACCTCGCGCCACCGCCGCGAGGAAATTGTTCTCCTTCGCTTCCAGAAGTCCCGTACCACCGGCAGTTCCCGGTGTCAGCACGCGAATCACCTCGCGGCGCACGAGCTTCTTTCCCGGCCCGGGTTCTTCCATTTGTTCGCAGATGGCCACTTTGTGCCCTGCGCGAATCAACCGCGCAACGTAGCTCTCGGCTGCGTGGTAGGGGACGCCGCACATGGGCACGGGGTCGCCCCGTTCCTTGTTGCGTGCGGTCAGCGTGATTTGCAGGATGCGTGAGGCCAATTTGGCGTCGTCATAGAAGAGCTCGTAGAAGTCGCCCAGCCGAAAGAGCAGCAGCGCGGACGGGTACTGCTTCTTCAGCGCGTGGTATTGCTGCATCAATGGAGTCGTCGGCTCAGTCATGAGCGTACATTTGGTCCGGTAGGGAAGCGATTATGCTGGTCTGCGCGCGTCTTTGGCAACTGCCATTGGGCGATGCCGCCCGAATCGCCGCGACGCTGCTTTCTCCGCGGGCTGTGTTGGGCCTACGGCTGGCCTATACTGGGCCAATGTCCCGCCATGCCACCAACAATCGCGAGATTGAAATCAAGCTTCGCGTTTCTGATGTGCCTGCGCTTCTCAAGCGGCTGCGACTCCTCGGTGCAAGCTGCCATGGGCGTGTTTTCGAGCAAAACACCCTTTACGACACGCCGCAATCGGACTTGCGCCGTCGCGGGCGCCTTCTGCGGGTTCGCATGGAGACCCCCGCGCCGACCGTCCTCGTTCGCGCCGGGGCCAGGAACGCCGTCCTTACATCGAAGGCGCCAGTCGGTCCGTCCGGAGGTCGCGGCTCGCCCCGGCGCTACAAAGAAAAGCTCGAAAGTGAAATGCCGATCCTGCACCCCAAGCAGCCGATACGGACTCTTGGCTCGATTGGATTCCGCGCGAGCTTCCGTTACGACAAATACCGGTCCAGCTTTCGTTTTCGAGGACTTCATTTGGACCTGGATGAAACACCGGTTGGTGTGTTTCTCGAACTGGAAGGAACTCCCCGGTCGATTGATCGCACCGCTCGCGCGCTCGGATTCTCGGTTCGGGACTACATCCGGGCAAGCTACTGGGACCTCTATGCCGCCGATTGCCGCCGGCGCGGCCGCAAACCAAAAAATATGCTCTTCCGCACATAAAAAATTCCCTAATCATGCACTCTTCTCTTGACAAAGTTTCATTCTGCCTTTAGTAGTCAAATCGAGGACAAGCGTGAAGTATGGAAAGCTCGTCCAATTCGGAACCGGGAAGTAGCCCTTTCGTCGGGCGCCTGGGGGACTTGAGGCGCCGTCCGGGGAGCTTCCCGCTCGTTTTTGTTCGCCGGGCCTGCGTTGAGGGGGGACCCGGGGAGGCGAGAACCGGCCAAGAGTAACCGGGAGATTTCGGTCTGCCCGTGGCCGGGCGCAACCTCGGCTCCGGGCATTTTTTTTTGGCCCGCTGGCCCCAGAGCGCCGCTCAAAGGAGTCGCCATGCTGCACGCAACGGAAGTCCTGGGGGCCGAAACGTACGATTCGCTCGGCAACTTTGTTGGCCGCGTAAAGGAATTGTTCATCGAGCCGGCCGACCAGCCGAACCGGGTATCCCGGCTGCTGCTGGGCCGCGGCCAATACCGGCCCCTGGTGGCGCGGTACGACCAGATTGCGTCCGTCGCCCCCGGGCGGGTGAACCTCACAACCGACGAATCGGCCCTCGAGTTGTACCATCCGAACGAAGCCTGGCTGGCAGTCCGCAAGGACCTGCTCGATCAGCAAATCATTGACACAAACGGCCGCAAGGTGGTTCGCGTGAACGACGTGGACCTTGCCGACCAGCGCGTGAACGGCAACACCGAACTGCGCATCACGCAAGTGGACGTGGGGCTGCCCTCGGCCGTGCGCCGCCTGTTGCAGGGAATCGTTCCGCCGATGGCCATCCGCCGCATCCAGGCGAAGCTGCCCGCGCGCACGATCCGTTGGGAGTTCGTCAACCTCATCGAGCAGAATCCGCTCCGGCGCGTCAAACTGCGGATGTCCAGCACCAAGCTCGCCCAACTGCATCCGGCCGACCTTGCCGACATCATGGAAGAACTGTCGCCGGCCGAGCGCCAGTCCATCATTGACTCACTTGATGAAGAAACTGCCGCCGAGACCATTTCCGAGCTCGATAAGCGGCTTCAAACGCAGATCGTGGAGAAACTCGATCCGGAGAAAGCGGCCGACATCATCGAAGAGATGAGCCCGGACACCGCCGCGGACATCCTCTCGACTCTCTCGCCCGAAGATTCGAAGGAGGTGCTCGACGAAATGGAGCATCGCGAGGCGCGAGAGGTGAAGGCCCTGATGAGTTTCGAGGAAAACACGGCCGGAGGCATGATGACCACGGAAGTGGTCGTGGTGGGAGAAGATGCCACGCGCGGGGAGGTGGTGGACCACATCCGCTTCCACGAGATTCCGGTCGACCAGCTCGACAACATTGTGCTCATCAACCGCGATGCAGCGCTTGCCGGAACAGTCCCGATTGCGCGCCTTGTTCTGGCAGACGGCGAAGTCCGGCTGTCCGAGATGACTTCCGAGCCGCTCCTTTCTGTCAAGACAGATACGAAAGACAAGGAAGTGTTCGAGCTGTTCGACAAATACAACCTGCGCAGCCTCACGGTCGTGAACGCCCAGAACCACCCGATTGGCGCGATCACCGTGGACGACATCGTCAGCCGCCTGCGCGCGAAGCTTTAGCGCCTGAATGAAAGCAGAGAGAAACTCATTGCCTCTAAGGTGGCGAACAACATTTCACTAAGCCCAAGGCGGCAAAGAAGAAGTGATGAATACCTGGCCCACACTGATGCGAGCGTTCGACGCGTGGAAAACGCGGAGCCGGGATTTCTCCCGGCGTTCGCGCATCATGCGGCGGCGCCTCGCCGTGTTCTTCGCCGTTGTAGGGCCGGGGCTGATCACGTCGAATGTGGACAACGACGCGGGCGGCATCAGCGTGTACACGAGCGCGGGAGCGCAGTTCGGCTATCACCTGCTGTGGTCGCTGATTCCGATGACCATCGCGCTGTACGTCAGCGAGGAAATGTGCGCGCGCATGGGCGTGGTCACGGGAAAAGGACTTTCCGACCTGATCCGCGAGGAATTCGGATTTCGTTCCACGTTCTTCGTGATGGTGGCGGCGCTGGCCGTGGATCTGTTCAACACCGTCGCTGAGTTTTCGGGCGTCGCCGAAGCATCCGAAGTGATGCACGTGAGCAAGTACGTTGCAGTGCCGCTGGCAGCGATCGCCGTATGGATTTTGGTTGTGTACGGCTCATACCGCGCCGTGGAAAAAATATTCCTCGTGGCGTGCGGATTCTATCTTTCGTATGTCCTCTCGGCGTTTCTCGCGAAGCCGGACTGGATGCTCGCCGCGCATGAAACCGTTGTCCCTTCCATGCACTTCGACGCCGCGTATCTGCTGATGCTCACCGGCCTGGTGGGTACGACTATCGCACCCTGGCAGTTCTTTTACCTGCAAGCGGGGTTCGTCGAGAAGCGCGTGGGGCCGCGCCAGTACAAACAAGCGAAGTGGGACGTGCTGGTGGGCAGCATATCGTGCATGGTGATCGTGTTCTTCATCATCGTCTGCTGCGCGGCGACCCTGAACAAGCATGGACTGACAAACGTCACGAGCGCCAAGGAAGCTGCTGTTGCGCTGATACCGCTGGCAGGGAAGTGGGCCGGTTGGCTTTTCGCCTTCGGGCTGCTGAACGCGTCGCTTTTCGCCGCTTCGATTCTTCCGCTTTCTACCGCGCACGTGATTTGCGAAGGGCTTGGCTTCGAATCTGGGTTGGACCGGAAGTTTAAGGAAGCTCCTGCGTTCTATTCCCTCTACACCCTCCTGATTGTCGTCGGCGCGGGGATCGTGCTGCTGCCGGGAGCGCCGCTGTGGAAAATCCTGATTTATTCGCAGGTGGGAAACGGCATCTGGCTGCCGGTGGTCCTGATTTTCATTCTGCTTCTTATCAACCGGCGTGACTTAATGGGCGACTACATCAACTCGTGGGCCTTCAATGTGGTCGCGTGGACTATGAGCATCGTCATGATCGCGCTGACTCTGTTCCTGACCTACGCCTCGATTTTCGAGCCGGGCGCTACGGGGATATCCGGCACTCTGCTGCACCCATCCACCTGGTTTCATTTTCATCTCCACTAGAGATCGACTCTCGTTTTCCCTAAGCGCGGTGGATTGACACGGCAAAGTCACTTCGCCGCGGGTGTGGCGAGACTTGCGGCGCGGGCTTTGCGGGCTATAAGGAGAAAGCCTTTGTCGATTGCGTCCTTTTCGAGGGCGCGGAGGAGGAAGCGGCCATTACCGCTCTTGCCCACGTTCATCAGGATTTCGCCGAGGGCGAGGCGCGCGTCGAATTGAAGGGGAACGAAGCCGCGTTTCTCCAGGTCGGCGACTTCGGTTTCCAGAGCTTCCCTGGCTTTTGGTGTCTCTCCGAACCCGGCGGCAACCCTGGCGGCAACGATCCTCATCTCGAAGCGAGGGCGCGGGTCCTGCAGATTCGCCGCAAGAGGAACCGAGATGTTGACTTGTTTTTGAGCTTCGACAAAGAGCTGCGGACCTCCCATCTCAAGCTGCGACCGGGCAAGAGCCGCATGAGCGAGAACTTCTCCGGCATTGTCTTGCGCCGCGCGAAACTCCGTGATTGCCTCGTGCAAGGGAGCGCGCGTCTCGCCGGGGCGTCCCTCCTCTACCGTTACTCTAGCCATAGCTACTTGCGTTTCCGCGGCTTGCCGCCTGGCTCCTATGCTGTTGAAAAGATTCAAGGCCTGCTCGTAGGATTTGCGCGCACCATCTAAATCGTCTTGAGCGAGCATGATGTTGCCCTTGTAGCGCAAAGCGGCCCCCGAAAGAGCCTTATCACTGGATTTTCGAACCGCCGGCTCCGCTTCATCTAGCATGCGCTTTGCACTCGCCAAATCGCCCTGGGTGTAGCGTATTTGGGCGAGGCCCAGCAGGTCCGGCCCTTGGGCCGGAGCGTCACCGAGAACGCGGGTCATAGCAAGAGACTTTTCGTATGCGCTCTGCGCGCCCGATAAGTCTCCCAGCCCGAGCAGCGCGTCGCCGAGATTTGCCAGGGCCGAAGCTGCCAGTGCATTGTCACCGGCTTCGCGGCTCGCGCTGAGCGCCTCTTCGGATTCCTTCCTTGCACTGTCAAGATTACCTTCCAGGACGAGCGCGCTAGCGATGGCGTTGAGCTCCTTTGCCGCGCGGGTCCGGTCGCCGGCTTCCCGGTCCATAGCAAGAGCCTGCTCGAATTTGGCCCTGGCATTTCTGACGTCGCCGTTCTCCGCCAGCAAGAGTCCTTCCTTGTGGAGCTCGTCGGATTTCCGGGCGCTGGGGGACGGGGCTGCCGGACTTCGCGGCGGAGTCGCGCTAGGGGCGAGAGTTTTGTTGTCCGGATGCGAGGACGGGGCGGGCTTAGCAGCCGCGGGTTGCGCAGAGACTGGCGCAGGCGTTAACGCTGCGGGCGAGGGCGGGGCTGGGGGAGGGGCCGTCACTGATGGGACGGGCTGTGGCGCGGCGACAGGTTGCGCGGGCGCCGGTCGGGCAGGCGGATTCTCAATCACCAGGGACGGCGTGGCCGGCGGTTCCGCCACAGGGCGATGCCGCCTGAGAACGCGGTCGCGCATTCCGTGGACGTTTAGGCCGAAAAGAAGTCCCGCAACGATCAAGCACGCAAGGGCCGGGATGCCCACGATAGCTTTCCATGACGAGGATGATTTCGCAGCGGCGGACACAGGCACATCGCTCTCACTCGATACCATCAATTGTGGGTCCGGTTGAAAGGAGACTGTGGGGGAGAGGGCGGCCACACCTTGCAGGGCGGCCCGGAGGTCGCGCGCCGACTGGAAACGTTGCGTGGGGTCCTTCTCAAGCGATTTCGCGATCACATTCTCCATTTTCGGGGAAACCACCGGATTTACGGAGCGCGCTGGTGGAAGCGTCTGAACTAGGATCGCGGTCATCAGCTCCGCGGTCTGCGTTTGTGGAAAGGGACGCCGGCCGGTAGCCATTTCGTAGAGCACCGCGCCTGCCGCGTAGATATCGCTGCGCACGTCCACGGGCAAGCCGCGCAACTGCTCGGGCGACATGTAAGGAACGGTGCCGGAGATGGCGCCGGACTGCATGGTGACGCTGTTCGTGACGTCGTGCGCCTTTCCCGCATGCATCAGCTTGGCGAGACCGAAATCGAGGATTTTTACGCGCCCATCGGGCGTGACAAAAAGATTCGCGGGTTTCAGGTCGCGATGGATAATGCCCTGTTCGTGCGCTGCGGCAAGCCCTTCGGCGAACTGGGTCCCGAGGCGGACGACCTCGAGCTCAGGCATGGGGCCCCCGTAGAGCATTTCGTCGAGCGACTGGCCGGGAACCAGTTCCATGGCGAGAAAATCCACTCCGTCCTGCGAGTTGAACTCGTAGATGGTTTCAATGTTGGGATGGTTCAGCTTGGCGAGGGCGAGTGCTTCCTTTCGGAATTGCTTGCGCGCCCCTTCGTCGCTGACGGTGCCGGCAGGGAGGAGCTTCAGCGCGACATCACGGTCAAGTTGTTCGTCGCGGGCGCGATAGACTTCTCCCATGCCGCCGGCGCCGATCTTGTCGATAATCCGGTAATGGCCATAGGTTTGGCCGACCATAGGAGCGCAATGCCTCCGTCGCGCATCTTAGCACCTGCGCGCTGCAACAGATGGGGAAGCATTGGAGCAGGTGTACGAGGACTAAAGGTGCCCGGCATACAGGCCCCATGCCCCCCTCCGTGTCTACGAGTTGCAGACGCTTGGTCGCTGTGCTACTTTTTCTCGCGGACGTTCCTTCGAGCGATTTCGAGTGAAAGCCAGCGAACTTTTGAAGCCTGCCAGCCGCGAGGAAACGGAGCTTCTGGACAAACTCGACCTGAAGCGGCTGCCGCAACACCTTGCCGTCATCATGGACGGGAACGGCCGGTGGGCCGAGAGGCGCCATCTGCCGCGCATTGCGGGGCATCGCGCGGGAGTGAAGGCCGCGCGAGAAGTGATCGAAAGCTGCGCGCGGCTGAAGCTGCCGTATCTGACCCTCTACGCGTTCTCCCTCGAAAACTGGCGCCGGCCGCAGGCCGAAGTGGACTTCCTGATGCGGCTGCTGCGCGAATACCTGAAGCGCGAACTGCCGTCCATTCACAAAAATAATATCCGGCTCCTTGTGATTGGCCGGTCCGAGCAGCTACCCGAGGGCGTCCGTAAGGACATCGAGAACGGCATGCGCCTGACCGCGCGGAACACCGGCATGAAGCTTGTCGTCGCGCTGAACTACGGCGGGCGCGCCGAGCTGGTGGATGCATTCAACGCCATGCTCGATCAGATTCGCTCTAACGGGCTTTCCGCATTTCACGCGGACGAGCAAACAATCTCCGAGCACCTTTACACTTCCGGTCTTCCCGATCCCGACCTGCTCATTCGCACGAGCGGGGAAATGCGCGTCAGCAATTTCCTGCTCTGGCAAATCGCCTATGCGGAGATTTACGTCACCGAGACGCTGTGGCCGGACTTTTCGCGCGCGCGGCTGCTCGAGGCGCTGGTGGATTTCCAGAGGCGGGAACGCCGCTACGGCGGACTGGGTTCACGTCGCGAACGGGCCGCAGCGGCTCAGGGCTGAGGGCGGATGCTCAAGCGCATCCTGACGGCCGCCATCCTGATCCCCATTGTCGTCGCGCTTGTGTGGTTGGGACCGCCGTGGCTTCTTGCCGCCGTCGCCGCAGCAGTTGCTATTCTCGCTTTGATTGAATTCTTCGAGCTGGGCGACCGTGTTGGCCTTCGCGGTTTCAAGAAATGGACCTACGTGTGCACCGCAGGACTGTTTTGGGCACAGCACGGCGCCAGCTTTGCGGATCGATTCCTTGCAAAACGCGACATCGGCAGCCTTTTGTTGGCTCGCAATGTGGTTGGCGGTTTTCAGTCTGTCGAGTCGATACTCCTTGTGTTTCTCCTCGGTGCCGTAAGCATCGGCCTTGCTACGCGCCGCCCTTTGCACGATGTTCTTCCGGCGATTGCAATCAGCTCAGCCGGGCTTTTGTTTATCGCGCTGCCGTTCAGCTATCTGGTCCGGATCGACGAGATGCAACGTTTTGGCCGGGAGCTCGTTCTCTTCACGCTGATCCTCATTTGGGCGGGAGACGTGTTCGCGTACTTCGTAGGACGGTTCGCTGGACGCGTTCCTATGGCGCCGGCACTGAGCCCGAAGAAAACGTGGGAAGGCGCGGTCGCGAATTTTGCCGCTTCGCTTATCGTGGGCGCTCTCTTCGCTCGCTGGCTGGAGACGGACATAGTCGGAATGCTGATCGTGGCAGGGCTTGCGAATATCGCCGGGCAGATGGGCGACCTGATCGAATCCGCCTACAAGCGCGGTGCCGCGGTGAAAGATTCGGGAGGCCTGTTGCCCGGCCACGGCGGCGTGCTGGACCGCATCGACAGCCTCATCCTCGCCGCGCCTGTGGTTTGGGCGCTGTGGGAATGGGGGCGCTTGTACTAGCGTTTGTGTCGCTACTCCGTTATTCATCCGCGTTAATCTGTGTTCATCCTTGGCGGCATCCTATAAAATTACATGCGCTTCACGGAATTGCCTGGAGCGCGCAGAGTACGCATGAAACGCATCGCGATTCTCGGGTCAACCGGTTCCATCGGACGCCAATGCCTTGCCGTCGTGGATTCCTTGCCGGGGCGGTTCGAAGTCGTCTCGCTGGCCGCTGGTTCGAACGTGGCGCTCGCGGCGGACCAGGTGAAGAAACATCTGCCGAAACTGGTTTCCGTCGGCAGCGAACGCGCCGCTCGCGACCTGCGCGATGCGCTCGAGGCCGGCCAAGCCCGCGCTCAGCGCACCCCTATGCCTGAAATCGTTTTCGGCCCAGGAGGCATCGAGCGCGTTGCTACGCATCCAGATGCCGAGATCGTTGTTTCGGCCGCCGTGGGCGTTGTCGGGCTGCCGGCAACGTATAAGGCCATCGAGAAGGGCAAACACATCGCTCTTGCAAATAAGGAAGTGCTCGTAGCCGCGGGGGAAGTGGTCATGGCCGCCGTAAAACGTCATGGCATCGCGCTGCTGCCGGTTGATAGCGAGCATAATGCCATCCACCAGTGTCTGCGCGCCGGCAATGACAAGGAAGTAAGACGGCTCGTCCTTACCGCTTCTGGCGGGCCGTTTCGAAAAACAGCAGCATCCAAGCTCGCGAAAGTTACACCCAAGCAGGCTTTGGCGCATCCAAATTGGAAGATGGGTCAGCGCATCACAATTGATTCGGCCACGCTCATGAATAAAGGTTTTGAGGTGATCGAGGCGCGCTGGCTATTTGGGACGGGTCTCGACCGGATTCAAGTGGTGATCCATCCGCAGTCGACGATTCACTCGATGGTTGAGTTCGTGGATGGTTCAATCCTGGCACAGCTTGGCCCAACGGATATGCGCATGCCCATCCAATATGCGCTAACCTATCCGGAGCGAGTGCCGTCGAACGGATGTGCCCTGGATTGGGCCGCGTTGCGGAAGTTGGAGTTTGAAGATGTGCCGGCGCGGAAATTTCCGTGCCTGGCGCTCGCGAAAGAGGCGCTGCGGCAGGGAGGTCCTTTGCCTTGCGCTTTGAACGCGGCCGATGAGATTGCGGTGGCTGCGTTTCTCGAACGGCGGCTCCCGTTCCCGGGAATTGCTGCCGTGATCGAACGCGTGCTCGAGCGTATGCCGCGGACTTCGCTTCACAGTATTGACGACGTGCTGGCCGCCGACGCCGAAGCGCGCCGGCTGGCGCGTCTAGAGGTCCAGCGCGAAACCAGTTAGAATGGAATAGAGGTTTTCATGGGAAGCCTTCAAAACGGACTCATTGCACTGATTTCAGTCAGCGTCGTCCTCGGCATCATGATTTTTGTCCACGAATGGGGACACTTCATCGCCGCGAAACTTCTGGGCGTGCGCGTGGAGGTGTTTTCCTTTGGCTTCGGCACGCGGCTCGCCGGCGTGAAACGCGGCGATACGGACTACCGTGTGAGCATTCTTCCGCTGGGCGGCTATGTCCGCATGGCGGGCGACAACCCGGTTGAAACACGCACCGGCGCGGACTACGAGTTCCTCTCGAAACCTCGATGGGCGCGGTTTCTGATCGCCGTCGCGGGCCCCGCGATGAACATCCTGCTGGCTTTCTTTATTTTCTGGGGAATTTATTGGCTCGTGGGCATCCCTTCGCCGCCATACCTGCGTCAGGCTGCCGACGTCGTTGCCATCCCGCAATACACGGCGCTTCCTCCCGCCGTCCAGCCCGGCGATCGCATCCATTCGGTCAACGGCGTGAATACGCCGACGTGGGCGAAGGTCCTGGCGCAGGTGGAGCGCCTGAAGCCCGGCGAATCCGTCACGCTCGTGGTTTCGCGACAGGGCGCTGAACAAACGCTGGTCGAAAAGGTTCCCACCGCGCCTGTGACAGACTGGTCCGATCTCGTCGGTTTTCCCCCGGAACCGGCGATCGCGGAAGAAATCGGCATCGGGACTCCTGCGGAAAAGGCGGGGATCAAGGCGGGGGACACGTTTGCCTTCATAGACGGCAAGCCGGTTTCGAGTTGGTTGCAACTTGTGGATGCTGTTCGCAATTCGGAGGGCCGCGCTATTCAATTTGTCGTGCGCCGCGAGGGCCGTGAAATTCCGTTCAGCGTCGCGCCGGTTAAGGGAATGAGTTCCGATGGCCAGCAGGTATGGCAAATCGGCGTGCTGGAGAAGACTCGCGACGATTACGACAAACAAGGATTCGCCGAGTCCGCCAAGGACGCAGTTGAAGCCACAGGCAACGGCATGCGCCAGATCGTAGGCGTCCTCGGCGGCCTCTTTACGGGCAAAGTCTCGGTTCGCGAATTGCAAGGCGTTGTGGGCATCGCGCGTGAATCGGGCCGCGCAGCCAAACGAGGCAAGCTGGACTTGGTCCTGCTGATGGCGGTGATCAGCCTGAACCTTGGTTTGTTGAATTTGCTCCCGATTCCGATTCTTGACGGCGGCCACGTTCTGCTCCTTGCGATCGAGGCCGTGATGCGCCGCGACTTAAGCATCGCCGTCAAGGAGCGCTTTGTGCAAGTCGGCCTCGTCTTCCTGCTCGGCATCTTTGCGTTTGTGATGTACAGCGACATCCTCAAGCTCATCCAGAGCCACTAGTCCCTGTCTCATAAGCGGGCGGGAAGCGAACCACCCCCCGTGCCCGACTCCTAATTTACGGCTCCCTTGTTTTGGTATAATGTCCGTTGCGAAGCCAAAGTATGTCGGCCACCCCTGCACATCGTGTTTCAACCGGCGAGCGGATCAACGCTCACGAGCCGCCCGGCCGCCTCCAGCGCGAGCTTGGCAAGCGCGGCATACGGCTTACGCGGCAACGCCGCGTGCTCGTTCAAGTGATCGAAAGCGCGCCGCGCCATCTCGACGCGGACGAAATCCTCGAGCGCGCGCAGAAGCTCGATGAAAACATCACGCGCGTAACCGTCTACCGGACGCTTGAGATGCTCAAGCGCCAGGGCTTGATTGACGAACTCGACCTGCTGCACCTGCGCGGCCACCGCCATTTCTACGAAACGCACGGGCCGCGCGATCATATCCACGTTGCCTGCTTGCGCTGCGGAAAGGTTCGCGAGGTTGAAAGCCCGCTCTACGAGGAACTGAAGCAGCAAATCTCCCGCGACTGCGGTATCGAGATTACGGTCTCCCGCACGGAAGTCGGCGGTTACTGCGAGGAATGCCGCAAAGTGATGTCCCGATAAGGGCCCGATAACTGAACGAAAGCCTGCAAACGAATCGTCCGGGATGATTCTCTACTGGTTGGCTGGGGTCTTCACTGTAACTTCGAAGTAGTGCTGAGCGCGCTCGATATCCATCAGAATCTGTTCGCGCAGCGCGTCGGGCCCTGCAAACTTCCGCTCGTCCCGCAACCGCGTGTGAAAGAGAATCTGCATGGGCCCGCTCGTCACATCCTCTGAAAATCCGAACAAATGCGACTCAATCGCCAGCCGCGTCCCCTCGAATGTGGGCCGCACACCTACGTTCGTAACGGAACGATAGGCTCTGCCGCGCACCGATGTTTCCGTTACGTAGACGCCGTTCTTGGGCAGACACTCCTGCTCCGTTGCGAGATTCAGCGTGGGCACAACCAATTTTCGCCCCTGGCCTGTGCCAGTTCGGATCTCGCCTTCAAGCGCGAACGGCCGCCCCAGGAGCTTAGCCGCGTCTTCCATGCAGCCTTCGCGCACGGCCGCGCGAACCGCCGTGCTCGACACAACCGCGCCTCCTAATACCACCGGCGGCACGACCTCGACTTCAAATCCACACTGGCGCCCGAGTTCCGTCAATAGACTTACGTCACCCATCTGGCGATGGCCGAACCGGAAGTTTCCGCCGACAAGCACCACCTGCGCGCGCATCGCTTCAACCAAAAAAAGCCGCACGAAATCTTCGGCGCTGATCTTGGCAACCTCAAGGTCGAACTGCATCACGAGCGCCGCATCGAGCCCCGCCTGGTTGAAAGCGTGCAGCCGTTGCTCAAGGGTCATCAAAAGCAGCGGAGCCGCGTCGGGCCGAAGCACGCGTGCCGGATGCGGATCGAATGTCAGGACGGCGCCAAGCAGATCCTGCTTCGCTGCGCGTTCCACCACGCGCCGCAGGATCTCTTGATGCCCGCTATGCACGCCGTCGAAGTTGCCGATGGTCACTACGGCCGGCTTGCGCTTTGCGCCTCCGCGCGCGATCCATTCCTCCGCCGAATGCAACACCGCCAGAGCCATCAGATCTCCACCTCGACCTTCAGCCCATCATAAGAGAGGCGAACGTTAGGCGGCAGCTTTGCGTTCGTGGCGGCGTGCCCCAGATCGTGGCAGATGTGCGTGAACCACGCCCGCTTTGGCTTCAGCTCCTCCACCAGCGCAAGCGATTGCTCGACGTTGGAATGCATCGGATGCGGGACGTAGCGCAGCGCGTCCAGAATGAAATCATCGAGCCCGCGCAGCAATTGCTTGGATTCCCTGGGCACCTGACTGAAGTCCGTGAGATATGCGGCCCCTGCGATGCGGAAACCCAGCACCGGAAGCGATCCGTGAATCGCCGGTATCGGCTCAATTTCGCTACCGAACAGGGCGAAAGGCCCGGCAATCGCGTGCAACTCCACGCCGGGCAGGGAACTCTCGGTTGGCGCGTCGTCGAAAATGTACGAAAACGTGCGTCGCAAGGTCGCAAGCGTCGTTTCCGCAGCGTGGATCGGGATCACGCCTTTCTGCTTCAGATTGTAGGGACGAATATCGTCGAGCCCGAGAATGTGATCTGCGTGTCCGTGCGTGTAGAGGATCGCGTCCAGCCGGTCGAGCCTCTCGCGCATGGCCTGCAAGCGAAAATCCGGCGTCGTATCAATCACCACTTTGCGGCCGGCGTACGAGAGAAGCACGGAAGGGCGCGTCCGCTTATCGAGCGGATCTTTCGATTCGCACACCGCGCAGTGGCATCCGAGCGTAGGCACCCCCATCGAGGTTCCCGAACCCAACACGGTCAGTTGGAGTGGTGGCATTTCAGAGTGGGATGCCGGCGAAGCGAATTCGAATCATCCCATGGAGGGCTGGCATCAGCGCAGGTAAAAAATCTACGGCTTGGCTTTGGCCTTCTTCGCCATGGCTTCATTCGCCGCTTTCGAGATCTCCATGAACGTCAACTTCAGGCTCCCGATTACTTCGAGCAAGAGATCGTCGTCCGCTTTCGCCAGATTTCCGCGCGTCTTTTCCCGCAGCGCATCCAGCATGTCAATCATTTCGCGCGCGCCCTCAAGGTCCACAAACGGCTGGCCGGTGCGCGGATCGGCCATTCCCCCGAGCATCGCCGCTGCATTCCGCGTGAGAAAATCCACCAGCATCTGAAAGGCGCGAGACGGTTCGTTGGCTTCGCTGTTTGCATCAGGCTCCGGGGCGATTGCCGTCGCTGCGCCTTGCAGCACCGCTCCATCGGCTCCACGCAAGCCCGATTCCTTGGCCGCCGAACGTCCGCTCTCGGGCGCATTCGCGGGAGCCTGGCGCGCGTGAGCCGCTGCATTCTTCGCCGCCGTCTCTTCGTCGCGCCGCTCCTGCTCCACCACGTCTTTTCGCAGCTCACCCTCTTCGGTGAAGTGCCGCCGGTCGATCACCTTGAACGTCTCTTCGTGCTTCGGCTCAGCCAATGGAATCGCCCCCGCAATCGATCTCGAACGTTGGAAGGTTCAGTTTAGCACCGGCGCTCCGGCCGCGACAAGGAAGGTCTGGCGCAGATAGTGGGCAGTTACCTCCAATCGGCTTAAAGGAGTTAGCCAAGCTCACAGCTTGGATCGAGCACCTTGCGGGCGGTTTCTGCGCCTACTACCGGCAGCGACTCGTCCGTCAGGAGGCCGAGCTGTTTTAGGACGGAAGCTTGGTCCCAGTAGATGTGCTCGTGGGCCAGCTTGCCATCGCGGAAGCGGACGATGGCGACCAGCGGCACTGTGACGCGACGCTGGGTGGGACGAACGCCCGGGAGCATCCAGGGAATTTCCTGCGTGTGGGTGAAGGAAAAGATCATTTCGTCAACGAGCTGATTTTCACCGACCGTGCGCGAGACCGGGGTGAGGGTGGTGTCGGGCGGCATGCTGGGGATGAAATCGCGCGCGTAGAAATGGCGCAGGGCTGCTTTTCCGTAGCCGCCGGTCATCACCGGGACATGGTTGACGTAAGCATCGTCGGTCATCGTGGCGAGGGTTGCCTCGGTATCCCGCGTTGTGAATTCGTGGGCGACGTGTTCTTGCCAAAGCTTGACGAGGTCGTGTGGCGGCATGGCCGGGATTATACACTTCGCCGCGGAGGGACAGATGCAAGGCTAAAACTGAACAACCTGGCCCCCCAATTCACCACCAATTGCCCGTCTTATGGACAACAAAGCCGGGAAGTTTCCCGTCCCAAGGCTCGCCATTTCGTTTCACGTCGAAGACCTCATAATCCGGGTACTCGGCCCATGGCTCACCCTTCGGGCCCAGCACGCGAGTCTGCCTCGCCGTGCCATTGGCGTACCGGTCGTATACGAACCTACAGATGAAGGCATTCTTATAGTAAAGCGTTGATTCCTTGAGCCAACCCTTCTCGTCATAGGTAAGGTGCATTTCTCGCGTTCCACCCGCCTCCTTATAACTCCGCTTCGTGCGCAACTCATTGTTGAATTCGTCCGCGGCGAACCAATTGTGGTTGGAATCGTAGGCGTCTGAGCGAACCAGGTCTGCGTCCGCGTTATACGTGTACGTCACCGTGACGTTAAGTTTCCCGCCACTGAATTGCTGACGCGACTTCGCGAGGCCGGTGCCATCATCATATTCATACTCGGTGCGCTTGCCCGGATCATCAGGATTCGTGTACTTAACGCTCCGGGTGAGCGTGCCCTTCGGGGAGTAGTAGTGGAGGGAGTACTCGCTCTTTTTTCCTGCCGTTGTGAAGAAATCCTGTTCCACGTGATCGGGTTGGTAGGAGTACTCCACGTATTCGATGAGCGCCCCGCCGACCGTAAAGGAATTCTCACGAACGCGGTTGCCTGCATCGTCCCGTTCGATTACCACGAGACCTGTGTTTTGACCGGCTTCAATCTTGTCGAACTCGCTGGGAAATTTCGCGTTCGCCGCGAACCGGAAGACTGTCTCGGAAAGTTTTTGCCCGTTGCGTATTACAGCAATCCGCGCTGTCCGCCCTTGAGCATCTGCTTCAACCTCGTAGCGTCTCCCGCCCACGCCCGCAGTGGTCGAAAGCTCCATGGCAAATGCGGGCTCCTGCGAGCGCGTTGTCAATTCGAAGCGGTAGTTGTGGACGCCGCCCTGTGCGCCGGCGGCGCAAGCGGTCATGGCCACGACAAAAGCGGCGAAGAAGATACGGGAAGCGCGCGACTTGCTCATCTCCGTGCCCTTACGTTACGGTTACCGGCATTGTTGATTGGGCTCCGCGCGATTGTCAAGGCCAACTGCCGCGGTTGATGTCTCCACCGATTTTTTGTTCCCCTAGTTGAAGTAGAAGGCGATTCGGTGAACCATGTCGCCAGCAGCGATTTCCCGAGTGCATCGCCCCGCTTTACAGCGAGCTCCAAAAAATGTATAGGTTGCGTCATGTAGGCCCACAAGCCCCGAGGATCTTGTCCCTAGTTCTAAGATGAATGTCTCTCTGGGCCTGGACAAAAAGGAGCAATCAGCCATGCAGGCTGGTCTCGCCGCAAGCCCGTTTGAAAAATTGCTGTTGAAAAAAATCCATCGTTCGATTGGCCAAGCGCCAATTCGTTTGGGGCTCAGCAGAGAAGAATTCCTCCCGCCGGATCGTGCGAGCATGGAAAGCGTCGTCATACACGACCTCCGGGCTCTCGCGAGGATGGTGCTGGATCCTGAGATCGGCTTCGGGGACGCGTACATGCAAGGGCGCATTGAGGTAAAGGGAGACCTCGTCCACGCTTTGGAGGTGGTCTTCCGCGCTATGCACACGATCCGGAAACGAAGCTGGTATTACCGCCTATTTTCAAGCTGGTTGCAGTACGTCCAAGCCAATACCCTCGACGGATCGGCCTCGAACATCCACGATCATTACGACTTGGATGAGGAGTTCTACAAACTGTGGCTCGATTCGCGCCTGGTTTACACCTGCGCCTACTTCCCCACTCCCTCCACGACGCTCGAAGAGTCACAACTCGCAAAAATGGAACATGTTTGCCGGAAAGTTCAACTCCGGTCCGGAGAAAAAGTTGTGGACGCAGGCTGCGGCTGGGGTGCCCTCGCGCTGCACATGGCCAAACATTACGGCGTTACGGTGAAGGCTTTCAATATTTCGCGGGAACAAATTCACTATGCTAGAACGCAGGCAAAAAGAGAAGGGTTGGCCGGCCGAGTGGAATTCGTCGAGGACGACTATCGGAATATTTCCGGGCGATTTGAGGCGTTTGTATCCGTCGGCATGCTGGAGCACGTCGGCCGCGAACATTACAGCGAGTTGGGGAGAATCATACACCGCACGATCGGCGATTCCGGGCGCGGACTAATCCATTTCATTGGACGCAATCGGCCGGAGCCTTTCAGTGCGTGGATCCGCAAACGCATCTTCCCAGGTGCTTATTGTCCGTCGCTCCGGGAAGCGATGGACATTTTTGAGGCGCACGAATATGCCGTGCTCGATGTGGAGAACCTGAGGCTTCACTACGCGAAGACGCTCGAGCACTGGTTGGCCCGCTATGAGCGGTCAGCCGAGCGCGTGTCCGAGATGTTCGGAGACGAATTCGTTCGGGCCTGGCGGCTCTATCTCGCCGGATCGATTGCGAGCTTTCGTACCGGGCTGCTGCAACTTTTCCAGATTGTTTTTGCGGGTTCCGCCTGCCAGCAAATTCCGTGGACGCGCGCATACCTGTACGACGGAGAAGAGCGTGTGGAGAAGGAATCGCGATGGACTCATGCAGCGTCCTGATTGTGGGAGCCGGACCAGCAGGCTCGTCCTGCGCGCGAAGTTTGCGTCAGGCGGGCCTCGACACAATCATCCTCGACAAGCGCACGTTTCCGCGCGACAAAGTGTGCGGCGGCTGGATCACGCCCGCGGTGATCCAGGAACTCGAAATTGATCCGGCTGCATACGCGCGCGGGCGCGTTCTGCAATCCATCACCGGGTTCCGCACAAGCCGCATGGGCGATGCGGAGATCGAAACGGACTACGGCCGTACCATCAGCTACGGAATCCGCCGGTTTGAATTTGACGATTACTTGCTCCAGCGCTGCGGTGCGCGCCTGATCCCGGGGACGCCCCTGAAAACTCTCGAGCGTTCAGGCGACGCCTGGATCGTGAATGGCAAGATTCGGGCGCGGCTCATCGTCGGTGCCGGCGGGCATTTCTGCCCGGTCGCCCGGTTCCTGGGCGCCGGCGCTCGCCAGGAAGTTGCTGTCGCTGCGCAGGAGGTGGAGTTTGAAATGAATCCCCGGCAACTCGATTCGTGTTTAATCCGCGGGAAGATTCCAGAACTCTACTTTTGTGCGGACATGAAAGGGTATGGCTGGTGCTTTCGTAAGGGAGGCTTTCTCAACATTGGCCTGGGCAGGCTCGACCCGCACTCGCTGCCGGCCCACGTCTCCGATTTCGTGCGCTTCCTGAAAAAAACAGGCAAGGTCGTTTTCGATCTGCCCTCTTCCATGCTGGGCCACGCCTACCTCATTTTTCGCGAAACGAAACGGAACATTGCCGGCGATGGAATCCTGCTAATCGGAGATGCTGCAGGACTGGCATACTCGCAAAGCGGTGAGGGAATTCGGCCGGCAATTGAATCCGGATTGCTGGCTGCGAAAGCCATAATCGCAGCCGATGGAAAGTACAGTCGCAACCTGCATCAGAGTTATCGGGGGATGCTCGCCTCGCGATTCGGAGAATCGCAGGCGGACTGGTCCACGCGAATCGGCAGCCGCCTTCCGCCGCGATGGAGGCACTCACTCGCCAGAATACTCCTAGCGACGCGGTGGTTTTCGCGCCACGTCGTCCTCGACCGCTGGTTTCTGCACGCCCACGAACCCCCGCTCAATTCCTGAGCGGAGCGTCGGCCGCGAGGGCCTGGTTCTTGAGCTCGCGTTTCACTCTCAACTTACCTCGGCGATTGTGACCGGATCACGGCGCACCCCGAAGTAATCCACATTCATGGTAACGTGCTTATCGGACATCTGGGATCCTAGAACGACGGGTGTGTTCGCTTGCCACTCGTGGCCGCGCACGGTAGATTATTTTGCTGCTCAGGAGCGGGTGAACTCGCCGTGCCGCGTCGAAAACAATCGCGCAAGCCGAAGCCGCAAAGGCGCAAAACGCGCCGCGCGAAATCCAGCGCGGCCCCCAAAGTGCAGATCCGAATCAGCAAGCGCGACCGGCTCGCTGGCCGCTGGTTCGAAAAGCTCGTCGCCCTTCAGGCGCGCCTCCGCGCTCCCGCCGGCTGCCCCTGGGACCGCGAGCAAACCCACGAATCGCTGCGCAAATTTCTCATCGAGGAAACCTACGAAGTCCTCGACGCGATGGAATCCGGCGATCCAAAGCAGTTTTCATCGGAACTGGGCGATCTGCTTCTCCAGATCGTTTTCCATTCGGTCCTCGCGGAGGAGTCAGCGCGTTTTACGATCAGCGATGTCATTGAGTCCATTCACACGAAGATGGTGCGCCGCCATCCGCACGTCTTCGGCAATGTGAAGGCGAAAACGTCTGCCGATGTC
>Ga0307475_10000768_pt1 | contig 19336 bp, 13 predicted proteins | sample atmos_gasesECM1C_FD_203317 | JGI IMG/M metagenome (GOLD analysis project Ga0307475, IMG submission 203317) | Hardwood forest soil microbial communities from Morgan-Monroe State Forest, Indiana, United States - atmos_gasesECM1C_515 | ecosystem: Environmental > Terrestrial > Soil > Temperate... | reverse complement strand
AGCCGAAGGAAAGTCAACGCGGGCAAGGGTAAGGAAAATGGAGCAGTTCCCATTCCAGAGTTGTGATGGACCTGCCGTCGTGAGATACACTCCTTCGAGGTTCCCGGGCAAAACAGCAGAGGTGGCGCGCCAAACCCCGGTGGTAGCGCAAATTCAGAGAGCAAACGATGGAAAAACAACGTCTTGAAGCGTTCACCGATGGCGTGCTGGCCATCGCCATCACGATTATGGTACTGGAGCTGAAAGTGCCCGGCGGCTCCAATTTTTCCTCTCTGGCCTCAGGTGTCCCGGTATTTCTCGCCTACGCGCTGAGCTTTACCAACGTCGGAATCTTTTGGAACAACCATCATCATATGCTTCACGTTACGGAGCGAATTAATGGCACGGTGCTGTGGGCCAACCTGTTCCTGCTGTTCTGGATGTCGCTCATTCCATTCGTGATTCGCTGGATGGATGAAACGCATTTCGCGGCCGTGCCCACGGCGGCTTACGGAGTCATTTTGGCCATGGCATCGATTTCCTACCTTTTACTGGAACGATCCATCATCGCGTGCAATGGCCCGGACTCAAAACTGGCCCGCGCGGTGGGAGGCGATCTGAAAAGCAAGGCGTCGCTGTTGGTTTATCTGCTGGCGATTGCGCTGGCGTTTCGACACCCCTGGATCTCGATCGCGCTGTATGTTGTGATTGCCATGATGTGGCTCGTACCTGACCGGCGAATCGAATCGCTGGAGTAGCTGAAGGCGAAAGCTTGCTTATTCAGGCATGATGACCGGTTTTTCCCGCGGCAGAGCGTCCAGCGTGGCTTTATCGAGATTCAGGTGAGCCGCTACAAGTTCCGGTGGCGTGTGCGCGAGCCACTCGGACAGCGCGAGGTCCTGGTAGTAGCTGCTCTTGAACATCTCCAGAAACTTCAAGTCGCTCGTACCGGTGTTTTCGACGTAGTGAGGGAGCGTTTTTTGAATGTAGCCGACGTCACCCGTTTCGAAATCCATGGTGCGGGCGCGGCCGCCGGTTGCAAAAACGGTCATGCGTCCCTTGCCGGCATAGAAGTATTGCCATTCGTCGGCGTTCGGATGCCAATGCAGTTCACGAACGCCGCCGGGCTTGACGGTTACGATGGCCGCGGCGGTCGTGGATATTTTGAAGTTGTTGGCGTCGATAATGCGGACTTCGCCGGTCTTGTTCCGCTTGGTGGGAGGAAACTGCATGGTGCGAAAAGCAAAATCAATGGGTGAAGGACCAAGCGCTCCTCCGGCGACGCGGCGATCCTCCGCTAAAGGGCCAGGCACTTCGGACTGAAAGATGAAGAGTTCTTTCTTGGGCATGTTCGCGAGAGCCTTTTGACTAACGCCAAAATTCTTGGCCACAACATCCGGAGGCGTGTGCGCCATCCAATCGGAGAGCAGCACCGTCTCGTACTCGGAGAAGTTGCCGTCATCAAAGACCAGCAGGAATTCGCAGCCGTCCGGCGCGAGTCCCTGGATCGAGTGCGGAATTCCAGGCGGGAAAAACCAGAGTTCATTCTCTTTGACGTCGGTAACGAAGCTTCTTCCATCCGCGTCGATGCAAGTGATCCGGGCCGTGCCATAAAGCATGAACGCCCATTCCGCGGCGGTGTGCCAATGTAACTCGCGGACGCCGCCAGCGGTGAGCCGCATGTCCACTCCCGCCAGAGACTTGGAGACCGCCAGTTCGCGCTGGGTGACTTCGCGGGACCAGCCGCCTTCGTGAAGTCGCTTGTGGGCGAAAGAAAAAGGGTACTTGAAGGTCTGGACGCCGCCGGCATCAGACGGAAGAGGATTGTTTGAATCTGGATTTGCCGCATCGATAGCAGGATTGGTGGGACCCGGATCGCTCTTACTTCTATCGGACTTGGGCTTGTAATCCGATTGCTGCTGAGCGGCTAAGTTCTCCACGGAGAAGATGCCCGCAGCCGCGAGAGCGGCCGAGCCTACACCCAGAAATCCCCTTCGCGTCCATCGGTCTTTTTCTGTTTCGTCGAGCATCCCGGCCACCTTTCTGAATCGAAATGATTCAGTCCGCTCCCCACCAGCCCCGGCGAGATTCTCCTACGATGCCGCCTGTTGGCGCAACACTCGAAGTTCGTCCTAGCGCATTCCGGAGGCGGTTACGTTGAAAGTGAGAACGGTTGCTGCCGGAGCCGAAGGGATCACCCCTGGCGATGAACAAGGATGCGAATTTCGCTCCACAGAACGAAAACAAAATAGACGGAAAGCAAAAGGAGTTCGGGCTCGATGGCGTGGCGATATTTTGCTACCGGATAGACGAAATAATAAGGAACGGGATAAACGAGGAGAGCGGCAGCGAAGAGCAGCCATCCTCGCGGGCGGCGAGTCAAAACAAATAAAAGCCCAAGCCACCCGCCGAGAGAAAGCGGCCAGAATTCCCAGGGCTTCCACCACTCCCGAGTTTGATAGAGAAGCGAAGTGCCATCCCAGAACCACCAGGCGCGATGGCGCGTGAGGTCTAGAAATTCCGACGGATATTCGCGAACAAACCGCTGGCTGTCTTTTTTCCAGTAGTCGATAAAGGCCATTTCTCCCAAAGCCGCATATTGTTTGAGCACGGCGGCATTGGCGGTGGGATGCTTTCCGCTGAAACCCATGCCGTTGCTGTAATGGTAGTTGCCGAGGTGAAATTCAAACCAGTAATTGCTGCGAAAGAAGACCGGGCGGCCAAAGACGAGTTCGTTACGGATCAGCCAGGGGGAAACCAGCGCGGCGAAAAGGACGCCGGCAAGAGCTGCGGAAGCGAACCAGGGCTTGCCGGACCGGTGGTTCAGGAAGGCGGCGTAAAGAAAAGTAAACGGCATGACGCTGAGCAAAGCCGGATTGGTGAGCGCGATGAGCGCCCAGAGCGCGCCCAGCGACAACCAGAGTTTGCGCGTGTTTTTCTCGGCGACATCCAAGGCCACGACGAAAACCGCGGAAAGAAGAAAGGCGCTGGCGGTGAAGTCCCAAATCCAAGAAACCGGCCAGCGGAAGAAAATTGGACTTAGCGTCCAGATCCACGCAGCCCAAAAGCCGACTCGCACCCCCAGAGTGCGGCGGCCCAGGGCATGGATCGTGATGCCAGTCGCGCCAGCGATGAAGCACTGAATCGCAAGCAGCACGATGGCCGAAGCCACGGAATAGATGCCGAAGAGCCGGAAAACCAGCGCCGACATATAAGGATAGACGGGAGCGATCCAAGCGGTTGGACCAGTGTCTTGATAAAAGGGCGAACTGAAACCTTTTCCGAGAACGATGTGCTCGGCGATGCTGCAAATTTCCGCGCCGAAAGGAAGAATCGAGCCGGGGGCCCGAAGGTAGGTTTTTTTCAAGAGAGCGAATCCGAAACGCAGGATAAACCCGCAAGCGAGCAGCAAAATGTACAGCGTGCGGTACCCTTTCTTCTCTGGCGGAGAGTCCGGAGTTCCGGGAGCTTCCAGGGCGGCGACAGGCATGTCATTTATTGTGGGAGAGAGGCTTGTTTAGCGGCAAGCTGGAGTTGCAGTCTAAATTCTTATAGGACACTGGGAGGGAAGAGTGCTGGCTCCAGAGAAAAGGGAGGGAGTCAACGCCGAGAAACCATAGGCCCGTTGGAAGCAAGAACACCTTCGCTCGGGAGGTGTCGCTGGCTAGTTGGTTCACAGGGTAAACTCAGAAGAAGAAAACTGCCGGGATGCAAGCGTCAGGATCCGAGCACACCATTCGATGCGACAAGAGACGGGCCAAACGAGATGAAAGCGCGGCTGCAAGTAATGAAATTCGGCGGTACGTCAGTCGGCGATGCGGCTTGCATTGCCAGGACCGCCGAGATCATTGCGAAACAAGCGAAAGAGGGCGGTTGCGTCACGGTGGTTTCGGCAATGAGCGGAGTGACCAACCGGCTGATCGAGGCCGCCAAGAAAGCGGAGGCGGGAAGCGCCGACGAGGCTGCTGCCATCCTCGATGCTCTGCGGCAGCAACACGAAGACGCGCTGGCGACCCTGATTCCCGGCGAAGAAATACGCGCGCAGATCCGCGGGCGGATGGAAGAAGTGTTCGCCGAAGGGCGGAGGCTCTCTCGGGGAACCTCGTTGCTGCGGGAACTCACTCCGCGCACTCTCGACGCGATTTCGAGTTTAGGAGAAAGGCTATCTGCACCTCTGGTGGCCGCAACCGTTCGAGAGCTTGGCTTGTCAAGCGAAGCAATCGAAGCGACGGAACTAATCGTGACCGACGCGTTTCATGGCGCGGCCGAACCGCACATGGCACTGACGCGAGCGAAATCGCAAGCGCGATTGCAGCCACTGTTGGACAAGGGAATCGCGCCCGTGGTGACGGGCTTCATCGGCGCAACGGCGGAAGGGCAACTGACTACACTGGGGCGCGGCGGCTCCGACTATTCGGCGACGATTCTAGGCGCGGCCATGGGTGCGGATGAAGTGATTATCTGGACGGACGTGGACGGCGTGCTAACGGCGGACCCGCGGCTGGTGCCGGAAGCTCGCACCATCCCCGTGATCTCCTATCGAGAAGCCGCGGAGCTAGCGTACTTTGGCGCGAAAGTCCTGCATCCCAAAACGCTGAACCCGGTGGTACAGGCGGCGATTCCCGTGTGGATTCGCAACAGCTTTGCTCCGGAAAAGGTGGGCACAAAGATCACCCCCGAAGGCCGCAGCATCGGCGGCGGCGTAAAGGCGCTGACGGCGATCCGCGACGTAACATTAATCAGTGTGGGCGGTCCGGGAATCGTGGGCTTGCCTGATGTGGTTGGGCGCACCTTTTCTACTACCGCTGAAGTGCGCGCCAACGTCCTGCTGATTTCGCAATCGTCTTCGCAAAACGATATTTGCTTCATCGTTTCCACCGCGGATGCTCAGCGCACCGTGGAAGCGCTGCGCAAGGAATTCGCGCACGACCTCTCGCATCACAAAGTGGAACACATCACCGTGGATTCCAATATCGCGATCGTGGCGGTAGTGGGAGAGAACATGCGCGGAACTCCGGGAATCGCCGGCAGAACTTTCAATGCGCTGGGGCGTGAAAATGTAAACTTGATCGCCATTGCCCAAGGTTCTTCGGAAAGCAACATTTCCTTCGTGATCGACGAGAAATCAGTGAAAACAGCTCTAAATACCACGCACCGCGAATTCGGTTTGCAGGCTTCGCCGAGTTGAAAGATATCCATTACGCGAAGCAGGAGAAGCGTTGCCTCGAGCCTCACCGGATATCCATTCATAAGACGTTTGATCACGAAGGTCACGGCCCGCCTTGGAGAGTTCCCGGTGTTGTGCAAGTAACTCGAGGGTCACACTTGGCCCAGCAGTCTTCCGCGCTGGAGTGGCGGCACCTGATTTTGCATCGGGCATCGGGGGATTCTCCTAAGAGGTTTCGCATACGACTCTAAAACGGGACACGAACATATTGCTTTCACTTCAGCACGATGAGCTCGGGAAACGGGAGTATGCTACGCTGGCGCTTTTGCGCGGGATGCTGCCGGTGCCGCCGAGTCGCGCCACCAGAGTTCCGCTCATTTTCTCAGGGGAATTCATGAAGAAATGTTTTCTTTTTATCGTTTTCGTTTTAGCGGCGGCTTCGACCGCGTTGGCCTCGCAAGCGGCCAAAAATCCGGAAGCCACCCGGTGGCAGCAAGAAGCCCGCGACGTCACCATCATTCGTGACGATTGGGGCATCGCGCATGTTTACGGAAAGACGGACGCCGACGCGGTCTTCGGCATGATTTACGCGCAGGCCGAGGACGACTTCAACCGCGTCGAGACGAACTACATCAACGCTATGGGGCGGCTTGCGGAGGCGGAGGGCGAGTCCAAGAGTTATCAGGATCTGCGGATGAAACTTTTCATCGATGCCGACGAGTTGAAAAAGCAATACGCCGCGAGCCCCCCGTGGTTGAAGAAGCTGATGAACGCTTTCGCCGACGGCTTGAATTTCTATCTCTCGAAACATCCCGAAGTGAAGCCCAGGGTCATCAAGAGATTTGAACCGTGGATGGCCCTGAGTTTCACTGAGGGAAGCATTGGAGGCGACATCGAGCGCGTAAACCTTGCCCAACTCGAAGCTTTTTACGGCAAAGTTTCCGTGAGCGCGCTGCCTTCCGCCGATGACGACGAGGTCGAGGAGCCCAGCGGATCGAACGGCATGGCCATCGCGCCGTCGAATACGGCCGGCCATCACGCGCTGCTGCTGATCAACCCGCACACTTCGTTCTTCTTCCGGTCCGAGCTGCAGATGGTAAGCGACGAAGGACTCGACGCCTACGGCGCGGTGACCTGGGGGCAATTCTTCATCTACCAGGGATTCAACGACCGCGCGGGGTGGATGCATACTTCCAGTGGCGTCAATGCCATCAGCGAGTATCTCGAAACGGTGGAAAAGAAGGGAAACCGCTTTTATTACCAGTACGGAAAAGAAGAACGCCCTCTCGAGGTGAAAACCATCACCGTGCCGTACAAGACGCCACTGGGGATGGCGGAAAAGAAGTTCACCGTGTATCGCACGCATCATGGCCCGATCGTGCGCGAGACGGACGGCAAGTGGGTAAGCATCCGGTTGATGCAGGAGCCAGTGAAAGCGCTGACTCAGTCGTACGCGCGCACCAAAGCGAGGGACTACAAATCGTTTCGGCAAACGATGGAGCTGCATACCAATTCGTCCAACAACACGATTTTTGCCGATGCCGATGGAGACATCGCCTACTTTCATGGAAACTTCATTCCGCGGCGCGATACCAGCTTTGACTGGACCAAGCCCGTCGACGGCAGCAATCCGGCTACCGAGTGGGGCGAGCTTCTTTCCGTCGATCAGACGCCTCACCTCTTGAATCCGAAAAGCGGCTGGCTCTACAACTCGAACAACTGGCCGTGGTCCGCCGCCGGACCCAGCAGCCCCAAAAAAGAAGACTATCCCCCTTATGTGGAAACTGGCGGTGAAACTGCGCGCGGCCTGCACGCCATCCGCGTACTCGAAGACAAGAAAGATTTCACCCTCGACTCGTTCATGGCCGCTGCGTACGACAGCTATTTGACTTGGTTTGAAAAACCCATTCCGTGCCTCGCCAAGGCGTGGGACGACGCACCGGCCGATAGTCCTCTGAAAGCAAAAGTAGCCGCGCAAATCGCGCTTTTGCGTGCGTGGGATTTACGCTGGGGAGTGGCCTCCGTCCCAACTTCTTTGGCGGTCTTCTGGGGCCAGGACGTGCAAAAGCGCGTTGCCGACGACGCGAAGAAGGCCGGCGTGCACGTCAGCGACTATATTTGTTCAAAAGCGTCAGCGGAGCTCCTCTTGCAGTCTCTTGCGGACGCTTCCGACAAACTCACCGCGGATCTCGGTAGCTGGAAGACGCCTTGGGGCCACATCAATCGCTTCCAGCGCCTCACCGGCGACATCGTCCAACCCTTTACTGACGCGGGGCCCAGCATTCCGGTGGGTTTTACTTCCGCCGTGTGGGGCTCGCTGGCGTCTTTCGGAGCCCGGCCATATCCCGGGACGAAGGAGTGGTATGGAACGAGCGGCAACAGCTTTGTGGCCGTAGTCGAATTCGGCGACAAAGTGCGCGCTAGAGCCGTGACCGCCGGCGGCGAGAGCGGCAATCCCGCTTCGCCGCACTTCAACGATGAAGCCCAGCGCTACAGCAGCGGAAACTTGCGAGAAGTCTACTTCTACGGCCAGCAACTCCAAGGACACACCGAGCGGCAATACCATCCCGGAAACTAAGCGCGAAACACGAAGTCCATCGAGGACTGGTAGGCCCGTAGAGACTCGATTACCAGCCTGCGGAACGCCCTCTTAGGAAAACAAACGCGAGGCCATTAAGCATAACGCTCGCGCTTGCCGGGGCCCGGGAATAAGATGGTGGCGGATGACCGTTCGCAAGATCATTCACGTCGACATGGACGCGTTCTATGCTTCTGTCGAACAGCGCGACGCTCCGCAGCTGCGGGGCAAGCCCGTCATCGTCGCTTGGCGTGGGAATCGCTCCGTTGTCTGCGCCGCTTCTTATGAAGCACGGCAGTTTGGAGTGCGTTCAGCGATGCCGGCTATTCGAGCGGAGCGTCTCTGCCCTAATGCCGTGTTCCTGCCTCCAGACTTCCCACGCTACCGAGCCGTCTCACGTCAGGTGCGCGAAATCTTCATGCGCCATTCCGATCTGATCGAGCCGTTGTCGCTTGACGAAGCGTACCTCGACGTCACTGAAAATAAGACGGGCTTGCCGACTGCCACGCTCGTGGCGCGCGCTATTCGGGAGCAAATCCGTGAGGAATTGAATTTGACAGCCTCAGCCGGCGTGGCGCCCAACAAATTCCTCGCCAAGATTGCTTCGGACTGGCGGAAACCGGATGGCCTCTTCGTCATACCGCCGGAAGAAGTAGATTCATTCTTGTTGCCTTTGTCGGTGGGTCGTCTGCCTGGAGTAGGTAAGGTTATGGAGGAAAAGCTTAAAAGCTTTGATGTACGAGTTGTCGGAGATCTGCGGACGATCGAGTTGGCAACACTCGAAAGGCGTTTCGGTCGCTATGGCGTGCGTCTTTACGAGTTGGCTCGAGGAGTCGACAAGACGGAAGTCATACCCGACCGACCAACGCAGTCCATTTCGTCCGAGGACACGTTTGAACGCGACGTGCTATTAACCGAGATGGAGCCGATGATCCGGAGACTCGCTCAACACACCTGGGCCGCTTCTCGCAAGGAATCACGAATCGCTCGCACGGTGGTGCTCAAACTGAAGACCAGCGATTTTAAGATCCTCACTCGCAGCCATACGCCTGCTTCTCCTCCCTCTTCTTGCGAGGAATTGACGAGCTTCGCGCTATCGCTCCGAGACCGTGTTGGCCTCAAAGCAGGGCAACGTTTTCGCCTCGTCGGCGTTGGTCTCTGCAACTTTCGCGACCGCCAGGATGCATCTGGTCAGCCGGTTCTTTTCGACTAGCGCTAGTGGGTTAGGCACGCGTTTGCCGGTCAGTCGTCAGGAACCGCAGACGCCTCGGACCGCACTTGAAATTCCTGCAGATTTCCTGAAGGCTGTCGAACGGACCCATTCGACAGCCGTCGAGCACGGCGGGGGCATGGCGCAAAGTGCCCGCAAATTGTTTGGCCGTTGCGATGGGAGTTTTCTGACACCGCAAGCGGTTAGCGTAGAATTTGTGTTTTACACCATAAGCGTATGATCGCGAGACAAAGGCATTCAGCGGCAAGTGCAGAACCGTCCGAGAGTAGCGAAATCAGGCTGGACGCGGAGATGAGCAAGAGAAATATTCTTTTTGAAATGGCAGGCGTCGCGGCGATGAAGAGCCACCGCCAGGGCAAACTGACACTACGCACCTACTAGACGGGCCAAAGGCTCCCCAACGAGAAGAGGAGCGCGAGACCGCGTTAAAGCTGACGCCGGTTCCTGGGGAGCATTGGACTCTGCATGGCTCCATAAAAATCCACTTGACATGAGGTGAGCGAGCGCGTATTCGTCGTGAACCCAGCGAATCCCATAAGGTCTGAGGCCTCCGGAATACGCGCGTCGGTGGAGGGGATTCGATGTCTATTTCAAAAGTGGCTTCTGTTTCCGCAACTGCGAATGTCGTTTGGAAACTACTCCGAGCAATTAACACTGTGCTACCAAAAGGGGAATTACCAAGCCCCAGATGGGCTCCTGGGCCTCTTCTGAAGAGAAAACAACGAACCCCGATGAAGACAGGTGTCCCGAGGAGAACGCTTTCTCTGTGCCCTGACTGCAATCTTGAAGCCGTAGAAGCATTCCTTCGCGGCGAGCGCGACGTCGCTGATTTCCGCGATCACCCAGGGATGGTTGAAGCGGAGATCATCGAGGAAGGAAGCCGTATCCTTATGCGGAAGTGGTGTCCGAGGCATGGGCCGTTCGAGGATACGCTTTCCAATCACCCTGATTTCTTTCGGAAGATGGAAGGCCTCGCGTTCGGTAAGGACTTCGAATGTGTCGGCGATCACCATGTGCACCATCACGGGCCGAACAGCATCCGTTCAGGCCGCGGCTCACACCTGATCGTTGACCTTACCAACCGCTGTAACATGATGTGCTCTCCCTGTTTTATGGATGCCAACGCTGCCAGCTACGTCCATGAATTGAGCGTGGAACAAGTAGAGACGCTCTTCGGCAACGCAGCTTCATTCAGACCGCAACGCGAAATCAATGTGCTCTTCTCCGGTGGGGAGCCGACACTTTCCCCCATTTTCTTGGAGGCTCTTCGAAGCGCGAAAAGCAAGGGTTTCCACCGCCTTCATGTGGCCACGAACGGTTTGCGCTTTGCCGCGAGCCGAGACTTTGCCGCCCAAGCCAAGGCCGCCGGGCTGCACGCCGTTTATCTGCAATGCGATGGGGTCTCCGACGAAAAGAACAAGCACCGCGGCTTGGGAAATTACATGGAAGTGAAGCTCAAAGCCCTAGACAACATTGCGGCTTCTGGAATGCGCACGACCCTCCAGGTTACGGTGGTGAACGGCCTCAACAACGACGGGGTGGGCGAGATGGTTCGCTTCGCGGTTCAGAATATGGACAAAATCCACGGGCTCCTGTTTCAACCTGTGATGTTCACCGGTAGGGACGAGAACATCCCGACGGAAGAACGATATGCTCGCCGGTATCCGCTTTCACAACTGGCCTACGATCTGCAGGAGCAAAGTGCCTTTGACTGGCAGCCCTTGCGCGATTGGTTTCCGACCTCGACCTACGGGATTTTCGCCCACTTGTGCGATGTTTTAAACCCTGGGGCGGAGGTGGGTAGCCTCTTTGTGGATAGCCATCCGGACCACGGGATATTCAGCCCCTTGCTCGTAGACACACAGAATAAGCAGGTCGTCCCGATTCCAGTCTTCTTCAACTTCGCGCAATTCACACGGGATCTTATAGAAATCACGGATTCCGCGAGGGGACCCAAAGTAACTAAGGCCCTTGCCGCGCTCTCCTTGTTCCGCAATTTCGATTCCCGGAAGGCTCCCACTGGTTTCGGTCCCGAGCAGTTTCGCGGGTTACTTGACGATTGTTTCTACCGGGTAGCCGGTAACGGCGACGATTGGTCCGAGAAGGCCTATGCCCATCACGGGCGCTGGAGAATCATGGCCTCCGGTGCTATGTGGTTTCAAGATGCCTTCAATTATGACTTCGCAGCTCTGACCAGCTCGTCAACTCCGGTTGCCACCCAAGAGGGTGAAATCAGTTTCTGTGCTTATAACGGCGGCGGTTGGCGAAAGGTCGTGGAGCATCAAAGCCAGACTGCTACGCTGGCGCAATGGTACAAAACGCGGGGTGGTCAGAAAATCTATGCAAAGGGTAAGAAAGTGGATCTTGAGCAGCCGCTCGATAGCCCCAGAGCCGAATTGATCCACATCGGGAGCAAAACTGACCTCGAGTGACAATCTCAGGTCCTTAGAGTCGTCGCTCCGGTAGATCGTCCGAGTGAATGAGAATGGATCCATCCACTTCGGTGTCGCCAGCATTATATTTCCGCCGTACTTCCTGCTCGATGGCCTGGCGGTTCGCAGTGAACACCTCGAGTTTATCTCCATGGAAGTGATCGTCCAGAGCTTCCCTGGTGATCACGCACCGCACCCATGCTTCGCCATCTTGCCCGTAGAAAAGGACAATGTCGCGCTCCAAAACAAAACTCTCTTTGGGCGCAGGAGGAGCCGGAGGAAATGTCAGGTCGTGCCGCTCAAGGTGCCATTGCACGCGGCGGACGATAAAGGTTGTGAACGGATGGATGTCCATCTCGATGCTGGCGCGGTCCAGGGCGCTCAGATAAGGCTTGCGATCCCTGATGCGAATCACCGTCCAAGGATAGCCGCCCGAAGCCAGCATGACGTTCATCAGAAAACGCGCCATGCGGCCGTTCCCATCCGGGTACGGGTGGATATAACCGAAAAGCCAGTGTCCCAACACCGCGCGCACCGAAGGCTCGGGTTCTTTTTCCAAAAGGTCGAAGAGCGCCGGCATGGCGTCGCGCACCGCCTCCCACTTCGGCGGAACGTAGCGCGACCCGCGCAGATACACGGGTATGTTCCTGTATCCGGCCAATGACCCCGCTTCGAGCAGACCGGCTGTGACGGAGGGCTGAAACATTTCGCGATACCAGTCGTTGTGCACAACGCGCGCGAGCGCGGCGGGGTTCTCACCGGCGATCACTTTCTCCACTCCTTTTTTCACCAACTGGAACGCTTGCCAGTATCCACGCGCCGCGAGAGCGTCGCGGTTTCTGCGATCACCAGCGTCATGCTCGGGGTCCCAGCCGCCCTGCCGCACTCTCTCAACCAGGGCAGGCGTCACTGAGTAACCCTCAATGGACAACGAGTGGTAGGCATCGGTCCGATAGATTTCGTTAACGAAGCGAAGATACTCTTCATTGTCTGCCGGAAGTCCCGGCGCTTTGGGGAACACCGCGATGACCTTGCCACGCATCGATTCCCAAAGCATCTCAATGCGACCCACGATCGGAGCGGCCGGACGGCGCGCCTTGCCAAAGATGTGCCCGGCTTCAAATGGACTGCTCTCTCGCACATCGTATCCGGCGCCCTTCATCGCGCGGACAATCTCGTCGGCGAAGTCGCCGCGCCCGGTTTGGCGGAAGGCTTTGGCAAGATAACCGGCTTTCGCGGAATGCCCACCGTTCAAGAGAAGCCGAAGCAGGTCCGAGGCATCAGCAAGGCTGGCCATCACCACTTGCGCTTCGAGGGGAAACCACTGGAAAAATGATTCCGGCACGCCTACCAGCGCCGCCGCCGGCGAAAAAAGACGCAATCCTTCCCTCACCGTGAGAGCCCCGGTGGCCGGCATCTCCGCAACTTTCAGATCGTAAAGCGTTGTGCCGAACAGGAGCTTGATATCGTTATTCATCGCTTTCGGACTGTGCACGACCAGTTGATCCGGGATCACCGTTCTCTCGCCGTGCAAGAGCAGGGACTGCTCCGGTGACAGGTGCCATTGTTCGCCAAAGCGCTCGTCACAGTAGCGCGCGCAGAATTCCCAGAACGACGCGTGCCACGGGGTGCTCTCGCCATCCTGTGAGTCGGGGCTTGAAGAGATCAGCCAACCCTTCATGACTTCTTGCAAGAAGCCGTTCTCCACGAGGCGTTCGCGATGAACGCGGCTCAGGTCGTCGGACCGGAACACCCGTCGGTTGCCTTGTTGGAGGGCCTTGAGCTCGTCGAGGGATTCCGCCAGTTTCTCGTTTGGTGAGGGCATGAAGCCTCCCATCCTGCAGGTGTCATTGCAAGTTTATTGTGGCACGTAGATACAAGTATATGATGCTGCGTTATTGCAAGTCAATTGTGCCGTACGGATACAAGTATATTGTGCCGCGTAACTACAAGTCAATTGTGCCGTATAAACGCAAGTATATAATGCTTCTTTACAGCTAAATATATTATGCCCAGTTAGTTGCGGGCGATTGCCTCTTCGCGCTTGGAAGCCAAAAGAGCCTTCGGTTGCGGACCAAACATGTAAACCAATGCCGATGGCTCCCGGCGAAAGTGATGGCCGTTTCGAGGCCGATTGCCTTCTTCTCCGCCCATCCATTACCGGCCGAACCAAGGTTCTCCGGTCATCAATCTTAACGCAGAAATCGTCTGCCTCCTCTTCGCCGGCAACACCGAATCGCTGGTGGGAGATTTCGTTTACAGCGCCGAAACGAATGGCGCCGTCCCCCCTCGATACCGGCGTCGCTGGAGCCATCTTTTTGCCTGCGCCTTGCTTTGCGTTGCTTGCGTTACAGCTGCGGGTGCATGTCGGTAATTGGCCGATGACTCGCGCGGCAGCCCGTGCTCTAGGCACGATCTGGATTCTTGCTTCATGAGTCTTGCGGAAAACGAAAAGATGGATTCATCGGAAATCTCGGATTCCTATGGACATTGCAAAGGAGGTGTAATAGCTTCTTTGGCATGTCCAAAGGAAGAGTTGGCGACGCCAAAAGATCGGAAGTATTGCAGGGAACGCTTGATCTAATGGTCCTCAAGACGCTGCACGCTTTGGGGCCGCAACACGGATTCGGGATCGCGCGGCGCATCGAGCAGTTGAGCCAGGGCGTGCTGCAGCTTAATGAAGGTACGGTGTACACCTCTCTATTGCGGCTCCAGCAGCAGGGCTGGATCGCTTCTGATTGGGGCACCTCCGAGAACAATCGCAAAGCGAAGTTCTATTCGATCACCAAGCGCGGGCTGAAACAATTGGAACGCGAAACCGACGAGTGGAAGCGCATTTCGGGTGTAATCGGCCGTGTGCTGCGACTGGAAGGAGGGGGCTAGCCGTGATATCTAGGTTCCGAGTCTTCGCCGCAAAGCTGCAAGGGCTGTTCGCGCCAGGCCACGACGCTCGCGAATTCGACGACGAGATTCGCGCGCATTTGCGTCTGCTCGCGGAGCGCTTCATCGCCCAAGGCATGCGTCAAGAGGACGCGGCTGCGGCTGCGCGCCGACAATTTGGAAACGCTACGCTTCTTCAGGAAAACCGAAGAGAACTGCGCACTTGGCTACCATTGGAGACGTTGTGGCGCGATGTGTGCTACGGAGCGCGACAACTGCGCCGCAATCCCTTATTCAGCACGATTGCTGTGTTATCGCTGGCACTCGGCATCGGCGCGAACACCGCAATCTTCACAGTCGTTCATGCGGTTTTGCTCCAGCCGCTTCCCTATCCCCATGCGGACCGCCTGGCCATCATTTGGTCCGGACTCGGCAACGAGCACCGCGCGCCCGCTTCCGAATATGAACTTGACCAACTGCGCCAGCGCTCTCGCCTGTTTGACCAGATCGGCGGAATCTGGGTCACCAATTCTGGCGTTCCCGGTGAGGGCGAGCCCGAGCAGGTGAAGCTGGGCCAGGTGACAGACAATTTCCTCTCGCTGCTGTGCAGCAAGCCCGCACAGGGCCGCTTGTTCACGCCGGAAGATATTCAGGCGAACGCACCCGCCGCGCTGATCATTTCCTACGGGCTCTGGCAACGCAGGTTTGGCGGCGATCCCGGCGTCATCCGCCGCCAGTTGCGCGTCGGCAACAGCTCCATCACCGTTGTGGGGGTTTTGCCTCAGGATTTCCATCTGATTTTCCCTGACGACTCAAGCGTCCCAACTAACGTTGATCTCTTTGAGCCACTTAGAGTCGACTCCTCTCAGCCGGGCGGCCCGAGCTACCTCCGCACAATTGGGCGGCTGCGCCTCGGCGCAAGTTTCGCGCAAGCGCAATCCGAATCCGATGAAATTGCCTCGCAACTTCGCCGCACGGTCCCCACGTTTAATGACGCGAAGTTTTCGCTTCGCGTCGCGCCTTTGCAGGACGACGACGTGCGCAATGTGCGCCGCACGCTGGTGTTGCTTTTCGGCGGCGTGGTTTTTGTTTTGCTGATTGCTTGCGCCAATGTGGTCAACTTGCTGCTGGCGCGTTCCGGCTATCGCATGCGCGAAACTACCATTCGCGTCGCCGTTGGTGCGGCGCGCAGCCGTATCATTCGTCAACTGCTCACCGAATGCATCGTTCTCGGAATCTCCGGCGGCGTTGCCGCCGTCGGAGCGGGATGGCTGGCGATAAAAGGATTGCTTGCGCTCCGCCCGGAATCACTGCTGCGACTTGGCGCCATACAACTCAGCCCGGCCGTATTTGCTTATACTCTCTCTGTCTCGATTCTTGCGGGTATCGTTTTTGGTTTGGCGCCAGCATTCACCGCAAGCCGCGTGGACCTTGTCCGTGGGCTCAAGAGCGGCCCGCGCGTCGCCGGTCGAGGGCGCAAGCTACCACGCGCCGCGCTGATCTCTGCCGAAGTCGCGCTCAGCTTCGTGCTGCTGGTCGGGACGGGCCTTCTCGTCCGCACTTTCCTCGCGCTGCTCCATGTGAATCCCGGATTTCAACCCGGAAACGTACTCACGTTCACCACTTCTCCTGGAAACTACAATTTTGTGCACGAACTGCTGCAGAAACTATTGACGATTCCTGGCGTGCAGTCTGCTTCGATCGTTTCGCACCTGCCGCTCGATGACAGCTACCCCAATTGGTATGACGCTTATTATCCCGAAGGCACCGCGCCCTCGCAGCAGTCCACTACGCTCGCCGATAGCCGCTCGATTCTGCCAGGCTATTTCCAAACCATCGGGGCTACCCTCGTCGAAGGACGCGACTTCACTGAGGCGGACGACGCCGCGCACCAGCATGTCGCCATCATTGATGATGCGCTCGCGAAGGAAACTTGGCCCGGCCAGGATCCGCTCGGCCACAAGCTCAACATCTCCGATTCGCCCAAAGGTCCTTACCAATTTGAACGCGATTGGGTTGTCGTCGTGGGTGTCGTCGAACACGTGCAATATCACTCGCTCACCACCATGGTGCGGCCGCAAGTGTACGTCCCCTTTCAGCTTGCGCCGCGCCCTGTTTCGTTCGTGGTGCGGGCATCGGCGCCGCTCGCAAATTTGGCCGCGCCCATCCGCGCGCAAGTTGCCAAGCTAAATGCAAACGCGCCGGTTGCGCGGCTGATCGCCCTGAACGAACTGGTGAATCAAGCGCGCGCGCAGAACCGCTTCGTGGCGTTTCTGGTGGGCGCTCTGGCGGGAATCGCTCTGTTGCTTGCGTGCATTGGCATCGCCGGTGTCACTTGGTATTCGATCGCGCAACGCACCAACGAAATCGGCATCCGCATTGCGCTCGGCGCCGGCTCAAACGAAATTCTTCGCATGATTTTCGGTCAGAATCTCGTCCCGGTAATCGCCGGTCTTTTGGTGGGACTGGCCTTGTCGTTCGCGCTCACGCCGCTGCTGCAAACGATGCTGTTTGGCGTAAGACCCGGCGATCCACTGACTTTTGGTGCGATCTCGACCTTCTTGCTGCTCGTGGGAGCACTGGCTTGCTATCTCCCGGCTCGACGCGTCACCGAAATCGAACCAAACACAGCGCTGCGATACGAGTAACCGACGGCTCGGGAGGATCTCGCGCAGTTGCGTGCGGTTCGGCTCGATGCCCATGCGAAGCCGCGTCCTCGTTTTTCAGGGGGGCTTTTTGGGTGTTCGAGCCGGATGAATGGAAAACCTTCAAGTCCGGTTCTCAGAGGGCTGGGCGCCAGCAATGGCGCCCGGCTACTCGACCCTTGGGATTACTTCCGGTTTGCCGAGATACGGGAGGAATTTTCCACGCGCGTCTCGCGGGAATTCCCAGAACCGGACCTTTGCCACGAATTCCGCGCTCTGCACGTTGGCGCCGAGCGGTTCATAAGGATGTGGGATGACCAAATTCGCGTTTGTAGAATTCCCATTCGCGTTTCAGTCCAGCAAGCAAGCGCAGGAATTGCGGATGGTTTCGCAAAGTTGCGAAGTGCAGATCGTCGCGGAACAGGGGGTAATTCGGCAGGCCCGTCCTCGCGGCCTTCTTCAAGACGGAAAGAGCCCGTCCAGGTTTCTCCGTGAGAGCATAGGCGGCAGCAATGGCGTGCCAGGCATGATGGGAATACGTAAAGACGCGTTTGTGGCTGAGTGCCCGCCGCGCCGCGAGATCGGCCTTCCGAGGCTCACCCCGTTTGGCCCACAGCAAGGCCTCCCAGCTCGACACCAACGGATCATTTGGCGCCAGTTGCCCCGCGACACGAATCTTTTCCTCCGCGCGATCCAACCGCCCGGCGTAGAGATGAACTCCCGGAAAGAAAATATTTCCCCAGACGTGAGAGGGCTCAAGCCTAAGTGTACGGGCAAAATAGTCTTCGGCTTCGTCAAATTCTCGGGCAATCTGCTTAGAGTGGCCCAGTGACCAAATTGTCGTTGGATCATCGGGATTACTGGCCACCGCCACGACGCCTTTTTCAATGGCTTCCTGGTGCAGTCCCACATGACAATAAACAATGCCCGTCCAAAGCGACGCCTGATGGCAGCTCGGGTTCAGCCGCAGTGCCTGGTCAAACGCGCGCACAGCGGGACGATGCTGGAATCCTTTAGATGGTGCCCACAGCACGCGTCCGTGAGCGCAGAGAGCGTTCACATTGGCGGGGTCCAGCGACAGAGCGCGCCGTACAGCTCGTTCGGCTTTGTGAATCCACTTGGGATTTGGGTCAAAGGAAACTGCCATCAACAAGAAGGCTTCAGAGAGCCGCGCCCAGGCGTCGGCAAAACGAGGGTCCAGCTCAGTCGCATTCTCGAGCATCTCGATGGCGGTGCGCGTATCCCAACGATTTAACCGTTGGATGCGTTCCACGGCGCGCAGGAACAATTGATAGGCGGCCGGATTTTTCGTCGGCGGCTCTGCCGGGCCATTCGCAACCGGTTTCGCGCCGAGCGCCCGCGCTAGGGCGTCGGAGATTCTGTCTTGCAGTCCGAAGAGGTCGCTCAAATCGGAATCGTGTTTGGCGGAAAGCAGAGTCGCTCCATTGGCGGCGTTCCAGGCTTGCACATGCACGCGCAACTTCTGACCGAATTTCTGGATACTGCCGTCCACGACGACCTGGACGTTCAGCTCACGCGCCGCCAGCAAGGGATCCACGGGCTGTTTGGCGTAGCGCATGACCGTGCTCGTGGGTCGCACGAGCAACTCGCCCCTGGCTCCCAACTGATTAATGACTGCGTCCGCCAGGGCCACGGAGAGGTACTCATCCTCGGCGCTCGGCGTTAGCAGCTTGAAGGGAAGGACGGCGACACCGCGTTTGCCAGCGACGACGTCCGGAAGCACCACGCCAAGCTCGAGGTTGCGGCTCAGATTCGCCAAGTCCACCTGCACCTCGCGCGCGGACTGGTAGCGCCGCTCCGGTTCCTTCTCGAGTAATTTGTGAACGATGCGCCCGAGCTCAGTGGGAGCAGTGGAGGCGGCAGTGCACAACGCCGGGGCAGTATCGTGCAGAATCTGGTTGACCATCACGTTTGCCCCTGGCCCCGGAAATGGGCGGTGGCCGGCGGACAGCTCGTAGAGCAATACACCGAGCGAGAACAGGTCGGCGCGGGCATCGGCGGGTGCGCCTAACAAAAGCTCGGGCGCCATGTAGGCCAGAGTACCTGCGAAATGCGAATCGGGTGACCGGGAAGCCGTGGTGCCCGTGCGGGTTAGAGTAGCCGTTTCGGCAGCCATCTGGCTGGCGATTCCAAAGTCGAGCAGCTTCACCCGCCCTTCTGGCTGCAAAACGATGTTCTCCGGCTTGATATCGCCATGGATCACGCCCTGAGCGTGAGCAGCCGCCAGTGCTTCGGCCACGTGCGCTCCCAAACGGAGTAGAACGCCCGACTCCACGGGTCCTTCGGAAAGGATCGCCCGGATGGTCTTCCCGGAAACGAGTTCCATAACGATGAAGATCTGGTCGCCCTCTTCCCCGACTTCATAGATGGTGGTGATCCCGGGGTGATTGAGAGCCGCAGCAG
>Ga0307475_10000766_pt1 | contig 19370 bp, 14 predicted proteins | sample atmos_gasesECM1C_FD_203317 | JGI IMG/M metagenome (GOLD analysis project Ga0307475, IMG submission 203317) | Hardwood forest soil microbial communities from Morgan-Monroe State Forest, Indiana, United States - atmos_gasesECM1C_515 | ecosystem: Environmental > Terrestrial > Soil > Temperate... | reverse complement strand
GAACCATCACAGCCACGCCGACGAGTCTCAATTTCGGGAGTGAGGCGGTGGGAAAGAGTCATCTGTTGACGGTAAGCTTGAAAAATACTGGGAATTCGGGAGTAACAGTGTCTGGGATCAGCGCGTCCAATACGGATTTCACGACGAGCGGCGGAGTGAGTGGAGCGACGCTGGCTGCGGGGGAGAGTGCGACACTGGATGTCAGCTTCGATCCGAAGACGGCGACTGCGCAGAGCGGCACAGTGAAAATTTCCAGCAATGCGGCGAATTCACCGCTGACGATTCTGGTGGCGGGAACGGGCGTTTCCGGAACCGCTTATTCCGTTGCACTGAGTTGGGGAGCAAGTAGCTCGAGCGGGATCGTTGGGTATTACTTGTACCGATCGACGACGGCTGGAAGCGGATTCGCGCGGTTGGTGGCATCGCCGCTTACCGCGTTGCAGTACACAGATGGGTCGGTACAGTCTGGAAAGACGTACTACTACGAAGTAACAGCGGTGAACTCAGCGGGACTGGAAAGTACAGGCACCCCCGAGGTGGCGGCGGTGATTCCCTAGGCGAAGGAGCGACTGCCGGGCTGGACGTCGGATATGACTGTGAAGGTAGTATTATTCCCAAACGCGTTTTCCGGGATGAAGGTGGCTGCCCCACTGACCGTCGGCTCTAACCGTGATTTCTCACAGCTTGGCACAAGGGGCATAACCTTTGTTCGAATTGGGAGCTGCGAGCTAATTTCGCGGGGTGTGTTGTGTCGTTGACCGTTTTTTTTCTTAGCGGGAGAGTTTTTCTCTGCCCTGAGGCTGTTTCAGCGCACACTTCACCACCGGTTGACAGAAGCGATGAAAAGTTGTTTTGGGATCTTTATTTTTCAATGCCTTACGGGTACGGCACACAGCTTTTCATGGATTTGCCGGAAGAGCTCGACGTGAGGATATCCACCAGCCAGCGAAATCCATACCTTTCGTACGGTGATGCGGATCGGCGCACCGATCTTTAGCAACTTGAGCCGAATGGTGGAGCACTGGGCCTTGGCCAACTCTGTTCCCTCCAGTCCCAGCCGCCGCAGCATCTGCAACAACACATAAGCAATCGAAGAGCAGTACAAGCGCAGTTGATTGCTGCGCAGGTAGTGCGTGCTGGTGCGATCACTGAAGAGCATCAACTGTTCCTTAATCCGATTCTCCATATCTCCTCTGGCGCAGTAGTGCTCTTCATACAAAGCCTGCGCCGGCCAGGCTTCTCCACTCAGAGAGGTCACCACGAACCGCGGATTCTCTCCCTTTTCCAGATGCTCGGCCTTGGCCACCACCCGTCGCGCACGGCTCCAGCTCTCTCGCGTCTGATAAACGAACTCTTTGAACAGCCGCGCTGCGCGTCCGGTCTGTTGGTACTGCGCTTTCGCCTCCTCCATCTCCTTCGCGATCTCCACCTTCAGACGTTCGTTTTTCGCGAGTCCCAGCAAGTACTCTACGCGGTTCGCTTCACACCAAGCCATCAGCTCCTCGCGGCAAAATCCCGAGTCCCCGCGCACCACGATGCGCACCTGGGGCCACGCGCAACGAATCTGTTCGACGATACGTTGCAGCTCCTCTACACTTCCCGCCGACGCATCGATGTTCGATGAGCGCAACCGTGCACACAGCAGGAACTCTCCGCAGAAGATGTACAACGGCAGATAACAATAGTGTCGATAGTAGCCGTGAAAGAAACGCCCTTCCTGCTGCCCGTGCAGCGGATCGTCGGTGGCGTCCAGGTCCAGGATGATTTCTTTCGGTTCCTCCTGGTAGGCTTGGAGAAAGACCTCCACCAGGAGGCGGTCCACGGCTCCATGATCCAGCACGATTTTTTTGTAGCGCTCCTTCTGACTGACTGTCTCTTTGGTCAGTTCCAACCGATTCAGGGTGCTCTTTCCGACTAAGGTTTGGTTACCGGGATCCTCCTTCTCGACCAACACCGCCAACAAGGGATCATTCCGCAACTCTTCGTGATCGTTCAGATCTTCGTATCCCAATGCCAGTCCGTAGACTCTTTGGGCCACCAACTCCTCCACCGTATGTTCGATCAGATCCGGATTCCGATAATCCGTGAAGCAGGCGGAAAACTGGCGGAAGATCCCGACGCGTTTCTCGACCTCCCGCAGCAGCAGACCACCGCCGTCACTGGTGATCGCTCCACCGTCAAACTGTGCCCGGATCTCGCGTCGCTTTTGGGGATGAAATCCGAAGACAAACTGGTTACACTCTGTGGTCATAAGGCTGTTGCTCCTCCTTGGCAGGATTTCTTTCTAGACAAAAGAGTTATGCCATGAAGCAACAGCCTTTTTCAATTTATTATGAGAAATTCAGGCTAAACTCCTTGAGGAAGGAACCTGGGCTGCCTGGTTGTACGACCTGCTGAAACCACACGTCACAAAATTGGTGGTCTGCGATCCGCGTCGGAATGCCTTGTTGCAGGAAGGCAACCAGAATGACCCTTTGCCAGCATCCTCGCGGATAGCGGAGCGAGCGTTAAGTTCGCTCAGCAGCGCCTCGGTCACGCCGACGCTAGCACAACCATGAATATCTGATGTTCTCCCTGAGAGTGCCCCACAATTTCCCCATTCTTTTGCTGAGGGCAGAAAGTCAGAGACTTGATCCGCAACGGTCTTGCCTTCTTCAGCGACAAGCTCTCCAGAGGAGTGGTTGGCGATGCCAAATGTGCAGTTCGCTCAAGGACCCACAGGTCCACCACAAACTTTTTGGAGCAGGTTGGGCTACGAGAGCCGAAGGATTTCAGCGTCGCGGCTTGCTGAAACCCTTCGAGGCGCAATCGGCGCGCCTCTTAGGATGACAAGTTGCGTGTGGTAGTGGGCTCCAAGAAAATCAGGAGCGGCCGAAGGAGTAGTAGTCGAAGCCGAGGGCCTGCATCTTTTTCGTGTTGTAGAGGTTCCGGCCGTCGATAACCAGGCGGCGGCTCATCTGGTGGCCGGCCTTTTCCCAATCGAGCTCGCGGAAAATGGGCCACTCCGTGCACACCAGCGCGGCATCCGCGCCTTTCAACGCTTTGTAGGGATCCTCAGAGTAGGAAACATTCGGGAAAAAGTGTTTGGTCCGCGAAATCGCCTGCGGATCTGTAGCGTATACATGCGCGCCTTCTTCGAGAAGCCGGCGAATGACCTCAAGAGCCGGCGCGAACCGGATGTCGTCCGTATTCGCCTTGAACGCCAACCCGAGGACCGCAACACGCTTCCCGCGAATCACCCACAGAGCCTTGCGCACCTTTTCGAAGAAGCGATCGATGCGTTGCTTATTGATGCGCTCTGCCTCCCTCAGCATGTCAAACTCAACGCCGAGGGTCGCGGAAAGGTGGCTAAAGGCTTGAATATCCTTAGTAAAGGAAAAGCCGCCGAAACCGAGGCCAGCGTTCAGGAAGTGTCTCCCGATGCGCGGATCGAGGCCCATCGCGTGGGTGACTTCCTCGACGTCGGCGCCGATGCGCTCGCAAAGGTCGGCAATTACGTTGGCATAGCTGATCTTCAGGGCGAGAAACGAGTTTGAGGCGTACTTGATGAGTTCCGCACTGCTGATGGTGGTCACCAGGAGCTCACCGCTCGTGCCCGTCGGGCACTTGCCTGCGTGTACCGGGCAGTGGAATTTTCTTTCGAGGATGGGGCGGTAGATTTCGCGGAGCGTCGCGGCGTTTTTTTCATCCTCAACGCCAACGACAATGCGATCAGGATGGAAAAAGTCTTTGACTGCAGCACCTTCGCGCAAGAACTCCGGATTGGAAACCACCTGGAACTTGGCTGCACCATCGAGAGAGTAGGCAGCGAGGGCCTTCTGGAGTTGCACGCCGGTTAACGCCGGGACTGTACTCTTTTCGACCACCAGCTTTGGCTCGTGCGCCTCCAAAGCGATTCGCCGAGCGGCTTGGTCGAACTGGGAGAGATCAGCTTGGCCCGAGTCCTTGGGCGGCGTGCCAACGCAGATGAAGATGACTTCACCGGCCCGAATGGCTTCCCCAGCGTTGGAAGTGTAGCTAATTTTCTTTTCCTGGACCGCGCGCTTCAGCACTTCATCCAAATGTTCCTCGTAGATGGGTACTTTACCGGCCTTGAGCTGGTTGATGCGATTTTCGTCGATGTCGGTACAGAAAACTTCGTGACCCGCCGCCGCGAGGCAGGCACCGGTTACCAATCCCACGTGGCCACACCCAATTACTGTCAAACGCACTCGCGTGTCACCTTTTGTGAAATCGCCTAGCTGAAAGACTTGCCAATACCAGTTTCCGTCCTAATTTCAGAGTCGACCGATAATTTATTTCTGGTCGGGTTAATCGGCCTAATCTCAGCTACACTGATGACTCTAGCCACCAAAGAATCCCTGGATCAACACTAGCGCTCAACACGCGAATTCTCGAGAAGAACTTTTCGTTTCAATCACGGTCGGACCCAAAATCGGTTAATCATGCTACTGAGAAGGATAGAATTTCTGCGAATTGAATCTACTTGCGTTCTCGGGTGGTGGAGGAATTGAAGCGAAACCGGGAAAGAGCCTCGCCAAGGTTCTGGAGAAAGGCTTCCGAGTTGTAAACGTCAGCTTCGATCTTAGAGCCTCCGTTCGGCGCGATTGGCTCGAGTTCATCAAGTTGGAATTCCCGCGCAACCTCTTCAACAATTTTGGGAAGGATGGGTCGCTGCTGCTCCACAAAACTGTTGACTAGGGAGTGCTCACACAGAAGATTAATAACGCGAGGGATTCCGAGCGAATAAATATGGATTGCATCGATGGCTTGGTCACTGAAAGTAGGCTGACCGGATGAACCTGCAATTCTCAACCGCTCGCTTATATAGTCTCGGGTCTGCTCTTTGGTCAGCGGAGAGGTCTTGCACCGAAGCATGATTCGTTGCCGCAACTGGCGCAGCTGCGGTAGCTTCAGTTTTTCTTCAAGCTCCGGCTGCCCGGACAGAACAATCTGTAAAAGCTTTTCGGTTGAAGTTTCGAGATTGGTCAGAAGACGAATCTCCTCGAGCACCGGGTAGGTCAGATTTTGCGCTTCGTCAATGATGAGCACGACGGTTTCACCCGCGCGGTACCGATCCAGCAACCAATGATTAAGTTTAAGGAGCTGTTGGCTTTTCGACTTGGACTCACAGGGGATGTCAAACTCAGCCAGAATGAAATCGAAGAGCTGATTGGAATTCATCCTGGAATTGAAGAGAAAGGCGGTACGGGCATCGCGATGATGCAGCCAATCCAGGAGCCTGTTGATGAGAGTGGTCTTGCCGGTGCCAACCTCGCCGGTGAGCGTGATGAAACCTTTTCGCGTCTGGATCCCATACATCAAGCCAGTCAGCGCTTCCTCGATCTGCTTCGTCAAATAGAGGAAGCGCGGATCGGGGTTTACGTTGAACGGATTTTCTCTCAATCCATAGAAGCTTTTGTACATATTCCAGAGGCTCTCTGATCTCCTGACTTAGTTGCCGCAATTACCTTCCGAACTCTTCCATCACAAATGCAAGCCGCGAACTCATTCGATTACGAAAGGCCGCGTATGCCACTGAACAAAGACCGAAATGGTGTGCTGGGTGGTGCTCGCATTACAATTCGTTCCCGTGCACCCTGACTGGTTCGGTTGGTTGACCGATGCATTGTACGACAGCGAGAAATTCATATTCCTCCCGATTGGACGCAAGACTCCTGCTCCAAGGTACCAGGATTTGAAGCTCGTACTGGGAATAGCGGTGCCAATATTTGAACCAGGAAGGGAACGGTTATCGCCAAATCCGAAGCTCCCATTCACCGTCCAAAGCCGTGTTAGACGGCGGTTCGCGAACAACGTAATCTGGTCCAGCTCCGACCCTGTAAGTACGCCGCTGCCGCTTCCCAACCCATGCACATAATCCAAATTCAGAGAGGCTTTTTGAAAGTTGTACTTCAGATCTGCACTGAAATACCCTGAAGTTCTGCTGCTGCTCGTTCCGACTGGCACCCGATACGTGGTGAAGTCAGGTCCAGCAAAAAGTTGCAGTGCTAGCCTTCGAGCTATTTTTCTGCCGTAGGCAATGTTCACAGTGTGATCACCTAGAGCCTGAGCCTGGCCCTGATAGTGGTACGCGGTAAAACGATAGACCACGCCAATCGTATCTTTGGCAGTCAGGGCGTAATTGTATCCAAAGCTTCCGATGTCCTCGTCAGTGTCCACATTTCCGGACTGCGTAAAATGCAGCAATCCATAAGATCCCGACGCCGTCAGTGATTGTCGCGCGCTCAACTGATAGGTCATTTGAATCACTGCGGAATTGCTGTAGCGCGGGCCCAGCGCCGCATAAATGCTTTGGCTAGGAACGGTAGTGCCCCCCGATGATGGCCCCGACGGCCCGAGCGGACCTCCGACTCCCGGTAACCCAAGACTTGTAGAGCCACCAAACCCAAACGCTGTCTGAGGCAAATAGGAAAACTGATCGCTCCATTGCAACTGCCAACGCCGCCACTGGAAATTCTGCCCGACCCCTAGTTGCTGGTACGTACTGTTATTTTGACCTGACTGCGTCGTGAGCGCGGCCCCTCCCGAGTAGTTAAGTATTAATTGCGAGTTGGTCCAACCCCTCTGCAAGCTTAAGCTGAAACCCAGATAGTTAGTGACATACCAGTCCTGGGTGCTGTTCGAGGTGAGCGCGTTTGATTGCCCGGTCGCGCCGTACTGGAAGCCCGGCACCCAGTAGCTGTGGCGCAAATCAGGATTCCCCAGCGTGGGTGTCTGCAATCCTGTCAATGGTGTCGTGTCCGCCTGCCAATTGGTGTTCGTATCCGTGACACCGTTATAATCGCTCGGCGTGTCAAGTTCCGAGATCGCGGGAATGGCTCGGGCCGCGGGCTTCGGTTTATTTGGCTCTGCGGGCTGTTCCGGCTCTTGGGCTCTGGCGATGCCCACACACAGGAGTCCCGTCAGGACCAGCGTCAACGTATTTGGGATATCTCGCACTATGTGCCTACACTTTCCTACGGCACTACAATCACATCGCCCGGTTGCAACTGAATGTTGTCTTCCGGTTGCTTGCCGTCCAGGACAGCTTTGTAATTAAACGGATGCTTTACCTGTTTACCGTCTTCGGTGCGAAGTACGTAGATATTTTTTGTCCTGGCGAACTGCGTGAACCCTCCTGAACTCGTCAGGGCCTGCAGAGCCGTCATGTTCGGCAGCAGCGGTTGCACGCCAGGACGCATTACTTCGCCGGTCACGTACACGCGGCGGCTGTTGATCTCCGTCACGGTAACCGTGACCTGCGGGCTGGTGATGTATTTGGCGAGTCCTTCGCGAATGGATCCCGCCAGTTCCATAGCCGTCAAACCTGCCGCCTGAACGTCATTCATCAAGGGCAGCGAAATCTTTCCGTCCGGCCGCACGGGGATGGTTCGCGAGATGTCCGGTTCTTTCCAGACATCAATGCGAACCAGGTCCTGCGGTCCAATCCTGTATTCACCCGGGGTCGTGGCCTTTGCCTGCGCAGCAGGTTTGGCCGGCGTTCCCGCGGCGAGCGGCGATTTTTGCGCATCCTGGGCTTGCGTATAGCTTGTTGTAACGAAGAAGGCGAGCGCCACTCCCACCAATAATCTGCTCATTTTCTCACCTGTTCCTGAAGCAACGTCTCCGGAAGTTCGATCTGCTTGATTTTGTACAGCAGGGATTTATAGCTGATCTGGAGCTCCTTCGCGGCCCGCTTTCGGTTCCATTTGGTGCGTTGCAACGCACCCAGAATCAATTCGCGCTCTCTCTCCCGGGAAGCCGCCTTGGCTGCAATCTTCAGCGACGAAGTTGCCACTTTTTTCTGCGTGTTCACCTGCTGCAGCCGCGCCGTGCGCAGATCCAGCAAGGCCTCTTCGGCATTGCCAACCGCCACGATTTTCCTCGCCAGGTTCTCCAGTTCGCGGATGTTTCCCGGCCAGGAATACTCCTGCAGAATCTCCAATGCTCCGTTTTCCAGGCTCGGTGTTTTCTTTCCGATCAGCCTCGAATGCTTCAACAGAAAATACTCCGTCAGGGCACCGATGTCTTCTTTTCTTTCCCGCAGGGCGGGCAATCGCACGCACGCGCCGTTTAAGCGAAAGTACAATTCTCTTCGGAATCCTCCGGATTCAATTTCATTCTCCATGTTTTTTGTCGCCGTTGATATCAGCCTTAAATTCCGTTGTCCGGCATGCCGGCTCCACTCGCTTTCCGCGAGCACGGAAAGCAGCACCTTTTGCGTTGCCAGATCCAGCTCATCAATCCCGTCCAGGATCAAGCTCTCAGACCGAACGGAGTCCTGCCCTTCACGGAACACATCTCGCAACGCGTAAGCGATCCTTCTTCCCTCCAGAAGCCCACAATTGATTTGTCGGGGTTGCGGGTTCGCAGCGCCAGACAGGCGATGAATTGCCCTGGCGTATATTTCCTTGCCGGTTCCGCTTTCCCCCACGATGAGGACCGGGATGTCGGTCTGCGCTACCTCCGCGATCATCGCATTGAGCCCCCTGATCGCAGGGCTCTCCCCGTAAACAAACCCCGTCTCATGGGGATTGTCGGAGTTTGTGAATGGCTTTAGGAGCGTTTCCATCACTTCCACTCGGCCTGAAAAAAGGCCCCAAGCATACCCTGACGAGCACCTTCTCAAAAAGAACTAGTTACTGGGTGCAAGTCGCTCTCCACATAGGGGCCGTGCCCCCGTGTCCCTGACGGTAAAGTATCTCCTTTATTTACATATATAAAACAAAAGACCGCCTGGTCCCCAAATCAAGGGGACAGTTTATGTCCCGAAAAGCTTCCACCAAGTGGCAATAACTTACCCTTTTTCCCAATACTAGGTAGGTCGCCCTCACCCTCTCAAGCGCGGATCCCTGCCTGAGGACAATCCTCCTTTTTCGTTGTTCCCACGGGGTCGAGCGCCCCCGGCAAGGTACCCGGGTCGAGTATTCTGCTTAAAATATTCTTCGGGGAACTCATGGTCCGCGAGCGATCCCAAATTGTCGCAATGAGTACACTGCGCCAGCTTCCGAATTGATTGAGTTCCGCATAAGTGGAAATATGAAGACTGGCCGTTCGTGGACTCAAGACGGTGGCAAATTCCCCGATGAACAGCTTTCAAATTTCTTAGCTGGGTAGCCCGGGGGCGATTCAGACAAGATTGGGAGTACTTGATTTGTTAAATTGCGATTTCATTCCTGTCGTTCATGCTGGCAGAGCGGAGCGCCATGCAGCCGCCTGAAACTCAGATGGCTAACCGACAATCCACAGAATCCCCGGTGCCGCTGATCAGCATTGTGATCGCCGTTTACAACGACTGGAAGCTCTTGGATCGTTGCCTGCGGTCCCTGGCCGCACAAGTAGCCTCACCGAAATTTGAAGTCATTGTGGTGGACGACGGAAGCAGGGAACTGGCCCCCGAACAGATCCTGCAGTGGCACGCGTCCTTTCCCCTCCTGTGTTTGCGGCAGTCCCATCAGGGCATTTCGATCGCAAGGAATTTTGGTGTGCGCCGCTCGACGGGCTCCGTGCTCCTCTTCGTAGATGCGGATTGCCGATTTCATCAGAGTTGCCTGGCGGCCCTTGCGTCAACGATGGACTCTTTTCCGCAAGAAGGCTACTTTCAACTTCGATTGAAGGGAGTCTGCTCGACGCTGGTCGGGAGAGTCGAACATCTCCGGCTCTTGGCGCTCCAGAATTTTCTGCTCCAGGCCGACGGGCACATCAGGTACCTCAATACTGCAGGTTTTGCCACCCGGCGGAGCAGGATCGACGTCGATAAGGGCCTGTTTGAGCCAGCTGCGCTGCGGGCCGAAGACACCCTCTTGCTGGCCAACCTGATCCTGCGCGGGGAACTCCCGCTCTTTGCCCGCGCGGCCATCGTGGAACACGCCATTTCTCTCTCCTTGCTCGGATGTATCATGAAGGATATGCGCTCCGCCTTTCTCGAGGCGCGTACCTACGACATGATCGCTTCCCAGGGAGTGCGCGTTCGGATCACCCATCGCGAGCGGCTGCGAATCTTAATTTCTATGTGGAAAGCTTCCAGGCAGGATTCCATCGGGCGACTGACGTGGTTTGTGTTGTCTGGCAAGCAAACGCTCCGTTGGATGGCGGCCGTGACTTCCCGATGTCTGCTACATCGGGGAATCCCAGCCGACGAGAAGTTCGATTGAAATGGGCCGGGCGATGGCCCCGGGAAACCTGCTTCAACGGTTTGATTCCGTCCCTGGTTTTTGGCTGGAACTTTCGTATGAGGGACGAGCCAAATTCCAAAAGGACTGGATACGTTCCTGTCGCCAGCTCTGACCTTGCCATTTCCCAACGCTTCGAATACAGGCATTGACTAGTTTGGGCTCTTCCCAAGGAACATCGTGATAAGAAGTCTTCAGAAAGGTGCTTTCCGAATCTCTCAGCCATTCCTGCGGGAAAAGGGCAACGGTGTTCTTTTCCGTGATCTGGGGGGATTCCCGAAGAGTTCTCCCGGAAACGGCGGAAAACAATGCGGCGGGAAGATCCCTGCCTGGACCCATGGTCAGATGTCCTACTTGGGTCGAGCGCGGATTAATTTCAATGAGGTGCGCATTTCCCGCCTCTGATTCCAACATGTAATCGAGGCCGTGAAATCCGGAAAGATTCAGGCCTCCAACAATAGTTTCGGCAGTTGCCGACATTTCCGCATTCTCAATTAATCTCAGGACCGTTGCCGGACCTGAGGATTCACTCTTATTGAGCACTTCGAAATGCAGCGCTGCCAAAACTTTGCCCTGCCAACACACGAGGGCACTGGTCGCCTCTCGCCCGGAAACAAAAGACTGGGCAATCACGACGGATCGCTCGCGAAGGGCCGACTTCCGGATTAGAGTGTAGTCGTGATCCACCACCGCACGCTTGATGGCGCGCAGCAGCAGCGGAGGCGATTTCAGGGAGCGTAAGGCAAGTTTTCCTTCGGTCACATTGCACACAATTCGGACGCCGACACCACCGGAACTTCCGGTGGCCTTCAAAACCACCGGGTACCCATTTTTGGAGATCCATCCCTCAAAATCTGCCACAGAGGTGATGACCTGCGTCCTCGGCACGCGGACGCCCGCTTTCCGCGCGAACTCCAGGAATTCACCTCTCTCATAGACTAATGGGAAGCTGACCGGAGCCCCGAGCGAGCGCTCCAGCAAGTCACAAAGTCTTGCGCCTTTTTCGCCGAGATTTGTTCCCTGTTCATAAAGAGCGTGGAGATGCCATGTGGCCAAATCGTCTCCGGGAACAATTAAATCCGGCCGGTGCTCGATAATCGCGCTGGAAAAGGATTGCAGCGGAGACAGCCCCCGATAGTGAGATATCTTGCGCGCGCAACTGGTCATCTCGATGGGATGGCCTGGCGGGCAAACGGCATCGACTATAAATCCGGCTTTGGCCAAGGCCATGGCGAGCCGGACGGTAGGGACCCACCGGCACGTAGTTGCGATCAGAACCTTGGGTTCCTGGTTTATTCGGGATTCCGACATCATCAGGAATATACACGAGGCTTCTGGGAGGTGTTGAATTTTATGAGTGGCGATTAGTTGAAGAGACAATTACTGTCAAGTTCTAGGAAGCAAATAATGAAGTTAGCACGTTCATAACTGCTGCAGAATCTGTTGTTTATGGTCAGTCTACCGCTCTTTACTTCATTCGGGAGCGCTGGCGGGATGGATAACCTGTGCGGCAGTTTCGAGATTTTCCCAAGGTCAGGTCCGCCTCGGTGCTTTGCATACGAGGTTCACCGCGTATAATTCTCCAGAACTCTCAGCACCCCGTAAGCAAGGACGGATTAGAGTCGAGGCAAGGGAACACACTCCTCCTCCCGGGCCTTGTGGCCGTATCGATTCAAGAGGAAGTCAGACTCTTTTCCATGTGGGAAAAAGTCTTCCCTCGAGCCTTCCGACGCACTTTGTCAATTGATTGATTCCATTAGTGTTACAAAACAGAGTCCCGGCTACATAATTGCACTTCTTGGATCGCGTGCCAGTCAAGGCCAAGCGGATACGTGCGTCCCCTCTTACTCTCGGGGCCCTCGGCTACGGGTGCCGGCAATCGATTGTACCCCGTCTGCGAACTGACCTTCGGGACGGATACGACAGAATCGCGGGATTACCGCGCATCCAATGCCCCTGAGAGCTAGAATCCTATAAGGAGTGTTTTTTTTTAAATTATGATCGATGCAGCGATTGTCGGAGCAGGGCCTTACGGGCTCTCCATCGCAGCTCATTTTCGTCGCAACGGAATAACTTTTCGTATCTTCGGGAGGCCCATGGAGAGTTGGATAGAGCATATGCCCAAGGGGATGATGCTCAAGTCCGACGGATTTGCTTCCAATATTTATGACCCCGAGAGCGCCTACACCTTAAAGCAATTCTGCGCCGAGCGCAGCATTCGTTATGGGGATGCCGGGATCCCGGTGAGCTTGGACACCTTTACGTCGTACGGGCTCGCCTTTCGGGACCGCATGGTTCCCGAACTGGAAGACAAACTCGTCGTCGCTTTGGATCGGGCGTCCGAGGGTTTTGTCTTGCGACTGGATTCCGGCGAGACCGTGAGGGCGCGGCGCGTAGTGCTAGCCATCGGAATCACTCATTTCAAATACATTCCGGAGAATCTTGCACATCTCCCTGAAGAGTTCGTCACGCACAGCTTTCAACATCACCGTCTTGAACCTCTCCGGAACCGAGATGTAACAGTGCTGGGTGGCGGCGCCTCCGCGATCGACCTAGCAGGACTCCTACAGGAAGACGGCTCAAAAGTGAGGCTTGTAGCGCGCGCCTCCAGGTTGAACTTTCACGCCACGCCGAATGGCAAGCCGCGTTCCTTGTGGCAACAAATCCGGCATCCGCGGTCCGGGCTTGGGCCCGGATTGCGCTCGCGATTCTTTGCCGACGCCCCAATGATCTTTCACTACTTGCCGGAGCGGTTGCGCGTCAAAGCAGTTCGCACAAGCCTCGGTCCTTCGGCCAGCTGGCCCAGCAAAGAGAAATTTATTGGTAAGGTGGAACAACTGTTGGGCTATACCGTGCAGAGGGCCGAAATTCACGCGGGCAAGGTTCGGCTGTCGCTTCGCTCGGTAGACGGCGGCGAACGAGAGCTTTTGACCGACCACGTGATCGCGGGAACCGGATACAGGGTGGACTTGACGCGATTGACGTTTCTCAGCGACGATCTCCGCTCTCGAATTCGTCTAGTGCAGGGTTCTCCTGTACTCTCGTCCTCGTTCGAATGCTCTGTTCCTTGGCTCTACTTTGCCGGCGTCGCGGCCGCGAACAGTTTTGGGCCAGTGATGAGGTTTGCCTTTGGGGCGGGCTTTGCGGCCGAACGACTCACGAAAGCGGTGGCAAAATCATCTGTCCGTGATCGCGTATCGGTATCACCATCGACGATAGTTGAAATGACCAAAGAGGGAGACTCCGTGTCTCGTTCTTCGATTTGAGACTGCAGTTGGAACAATGAAGAGAGAAACCGCTGCGATTCATGTTGGCTACGATGGCGACCCCACGACTCATGCCGTGGCGGTTCCCATTTACCAGACCATTGCTTTCGAGTTTGACAGTGCGGAGCACGGCGCGGCCCTCTTCAACCTGGAAGTTCAGGGGAACATCTACACCCGGATCGGGAATCCGACCAACGCCGTGCTGGAGAAACGTGTCGCGGCGCTGGAAGGCGGCGTTGAAGCCCTGAGTGTGAGTTCCGGAATGGCGGCTATTCACTATGCTTTGGCCAACATCACGGAAATGGGCAACAACATTGTCTCGCTTCCCCAGCTGTATGGAGCAACCTACACGCTTTTGGCGCACATCCTACCAAAACAAGGCGTTAAGACAAAGTTTGCCGCCAGCGACAGCCCCGAGGATGTCGAAAAACTGATCGACGAAAATACTCGCGCCGTCTATTGCGAAAGCATTGGGAATCCCGACGGGAATGTCGCCGATATTGAAGGGCTGGCGCGGGTGGCCCGCAAACATGGTGTGCCTTTGATCGTCGACAACACCGTCGCCACTCCCATGCTGCTTCGGCCATTCGAATATGGCGCAGACGTGGTTGTGCATGCGATGACCAAGTTCATGGGCGGGCACGGAACGACTCTTGGCGGAATGATCGTGGATAGTGGGAAATTTCCGTGGAAGCAATACGCGGACCGCTACTACATGCTCACCAAGCCCGAGATTGCATACCACGGCGTCGTCTACACCGAACATTATGGCGATGCCGCGTTTGTGGCCCGCTGCCGTACTGTTTGCCAGCGCAATACGGGCTCCACGCTTTCGCCTTTCAACGGTTTCCTGTTGTTGCAAGGTGTCGAAACCTTGGCGCTGCGAATGGAACGGCACGTCGAAAACGCCAGGAAAGTGGCGGAGTTCTTGCGCGACCATAAACGAGTGGAATGGGTGAACTATTCCGGATTCCCCGATAATCCTCGCTACGAAATTGCTCAGAAATACTTGGGATGTAATCGGCCATCTCTCTTGACGTTCGGCGTGAAGGGCGGCCTCGAAGCCGGCACAAAGTGTTTCAATGCGTTCCGCCTGTTCAAGCGCATGGTGAATATGGGCGATGCAAAGTCCCTGACCTGCCATCCGGCCTCCACCACTCACCGTCAATTGACCCGCGAGGAACAACTCAAAGTGGGCGTCACGCCGGAGATGATTCGCCTCAGCGTCGGAATCGAGCACATCGATGACATTCTTGAGGACCTTTCGCATGCCCTTGCGGCAGCGGGCAATTGAGTTCGGCATGGGAGCCAATATCTGGATTGGGAGGCGTTATGCCACTTCTCGCCCCTAGTGGTTCTTGTCCGATTCCCCCAGCAGGGAGCCATTCCTTGCTCGGCGTGACTGCGCTAGCGCAGCCGAACAATCCCAACGACTTCCTGCGAATCGCTCTCGTCAACAACATGCCGGACGCGGCCCTCGAGGACACGGAGCTTCAGTTTTTTGAACTGCTAAGTGCCGCCGCGGGCGACCTGCCGCTTCAAGTCGAGTTGTTCTCGCTACCCGGAATCCCAAGAGGTGAGCACGCCCGGCAGCATCTCAATCAGTATTACCAATGCACGACGGCCCTGCTGAATCAAAGTGTCGACGGCGTGATTATTACAGGAACCGAGCCACGGCAACCCGAGCTTCGGTATGAACCCTATTGGGGCTCGCTGACGGATCTCTTCAGCTGGGCAGAGGAGAACACATCCTCTGCAGTCTTGTCCTGCTTAGCCGCCCATGCGGGGGTCCTTCAGAGCGACGGCATCCGGCGTCATCCCCTGGCCGAAAAGCGCTTCGGGGTTTTCGAACATGAGATTGTTTCAAATCATCCACTGACCGGTGGCCTTATCCGTCCGGTCCGAAACCCTCATTCCCGTTGGAATGAGCTCTGCCGCAGGGACTTGGAATCGGCCGGGTATACGGTTCTCACAGAATCGCCGCGTGCGGGAGTGGATTTCTTCGTGAAGGAAAAGAAGAAAAGTCTTTTCGTACATTTTCAAGGTCATCCGGAATATGTCTCGTTGACTCTCCACAAGGAGTATCGAAGAGACGTGAAGAGGTACTTGCGGAGGGAGCGCGAGAACTATCCGCTCGTCCCCGAAGGCTATTTTGATGAAGATTCCGTCCGATTACTCCATGAGTTCCAAGAGAAAGCGGAGGGCCAGCGATCGGAAAGTGCTATGGAGTCGTTTCCCGAGGACAAAATTGTCGAAACGTTGCAGCACACCTGGCGCCCCGTCGCCGCAAGAATCTACCAGAACTGGTTAAGTTACCTCCTCGCAAGAAAAGCACGTTCCCTGCCGTCTTCCTATGGCTTCCGTTGGACAGGGGTAGGACCGTCCGCGTGAATGCGGGAATCCCAGGAATGAAGTAACACGGCGATTCCGCCGGCAACGCAAAATTCTATTTTGCAAATTCGCCATGACCGAAGCGCAGATTTCTGAAATCCTTAAAAACCTTCCGCGGCAGATCAGCGACGTCGTTGCGCCGTGGTACGCGCAATCACCCGATCATCCTGCACTGGTCGAAGAGAGCGGCACCTGGACTTACAACCAGTTGGCCGGGGCCATCGACCACGCCAAGACTTGGCTTGTGGAGTCTGGCATCCGCCCGGGAGACCGGGTGATGCTCGTTTGTGAAAACTGCCGGACCTTTGTGGCCTTCCTGCTGGCCACCGCCAGCCTGGATGCCTGGCCGGTCCTGGTCAATGCCCGCCTTTCGCCGCAGGAAATAGATCAGATTCGCGACCATTCTGGAGCGCGGCGAGTGATTTACACCGTAAGCGCTTCCCCATTTGCAATGAAACACGCCAAACGCCACAACACCGCCATTCGGGAATTTCTCACTGCTGGTTCGATTGCCATTGGCGAACTGAATCCGGATGTTCTGCCGGAGCCCCTTGAACTAGATCCCGCGGAGAACGTTGGTGCCATGATTTATACATCCGGCACAACAGGGGTCCCCAAGGGCGTAATGCTCAGCCACCGGAGCTTGCTGTTCATGGCCGAGGTCTCGTCAAGAGTTCGTTCGGTAGCTCCGGAAGATCGGCTTTTGGGTGTTCTCCCGATGTCGCATGCCGTGGGCCTCGCCACAGTGTTGCTTGGTTCGTTGATCCATGGAGCCACCGTCTATCTAAGTTCGCGATTCGACCCGGTAGCGGTTTTGCGGACTCTGGAAACTGCGCAACTCACGCTGGTGCTCGGGGCTCCTTCCATGTTTGCGTTGCTCCTCGAATATTCGAGGATGAAGGGAATATCGTCCCTGAAGTTCCCAGCGCTCCGCGTCATTTCTTCTTCCGGCGCGCCGCTTCAGGCTACGGTGAAGGCCGAAGTGGAAAGCTTATTCGGAATGGTGCTGCACAACGGATATGGAGTAACCGAGTGCTCTCCGACCATTGCGCTGACCAGACCCGAACTTCCACGAACAGATCTGTCGGTGGGCCTGATCTTTCCCGGGATCGAAGTCCAAATCATTGGCGGAGATGGGACGCCCGTGGAGGAAGGCAACGTAGGTGAATTGAGGGTAAAAGGTCCGACCATCATGAAAGGCTATTACCGCGCTGCCGAAGAAACTGCCGATGTACTAAGCCGGGATGGCTGGTTCAATACCCGCGACCTCGCCCGCCTGGAACAGGGATATCTTTTTATTGAGGGACGCACCAAGGACCTTATCGTCCGGTTCGGCTTCAATGTCTATCCCGCTGAAGTGGAGGGCGTGATGAGCGCTCATCCGTCAGTGGTCCGCTCCGCGGTGATTGGTCGCAACATTTCCAGCGAAGGGGGAGAAGAAATCATCGCTTTCGTGGAACTCGCAACGGCATCAAAGACCACTGTGGAGGAACTGGCCGAGCATGCCGCAGCTCGTCTGGCCGCATACAAACGCCCGTCTCAGATAATCATTGTGCCGGCCATGCCCCTGACCCTGACCGGAAAAATCATCAAGGATCAACTGGCAAAACTATTGGATCACCCAGCTCCAACAGGATAGGGCCGCATGCATTGCGCTCAGAGCGGAACTTCAACGAGAGTTGGTCCTTCGCTGGCCAACCCATTTCGAAGCACCACGGCGAACTGATCGAGAGAGGTTGTCCGGCTGGCTGGCACACCCATCGATTCAGCCAAAGAGACCCAATTAATGTCCGGGCGCCCGATTTCGAATAAGCTCAGAGCCCGCGGCCCCGGAGTGCCAATTCCCAAATTAGAAAACTCCCGCTTCAGAACTCCATACGTGCGATTTGCGAATACAATGGTGGTGACGTTGAGTCCTTCGCGCGCCATGGACCACAACGCCTGCTGGGTATACATCCCACTGCCATCCGCCGAGAGACAAAGCACACGCCGCGAAGGGCATGCGACGGCTGCACCAACGGCAAGCGGCATGGCGATTCCTATCGAACCTCCAGTGTTGACCAGCCAGTCGTGAGGCGGAGCACCCGCGCTGGCCGTCATCATCCCGTGCCCGGAGGTCATAGACTCGTCAACCACGATGACATTCTCCGGCAAAAGCCCGGCGACCACAGCTGCAAGGCCAGGCAGCGTGATTTCGCCGGTGGGAATGCCAGCCGCATTGCGTTCCTCAGTCTGAATTCTTCCATTGCCTAGGCCCAGCGCTTCCGCGAGCTTTTCCAGAGCCGCCGCGGAATCCTGCTCGGGACCGACGAGTTTGTGAATCACACAATGGCTCGGAGTCGGAACTGTGGATCTGTCTTGGGTCGCGAAGTAAGAGATTGGGGCCGCAGCGCCCACCAAAATGATCTGGCTGAATTCCTTTAGGCGCTCCGCGGCCTGTTCGAACACGTAGGGGATTCGGTTAACGCAGGGCAGCCCTGCCCCACGCTCCATCCGTGTGAAAGGATACGGAGCGAGCAACTTCACATTGGTTCCTGCTGCGATGCGGCCGGCGGCCGCTAATCCTCTGCTGTGCAGTGCTGCGCCCCCGAGGATCAACGCAGTCCGCAATCCTGTGCGCAGCAGGGCTGCTGCATGTTCAATGTTGCTGTTTTCGGGCAGCGGGGGTGTCGGGCGCGGGGAAATCTCCCCCACGGTTCCGCCCTCGCCCCAGGCGACATCTGCGGGAACGATGAGCGTTGAGATTCCCGCCGGCGCGAGTCTTGCCGCGTAAATGGCCTCCGCGGCATCGCGCCCGAGTTCCATCGAAGCGCCGGAAGTCCTTATCCACTTGGAGTTGGGGCGCGCCAAGGCTTCGATGTCGGATTCCAGAGGAGTGTTGTGGCCAAGATGGTAGGTGGCATGCTGCCCTACGATGTTCAGGATCGGGACTTGCGCGCGGTTTGCATTGTGCAGATTCGCGAGGCTATTGGCGAGGCCCGGCCCAAGATGGAGTAGAATGCATCCCGGATTTCCGGACATGCGAGCATATCCGTCCGCTGCCCCGCTGACGACACCCTCGAATAACCCAAGCACACAACGGATTTCCGCGAAGCGGTCCAACTGCGCGACCAAATGCATCTCCGAAGTGCCAGGATTCGTAAAACACGTATCCACGCCACCGGCAATCAGGGTACGAACCAGACTTTCAGCTCCGTTCATCTCCGTTTTGCCTCTGAACTAATCCGCCCGAATCCCTGCAAATACTCCTCGACAGTTTAGTGGGGATGCCGATTCTGCAGGCACAATCCTTCCGGGTTAAGGAACCTGCTCCGAAGACGCCTCGCGCAAGAAGCCCGAAAGCACATTCGCAAGGCTTTCATAGTGGGTGGTGATGATTTCCACATGATCACCGGGTACGGTCTTCAATTCGAATTTGCCGGCCAGATGCGACCAGACGGCAACTGGGTCGTCTGGATATTCCGTGCTGATGGCCGCCTTCACGAATTTGATTTCGCCGCTGTAGTAGCGCGGCCGGTACCTCTGCAAGGCGCGTTTG
>Ga0307475_10000765_pt1 | contig 19370 bp, 12 predicted proteins | sample atmos_gasesECM1C_FD_203317 | JGI IMG/M metagenome (GOLD analysis project Ga0307475, IMG submission 203317) | Hardwood forest soil microbial communities from Morgan-Monroe State Forest, Indiana, United States - atmos_gasesECM1C_515 | ecosystem: Environmental > Terrestrial > Soil > Temperate... | reverse complement strand
ACATTCTAGCTACTTGTTGTAATGTAAATACAGGTAAAATGTATTTAGAGAAAACATAAATTAAAGCTAATAAAGTTAAAAATGCAAATGATAATTGATTTAAAAAGTAAAATGGAATTAATTGTGGCATTATAGTAAAATATTTTTATTTAGAATTGCCCTAATATAAAGGGCTGTTCCGCTGCATTATTCAATAATTGTATAAAAATTAATGAAGCAATTAGTTATAAACTAATAAGAACAAGTAAAAGTTTTGAATTAAAACTACTTTTAATCTTTGAATACTATATATAATTATATGAAGAATACAAAGAATGATTATATACCTTATCTATAAAGTTAAGAGGTTATAAGTAAAATACTATACTTGATATAATAAAGTTGTAACAGATAAATGTAAAGTATTTAATATAGTATTAGGGAATACACCTAAAATTAAAGTAGGTATTAATAATGTTAATAAAAGCATAAATTCTCTTCTAGAAACATCTTTTGTTACGGTTAGATATTTACTATAGGCACCATAAGAAATTCTATTATACATTCAGATAGAGTAACAAGCACTAAAAAAGATACCTGTTGATCCGAGTACACCTATAACAGGGTTTCTTTGGAAAATACCTGACAATGATAAGAATTCACCTACAAAGTTTAAAGATAAAGGTACTCCCATATTAAACAATGTAAATAAGAAGAACATAATAGTAAATACAGGCATTACTAAAGCTATACCTCTATAATAATTAATGGTTCTAGTATGGAATCTATGATATAAGATACCACCTACACAAAGGAATAGAGCAGGACTTACAAATCCATGGGCTAAGCTTAACAATATTGATCCTTCAATACCAACTAGAGTATTAGAGAATAATCCTAATATTACGACAGCCATATGACAAACAGAACTTAAGGCTACTATACCTTTTAAATCAGTTTGTCTTAAAGTAGCTAATGAGGCATATACTAAAGTAATTACAGCTAATGTTTGTACTAATGGGCTATAAAAATGAGTAGCATCAGGGAATATTGGAAGTAATATTCTTAAGAAACCATAAGTAGCTAATTTTAAGATTACTGCTGCTAATATAATAGAACCTCCAAGTGGAGCTGAAGTATGAGCTCAATTTAATCAAATATGTACAGGGAATAAAGGTGTTTTAAATGCAAAACTAATAAAGAATGCTAATCATAATCATTTTTGAGATTCTAAACTGATTTCTCCAGCTCATTGCATAAACTGTAAATCTGTTGAACCATAGTTATATGCCATTACTACAATAGCTAATAACATTCATAAAGAACCGAATAATGTATATAAGAATATCATAAATGATGCTCTAACTCTTACTAAACCACTACCTCAGATTCCAATAATTAAAAATAAAGGTATTAATACACTTTCGAAGAAAATATAAAATACTAATAAGTCTAAAGATACAAATAAACCTATTTGTAATGTTTCTAAAACTAAAAATGATATTAAAAAGTATTTAAAGTTTATATTTATATCCTCTCAGTTGGATAAGATACATACAGGTGTTATAAATGTAGTTAATAGCACAAAATAAATTGAAAGACTATCTACTCCAATATTTAGACTTAAAGAAGTGGAACCTAATTCTGGAACTATATTTGTTACAAATTGATACTGACTTGTACTTGAATCAAATTGGATTCAAAGAACTACAGATATTATTAAATTAATTAAAGATGCTGCTAAAGCTATTTGTCTCATTTTATTTCTGGATAAAATAAGAGATTCTGAGTTATTGGAATTTTCATTAATTGGTAATAATAATAAAGATCCAATTAAAGGTATAATTAATAATAATGTAAGCATTTAATTTTTGTTATTGAGGCTACCATTTTTATTATTAATAATTTTATTAATAGATAGCGAGTCTAGTTAGACTACGTATGTATACCAGATACTTACTTAAACTGGAACTATCTCCAGTTTAAATTTAGTATACCAGTCAACGTATGAGAACGTTAACATATATGACACTTTGCTCTACGTTCCTATATAAGAACGAATAGTTCAGCAGGCCGGACTCGAACCAACAAAACACACACCCAAAGCGTGTAACTTACCAGTTAGTTTACTGCTGATGTGTTTACAATATAATTATAATACTTCTTCAGATATATCTATAAAATAACATATAATATATGTATAATAATAAAACAAATTAATTATTAAGCGTAATTTGAATTGAACAAATGTCTTTTCGTCATCAACAAAACGTGCTAGCCACTGCACCATACGCTTCTATTATAGAATAGTAAATATTTTTTACAAGAATGTAAGAAACTTGGTAACTTAGATAAAGGGAAAGATTCCTCTATAGGGCTAATTACAAAAAAGTATCTTGAAGTATATGATTTAAGGTTGAATAGGGAGTAATATTATTATATCGTACTAATTCTTTATTGCTTTCAACTAATTCTATTTGAGGGCATCAGCATGCTGATGCTCAGTACTATTAATAATAGTAAAATTTTAAGTAAAGGATTGAAAAGTTAGCCAAACGCATCTCGAAATAATGTGTTATTTGTCATATTGTATTATTAAAAATACATTAATATATTCGGAATTAGTTTGATTCGAACAAACGTACCTTTTAAGTAAACCGTTTTCAAGACGGCCGCATTAAACCGCTCTGCCATAATTCCTACAATCATACAAAGGTTACCTTGAACTAGAGGACTAATTAATTAGTAATTTAAAGTTCTCTCTAACTAGGGATTCTATAAATATAATAATATTTAATACATATCGAATATAATTTATATTTATAAATAAATAATATTTAGTTTACTATATATATATAGATATATATATATACAAACATTCTCATTCAACATTATTATTCTTTGAATGTGTATTTATTTAAAATAAATAAAAAGCTTTACTATTTAAATATTAATACTTATAAACATTTATAACAATTCTCCAAAAATAATAAATATAAAGATATATATTATAAATAATATATAAAATATACTGGTTAGGTTAGAAAAGGGGGTAATAATGTTATGTAGATTTAATCATATATTGTGGAAAACCACATCGTAGGGATTTTATTCCCTTGTAGATAAAATATTAAATAATACAGCCACAGCTTCCACTACGGCTACTCTGCTAGGACTTACGTTCAATTACTATCAATGATTGGAACCACAAACATCATACTACAAATAGAGGTCGCAACATATCTATTTATAAGTAAAATATTATCATAGAACTTCCTCATTAACTAGCTTTCGTACGTTGACCGACAATTAGTTCATTCCAAATTAAAAGTTCACCGTTGCGTACTAATCAACGATTACTCGAAATTCCTCCTTCATGCTGCCGAGTTTCAGGCAACAATCCGTTTGTAGTCTATTTTGATGATTAGCTCCTCTTTAACCCTTAAAGGGCAGTATTGCTTCACTTTGTCTAGACTTTTGTGGCACGACTGTAGCCCACACTATTCGGGTCATAAGGACTTGTCTTGGGCCCATAATACTCTTTATATCAAAGAATCACCACTAAGTAAAAATTAATGGTAGGGATTGCGTTCGTTATCGGAATTAACCTTACAGCTTACGCCACGAACTGAAGACAGCTATGTAACACCTGTATGCTAATTTTGTTAAATAACAAAATAAACTCAAACCAACTTAATGGAATGAGAGCTATTCAAAGCGTGGTAAGATTTTTCGCGGACTGTCGAATTAAACATCATGCTTCACTTCGTTTGCTTTAGAACCGACTAATTTTTTTGTTTTCACTTTTGCAAGTATACTGGCAAGGCGGAATGTTTATCGTATTTCACTTCGATACCCAAGTAATTACTAGAGCATCTTACATTCATCGTTTACGGTCGGGAGTACAAAGGTCTCTAATCTTTTTTCCTGCCCCGACTTTCGTGCCTCAGCGTCAATCTTTAATGGAAGACGGCCTACGCCTTTAGTTTTCTACTGAGTATCTAAGAATATCAGCTCTCCACTTAGCATTTAATCAACCTCTATTAGATTCTAGCTTCAATATATTAAAGCTGCCTGCGCACCCTTTATGCCAATTTAAGATGACTAACGTTCGCGTCTCTGGTGTTACCGAGTCTGCTGGCACCAGATTTTGGACGACACTGTTACTAAGGGTATATCATTTTTTTCCTTAGGTTAGATTATTTATTCTTTCAGTTAGCTCGTTCACTCTTGCGAGCATTGACAAATATTCTCGGCTGCTGCTAGTATATAACTAGTCGGGGCCATTTCATCCCCAATGTGGCCAATAACTCTTTCAAGCTTGGCTATTGATCTCAGGCTTGGTAAGCACTACCTCACCAACTACCTAGTCACTATATATCAGAATCCTATAGCGAGATTTATCTCTTTTTTATTTATTCTCCATTTTTGAGATCTATAGGGTATCCAACATAAATACTCACCTCTACACCTTTTTAGATTTGATACTAAAAAAGATTTGCATGCCTTAAAACTACTGAATAACGTTCAATCGGAACCAAAATTAAATTCTATTGTTAGTTAGATATATAAATATATTTATTTATTTATCATATAATATACACAAGACTTGTGGTTATATTTTTATATATAATATAAAATATAAATAAAGTGTGTGATTTTTTTTTTATAATCTGTCTCTTTTATTGTAAAATTAGAAAGGGGTTGTGTTATGAGCTATTTATAGACTTATGGGCTGCGCTTTGAGAAGATACTGCAAAAAGTAAAGATGCAAATAAAATAATTAATAATCTTATTTCAGTAAGATTATCACTGATAACACCATATGTGTTAACTCCATAGTTTATAAATATAGGTAAGAATACAATAAATAAAATACTAATAAAACCTAGTACTATATATAATGCATAACTTGTTACTATACCTGTATCTAATTTAGATATGTTTAAACCTGTATTACTTAAAACTGTAGATAATCCATAAGGACCTACTGCTTCAATTACTCCTTTTTCTAATACTTTAGTTATAGTATAACCTAATTTCATTCCTTTAGCTATAATTAATTGGTTAAGAATTACATCTAATAAGAATTTCCCATTTAAGAAAGTATAAACTTTTCTACCAATTGAACCTGAAACACCATCTGTAAGATCAATTAAGAATCTAGGTGATATATTATATAAATATATAGCTACAAATGCACCTAATATACTTAAAATAGAAGGTAATAATTTGTAACCTAAAGGTATTGAGAATTCTGCTTCAACTAATGTTATATGGTTAGGATGAGTAAATACACTATTTGCTAAGAAATCTGAACCCATACCTACTAATAAATCAGAGAATATATAACCAAAGAAAATACTAAATAAAGATAATACTGCTAGAGGTATTATTACATGGATACTTGCCTCATGAACATGTAAGTAATCTGTTCGAGGTGCATTAGGATAACTTAAGAATACTAAAGATATTAATCTGAATGAATAGAATGCAGTTAAAGCAGCTGTTATTGTACCTAAAGCATAAGCAGTAAATCCACTTACTGTGTATTGAGCATAAGCTAATTCAATAATTAGATCTTTAGAATAGAATCCACTTAATCAAGGTAAGGCCATTAATGATAATGAACCTACTATTACTGCAGAATATACAAATGGTAAGAATTGTTGTAATCCTCCCATTCTTCTAATATCTTGAACATCTGCTAAAGAGTGTATAATAGCACCAGCAGCTAAGAATAATAGAGCTTTAAAGAAAGCATGAGAAGACATATGAAGTAAAGCTACATCATACTGACTTAAACCTATTGCCATGAACATATATCCTAATTGAGATACAGTACTGAATGCAATGATTCTTTTTAAGTCATTTTGTAATAAACCTGAACTAGCTGCAAATATAGATGTTACAGCACCAACTCAAGTAATAACACATAGAGCAGTAGGACTATATTCTAATATTGGACTTGATCTTACAAGTAAGTATACACCAGCTACAACTAGAGTAGCAGCATGTAGTAAACTAGAAACAGGAGTAGGACCTTCCATAGAATGTGGTAATCAAGTATTTAAAAATAATTGAGCTGATTTAGCTGAAGCACCACCTAATAATAATAATGCTATAATTGTTGTAGAAGTTTCATTCATATAAGGTATTATAGAAAATACAGTTGAGTAATCTAAATTACCTACTGCTCAAAGCATACCAAATAGACCTAATGTTAATAAAGTATCACCAACTCTATTTTGAGTTAAGGCTAATACTGCAGCTTTAGTTGCAGCAATTCTAGTGAATCAGAAATTGATTAGTAAATAAGAAACTACACCAATTCCCTCTCAAGCTAAGAACATTAATAAATAATTATCAGCCGTAACTAATAAAATCATAAAGAAAGAGAATAATGTTAGGTAAGAGAAGAATCTTTGATTATGAGGATCTTCTCTCATATAATCTACAGTATAAATTTGAACAAATGTTGATACTAATAGTATAGGCAATAGCATTACTACACTTAAACTATCAAAAGAAAATCCTCAAGAAACATTTAATAGACCAGAGTCTATTCAACTAGGTAATTTAATATAAACAGGACTTCCACATATACCTACTTCATAGAATGCAACTAATACCATTGCAGAAGTAATAATTAAACTTGATATAGTGATAATTTGGGCACCAGTACTACCTAATTTTCTACCAAAGAAGCCTGCTACTGTTGAACCTAATAAAGGTAAAAATATAATTGATAAATACATTATGTTCTAAGTGATATATTTCCTCTTAATCTATAATAAGCCACTAATATACTTAATCCAATAACTGATTCAGCACCAGCAATAGATATTATATAAACACTAAAAATTTGACCTACATTATCATTAAAATTGTATGAACTAATTAAAATTAACAGAGTTACTGCTAATAGCATCATTTCAATACTGATAATCATTAAAATAATATTTCTTCTATTTAATACAAATCCCAGAATTCCTGAGATAAATAATAATAATGATAAATTCATAATACGTGACGTGTTTTCCTTTTGGAACATTTAAAATTTAAACCTGTACTCATCAAATCTAATTCGATCTGTGTATAGGCAATACGAATCTTTTGGGACTCGAACCCAAATTTTCATAAGTGACGCTTATGTGTTCGAACCAATTAAACTAAAGATCCTACTACTTTGACTACTAGACTATAAATTTTTATTTAGATTCTATTAGGCGACATTAGGACTTGAACCTAAATCAATAGATCATGAGTCTATTATGCTAACCATTTGCACTACATCACCCTTTTTTAATCATAAATTCTTATACATCTCTTTTACTTCGTAGACGAAGATCGAAGATACGAAGATATGAAGATACGAAGAACGAAGAAAGGGGTATTTATTATATATATTTAATAACTTCGATGCTTACGGCGCCGTAGGCCTTGTAGTTCGTGTTACAGGTAATATAGATTTAAGAGCTCCACTACCTAATTCGTATACGAATCCAACAGTCAGAATACCGAAGAATATTAATACTACTCAGAAACCTAAAGTACCTACTTCATATAGACTTACTGTTATAGGGTATAATACTAATAATTCAAGATCAAATACTAAGAACAGTATAGCTACTAAATAGAATTGTATTGAGAAAGGAGTTCTAGTTTGTCCATGAATAGGAGAAAATCCACATTCATAACTTGTTAATTTTTCTGAATCAGGTTTATGTACACTAAATAGTAAATTAAGAGTAAGTAGAATTAAAGCTAGTACAGGTACAAATATAAAAAGTATAATTAATGCGTTCATATATTATGTTTGGAAAATTGTTAAAGCTAGAAGGTGTGTGCTATTTAATAAGATATTAGGGTTTAGCATAAATAAAACTATGCTTAAAGTCAGTACACTTATTAGCATACTATGACTTGCACTAATATTAATATTTGCGTCTTGAGTATCCCCAGAATTAATTGTAGGATTAGTTGTGAAATGCATTACTTTAATTATTTGTAAATAATAAGAAGCACTAATTACACTAACTAATATAGCTACTATGCTCATAAAGTAATATCCACTATATGTAGCAGCATATAATACTTGCTGTTTAGCAAAGAAACCTAATAGAGGTGGAATACCAGCCATAGAGAATAGACAGAAGGCTAAACTTAGACTTAATAAAGGATTATTAATAAATTGAGCTTTTAATTCTGAAATATATCTAATATCCAGAGTATTTGCACTAATAGTTGTGCTAGCGCTAGCACAACTGCTTAATCCAATTGATTTCAATGTATAACCAAAAGCTAATAATATTAAGAAAGTATTTAAATTAGTTACAGAATATTGTAATAAATAAAAGATTAAAGATTCTGTAGATTGTTCTGTATTAATACCTAAAGCTAGAAGTAAGAAACCTACATGAGAGATTGTACTATACGCTAATAATCTCTTAATTTTATATTGAGCTAATCCTACTACACTACCTATTATTAAAGATAATAATGAAGAAACAAGTAAAATGTTTTTAAGTGGTAATGATCATATTGATGAAGAGATAATTTCTGCGCTAGTAAATACTGATCCTAATAATGAACTATTGACTAGTTCTAATAAAAAGATGATTATAGATATTTTAGGCATAATTGTCAATCATGTAGTTACAATAGTTGGTACTTCATCATATACATCAGGTGCTCAATTATGTAAAGGTGCCGCAGCTACTTTAAATAAAAATCCTAATACTATAAATAATAAACCTAAAACAGGTATTATAGAGTTAGAAGTACTATCTGTACTTAATACTAAATTAAATATAGATTCTAAATTAGTTAGACCTGTATAAGAATAAATTAAAGCTGCACCTAATAATATAAAACAAGAAGAAAGACCACCTAATAAGAAATATTTTAATCCTGCCGCTGTAGCAGATTCACTGTCTCTAGGAATAGCAGCTAAAATATAAACAGCAAATGATTGTAATTCTATGCTTAAGTACATAGAAATTAAATCAGCACTTGAAATTAATAAAGTAGCACCTAATACACTAAATAGTAATATTAATGAATATTCTGATAGAATTGGACCCGTATTTTGATTTGGGTATTGTAATAATCGTGAATTTCCACCCTCCGGGCTACGAGCTACAGGCATAATAAATCAAGGTACTAAAATAAATGATGCAATTATATAAATAAATGTTTCAATACTTTGAGTAACTGGAGATACCTGATAAAGCCCACTAAAGATTCCTATCCCTGATCCTAAGGATTCAATGTCAAAAGCATTAAATGATAAGAAAGCACTGAATAAGAATGAAATGGCGGATAGCCGAGCAAATTGTAATGGAGATATTTTAGTTGTTGGTAGCGCAATAGCTACAATTAAAGTTATAATTGTTATGATAATCATTATTCTCACTTTAACAAGAATTATTTCTTCAGAGTCTAAGAAGAAACTGCCTACTTTTAACCTCTACTTAGTCGTAAGTGTTAGCGTAAGCGTAAGCATAAGAAGGGGTATAACATATAATATATTATATTATATAATTATTTGTATATATTACTGTATTTTTATCGTGAACCGTTATTTAACGATAATTAGAATTAAGACTGTACAGGTAATACATTAAATGCATGGAATGGAGTTGGGCTAGCCAATGTTCATTCTAATGTTACATTTCCTTGTTCAGCTTCTCATTCTGGATGAGTTGAACTGAAGAAAGCTGGTACAGCTCATGGGTTATTTGAAACTTGAGTTTCATTTGTGAATAAATCATATACTAAATAGAAGAATACAGCCAGAGAAACTACAGAAAGTATTGAACCAAAACTAGATACAATATTTCAATATGCGAAAGCATCTGGGTAATCTGGAATTCTTCTTGGCATACCGGCTAATCCTAAGAAATGTTGAGGGAAGAATGTTAAGTTAACTCCTAAGAATAGAGTTCAGAAGTGAACTTTACCTCAGAATTCATTATAGTTTTTACCTACTATTTTAGGAGCTCAGAAATAGAATCCTGCAAATAAACCGAATACAGCTCCCATTGAAAGCACATAGTGGAAGTGAGCAACTACATAATAAGTATCATGTAATGCTACGTCTAGACTAGCATTAGCTAATACTACCCCAGTTAAACCACCAATTGTGAATAAAGCAATAAATCCAAATGCAAATATCATAGGAGTAGTATATCTTATACTTCCACCATAGCAAGTAGCTAATCAACTAAAGATTTTAATTCCTGTTGGAACAGCAATAATCATTGTAGCTGCAGTAAAGTATGCTCGTGTATCCACATCAAGTCCAACACTATACATGTGGTGGCTTCATACAATGAATCCTAGAATTCCAATTGAGAATATAGCATAAACCATTCCAAGATAACCAAATATAGGTTTACCAGAGAAAGTTGATATAATATGGCTAATCATACCGAAAGCTGGTATAATTAAGATATACACTTCTGGGTGACCAAAGAATCAGAATAAGTGCTGATATAGAATTGGATCACCACCACCACTTGGATCATAGAATGATGTATTAAAGTTTCTATCCGTTAATAACATAGTAATTGCACCAGCTAATACTGGTAATGATAATAATAACAATATAGCAGTTACAAATATAGCTCAAACGAATAAAGGTAATTTATGCATTGTCATTCCTGGAGCTCTCATATTTAATACTGTAGTAATAAAGTTTATAGCACCTAAGATTGAAGATATACCTGATAAATGTAGACTAAATATAGCTAAATCTACAGAAGCACCAGAATGAGATTGTATTCCCGATAAAGGAGGATATACAGTTCAACCTGTTCCAGCTCCGTTTTCAACTAATGCACTAACTAATAATAATACTAATGAAGGAGGTAATAATCAGAAGCTGATATTATTTAATCTAGGGAAACTCATATCCACTGCACCTATTTGTACAGGTACTAAATAATTACCAAATCCACCAACAGTACTTGGCATAACCATGAAGAAAATCATTACAAAGGCATGTGCCGTTATAATAACATTAAATAATTGATGGTCACCATTTAAAAACTGTACACCAGGAGCTGATAATTCTAATCTAATTAAAACAGAAAAAGCTGTTCCTATTAGTCCTGCAAATACTGCAAATATTAAGTATAAAGTACCAATATCTTTAGCATTAGTAGAAAATAATCACCGTGCCATACCCGGCTAATACTAAACGGCTATTCTTAAAGCAATGAACTCCTTTTTAATGCCAACTTTGTTTTCGAAGATGAAGATCGAAGAAAATATTAAGATTGACACTAATAAATAGAGATTTTAATAGAAACGGAATAGGGGGGATTCGAACACCCAAGGGGTTTAACCCGAACAATTAGCAATCGTCTTATCTTACCAATGAAAACTATTCCTAAAGGCCAAAAATTTAGATTATGATGAAATTATAATAACTTTTATTATACTATTTACTCTTATATTTGCTGCGCGCAGCGCTAGGTAGTATAATTAGTATTAGAAAGAAAGGGGTTTTCTTAGAAATAAGAATATATTTATATGTATTTATAGATTATTATAATGGAGCAATATCAAAAGCTACTAGTATACTAGGTACTAATATAGTTAAAGCTATAGCTATTGGTAATAATTGAGTTCACATTACAATTATAAGTTGATCATATCTGATTCTAGGTAGTGTTGCTCTACTATGTACAAATAAGAATATAAAGAAACAAGTTTTAAGTCCTAAAATAATAGCTTGTAAATTAATAATTGTATCATTTACGAATAATTCAGGCATTAATCAACCTCCTGTAAATAAAATAGCACTTAATGAACTCATTAATACTATTGAACAATACTCACCTAAGAAGAAGAATACAAATATAATAGCTGAATGTTCTGTAAAGAATCCAGCAACTAATTCTGATTCAGCCTCTTGTAGGTCAAAAGGAGTTCTACTTGTTTCAGCTAAAATTGAAATAAAGAATAATATAAATACCGGTAATAATGGTACTATATATCATATAGCTTGTTGATTTTCAATAATAGCAGTTAAATTAAATGTACCAGATAATAATACTACAATGATAACAGCTGTACTTAAAATTAATTCATATGAAATCATAGCGGCAGTACTTCTTAATGAACCTAAAAAGGCATATTTAGAATTACCAGATCAACCTGCAAATAATACACCATATATACCTAAACTAGAAAGTGCTAAAGTATAAAGTAATCCTAAAGAGAAATCAAAAATTACTAATCCTTCTCCAAACGGAATTACACCTCAACCTAATAAACTAAAGATTAATGTAGCCATTGGAGCTAAATAAAATAATACTTTATTAGAATTAGCAGGAACTACAACTTCTTTAACTACTAATTTTAGAGCATCGGCAAAAGGTTGAAGAACCCCGTATACTCCTACAATATTAGGACCTACTCTTCTCTGAGCAGCTGCTAACATTTTTCTTTCTACTATGGTTACAAAAGCTACGGCAAGTAACATTGGAACAATTACAACCAGTACTTCTAATATATTAAATAGGATAGTCATATTTTTCTTTAAATAGTTAATTAACCTAATCTTTGTTTTGAATAGGAAAGCTAAAGCGCAAAAATATAAAATATTTTTGCGTTAGAATATATTACTTTATGTAATTTTATACTTTTGTATAAAAAGACCTCTAAGACATATAAAAATTATATTTTATATTGTTATTTTAAATTAAACATAATAACAATTAGAGAGGTTATATATTTATATAGTAAATAGTAATAACCCATAATATAATAAGGGAATACAAGAAAAACTTAGAATATTCTAACACGATATAGTATATAATACATATAATATATGAGTTACAAATATTAAAAATTTCAAGAACAAGAGGGAACGATCCTCTACCTACCGTTTTGAAGACGGATATACTACCATTATACTATGTTCTTTAAACTATGTAATCTACACGATATTTGTATTCTTATGGAGGTATTAAGAAATAAACTTAAGATAAAAAGGTACTAAGGTGAATCGAACACCTGTGCATTCATTAACAGTGAAGTGCCTTACCACTAGGCGATAATACCTAAAGTATGAGTATAAGTATAAATATAAAACTATAACATAGTTGTACATTTATTATTATATTATAATATCCATATTGTGGAATAATACACAGTAGTTTGAGAGTATTAATTCATTTTGGGATTCGAACCCAAACCCAATATCTTAGAAGGATAAGGCTACTACCAGTTAAGCTAAATGAACGTCCTGTCTATTTAAAGGTTTCAATGTATATAGTATAAGGTTTAGAGGGAATCGAACCCTAATTAGGTTTCATACCGAATCAAATTTGCAATCTGACTACAGTACCAACTGTAAACTAAACCCTCTTTTAAAAGAAAAATACAACTCTGTAGACAAATTGATTTTATTTAAAACGAATAAAAAAGAAGGGGGTAAGAAATAATAAATAATCTAGTCATAGTTTTATAGTAAATACTATGATTGTTTTAGAATGAATAATATTTTATATTTTTATATGATTGGTTATAAAATGTAAAAATTCTTCATTCTTTTCTATGGGTGAATTTATAGAAAACTTATCTTTTCAATCAGGGTTCTTATTAAGATTATTAACTAATATTCCTAATTTTACTTTAAAACCGGTTATTAGAGACGGTAAATGAATTAATTTATCATTAAGTAGATTGGTTTCTGGAAGAAAGTATACTATTAGTTTTAGAGATTCTTTATTAATGCTTCCAGTAAGTCTAAGTAAGTTATGTCAAGCATTTAAAGTAAATAATAAAACTATTTTTCCATACCATTTTGTTAATAATAAAAATATTTCATTAGAATATAAAGGGGTAATACCTGAAATGAAATATTTTAATAGTGTAAATGAAAAAGAATATCTTAATTATATAAATAATTTTACAACGAATTCTTGAAATCTTAGATCTGAAACTATAAAATATTGTGAAAAAGATGTAATTAGTCTTTATCAAGTTTTAACAAAATTTAATACATTAATTTTTAATAAATATAAATTAAATATTCATAGATTCCCTACTCTTCCATCATTAGCATTTGCTATTTTTAAGTCGTGTTATATGCCTGAAAAAATAATACCAAGAATATCAACAGATATTTACAACTTTATTAGATCAGGTTATACAGGAGGACATAGTGATAAGTATAAACCAAGAATCAAAGATGATAAAGTTTATTGTTATGATGTTAATTCTTTATATCCAACTGTTCTGAAAAATAATGATATGCCTGTTGGTACCCCTAAATATTTAGAATTTAACGATTTTAAGAATATATCAGAATTTTTCTGATATTTTGATAAACCATTTGGATTTTTTGAAGTTGAAGTTACTACTCCAAAAAATCTGTATAGACCTTTATTTCAAACAAGAGTTAAAACTAAAAATGGAATTAGAACTATTGCACCTAATGGTAAATGAATTGACGTAATATTTAGCGAGGAAATGTTTAAGTATATCCAATATGGTTATAATTTTAAAGTTATTAGAGGCTATTTATTTGATCGACAAAATATATTTAAGGATTATATCAATGACTTATATAAAATTAAAGAAAGTCTTAATAAGGATGAACCTATGTATCTTGTTAGTAAATTACTGATGAATTCCCTTTATGGTAGATTCGGTATGAGTAATGAAATGAGTAATAATTTAATTAATGGTTTATAAAAAGTTTATAACAAATTTATTGAATATGAATATATATTAAGGAATAGAGTAATCGAAACCCTGTGCATACTGTGTAAAAGTACTGCTTTACCACTAAGCTAATCCCCTAAAAGGTTTTAAATTTAAGTTCTATTGCTAGAGAGAGCTAATTATAAATATAATATATTGTATATAAATATAGTTATATTTACTAAAGGTGGAATAGGAAGGGGTATAGATTTATATACTTTATACCCTCCTTAATATGAATTAAATAGAAGAGTATTAACAAAATCTAATTATAGTTTATATTAATATATACATATTAATGTAAATCTATAGCATCTTTAAGATATGAACAAGTTAATAAACAGAATACATAAGCTTGAATTACACTAACGGCTATTTCAAGTCCACATAGTAGCACGAAAATAGCAAAAGGTACTAAAGTAACAATAAATACAATTATACCACTAGTGAATAATTTAGCAAGTAATCCTGATAATATTTTTAATAATGAGTGTCCAGCTACTAAGTTAGCGAATAATCGTACTCCTAAAGAGAAAGCTCTCGCTACGTAAGAAATAAATTCAATTAATACTAACATTGGTACTAAAAATATAGGTGTACCTGCAGGTACGAAGAATGAGAAGAAGTGTAATTTATGTTTAGCTAATCCTAAGATTGTTACACCCATAAAAATTGTAATACTTAGTCCTAAAGATACAATTACTGATGTACCTACTGCATATTGATAAGGTACATTACCTAATAAGTTACTAATAAGAATAAAGAAAAATAATGAATAAATAAATGGTAAATATTTTTCATTATAACTTCCTATTTGAGATCTTACTATATTAAGTACACTCGCGTGAGAACTTTCTAACGTAATTGATCATGCTGAAGGCACTAATTTTTTTTCATTATTCGCTACTGTATGTAAACTAATTACTAAAAATAATGTGATTAAAGAATATAATCCTAAATTTGTAAAGGCTAAGTTGAAATAACCTAATAGTGGAGCATTTAGATTAATATAACTAACTACTTCAAATTGTTCTAAAGGTGAATTAATAATTAAAGTTGTTAATGTCATTTAAAAATTTATTTTCCAAAACGAACTCGTTAAAGCTGTGATGGAAGAATTATTACGCAAATTAAGTGAGCACAATCGTACTCTATTTTTACACTTATAATAGTATAACTTATATAAAGATAAATAACAAATGGAAAATATCCCAAAGTTTTCATTATGTAATTAATATATAACTAAAGTTAGTGCTTCGCGCTAGCGCATAATTTAACTCTTTATATTTAGAATAAAAACTATTAAAGTAAAATTTGGAGACGCTGGAACTCGAATCCAGATTCTTGTGGTGCAAACACAATAGATTAACCAGTTATCTGACGACCCCAGTTCTACGAAGAATACGATAAAGGCATTATACTATTAATTATTGTTTATATTATATAATAATATACAATTTTTGTATACTGATTTCAATATTTGTCCAAGGGGTGACTCGAACACCCTCCCCAAAATCTTCAGTTTTGTGCTCTACCAGTTGAGCTACCCGGACTTTAGTTTATACACTAAACTCCTATTATATAAAGTCTCTTATTTATAAAATATAAAGGAAAGGGGTTAGTCGTTTCGTATTATTATTATATAAAATTATGAGTATAATAATAAGAAGGCAATCATACGCGCGAATAATCCTGTAGCTTCTGATAAAGCGAAACCTAGAATTGCATAAGCGAATAATTGAGGTCTTAATGCAGGATTTCTAGATGTAGCTGTGATTAAACCTGAGAATACGATACCGATTCCCACTCCAGCACCTGCTAGTCCAATTGTGGCTAGTCCGGCACCAATGTATTTAGCTGCTGCTAACATTTTAATAAATTATTAGTTAATTATCCCTTCGCCATAAATTTTCTACTTGTAATTTTGACAAGTAGAAAAATGTTTAAACTACTTTTATATTGGGTCATATGCATCTTTTTTTTATCTAGATAGAAAATAAACAGGGGGTTTGTTAATTGACTATTAAGCTACTTTTTTATAGAAAGTAGATAACATTATTGGTGCTAACATTGATAATAATAAAATAAAACTTGTTAATATTAATAATATTGCACTATTTGTATATAAATTATGACCTAAAGCTTCTATTTGAGTATAGTCCATTAAATGAGTATCCACAGAATAAGGGTAAACAGTAGTATGAAGAGAAATAAAATTATTTCAAGAAGCTAGAGAAGTTAGATCTGAAGCTGAAATAGAAATAAAAGAATTTAGTGAGTGTATAATAGATGTTACTAAAGAAGTTTGGAAAACGTTTAAATTTGTAACTGAACCAAATATAGCAAAAATAAACAGAGCACCAATTATTAGTGCTAAAGGTAAATTTTTAGTATAATCTGTACCCACTTCTAAAATATCTGTAAGTTTGATATTGATCATCATTAGTATGAATAAAAAAAGTATTGCAATAGCACCTACGTACACAATAATATAAGAAATACCAATAAAGTTAATACCTGTAAACATTAAATAAATAGCTGAATTAACAAAAACAGATATTAAAAACAGTACAGAGATTACGGGATTTTTAGATGTAATAACTAATAAACTAGATATTACCGCAGCAAAAGCAAATATATCCTGGGCTATTGAACCAAATAAGTTAATCATGAGAATTATAAATTATGTTATATTTTATCTAGATAAAAGTCTAGATGTATTTTTCTAATTTGAATCATTATACGATAAGTAAATATAATTATTATTATCAGAAGAAAGTAATATATTATATCTATTTATTACTATAAATTAGAGTAGTAATTTAAGCACAGCTTTGTATAGTATATTAATACCTCTTTCTATTTATCTTGAAAGAAGTTTAGGTAATAGTAACATAAGTAGTTACATATAAGTATATAACATAAATATATATTCAATAATTACCTTGCCTTTAAGCCTTTTATAAATTAATATTAAAGATTAAAGGTAAAAGATCTCCAATTAGCTTAAGAAGAATTGAACTTCTAATATATGAATGTCTATATACTTAATATAATTTTTATTATATAAAACCGTTTTATTTTTAAATAAAATAAGAATTATAAATTCACATATTAACCCATTTAAGCTAGATTTGCTTTATAAGGATAAATCTATATAATATGTATTATAAGCTTTCTATGCTTAAGCAAAGAAAAACATTTTAATATCCACACACTCTATCCTTTCCTTTCACATGGGTGAGGGGGCCTCTTAAAGGAAATAAGGAGCATAAAGATAGAAGGGGGGTTTTCTTAGAAATAAGAATTTATTTCACACCTTATATTTAATATAATTATAAACAGTGCGCGCTTCACGCTGTGCGAAAGGATCAAAGGTTTACCTTATTTGCTTTTATAGTAATAAAACTATACAGATGATCTAATAAGAAATAAAAATAATGGTGGAAGTAATATGCTAGCGCGCTAGCACATAATATTGTTAAGCACCATTACCCGAAATTAATTGAGATCAAAAATAAGTATACGAGTTAAAATTAGATTTTAAGGTTACCTAATATAGAAGGATCAGAAACTACATTTTTTAGTGCTATAGCTGCAGCACCAAAAACAATACCAGAAATTATTACAGCAAATTTACCACCGATAGATGGTGCGCTCTGACTAATTTTAGCAGCAGCTTTTATGCTTGTAACTACAATTGCTCCATTTACAATAGCATTAGCGGCGGTTATTATAGCATAAGCAGGGATATTGACGTTGGAGATACCAACTGTTTCTATATTTACATTAGCTGTATTGTTATAAGCCTCTTCGGTTATAGCAACCCCTTTACTTTGAGTTGATGTAGAAGAGGTATCATTAGAATTACAAATAATTGAGATTCCCATATTTGAATCATCTACATATATCAATAAGATGGATTGAACGATACCCGATATTACGTAGAAAAAAAAGATTATAACACTTACTTTATTATAAAATATAGAAGGTTTGTTCTTACTAGCTAAGAATTTATTTAAGACTCAATAGCCCAAATAACCTCGCTTCATTGCAATATCTAAATAAATACCTATAGAAAAAATCGCTAGCAGTTTCAAAACTAAAATGGTGTAAAAATTATATGTTAGATAGAACATTGTATTAAAAATAATAAATGGAATTCGAGCATAAGCTAAGACGTTAAACCTTATTTTTTGCTAGTCCTGGTTTCGCCTATAATTATAGCGTAAATACATCTACATCGACGTAGGTGTAATAGTACATATTAAAGCACAGCAATTTATATTTATTATTACAATACTCCTCGTACTTCGTACTAGCATATTAAGAGATTCAAATTTACTTTAATCCTATATTCTATTTTTGAGCAGTAAATAAGGTACATTCGACTATCCTTAATAGGTTTAGTAGGTCCTGTTCTACCCTCCCTAAAATAAAGAACCCGTTAATTAGACAAGGATAGGCTATAATTGTGCATACCATGCCGAGATCCCCTAACAACAGTCTATATAATATATATTATATATATAGTGACAAAGATAGAGATTCTCAATTTAGTGCTATGCTAAAAAAGAATTGAACTTCTAATATATAATATTCATTTTTGATTCGTATAAAACATAATTATACAGATTAAACCAATTTAAACTAGTATAATTTATTTT
>Ga0307475_10000763_pt1 | contig 19434 bp, 15 predicted proteins | sample atmos_gasesECM1C_FD_203317 | JGI IMG/M metagenome (GOLD analysis project Ga0307475, IMG submission 203317) | Hardwood forest soil microbial communities from Morgan-Monroe State Forest, Indiana, United States - atmos_gasesECM1C_515 | ecosystem: Environmental > Terrestrial > Soil > Temperate... | reverse complement strand
GCACGTTTCCTCAGTTTGTGGACAGTTGGGTTTCACGGAGCAAGATATTTAAGAATTAGTTGTTCGTCTTCGGCAGTCAGCATTGCGCGTACCCGCATGTGCTGTAACACTGCTTTTACTTCGCGTGGGGAGAGTGCCTCCGGTGGAGTGTGACAACGGCCGCAATTGGCCTGGAATCTTTGCTCTCCATCGTTACTCTTTGCCTTTTTATGTACGGCGGGAGTTGGAGCTTTCGTTGCGGGTACCGGGCTTTGCGGCTGGGCTAACACCCTGAGCGAGCAGGCCAGCAGTAAAGTTCCAAATAAGATTGTGAACCAGGTTTTCATTTGTGTTCTCCCGGCCATGCGGGAAAGAGAAACCGGTAGGCGATTTGCACGTTCCAGATATTCGCGTTACCCGCGGAGCTGTACTGTCTGCCATAGCTACCGTTCAGCCGCACATCATGCGGCAGGTAATAATTCAGACCGAAATCGAACTGGTTCACGTCTGCAGATGGGAGGATATCCTGCGGAGTGGGAACGCCCTTAAAGAATTGCTGAACTCGCGCGATTGTTTGCAGGCGGCCCAACCAGCTTGTGTCGCTTCGGTTTTTTGCAACTCGCATAGCACCTTCCAGCCAGTATCCCTGGCCGCCGGGCGAGTAAGCGTATTCAGCGCGAACATCCAAGGGAATTTGTGGAGGCTGCCAGACGAGATAAGTCCCAGCGGCGTTGTAATTTCGATCTTGCAGAAATCTTTGATAAGAAGCGCCGAATTCGATTCCGGCTTTGGGCAAGAACATGCCGATCCTGCCGCCCGCCGCTCGGCCAGCCAGGAGATTCTCGGTCGTGCTCGCAGCGGAAAAATATGCTGTGTAGTTCAACAACCAGTTCGGCCGCTCGACGACTACGCCTCGTAGCATTCCGCCGTTGCTGGCAGACGAGGTGCGCGTGCCAATGGTGAAAATTATCGGCGAATCCTGAAGATTGGCGATCCACACCGCTGAAATTCGCTCGTTATAAATATTGAACGGGGTGAGAAATCGGCCGACGGTAATGGTTAAGTGTGGATTTGCTATGTAATCGACTTGCCCGTAATCGAACGTGGCAAAAAATCGTCCATTGTAAGGCCCGCTGGTACCGTTCTGTTGGGCAAAAAATCCTAGCACGTCCGCACGTGCCTCGATTAGCCAGTGGTCTCCAAGTGGGGCAACAAGCACGGGGGCGAGAGTCGGTACAAACGATGTCGCCCCTCCGGTTGTGCTGGCGTTAAAAGCCAGCGCTCCGGAAAGTATTGGCACGTCTGATTGGGCGCAGACGCTGGTGGCGATCCCAAGTAGCGCTATTAGCGCTCCCAAAGCTCTTTTCATTCTGCGAACCTTTTCTGCAGCGATTTAAATCACGATCTCTTGTCAGGGACCCAGTACCATCCAATCAATCGACAGACGATTGGCAGATTAAGTTTTCTCGTGAGACGAATTGTCACAACGAAGTCAACAGCAAGTCATCTTGCTGATGCAGGAATTTACGGAACCATCCGATCACGATTCGGCATAGTCCGAATTAGTACTTCGCCATTAGTGCGTTTCAGCACCCCTGCTTAAAAGTAATTGGACCTGTTTCTCATTTCATTTCCGCGGATACTCGGAACGAGGAGATTTCGATGCGATACGTGACGCGCATTCTGGTAGCCAACCGTCCCAGATTGATGCGAGAAGTGGTCGTGGCCGCCCTAACAGGTCAACCCAATATAGAAATAGTGGGAGAAGTGTGTGACGAGGGCGACATCCTCGACCAAGTGCGCGCGACTCTGCCGGACCTTCTGGTTATCGCGCTGGATGAAAGCGAAGAACGGCCGGCAATCTGCGATCGCGTTCTGCGCGAGCATCCACAGCTGCGCGTGATTGCTGTGGCGTCGCGCAAAGATCGCACTCTTTATTATTGGGCGTCATTTGATATTCACTGCGCGGATATCGAATCATCCGCGGCCGGCATTCTGGGCGCCGTGCAAAACGTGGCAGAGTCCGCGTCAAGGCCAACCTTTGGCCGTGCGCCAACGCCGGTCCGAGAGTCGCTGTGATTGTCAGAAGAAAGTACGGCGCGCCCGGTGCGCTTGCAATTGTATTTATCAGCCAAACGGCCGGTGGCCAGCCGATTTCTCCACAGCGCGTAAGTAAGGATTGGGATACGGCCACTCCGGCAGAGCGCCAGTCAATCGGAGATGATTTGCCATGAGCGCAACTTCTTCCAAGACGACGCCGGAAGCCCTGCGCGCTGTGGACATTGACCAACTGCTCGCACAACGCCTTCGTCAAGATCAGCAGGAAAGCCGAGACAGAAGGATTGCGCGAATCGGCCATCTGTGGGAGCGGCGGAGGCTCCTCGCAAAATTTCTTACGTGGGGAGGGGCTGCCGCTATCCTCATCGCTCTTATCATCCCTACACAGTACGCCTCTACCACGCGGTTGATGCCGCCGGATCCCCCGGCTGGCCAAGGCATGACTATATTGGCCAGCCTCGCCGGAAAAATGGGCGCCAATCTTGCTTCTCTGGGAGGAGATCTCCTGGGAGTCAGTACCTCAGTTGATCTGTTCGCCGGATTGCTAGAGAGCCGCACGGTGCAGAACGATCTAGTCGCGAAATTTAATTTGCGCACCGTTTATGGAGAGCGCCATTTGGTCGATGCGCGGAAGGAACTCGCGCGTCACACGGACCTTTCGATCGATCGCAAGAGCGGAATTCTTACGATACAGGTAACGGATCATGATCCTAAGCGCGCCACTGCAATGGCACAAGAATATGTGGCGCAACTAAACAATGTCGTAACGCAGCTGAACACCTCTTCGGCACACCGGGAGCGGATCTTTCTCGAAGCTCGCCTCGAAGAAGTCAAAACGGATTTGGAATCGGCGGAAGCAGACTTCAGCAAATTCGCCAGCAAAAACGCCGCCATCGACATCAAGGAACAGGGCAAAGCGATGGTGGAAGCGGCCGCCGTCCTTGAAGGCCAATTGATCGCGGCACAAACGGAATTACAAGGGCTGCGCCAGATCTACACCGATTCAAACATACACGTTCGAACGACGCAGGCTCGCGTAGATGAACTGCGCCGGCAGATTTTAAAAATGAGTGGAAAAAATGAGTCTGAGAGTGCACTGCCTCTGAAAGAGGATGAGCTTTATCCCTCCATTCGAAAACTTCCAATATTGGGCGTGACTTACGCTGACCTCTTCCGGCGAATGAAAGTGGAAGAGACGGTGTTTGAAACGCTTACTCAGCAATACGAAATTGCCAAGGTTCAAGAAGCCAAGGAAGTCCCCAGTGTGAAGATGTTGGACCCCGCCGAACTCCCTGAGAAAAAGGTTTTTCCGCCGCGCACGTTGCTGTTTGTTCTGGGAGAAATTATCGCGCTCGCCATCGGCGCCGGTTGGATTTCAGCCACCGATGGCTGGAACAAAATCGATTCCCAGCACCCGGGAAAAGTTCTCGCGCTCAATATGGTTCGGAGTGTGAAACCGCCATGGCAGTATGCGGTGCAGCGAGGGAATTTCTTCACCACGCGAACGAAAAGAATGTTCGAGGGACTCAAGGACGCTTCAACGGTGGTGAAAACAAAATCTACCGCAGTACGCGAGGAATAATCCATTTTGGCGAACGTTTACAAAACGATGAGTAATTTGGGCGATGTTGTCGGAGGCGAAATGCTTCTGCGCTTCGCGAATTTTGGTGTTGCGGCCCTGATAGGCCGCTCGTATGGCGCGTCTGTGCTTGGGCTGTACGCCACCGTTATCGCTGTTGCGACTCTTGTGGAACGGCTTGCCGATAACGGATTGGAGTTGACGGGTATTGCACAGGTCAGCGTACGTCCGCGAGACGTGAGCAAAATTGCCACGGCCTTATACATCGACAAAACGATTCTTTCCGCTGTAGCTATTGGCCTCCTTGCCCTGACTGGCTGCATTGCAGCACTTACACCCGGCCAGTGGCTCATCGCGGCCGTCCTAATACTTCGCACGTTTCTCTACTCATACTGCCGCTTACATGCCGGTTTCTTGAAAGGGTTGGATAGAACGCGACAAATCGCCAAGTATCAGGGAGTTCATTTTTCTCTGCTCGCGCTTGGACTTATATATGTCTATCTCCGACATAAGAGCGTCCTTGTGCTTTTGCTCTGTCTGTTGGCGGCGCAGATTGTGGAATACATATGTAGCCTTGTGGTGCTGAGCAGACTTGGAGTTGGCTCCGTCGCGATCCCCGCGTCCTTATGTTGGGATCTCATTCGGCGATCAGTGCCCGTTGGTACGACTTACACGCTTGCGACAGTCATGTTGCGAGGCGATGTTCTGATGCTCTCGTTAGTGGCCTCCAGCGCGGTGGTGGGCACTTTTGCTGCGGCTGATACCGGGCTAGTAATGATTTACGTCATCGCCTGGCTGTTTAGTGGCGTGTTGGTGTCGGAGTTGGGCAGAGACACGCAAAACAGCCAAGCGCTGAATGTACATTTCCGCAAGATCCTTCGAACGGTGATGCTCGTCAGCATTCCGCTCGCGGCGGCCGGAGTCCTGTTCGCCAGGTTCGCAGTCATTGTGATGTTTGGAAAGAACTTTGCGGCAGCAGGTTTTACGGCCGCCATCATGATACTTGCACTGCCCTTAATCTTTCTTAACGCGGCCTTTCTGAGCCGTCTCATTGCAAAAAACGCCGCTCGGGTCGCGGTGCTTATTTATTTGCCCACTGCAATCCTATCGCTGCTGCTCAATTATTTCCTGGGTCGATATTACGGCGCTGGTGGCGTGGCGGTTTCTATTGTCCTTCGCGAAGCGGTCATAAGCTTGGTCTTTCTGTGTTTCCGGCATTTTCCGGATCGCTCCGCAGAGTCGACGTTGACGGTGAATTCGCACTCAGAAGTGGCCTCTTTGCTGAATACGTGAAGGGAATTTACAGGGCGAAATCGCATCTATGAAAAAAACTGTCACGACGCTGCTGATGGTGAGCCTGGCGGGGAACATTTTCCCGGTCTTCAACATTGCGGCTATCTCCGGCCTATTCCCGATGTACCTGGTTAGCCGCGATTCCGTCGAGCCGCAACGCCACGGATACGGTCCCAACGTTGCCAGGAAACTCCTGCTCGCCGCTTACGTGTACTGGATTTCGAGCTACATTTGTACAGGCGCGCCTACCAGTAATTTATTTTCTTTCGATTTTCTGCGATTCGACGGCGCACTGCTGATCGCCTATCTTCCGCTCCTGTTAGTCGCCGATACGCGGCTTGATCCTCTTTTTATTCGCCGCGTACTTGGACTTTTCTTAAACATCATGTCGGTTGTGGCCCTGCTTGGTCTGGCGGAGTTTGTCGATAGCACTGTCTCTCCTCTCGGTTTGTCCCAACTCCCCGAGTCTCTGCAACTGATCCACAATGCGTCGCTGTCGGCCGGCATCTTTCACGGTTTCTTTAGAGCGCATAATGCGGCCGGGGCTATCTACACGATAGCGGCGCTCATTGGTTTTGCCCTTTTGGCGCGAGGGAAGAATCCGTCACTACTTTCGTGGCCTGCCTTCTGGTTTGCAACAAACGTAATCGGAATTGTTTTGACACAATCGCGAACCGCTTACGTGGCGTTTGTTGCGGCGCTGCTCATTATGTTTTTCCGGCAGAGGAGGTTTCTCAAACGGTCTATTAAATACGCCGGCCCTATTCTCGTGCCGTTATTGTATTTGCTGCTGGTCCAGCCGGCCGTCACGCATCGCGCCCAAGAGGTTTCCGACCTTGAGGACCCAAACATTGTTACTCGCTTTATTTATTACCAGCGCGCCATCGACGACTTCACTCTGAGCCCTGTTGTTGGAACGGGTTTCGGCCGGTTCAACGATCAGCTGAAAATTTATTCCGGTATACCGCATTTAGTTTACTTCGCAACCGGCGGCGCCAGTGTCGCTGACGACTCGCACGCCCATAACTCCTATCTGCACTTTCTGGCGGAGGGGGGAATCGTTGGTTTGGCACTGATGCTAGCTGTCTGGATCGCGACATTCCGTTGGGTCGGACGGCAGATGCATATCTTCGAAGAAGGCTCATTTGGCCATTGCTTCGCTCTAGGGATACGGGCATGTATCGTTCTCGAATTCTTTATGAGTTTTACGGAACACATGATGGGAACAGCAGTCAGTGCGCTGACAATTTTCACGTTCGGTGGATTGTTCTTAAATTTGGTTGGCTGGAAATATCGCGTCGCTGCAGTGATTGATTGGAATGCGATTCGAAGCGGACAGTCAGCACTGGAGAATGCGACGTGAACTCGCTCAGGTCAGGTCGCGATCTTCTGCGGCAGAAGCTTACTGGACTGGCATATTTATGAATGTAAGTCCCCAATTAAGTAAAAATCCCACCGCGAATCCCTGGGAACACTTCGCCGAAACAGACCCGTATCTTTACATCTGCACCGATACGAAGCTTGCCGATCCGCAAGTATTCTGGCAAAGCGGTGAGCAAGTCGTTGGCACAGAACTCCTGCCGCTCGTGCATATCCATTCGTTGCGGTCTTTTCTTGGCCTTGAACTGGGCAGCGGAATCGGTCGGCTGGTGTTTCCGCTCGCACGACATTTTCGAAAAGTGGTAGGGGTTGATATTGCCGCTGGAATGGTGAATCGCGCCAAATCAATCGCGCGCAACAACGGTGTAGATAACGTCTCATTCATTCCGATCTCCGGCGCGGAGGACCTGTTGCAGAGGGCGGGGGACTTCGTTGGCAGTTGTGACTTGATCTATTCGCTTCTCGTTTTCCAGCACATTCCCGAGCTTTCAATAATTGAGGACTACCTGCATGCCATTCGCGTCTTGCTACATCAGCGCGGTGTCGCTTATCTGCAATTCGACACTCGCCAGCAAAATGTCGGCTACCGTCTGAAAACATGGCTGCCTGATTTCTTACTTCCGCGATTCTGGCGCAGAGGCATTCGCCGCATCCGCCAATCCTCTGAAGATATTGAAGCCTGCATTCAACGCGCAGGCATGGAAATCCTAGACGAGCTTTCTCCTCACACTGCTTACCACCGCTACATTCTCCACCTGCCCAGACGTTCAGGGAACGGCAAATGAAACTAACCTTCGAACAGGAAACTCGTCTCACTGAACGTCTTCTTCCAACGGCAGCCATTCCCTCGCTCGAAAATGCTCGTGTGGCTATCGTGCACTACTGGTTTGTGAGTCACCGTGGTGGTGAACGTGTTGTGGAAGCGTTGGCCGACATGTTTCCAAATGCCGATCTGTTTTCGCTTGTTGTTGACCGGGATACACTCTCGGAGTCTCTTCGTTCGCGGCCAATCAAAACTTCTTTTTTGCAACAACTCCCGGGGAGCCGCCGTTGGCATCGCCGAATGCTTCCGCTCTACCCGCTGGCATTGGAGCAATTTGACTTGAGCAGTTACGACCTCGTTCTTAGTTCGGAATCAGGCCCAGCCAAAGGTGTAATCACGTCCGCAAACACCTGCCATGTGTGTTACTGCCATTCGCCGATGCGCTATCTCTGGGACTTCTATCATCGATACAAGAACGCCGCGACGCTGGGATATTGCACCCGGCCATTGTTCACGCTTGCCAGTCATTACCTGCGTCTGTGGGACGCCGCCTCAGCGGACCGCGTGGATTATTTTGTCGCCAATTCCCACAATGTGGCCGCAAGAGTTCGTAAACACTATCGAAGAGAATGCTCGGTCGTGTATCCGCCCGTAAACATCAAGGCCGGTTACTTGGCTGAAGAGATCGAAGACTATTACCTTGCCGTCGGCCAGATGGTGGATTACAAGCGGATGGATTTGGCCATCATGGCGTGCAATCAGCTTGGCAGGAAACTCCGGATTGTGGGCCAGGGCGAGGAATACGCGCGTTTGCGAAAACTTGCAGGGCCCTCGATTCAATTTTGTGGACCTCTTTCGGATTCGGAACTTCATGAACAATATGCACACTGTCGCGCGCTGCTATTTCCCGGGGAAGAGGACTTCGGAATGGTGCCGGTAGAGGCCCTTTCTTTCGGTCGCCCGGTAATCACGTATGGCCGTGGTGGTGCTACGGAAACGGTCAAAGGCTGGAATTCGCGCTCACTGGGTGTCCCGGAGAACTCCTCAGGCGTATTTTTCAGTGAGCAGTCGGTTGATTCTCTTGTCGAGGCTATTCACACCTTCGAAAAGATTGAACACAGGCTTCGGCCTTCCTTCATCAGGCAGCAGTCCGACCGGTTTTCACCTGGACATTTTCAGAGTGGATTTCGCGAAGTTCTCGACCAGAAGTGGCGCCAATTTCATCAGCAGACACTGGATTTATGATCCGTCGGCGACCGGATGAATGGTTGGCGCGGTGATACTTCCATCGTGAAGCGCGTTGAGTATGACCTTTATTGCGCAACTGGGACTGCTACGGGAACACGACGTGGTCAATGGCGCGGTGGTGCGAAAGCTCGAGCCCTATCCGGTCTATGGTCGCGGTTATCAGGACGGCCTCGCGTGACGAAAGCTCGCGTCCTTGCGCTGCTCATGCTTGCCCTTTTTCTGGCAACTTCTTTCCGCAAAGGTTGGACCCGGGAGGAAACCGACTTTCCAAACTACTACACCGCCGCAGTGTTGGTGAATCACGGTGCGCCGTTGCGTGACTACTACGATTGGACCTGGTTTCAGCGGCAGATGAACTACGCAGGGATAGAACACCAACTGGGCGCGTATCTTCCGCAGACGCCTCTGACGATGCTCCCAATCGTGCCGTTCGCTGGATTTCCGGTGCGAACCGCCAAACAAATATGGCTGGCGTTCAACCTGATATTTTTGGCGACTACCTTGTGGATGCTTTCAAGAGCCACTCGAATTCGGATTGAGTACATCGCGATACTGATGTTTCTAGGTTACGGGTCGCTACAATCCAATTTCCGCCTGGGTCAATACTACGTGTTTTTATTATTTCTATTGACACTCGCGTTTTACTGTTTGAACCGGGGCAAATCAGCGGCGAGCGGGTTTCTTTGCGGTGTGGCGTTCGGACTCAAGCTGTACGGCGGCCCTTTTCTGCTGTATTTCGTGTTGAAACGCAATTGGAAGGCGGTTGCAGGAATGCTGGCCGCAATGGCTATAGCCCTGGCCACCGCCATTGCACTTTTCGGCTGGGGAGACGTTCATTTCTACGCTTCACAAATCCTGCCGCGATCTCTTGAGGGCGAGGTAATAGATCCTTACACCAGTGGCATTGGAACTCTTACGAACTTTTTGCGGCACTCACTGGTCATGGAAGCGGATCTGAATCCGGAGCCGCTTTGGAATGCACCAGTTGTTTTCTTTTTCTTGCGGCCGTTTGTAACGGTGCTCATTCTTGCGTTCACATTGTTTGGCGTGGCATCGGCGGGCAAAGAGTTTCATCGCCGCGGATTTGCCTGGTTCACGATAGCGATCCTGCTACTCTCGTCGAATGCGGCCTCGTATTCGTACATTCTGTTGTTATTACCAGTGGTTTTGTTGCTGGAGCACGCGACGCCGAAGGAGAGAATTTTCCTGGTTGTTTCGTACATCGCGCTGAACTTTTTTTTATTGCCTGAGTGGCTGCGATTTTTCCCGAAGTTGTGGATGTTGGCTGCGCTTTTCTTTGTGGAAGGGCGTGAATTCTGGCGACCGCTTAGTCCCAGGTTTGTGGCTGCAGCTCTGGTGGCGGCAATGCTCATCGCCGCCTTGGACGCACGGAAACATGAGGCAGGCTATGTGCTGGAACCCGGGCGGCATTTCCAGCGCATCGATTTAGATAAAGACACGTATCTTTCTACGTATCCGGCAGTGTCCAGTGCCGGACTTTTTTATCAGGCAATGGTTCGAAGCGGATACGTGCTTCGCTGGTTGCACGATGGGCAGGTGGAAGAATTCTCTTTCCAGGGCCAGGTTTTTCATCCGGTGGCGCCATCGTTCTACGGCCCAATCTATCTTGAACTGGTGAAGAATGGTGCATCAACAACGATGACTTTTGATCCGACAACCAGGGGAGCAGCGCCCGCTCGTTTAATGCCGGCTGCCCCGACCGAGGATTCAGTGCTCTCGCCTGATGGAAAGTGGATGGTTTTTGAGTCGACACAGGCTGGGCCTAATCAGATTTGGCTGCGAGATATGATAAGTGGCAGGGTGCAACTCGTGGCGGGCGGAAACTGCAATAACTCCTCACCTGCCTGGGAAGAGGATTCGCACACATTAATTTTCGCCAGCGATTGCGGACGAGGAATTGGGATGCCGGTGTTATATCGCGCCAACTTTTCGTCACCAACACACACCGACGTGGGATTCGGCGTATCCACCGCGGCCAACTTATCCGACGTAACGACCGTGGTGCGGGCGCAGCACCTAGGGACTGCGCCCGTGCACACGAGTTTGCTTGCCGGTAACACTCAGCCGCCAGCAGAGAAATAACTTTTCTCTGTGGAGTTATCTGTTGTCGTCGGAATCGTCTTTTCCGTGAACCGGAGTCAAGAAGTTATCGACCACAAAGTCGGCTACCTCGCGGCCCATCCGATTGCCGCTGGTCAGGTCGGTGCGGAAATGAACGCCGGCAAAAATTCTGCTCAAGGTCGCTTGTTCATTAGCAGCAGAGAAATTGGTGAAGGAGCGAGTTACTCCCGCGAGAACTTCAGAAGTAACGACAAAGTTGAAGTCTTTCTTTCCGAAAAAGGAATTCAGCACGGATGCCCCGGCAGCGCTGATAACTGCGTGAGCGCCTGGATAAGATGGATCCGGCGTTGTGTTGGTGACCTCCGGCAGCCAAGCAGGGTTGGGTATCGTCTGCGGGTTGCCATCTATTGCAGCTTCCTGAATAGCCGTGACCGGTCGCCAGAAGTTGTAGGTGTACTTGCTGTCGTAGAAAGCAATCACTCCATCGGCGAAGCTGAGGTTTAGCAACGCAAACACACGAGCGCTTTGCGCAGTGGTTAGGTCATGTGCAAGTGCCGCGGTTTGAGTAATCTCGTTCCAGTAATTTTGAATAGCTCCATTCCAAAAACGCCCAGTCAACGCTTGGTCGGCGGTGGCCGTGGTGCTATGGACGATGCCCAGAGATTTCACTTCATTAAAAGCGTCGGTGTAAGCATCGCTGGTCAATGCGGGGGGAGGTCCAAGACGAAACTGACTCGCGCTCTCCAGGGCGAAGGGCGTGACATGGGACCAATTCGTGAATTGGGGCTGCGGGAAATTGGGTGGTGTCGACTGGAAATCACCGGGGGCGCTGCCGAAGACAAAGGGCACCTGTGGAGCATTAGATCCATCGTTGCTCCGGGCTGCGAGAATCTGATCAGCCACTGTTTTTCCAATAGTGATGCCTTCGGTTTTGTCGGGCCCGTCAGGAATTAACGCCAAAGACTGTTTAAGTTGGGCATCCAGCGTTGGTTGGAAGGTCGGGTACAACGTTACAAGAACTTCGTGCGCCGCTGAAGCGGCGGCCGCGTCTTGAGAAGCGGAACGGGAGACGCCTCTGAGCCGAACCAAGTAAGGTTTGTGAGTCTTGTCGATAGCATTCACGGCATCGTAGATCGCCGCGTGCATGATTGCAAAGCTGCGAGTAGGATGGACGGTTTTCGGCTGGGCGCCAGCGGTGCGGACGATAGTAAGAAGTGTTGCATTCCAGGTAACCACTGGGTTAACCGCGTTGGGAGTAGAGTCGTGCGAAACCTGACCCGCGTCGTCCAGCGAAGTTGCGTAGGTACTGGTTCCGGATATATAGGTAGTCGCGCACAACAGCAGCATGAGACACATCAAATGCTTGGCCATAAAGGTTATGTTCCGCTCCAGTTCTTTCTTAAATTGGAGGGCCGAGTGGACGTCATAAACACTACGCCCGTGAGACCCGTCAACCTCTAGACCGCGACAGAGAAGCGAATATTCCCGACAGCCAATAAGAATTCTGGAATCGCTGAGCTTTAGGTGTCGGTGCGAATCGTCACACAAGTACTCATGCGTCAAACCGTCGGCCGTATGTACTTGTGACGCCCCATAAGGAAAATTACGGGATGACCCGCGCTGTCACGCAATTTTAACAATTCAATTTGGAATAGAACCCAACGCTTCCGGGTCTACACAGCGGTATGGCTAACCTTTCGAATCGGGTACGACGAACGTTAGTCAATGAATCGAAATTTGCAGGAGGCTAATTTAATGACGCACAGACTTATCTCGATTTTTGTATTGTTGCTGGGCGTGGCGGCCATGGGACTCACCGGAATTGCTCAGCAATCCGCGACGGAGGCCCCTGCGGGGTTCGACACTCCCACGCTGGCGCAGAATGCCGGATCGCAAAGTAAGAATAATGGGCTCATAGAGCCAGCTGGTGACACTTTTGCTCTCGACCAGCAGATTTATGAGCAGGTTCACGATGTGAGTACGGGACTGGGCCCGGTGTTTAACGGAAGAGCATGCGCAGAGTGCCACCAAAACCCGGTCAGTGGCGGTGCGAGCCAATTCACGGAGCTGCGCGTCGGTCACACTGATGCCAACGGAAATTTCGTGAATCCCACTGTACTGATTAATGACGGCGCTAACAGTATTGCCGGGCGCTCCATCATCAACGACCGCGCCGTAGTGCCCCAAGCCCAGGAGCATGTACCCGATACGGAAAACATCCGGGCCCTGAGGGCCGCGCTCAACACTTTGGGAGACGGCTTCGTCGAAGCGATTGACGACAACACTCTAAAAGCCATCGCTCAGAATCAGTTGGACTTGAGTGAAGGAAGAATTCACGGTGAGGCTATTGAAGTTCCTGTACTGGAAGCACCGGGACAAAATCGTGTGGGGCGCTTCGGTTGGAAGGACCAGCACAGCAGCTTGCTTTCATTTATTGGAGACGCCTATTTGAATGAAATGGGAGTGACTAACCGGTTGCGGTCCAAAGACACGACCACAATCGGCAAGACTACTCAGGACCCTGAAGATGTTCCGGATGAGCTCGGTCTGGCTGACATCGACCACTTTGCACAATTCGTTCGGGGCACGAAAGTGCCGCCGCGTGACGCCGTGCTGGCGGCGACGGCGACTGCCTCCGCAGGGCAAGCTATATTTGAGAAGATCCAGTGCAACACCTGTCACGTGGAAAACATCACGACGGCTCCGGCCGGAACGGTGATCAATGGCGGAGCGTTCGCCGTGCCGGATGCCTTGGGAAATAAGATCATCCATCCCTTCAGCGACTTCTTACTTCACGACATCGAGACCGGCGATGGCATCGTGCAAGCCGGACCGGCGGACACCGCCAACAAACTGCGTACCGCGGCACTTTGGGGCCTGCGCATGAGACCTCGATACATGCACGACCTTAAGTCTCTGACTCTGGACGATGCCATTGCGCGGCACCAAGGCGAAGCCGAGCAGGTGGAAAGGCGCTTCGATCAGTTATCTCCAACAGAGAAACAACAACTGCGCACTTTCCTTAACTCGCTGTAATTGCAATTGCGGAGCGGCGGCGTAAAGGCTGCTTAAGGGTGAAACGGCAGGCGGCGGGAATTCGCGAGTCCTAGTTTCGCGCTTGCTGCCCGCAGAGTCGCGCTCAAATTTGGACTTTAGCTCATCTCAGCCAAAATTCGTGACCTTGGGTTACGCAGCAGGAATAGTGTTGAAGCGTGAAAGAATCTCGCCTAGCTTGCCGGGGCTTTCTGCGTCCGACCTTGGTGTTTTTCGAGCATACAGCACCGAGGTTGTGTGCGCCGCATCCATGACACCAGGCGCAGAAAAATGGAACTACCCAGCGATCAACTGGTGGAGTTGCTCAAGGTCGGCGGGATCGGCATCGGAAACGGCGCAGAAATCCAGCTGGTCTTTCCGCCAATCGATCCATTGATAGCCTTGCCGAGACCCCATATGGGGTGAGGCGTCTGGCTCCGTTCTGGACCAGATGAATACATTGATTAAGTTTCCTCGACGAGCATATACAAGCGCCGCGACGGGGTGGCCTTCGATAATGTCGACGCGCGCACCCTGTAGAGCGAAACCGTCGTTCGCGAAATCGCGGACCGGTAAAACAAATTTAACCTTGCCCTCGAACCATTGCCTCACCGCATGCTCGTCCTTGGAAGCGATACCAGTTAGGTGCCCTGGCTGCAGAGAGTGCATATGCGCATCCACAATTTCCGCGGCGAACTCGGCTTGATAGTCGTCGCTACGAAACGTAGGGCCGATCCTCCATAACGCGAGCGCGACTAGCAGCAGCGCGGCGGCGGCAGCCAGCCAATTCCAAAGGACGGGCTTTGCTACGGTCGGAGCGGGCGCGACGCGTTGGAGTTGCGCGCCAATTTTCCTGCGAAGTGACGCAGGTGCGGGCTCGTAGAGTTGAGCGAGCTGTAGTCTACCTCTTAAAAAGTCCTGGGCTACAAGTTCAGCCCCGCAGTCAGCGCAATGTAGTATGTGCCGTTCGAATTCCACGTTATGAAAGGAACTCAACTCACCGTCGAAGTAGCTGTGAAGGAAGGCATCAGCAAAGTCACATCTCATAGACGGCCTTCTCGCGAAAGGAGTGATCGACGGACGAGTGATCGAGCACGCAGCGCAACTGTTGGCGGGCCTGGGATAGCCCCGAATAGTCAAAGCGCACGCGGCCGTCGAGATTAAATTCGCCCAAACTTCATGCCCGGGCTCGGAGTCTCATAAGCAAGAACTGCCCCGAGCCCGATTTTATTCTCGTAGGTGTGTCAACTAGCTGCAAATGGTAAATGCCTGGAGGATGCTTGGGGGATAAGCAGCTTTTTTGATGCTGCGCATTCATTTTTTACTTGACAATGGGAACGATATTCATAATATGAGACGCGTGCCACAATCTAAGACAGGCAAATCACCCTATCGGGTCCAAGTTCTAGATCGCGCTCTGGCTGCGTTAGAAGTCCTGGCCAATAGCTCTAGCGAATGCAGCTTGGCGGAGATCTGCTCGACTTTAAAACTGCACAAGAGCACCGCCCATCGTTTGATGATGGTGCTCGAACAACATCGCCTGGTAGAGAAGAATGCGGACACAGGTCGCTACCGACTCGGACTTAAACTCTACGAGTTTGGATCTAAGGCATTCGGCGCGATCGATTTGCGCCGTCATGCCAAGCCCTACCTGGACCGATTGCAGCGAGAAATTAGCGAGACGGTCTTTTTCTGTATGCTCGACGACGGACAAGTCTTCTACATCGAGAAGATTGAGTCGCAGCAAAGCGTACGCACCGCTTGTATGGTGGGCAGCCGCGCTCCAGCGTATTGCACTGCAGTCGGTAAAGCGATGCTAGCGGAGTTGCCGGACGCAGAGGTAAACGAGATCATCCGGCGCTGGGGACTCAAGGCTATTACACCGAACACGATCACGACTCCTGCGGCGCTCAAAGCGGAATTGCGGGCCATCCGGCTGCGGGGATATGCGATTGATAATGAGGAGAAGGAGCCGGGGCTGCGCTGCCTAAGCGCGCCAGTGCGCAACGATACGGGGAAATTGTTGGCGGCCCTGAGTGTTTCCGGACCGGCGTTTCGAGTGACAAAGGAGAGAATCCCGGAAATCGGCAAGGCGGTCATGCAGGCGGCCGGGGAACTGTCCTACGAGCTTGGATATCGACCGACGATGGAGTTAGTGGGAGAAGCGGTCAACTGACGAATTGCAAGTAGGAGGATGCCGGCGCGAGCCGGTTTTTTTGGGGCCAATTTGAGAATGAGACGTAGTCTCATAATGCGGTACAGCGGCTTTCGCGAGGTAGAGTCGCCCCGCCTCATTCTGAGACCAAGGCGATTCGAACTCGCGCAGAGGTGCGCTGCGCAGCGATAGGAGAAGCCAATGTGTAGGAAATTTGAAGTGGTGATACTTTTCTGCTTGCTGATCATAATTTCTTCGGGAGGTCTGAGGGCGCAGATCACCTCAACGACGATGTATGGCCAAGTAGTGGACGCGACCGGTGCCGCAGTGGCGAGCGCCCCAGTTTCCGTAACAAATACCGGCACCAACCTTTCCCGGTCTGTACAAACCAATTCCGAAGGGGAATACCGCATAGAGATGCTTCCTGTAGGTAGCTATCGGGTGGAGGTCACCGCACCGGGCTTTAAGAGAACGGTTCTAAGCGGTGTAGTGCTGGAAGTGAATGTCCCCGCTCGAGTGGACGTGACGATGCAATTGGGTGGCGTGAGCGAAACGGTCTCGGTCACCGAACGCGTGCCACTCATTAATACCACCAGTCCGGAAATCGGACGGACCATCCAGCCCGAAGAAATTGAAAATGTCCCGCTCGTAAATCGTAACGTGTACCAGTTGCTCGAACTCACGCCCGGAGTCCAGAACAGCACGTTCAACCCTGGCCAACCCAATCCGGTGATAACCCTCGGATATCCTGAGCAACGAACATTCATCAATGGCGGTGTGGATGGTGGCGCGGGATCGGTGAGTTATTATCTCGATGGCGGGATCAACATGACTGGCCTGCGGAACACCGGCAACATCCTTCCTAATCCAGACGCCATCCAGGAATACCGGGTGGAAACTAATAATTACGACGCCGAGTACGGCAAAATGTCTAGTGGGGTCATCACGGTCCTAACCAAATCGGGTACAAACGCATTTCACGGTGCGCTGTTCGAATACTGGCGTGATAGTGCACTCAATGCGAACAACTGGAACTCTACGCTTGCCACACCTCCGCTGCGGCGAAATCAATTTGGTGCAACGTTTGGCGGCCCCATTAAAAAGAACAAGACATTTTTCTTTGCGTCCTACCAGGGCCTGCGTCAGCTCAGCAGTTTTTTCTTCACCGGGGCGACGGTTCCAACTGCAGCCGAACGCACCGGCGACTTTACCGGTGTGGTAAAAGCTTTGCCGAAGCAATACACCTGTGGCTCATTAACGGTGATTTGTCCCTCCCTGCTTGACCCGGTTGCACAGAAACTGCTCAATCCCACAGGCGCGTCGGTCGCTTTTCCGACGATTCCAGCGGCCAACGTAGGGGCAACCGGCTGGCAAGGAACGGCTGCCAGCCCTTATAACACCGACGAATTTATCATTAAGCTGGATCACAATCTAACCGGCAACCAGCGGTTGAGCGGAAGCTACTTTTATACGAGCGGAACAAATGCGGTGCCGCCCCTGAATTCCACCAGTGGACAGCCGAACGGCAACATCCCCTGGGCCGTCCAGCAGTTCAACTGGCGCCAGCAAAATCTGAACATCAGCCACACCTGGACGGCCAACCCTAATCTCGTCAACCAGGTTTGGCTTGGTTATACACGGAATTTTGGTGGCCGGTTGAACCTGCCGGAGACTTCGCTGGGAGATTTGGGCTCTGAGTTCACGGTTCAAGGGCCGCACTCGCTTCCGCAGATTACGGTGACCGGTTTCTTTACGGGAGCGAGCGCCATTGCCGGTCCCGTCGCGGGCTCAAACTTTTACACAGTGCGTGATGTGGTCAGCTACAACCACGGCCGTCATTCGATTAGCTTCGGTGCCGATGAAACTCTCGACAAGGACATTCAGCAAACGTTGTTGAACAACTACGGAGTGTTTGGCTTCAACGGCACCAACATCAAGGATTCCGCCTCTGGCAAAACGATTGTTGTCCCCGCTCTAGCGAATTTCGTGATGGGCCTACCGACGTCGCTTTCACAGGATGCCCCGGTAACCGGATACACCAACAGCTGGAGCACAGGATTGTTCGCTCAGGACAATTTCCGAGTTTTCCCGCGCCTGACCCTCAATCTCGGTTTGCGTTGGGATATTCAAACGCCGCCTACAGATCCGCTGAATCGTGGAACGAGCTTCCAGGTCGGCGAGCAGTCAACTGTGATCCCAAATGCGCCGACCGGAGCTCTTTTCACCGGTGACCCTGGCGTCACGCGCGGCATCGTACCACTGCGCTGGCACCATGTTTCACCCAGAATAGGATTAGCGTGGGATCCGTTCGGCGACGGCAAGACGTCGGTCCGGGCTGGCGCAGGCGTGTTTTACGGAAGCGTTTCGGGCAACGAATGGAACACGGTGACCAATTTCGAGCCCTCCGCCGTGCGCTATTCTTTCACAAACCTCACTCAGCAAGTCACGGGTTCCGGGTTGACTGCAGTGCCGATGGGCGCAACGCTTTCCTGTCCCTACAACAAGCTGGTGGCAAAAAATGCTTCGGGCGCACCCCTGGGCCCAACCGTAATTTGTTCGACCGGCGCGGGCAGTGGCGTTTCGGGGATTGATCCATTTCCATTCGTTCCGCCACAGTTCATTATTCCCGGGGGCCCATTTTTTGGTTTCGCGAAGAATTTCCAATGGCCGTACAGCTATCAGCTGAATTTGTCCGTTCAGCGCCAGGTCACCTCGAATCTCGGCGTGTCCGCGGCATACGTGGGAACGCTGAGCCACGATTTGCCCTTCTCACAAGATATCAATTCCCCTGCCACCGGCGTTCTTGCACCAACCTGCGCGACCAGCGCCTCGGGTAATATCACCGCACGGCGACCGATCGACAACGCGGGGGTCGCCACCTGCGCCACGCCCGGAAGTCCGTTTGGCACGGTCCTTCTGACGCAATCCAATCAAACCGCTTCGTACCACGGTTTGCAGACGACGATTCAAATGCGAATGACGCGCGGCGTAATGCTTTACGGCTTTTATACCTTCAGTCACACGTTTGATAGCGTCCAGCTAGACAACACAACTACCCAGGGAGGTGCGGAAGACCCAACGAATCTGCGCCTGGAGCACGGGCCCGCGGATTTCGATATTCGCCATCAGTTCGCGGCGTCCGTGGTGTGGCAACTAAATTACTACCATGGACAGAATTTCTTAGGGCGAGGTCTACTGAACGGCTGGGCTGTTTCTTCCATTATTAATGTCCACAGCGGCTTGCCTTTCACCATTCTCAACGGCAAAGATGCGAACTTGACGGGTAGTGCAGTGGAACGAGCTCAGCTCGTTCCAGGGCAGAACTCTCTGGCGGTCAATCGAACCGCTGCAGAGTGGTTTAATATCGGCGCGTTCTCGCAAAATCCCTCCACGCTGGTCAATGGTATTGCTGTGAATGGAAACTCGAGTCGAAACATGCTGCGCGGCCCGACTTTCAAGGACGCGGACCTGGCGATCTCCCGCGATTTCCGATTGGCTCGATTCCGCGAAGGCATGGGCCTGCAGCTGCGGGCCGACGCCTATAACGTATTCAACATCGTCAGCCTGAATCCGCCGGTAGGGAATGGCGCGACGGTGGGTTCCTCTACCTTCGGGCAAATCACCTCGGCGAGCGCGATGCGCCAGTTGCAGCTCGGATTGCGCTTCACATTTTGAAACGCAGCGGGCGTAGAGTTTCGGTGTAGATCGGATCAAGGCGGCAGATTGAGTTTGTCTTCGCTCGCCTCATTTTCGTGAATTTATGAATTAGGGCCAACCAAGAAGGAGTTGTCTATGAGCACGCAACCCGCAGTTGCTGTCAACAAGATGGTGTTTCGAAAAACCAACGCTCAAAGCGGACGTCAT
>Ga0307475_10000762_pt1 | contig 19434 bp, 19 predicted proteins | sample atmos_gasesECM1C_FD_203317 | JGI IMG/M metagenome (GOLD analysis project Ga0307475, IMG submission 203317) | Hardwood forest soil microbial communities from Morgan-Monroe State Forest, Indiana, United States - atmos_gasesECM1C_515 | ecosystem: Environmental > Terrestrial > Soil > Temperate... | reverse complement strand
GGGTCGTGCAGCCGGACGGAAAAACCCTCGACTACGGGGAGCTCAAGCAGGATGCGCTCGAAGCGCAAGGGCTGAAAGTCGTGCTCGCGGAGGAGCCGACCACCGTGGCGGGCCATGCGATGACTTCAGGTCACATTCCGCGCATTACCGCCTTCGAGATGTCTCCTCCGGCCGCTCGGCTCGAAGCGGGCGCAACCGGCTCCGGTTGTGATGCAACCCTCCACTTCCCTCCCGGAACAGTCAAGGTTGAAGCCAAGCCGGGAGATTTGGTGAAAGACATCTTCTGGGGCGAACACGCGACCGCTTACAACGTGAAGGATCGAGGCCTGGTTGTTATCTCATCGTGCGGCCACGCGGGCATCATCAACTCTGTTCGTCAGCTCCAGAAGTCTACGGGGGTTGAGAAGGTGCACGCCGTAGTTGGCGGGTGGCACTTAGCTCCGTATCCTGATGACATCATCGACAAGACCGTCGGAGCCTTGAAGGAAATCGACCCGGATTACCTGATTCCCATGCACTGCACCGGCTTCCGCACGATGATGGCTGTCCAACGCGAGATGCCACAGAAGCTCATTATGCCCTCGACGGGCACGAGTGTGGTCTTTGGAGCCTAGCTCCAATCCGGGCCTGAGCAAGGATATCCGGCTAGGAGGAACTGGTGCCCGATAAGCCCATTCCCGATGACGATCCGATCGTAAGCAAATCGCTAGCGCCGCACTACGTCATCGCGGTGGTCATCCTCATGGCCACGTTGTTCTGGGCATTGTGGGACGAAGATTTCGGCCAGCGCCCCTGGAAAGCCTTCCAGCAGGAATGGAAAACTCGCTACTCGGCGTTCCTAAAAACCGCGCGTTCGCAGTCCAGCGCCTCGCAAAAAGACGTCGAGACCGCCCCCGAATATCAAGCCGTGAAATTGTCCTACGAGCAGGCCAGCCAGAGCGCCGCTCCCCGAATCAAGGAAATCAACGAAAAGTTGCGCGATCTGAGCGGCAAAATCCTGGCGGTGCAGAACGTCTTCACCGACCGCCGCGCCTACGTCAACGCCTCCACCTACGACATCGAGAACGAAACCAGCAACTCCGCGAAGCAGCGCAAACAAAAAAATCTCGACGAGTACAAACAGGAAGTCACCTCCGTCGAATACCCCGACGGCAGCAAGCAGAAATACAATTTCCCGCAGCTCGAAGAAACCTACAACGAGCTAAAGAACGAGCGCACCAGCCTCAGCGCGGAGCTTGGCGAACTCATCAAGCCCGTCAACGAGCAAAAAGAAAAACTCGACGCCTACGTCTCCGAGCACATGGTCAATCTCACGCCTTCGCAACTAACCGGCTTGCAGGATAAGACCGAAGCCTGGGAACCGAAAATACTCCAGATCAATGTGCCCGAAGCCAATATCGTAGACCGCTGCGAATCCTGCCACATGGGTATTCGCGAGCCGGTCAAACTGACCGCCGCGGCCATGTCCCTCAAGGGCAAGAAGCCTGACGAATACGCCCGCGCGTTCACCAGCCATCCCGAACCCGATCTGTTGAAGACCCACGACCCGGATAAGTTTGGCTGCTCGCCATGCCACCAGGGCAATGGCCGCGCCACCACCAGCGTCGAAAAAGCCCACGGTAATTACGAGCATTGGCTCTGGCCCCTCTTCGCAAAGGGAAATGTGGAAGCCGGCTGCCAAACCTGCCACGCCGCAGACATGGTGCTGGTGAACAACGAGGTCGGCTGGACCATCTCCGACGGCAAGGATCTTTTCCGTCAGCGCGGCTGCGTGGGCTGCCATCGCTACGAAGGCTACGACAAAGAGCCCGAAGATCTGCTGTCCATCGCACAGCAAATCAAACTCATCGAGCAAGAGAAAAAAGACAACCTGAAGCAAGCCAACTACCTGATGAAGCAGGCCGACACCGCTGAGTCCAACGAAGAAGCCAATCGCCTCAACGATCGCGCCGTCGCGCTAAAGGTCACCAACAGCAAACTCGACTTGCGGATCGTTCAACTCGACCGCAGCACCAAAAGCTTGTTGCAAGACATGAAGAAAGTCGGTCCCAATCTCAAGGACATTCGCCTCAAGCTGAACAAAAACTGGATTCCCGTCTGGCTGAAAAAGCCCAGCGCCTTCCGCGCCACCACCAAGATGCCGGATTTCCGCTTCAACGATGAGCAGATTCAATCCATCTCCGCTTACTTGTGGCAGTCCGCGCTCGCGGATCCTTTGCCCACGCACAAGCCCGGCAGCGCCGCTCACGGGAAAGAACTCTTCGAATCGCGCGGATGCCTCGCCTGCCATTCCATCGGAGAAGGCGACCAGGTGCAAGGCGGCACGTTCGCCGCCAATCTCACGCGCGTCGGCGAAAAAGACAATTACGATTACCTGGTCCGCTGGGTGCACAACGCACGCGAGCGCACGCGTCCCTATTGTGCCTACGAGAAAAAAGATATCGGCCCTGAGGACTACAAGAAAAGGGGTCTGCCGTACGTTTTCGACCTGGACCACACCAAGTGCCCCAACGATGGCCACGAACTCCAAGTTCAGAACATGACCGTGATGCCCAGCCTCCGCCTCTATCCACAGGACGCCGAAGACGTCGCCAGTTATCTGATCACCCTGAAAAAGCAGGAACCTTCCTCCTACGCTGATGCTTCCTTCATGGACGACCCCAAGCTCAAGAACGAAGGCAAGAAATGGATTCGCCACTTTGGCTGCGCCGGCTGCCACGAAATTTCCGGGCTGGAAGATGAAGGACGCATTGGCACCGAGCTAACCACCGAAGGCAGCAAACCCATCGAGCGCCTCGACTTCGCGCTGCTGACGGAAACCGCGCAGCGTGGCGGGAGTGAGCCCATCACCGATCCCGATGATCTTGCGCGCCTCCCGGAAGGCCCGGCCAAACAGCCGTGGTACGACGACAAAGGCTTCTTCGAGCACAAACTCGCCGAGCCCAATATCTGGGACAAAGGCAAGATCAAGCCCGAAGAAGAAAAGTTGCGCATGCCCAATCTGCATCTCACGAAAGAGCAAGTCCGGGCGCTCACCACCTTCCTCATGGGCAGCCAGGAAAGCGCTCTGCCCATCACCTATCAATACAAGCCCTTGGATTATCGCCGCGACATTCAAGAAGGCTGGTGGGTCATCCGAAAATATAATTGCATGGGATGCCACCAGTTGATTCCCGGCCAGAAAACGTCGCTCATGACCCTCGCCCGCTATCAGGAAGCGCAAGAGCAGCTTCCTCCCAAGCTGCTGACCGAAGGCGCGCGCGTCGATCCCCAGTGGCTTTTGCATTTCCTCAACAATCCCTCGCTCAGCGACACCGACACCAACCGCAACGGAATCCGTCCGTATCTTCAGGTGCGCATGCCCACCTTCTCGTTCTCCGAAAACGAATTGGGCAAGCTGGTGCGGTTCTTCCAGGCGCTCTCGCGGCAGACTTTCCCGTATATTCCCGAGCCGCCGCCGGCGCTCACTACCAAGGAAACCGACATGGCGCGCAGCCTCTTCAGCAGCCCGGCCGCCCCGTGTCTGAAATGCCACGCCACCGGCGATCCCGCGCACGACAAAACCGCCACCGCGCCCAACTTCCTGCAAGCCAAGGGGCGCCTCAAACCCGATTGGGTCGAGCGCTGGATTATCGATCCGCAAGCCATCAGCCCGGGCACCTCCATGCCTTCCGGCCTGTTCAAGCGCGAAAATAATCGCTGGACGTTCTCCGGCCCTACACCCGCATCCTTCAACGGATACGACAAGGATCACACCAAGCTCCTCGTCGAATATATTTTCCAGCTCACGCCCGAAGAGCAGCGCCGCGTGAGTTCATCGAGCGGCCGCGCGGCAGCATCCACCGGCGGCGGCTCCTCTGGCAAGAGCGCCGCGGGCGGCTCCGCGCAGCGCGCTCCTAAGTAGGAGCGGCGCGCGAAACGAATTTTTGATATTTCAAGGGAGAGGTAGAACAAAATGAAAATGAAAAAGCTAGCAATTGGGAGCCTGTCAATCTTCCTCGGAGTCGCTCTACTCGCCGGATGCGGCAAAAAAGAAACCGCCGAAGAACAGCCGGCGGCGCCCGCTCCGGCCGCGGCCCCCGCAGCCACGCCCATTGATCCCGCCACCGCCGCTAGCGTAAGCGGAACGGTGAAATTCGATGGCGCCGCGCCCAAGGCCGCGAAAATTGACATGAGCCAGGATTCCAACTGTGCCGGCTCGAACACCGCCGAGAACATCGTCGTCAGCGGCGGACACCTCGAGAACGTTTTCATCTACGTGAAGGAGGGACTCGGCAACCGCACCTTCGACGTTCCCAAAGACGCCGTCATGCTCACACAGAGCGGCTGCAAATACAAACCCCACGTCCTCGGCGTCATGATCGGGCAAACTATCTCCATCGTGAACGGCGATCCCACCACCCACAACATTCACCCCACACCAAAAGACAATCGCGAGTGGAACGAATCGCAGGCCCCGCAAGCTCCGCCTCTCGAAAAGACCTTCGCCCGCGAAGAAATCCTGCTGCCGGTGAAGTGCAACCAGCACCCCTGGATGCGCATGTTCGTTAACGTGGTCAAGAACCCGTTTTACGCGGTCAGCGGTCCTGACGGCAAATTCGAAATCAAGGGCCTGCCGCCGGGCGACTACACCATCGCCTTCGTGCACGAAAAACTAGGCGAGCAAGATCAAAAGGTGACGCTAGCCGCAAAAGACGCCAAGACCGTAGACGTAACCTTCAAGCCCGGCACCTAAGTTTTTTGGAGTGCGGCGGTTCTGTTTACTTGCGTCTCGAGGTTGCCTTTTTGGAGTGCGGCGGTCTGGCCGCCGCTTTTACGGTTGTAACGCCATGATCGAGTCTTGGGACGGACGAGACGCGGACTTGCGAGGCCGCGCCGCAACTTGGAAGACGTAAGGAGGCTTTTTGTTTCTACTGATGCTCTTGCTTTCCTTGTTGCTAGGCCTTCTCTCGCTCGCCGGAATCATCTGGATCATCATCGTCGGCTCTCTTCTCAGCGTCGACGGCCTGTTCATGAGCCTGATTCTTCTAACCCTTGCCGGTGTCTTTTTCCTGAATGTTTTCCTGGAGTGCCGTGATTGCGGCTTCCTTGGAAAAAGCAAGGAAGCGTCATCCAAGGGTGCGTCGGTGTCGAAAACCGAATAAAATCTAGAAAAAGAAATGCCAAGTCACACACTAACGTCGACACCGAATCTGCCTGCTCTCGTCGCTGATTCGGCGGCCCTCGCACGCCCGCACCGTCGCATGTCCACGCGCAACCGATTGCTCTTCTTCGCCACCGCCTGGCTGATTGTCCTCATGCCCTTCCTGTTTTGGTGGAGCACTTGGTTCGGCCGCCACCTTTCCGACGCGCAAATTACCGAATATCTGAACGACGACAAGCACCCTCGCCACATCCAGCACGCCCTAGTCCAACTCGGTGAACGCATGGCCCGCCAGGACGCCAGCGCAGCTCGCTGGTATCCGCAACTGCTGCAACTCGCCTCGCATCAGGTGGAAGAAGTCCGCAACACCGACGCCTGGGTGATGGGCCAGGACACCTCCGCCGCGGCCTTCCACAAAACGCTACTAATGATGTTGCAGGATTCCTCGCCGATGGTTCGCGGCAACGCCGCTCTGTCGCTGGTCCGTTTCGGCGACGCCGCAGGCCGCACTCAGATCGTCGCGCTCTTGCGACCCGCGACCATCGTCGCTCCCGCCGCCGGCCGCATCATCGACATCGACAAAGTCGGAACCTCCGTGCGCCAAGGCGGCCTCATCGCAAAATTAAATGACGGAGAGCGCACCACAGAAATTCGCGCGCCAATCAGCGGCCGCATTCGCACGCTTTCCATCGCGACAGGAGCGACCGTCGCCGCTGGAGCGGATGTAGCCTCCATCGATCCCGGCTCGGAGCAAGTCTGGGAAGCCCTTCGCGCCCTCTACCTAGTCGGCGAGCCCGACGATCTCCCAGCGATCCGCATCTACGAGCGCAACGTCCCGGAAATCCCCGACCGCCTCCGCCAACAAGCCCTCCTCACCGAAAGGGCTATCCGAGAGAGAGACGCGCGCCAACCCCAGGATCGGTGAAGTTCTCACGAGTCACGGGACACGAATCACGAGTCACGATCTTCAGTACGTCATCGCTCCAACAACCTTTTCCACTTCCGCGATGTCCACCATCACGATGGCGTCCCACGGGCAGCCGTCCAGGAAGCATCCGTCCGGGCCCTTGCTGACGCACTTCTTGCATCCGATGCACAAAATCGGATCCACCTGGATGCGCCCAAACGGATAGTTATCCTCGTCCGGCACCCAGAACATGCAGTCTTCCACCGGGCAATATTCCACGCACGCCGGCGAACCCGCGCAGCCTGTGCAGCACTCAGTGATGACCGCAAGTTCCTTTGGTTTTTTCTTCCGCGCCGTGGTGATGCCTTTAGAGCGCGGCTCATACTTCTGCTCGTCGGGCACCATTCCAGCGATCTTCGCCACTTCACGCTCGGCTGCCATGGGCCTCGGCTATCCTCGCAGTCGCCATCATTTTGTCACACTTCCAACCCTGCAGCGGGCATTCCTACGCCGCCTGGCACCCGTCCCCCAGTAGGCTCAGCTCGCCTTCACGCCACGCGCGTGCACGGGAAGCGCTTGCCGATGTTCGCGAAATAATACTCTTCTCTCGAAGGCGCATGCATGAATTCGTCATACAAATTCGTCGGTACGTTGAAAAATTCGTACACGCCGCCATTCGAGAACTTCAGCTCCAGCGTCCCAAGGTTATCCGTATCTTCATGGTATCCGACTTCGGTTATGCCGTTCGAGGAAACGGGGATCCGGTTCATTTATTGAGAGCCCCCTTTCGTTGCGGCGACTCTTCCAGCGGCCGGCTCGGGACACCCTGTCCGGTCGCAGCCCTCGTCTCTACCTTGGGTTCGGCCTGTTCTTCCTGGGCTGCCCTGCGTGGTTCGTCACCCGTCGCGTGCTCCAACAGCCGGATTCTAATCCAGAATTTCCTTCATAACTATCAATTTCTTCAATCCTTTTGACCGTTTTGGGCGTTTCGTGGATCAGCGAGGAAAGGGCCCAACTGGTGCGAGCCAAAAAAAACCGCCGAACCCTTAACCAGATTTGCGCTGGTTGGGGTTCGGCAGTTGGCAGTTCAGGGCTATTCTTTCAGCCTTTGGCCGGCACCGGAAGCTTGACGTCCTTGGCCAGCTTAAACTTCAGGTGATGTTCGGCAGCAACGGTTATGTCCTTTGCCTTCGCGGCATCGCCCTCGGTGGCATCGGTCTTCGCCGGCGCCTTCCCGGATGGACTAATCGGGTCGGTTACCAGCTTGTAGGACTTACCGTTCAGGTCAACCGAAGCCAGTGCCACGGTCAATTCCGGACCCTTCTTCGTGGCTGTTACCACTCGCCCGGTGACGTGCGTACCCTTCGGAATCACCGTCTTCCCGTCCACTTTGATGGACGAAGACAGGATCGCCGCAAAGGTATCGCCCGCGTGGTTCTTGTTGCTGGCCAGCGCTTGGTCGATCTTCGCGCTGATAGTCGTGCCCTTCGGCACAGTGACCAGCGTCGCCGACGACGACGCCGGCGGCGTCACTTTGCTTGAGACAGCGACCGGCTTGGCTGCCGTGCCCTTCGCGGCGACAACCTTGCCTGTCTCCGGTTTCTTGGCGGCAGGCTTGGCCGCAGCAGATTTGGCTGCAGCAGGCTTGGCTGCCGTAGGTTTAGCGGCGGCAGGTTTCGCTGCCGCAGCCTTCTTGGCCGGGGCAGGAGCCTGATTCGTCGCTTGGTTCGTGGCCTGGTTCGAGCAGCCTGCTACCGTAAACAGCGCAGCCGCTGCCACTAAGGAAAACTTGCGAAGACCCTGAGAGTTAAACATTTTCACACCTCCATAGCGGGAACCCTTGGGACGAAATGGGTCAGCTGGCTGGTTGGACCCCCTCCCCTAATCAATTTCCAGATTGAAACAGCGGGTATCCCTACCTTTATGTATAAATCGTACAGAATCCGGTCGATGGAGTCCCAACGCATTTGCGCCGTGCGTTTCCTACCCAGCACCGGCCCATCGGCCAGTAAGCCCGTGTAAGCCCTTTGTTTGCCGCACATTCAGGCGGAAGCGGGCCGCAGCTCTGTTCTGTCCCTGAGCCAGCGGCGGCCTCCCAAGGAGGGATGCGATTTTTGACACTGCGGAGGCGGAAACTGGGATATATTGCAGAACCCCAGCGGACCGCAATCGAAACCTCAATCGAAAGGTCAGAACAACATGAAACCCGATTCGTTGCAGAAGCCAACCTCACGCCGCGAAATGTTGCGAGATTCCGCCGCGCTGGCGGGCAGCGCTTTCCTGGCGCACCTCTTCCCCACCCCGCTGCTCCGCGCCTCCGCCGCAGGCTACCGGCAACAAGCGCCTTCGCCGGCCGAGATGCTCGCGAATCTTCGCGCACAGAGGGGCGCCGTTCCCATCGAGTCGCAAAAGCTCGCGGACAACGTCACCATGCTCTCCGGCCCCGGCGGAAACGTCGTAGTGCTGAATGGGCCCGACGGCAAGTTCGTCGTGGACACGTTCCTTTCGCCCGCGTGGCCCAAGCTCAAAGAGTCGCTCGACACCATTGGCAGCGCTCCCGTGAAATTCGTCATCGATACCCACTGGCACTTCGATCACACCGACAACAACGCCCCTCTTCACGCCGCGGGAGCCACCGTCCTTGCCCACGAAAACACAAAAAAGCGCATGTCCGAGCCGCATGATCTGCCGCTTTTTGGCTTGCATTTCGACCCTTCGCCAGCGGCAGCCCTGCCTCAGCAGACTTTCGCCGCTAGCCACAATCTGCAAGCCAATGGCGAAACTCTCGTCCTCCAGCATTTCGTCCCGGCGCATACCGACACGGACATCTACATTCATTTTCAAAAGGCCAACGTCATCCACATGGGCGACGCGTTTTTCAACGGCATGTATCCTTACATCGATTCCAGCACCGGCGGCAAAATCACCGGCATGATTGCCGCCGCCGACAAAGCTCTCCCCCTCGCCAACAATGACACCAAGATCGTCCCCGGGCACGGCCCGCTCGGCAACAAAGCGGACCTGACGAAATTCCGCGACATGCTCGTCATCGCCCGCGATCGCCTGCAAAGATTAAAGTCCGCCGGAAAATCTATCCAGGAAGCCGTAGCGGAAAAACCGCTCGCCGATCTCGACTCCATCTGGGGCAAAGCCATGCTCAACGGCGACCAATTCGTCCAAGTCGCCTATCTGGCGCTCTGAGTCTGCACCCACTTCAAACCCTCAGCCCTCAAGTTTTTTGCCCTGGCCCTTCCGCTACATCCGGATTGGCGCCAGTTCCTTCATCGCGAAATAGCGGATGTGGAGTGAATGACTCAGGAGGCTCTTGCGCGAATCGGAGCACTTCTGAGGGCTTATACATATACTCTTTGCCGCACTCATCGCAACGCGCCCTAAAGCGGCAATCGATAGCCGGACGAGAGCTGATGGCGTCTGTCTCAGCAAGTGCGATTCTGTGCCTGAAAAATAGATTCTTCCGAGCGTGGAACCAATAGTTCTTGCAGTGGACCACCCAAAAATACCGGCTGTCTTCCCACATGCGCGTAGCTCCAAATGGTCACAAGTGTGGGCAGGGACTTCAGTGCCGTGAATAATAGCAAATCAAGCTCAGCAACCGCCAGAATCCTCCTTTTTAGAAAGCCGATAAGCCGCATCCTTCCACCCGCGCACTCAATTCAAAAGCCTGCCCTACCCGCCCTCGATATGCGGGGGACCGGTTGAACCCGGCTCATCGAGAATGGACGCGCGTGGAAAAATAGTGGATAGGGATAGATGACGGGGGACACAGAAAGCGGCCCGGTCTGCGGCCATTACGTGGACGCACGATCAACTTGAGTTCGCCGGCGTCGAATTCGATGGGTGGGGACAACGTTGATCCCACTTGGGATTTGCAGTCGCGACAACTGCACAGCACCCAATCACGAAGCAGGTGAAGCGCACACGCTGGTCTTCCCGCGGAGCACCTCAAGCAACTTCTGCACCGCCGGCAATTCCGCATCGAGCGCGCTTTTGGTTGCGTTCAGCAGCCTGCGTGCCCTTCCTGAGTCGTCCCGGTCTTCACCTGAGCCTTCCCCGTCTCCACCTGAGACGGTCGGGTCTGCGAGAAGAGCGTTGATCTGGGTTTCGAAGCTCGCGATCTTGGTATCGGCATCGCAGAAAAATTTCAAGGAATCGAGGTTCACATCCGTAACGTCCGCATTAGTCATGTTCGCCGCGTCAGTTCCCAAGCTCAAGATGAAGGCCTGGGCGTTGCGAACCGACCCGTCGCCAAACTGAACGATTTGCCCGCCGAGGTCCTGCAGCCCAGGATGCCTGGCCATGGCTGCGCCCGCCTCCCGGACCTTTTGCACCGCGGGAAGCAGCAACCCGATCAGGATCGCTATGATCGCGATCACTACCAGGAGCTCAATCAAGGTAAAGCCTGCCTGCCTTCTAGTCGCTGGGTGTCTCATACGCTTTCCTTTCTATTGGATCTCTGTTGCAAGCCGGAGAGTGGGGAGAACACTCTGAGATGGGGGGCACACTCCCATCCCTCAGCGAGCAATTCGATGTCCACCACTGCAAACAATAGAAAGGCACAACCAATGTCCCTGATTTCTGCGATTTACCGGCCAATCCAAAAATTGTGACCGCATCGCTCCATCGACAAAGCCCGGCAATCGGCTGGCACAAATGCGCAACTCTTTGCCTCTTGGGACTGTCGCTGCGTGGTCAGGGCAACGCCGACTCCCCGCGTTTTTTGCGGGGAGAGTCCGGCATCTCGCAGCGTCAGGGCCTGGCCGCCTCGGCGGTGGTAGCGGCGGCGGCTTCGGAGACCACGAGATATTCGTACGATTTGCCGTTCGCTTTGAATCTTATTTTGTCTTTGTCGAGTGTGAATTCGATGGGAGTGTTGATGGGGATCAATGCCTTGTCGGAGGGCTTCTCCTGCCGGATGTGGTAGTCAGTGCCGGCCGTGCGCACGACATACTCCTGGCAGAGCACCTCGACGCTGATCTGTTTGTTCTTTTTGCCCTTTTCCAGCGTGGAGCCGCAAGCCACAGAGTTTTCGGAAATAATCGTACCGCTTTGCGGTCTGTTGCCCGCCTGCACGAGAATCGCCCCGGAAAAAACAACAGCACCAAGCAAGAACGGCTTCTTCATGTGAACTCCCCAATGCGAAATTTCGATGCGTGATTTCAGCCTTTCCTCTCAGTGTAAGGCAATCCGTTCGCAGGATGGAGATGCAGGGGTTAACCGAAAGGACAAAAAGTGCGCTCGTCAGAAAGTGAGGACCGCCGTCTCATCCCGCACTTTCTGCGGGACGAATCTCTCTTCACATGGAAGCCCCGGACTCTCAGTTTGGGGCAGGGGTTCGCGGTGCTGCTTCCGCGAAAACTTGTTTGGCACTCGGTGGAAGATCGTGCATGTGGCTCAGAAATGTCACCAGTTGCCAAGTCTGCTGCTCGCTTAAGACGTTCTTCCATCCCGGCATGGCCGTCCAGCGAATGCCGTGCTGCAGTATGTAAAAATTCTGGTTCTCCGGCATGTCGGCCATGTCATTGGTGAACTGCGGCGCAAGCGGATTGAGCGAGTCGGCAAGCGCCGATTTGGGATGCGCCGGATCGCCGTGACACAGCGAGCAGTGCTCGCGATAGAGGCGCGCTCCGGCGACGAAATTCGTCTCGTCCGCTGTCACGGGATTCGTCACTTTGGGCGCCGCGCGTGCCACGCTGGCGTCCATGGCGCGCCCGGCAAGCGCCGTCTCCATCTTCGAAGGCGGATTGTCCGCGCGCATGCCGACAAAACCCAATAGAGCGAATAACAGTCCTAGCGCAAGAATCACCAGCATCGTCACGACGCCGAAGAGGAATCCCTTCATCACCTTCCCCTCTCATCGCCAGCCAGGATTTCACTGCGACGCGCTTCTAAGTCTTCATAATGTTTCGGCCGGCAGCGCGTTTTTTGATAGCGCCCCGTCCACCGGATCTCTTCGCGGCGCGCTTCTTAGCTGCGGTCATTCTACCGCCTCTGCTTTTCTTTGCCATTTTGAAATGACCTCCTTGGTCTCTTTTCTCCCTCTCCGAACACTCTTCGTCGCCGAGTCGTTGCTGCCTGTGTCGGCCAATTCCCTCTCACTCCCGCTGGCGCAAAAATCCCCGCTCACGTCACATGCGCATTCCGCCGAACAGGTACATGACCAACAGGATGATCACGACCAACCCAACAATCCCTACGCCTCCGCCCGTACCCCATCTCCGATATCCGTAATAGCCTCCGCCGCCCCCGAACAAGAGCACCACGACAAGAATCAACAAGATCAATCCCATGGAAATCTCCTTTCTGCGACGGCTGGCTTCGCTCTAGAGGAAGGCGGCCGTCCGGCGTGTCTTGGCGTAACGATTCAATGGCACTCGGCGGCAAAGGGCAGCTTCCAGGCGGTCAAACTGCAAAGGCCCGCCCGGGCTACCGTGTGCAGTCACTCCAAAATGGACATGCCACCACGCGTTCCATCAAATCAAAGCATGATGCTAACCACGCTCGGCGAGAGTGTCTGTCCCGTTGTGGACAGCCAAAAATGGCGCGCCTTTCTGCGGGTGATGAGTCTCTCTCAGGTGGAAGCCCCGGACTTCTAGTGGAAGCCCCTGACTTTCAGTCAGGGGAGCGGGCCTTTAGGCCCGCGGAACGCCTCATCTTCTCTTTAGGAGGCCGGGGCTTTAGCCACGGCGCACCCAGGTCTCATCATTGGGCTTCAGCCCCTGAAGTCCGGGCCGCGAACCGTTGCCGCTGGTGTAGCGCCGGGCTTTGCCGCGGTTTGTGGGGCGTGCCTTCTGCGTCCCGGTCGCCTTTACCGGCAACTCCCCGCGTGATTTCAGCCTTTCCTCCCAGTGTAAGGCAATCGCTTCGCAGGATGGAGATGCAGGGGTTAACCGAAAGGACAAAAGGTGGGCCGCTCACGCAGGCAGCTGCCGTTAATGTTCCACCTTTCAAAACGGAAAGCGCAGGCCAGCTGCCGACAGCCTGCAGACCAATGCCAACCACTAAGATAGAAGAACTCCCTGAGCGCCCGAACCTAGTTGGGATTGCTACGCGGGCTTTGGTAATGTGGGGGCAGCATCCCACTATCCAATGGCGCACCGAATCATTTTGCTCAACTTCTCCGAAAGAGAGAGCCGGGTTCTTGCAAGAGCCGGATTCAATATAGAGCGTGGTTTTATGGGCCGTACTCAGGGTCTTGTTACCGCTTTCTACGTACCGCACCCTCTGTTCGAGTATGACCTGATGTTTTACAATTCTCGAATTACGTCTGAGGTACTCGGAGAATTCCCCGACCTCATTCCCCTCACTAACGATAAAGGCTCATTTGAATCACTCGTGCAGGGATTTAAGTTTCCGCCGCACGTAAGAATTTCATTCCTTGGAGGCTCGACTGAGGTTGGGAGTCTTCTTCTAGGCGGCCTCCCTTTCATCCAGGTGAGTGAGGCTGATCCTAACGTTTCTAGTGTTCTGGAGTGTCCGCCGGATGGGGCCTTTCGGATAGATGCTCTTCATAGGACACTGACGAAACTTCAATCTCAAATCGGGGCAGTCGAACGGTATTGTTCTGGTCCTCGGGGCCCGAACTTTTGGCCCATGACCCACCACGTGGTCCTGATGACCAGGAACGGACGGGAGCTCTTGAGCTACGGGACATCCTATGAAACGGATACCGTTCCCCGTTATGTTGTGCTTCCGCAACTCAAGGACAATGCGGAGGGCGCACTCCAGATTCTCTTATGCATCGAGAGTGTATGGCCCCAGTTGTTTCCTGACAGAGTTAGACGAGAGTGGCTCACAACACCCGAGTTTCTGCTGCCCGAGGAGAAGGCCATCAATCTCGAGATTGAAGCGCGGGTGGCCGACACGCGTAGCTTTGTTGAAGCCAAAGAGCAACAGCGGGAAAAACTGAAGCTAGAGAACTCGTTCGTGAGATCTCTCCTCGTCGCCAAGGAGGACCAGAGTCTCGCGCCTCGGGAACGGCTCTCGGGCGTGGTCAAGGAGGCACTGGAGTTCCTAGAATTCAAAGTCGAAGACATCGACCAGAAGGTTAAAAGTGCGATTAGAAAGGAAGACTTTTGGGTCACGGATGAAGAGTTTCTGGCAATAACGGAAGTAACTGGAACATCGAATAAGAACCCGAAAATTAAGGAGTACAACGACATACTCGGGCGGATGACGACCATTTTCAAGCGCCAAGGTGAGCTTGCCCCTCCCCAGGGGGCTACTGTACGAGGCCTTTTGGTTCTGAACTATGACATCGAGAACCATCCAGCAAAGCGTCCGAGAGTGTACACAGGGGAGGAGGAACACATAGTAGAGAGCGCCCTGGACCAAGGGATTGGACTTCTATCCACTGTAGAGCTTCACAAGATCGTCGTGGCGGTGAAGGAAGGCAGGCTTTCCAAGGGTGAGGCGCGTGCACTGCTGAAGAAATCTGGCCGAATCGAGTTCGTCGTAGGGCGGGCGCCGAAGGGTTAGCCCAGCGCGATCGATTTTGGGGAAGCATTGGAGTTTTCCTTGTCAGCGGCGACAACCTTCATATAGCCAAAGGTATTCCCGGAAGATTTCCCTACACCGCCCGCCCCGGAAACACTCCGGCGCACCAACAGGCGCTACACGTTATCCAATTTTTCCGCTATGCTTTCGTTAGGTCAATGGGCATGAACCCACCTGCTACCACTGAGCTTGAGGCCGTCTGCGATAAAGAGTTTGAACTCGTCCGTGACGAAGCCTACGAGAACTTGGACCGCGAGGTCGCAGGTATTCGCAATCATCTGGCCAGCCGCGGACACGCAATGAGCTCAGTTGCGGGTCAGAGCGTCCTCGATGGTGTAATGGCGCGTTATGAGAGAGTGTTAGCGGGCTTCGAGACCACTTATCTGGGTAAATGGCGCGACTCCGATCGAGAGCTCACCGATTCGGACGAGAAGTGGCTTCGGGCCAAAGCGATGTCCGTGCTTCAGGCGGAGGCTCAGGAAGCTCAGTCAAGATGCAAGAGCTTACTGTATGAGCCATCGCTATCTTTTCAGACGTGGTGGCAGAAAGCAGGACCCGAAGCGAGAGAAAGAAACAACAAGATTTTCAAGAAGATAGAGATTCTGAAATTGCAGAAGGCACAAAAGCCGACGACGAAGCCCGCAGCACCTGCGAACAAGGCAGCGGTCAACTCGCCCTCATCAATTTGGAGCCTGTTGCACCCCACAGTGGTGAAGCTTGCTAAGGCGCGATTCGAAAGCGGCCATTACGCGGACGCCGCTGAAGCTGTTTTCAAGGAGGTCAACGATACCGTCCGGAAGCTCGTCAAGAACCAGACCGCCAAGGAGTACGATGGCGCCAGCCTTATGCACTGCGCTTTTTCTGTCGCGAATCCGATCCTTAAACTTGATGACCTGGGAGACGAAACTGGGCGAAATATCCAGGTAGGCTACATGCAGATTTTCTCCGGTGCGATGACCGGCATCCGAAATCCCAAGGCCCACGCGAACATAGAAATTGACGCCACTCGATCAATTCACTTTCTGTTTTTGGCGAGCCTGCTATTTTTCAAGATAGATGAACGAATCCCATGAGCCCTAAAAGAGCCGGGTGGGACACACAAACTGGGCGGGAAGGTCGGTGGCGGAGGTTAGTACCATCCATAGTAAAGCTGCAATGTTGCTTTGAGGGACATGTGACGCACATGGCCGCGCCGGCGTTTAAAGCGGCTTCCGGCTAACTCGTAAACTAGTAGGCTGATTCTCAATGCATGATTAGCTTCTTTCCCGACTCCCGCAGTGATCTTTCCTTGGTACCTGCTGAAAACTACAGCATCGCTGTTCTCAACGAGCCGGAGACAAAAGCCAATTTTGTCCCGACGCTTTTCTGGATGGTTTTGGTATTTCGCTGGATTCACTACCATCGCCCGCGGAAATTTCGAGCGGATTTGTTTTAGCTCGCGCTTCTCAGCAAGAGTCCTATAAATGGGCATCGCATGCGCATAGTAGAGAATCATGACTGAACCCCAGCGCAGATCGTAGCACGGCGGGTGGGCCAGCCTCCATATAGCCAAGCGTATTCCCTGAAGACTTTCTCTTCATCCTCAAGGGCAAGACGCAGAACGTTTCGCGTACCGCCATTCCAGCAGAAACGCAATGCCGACCCCGATGAGAACGACTGGCCAGACCCAAACCGCTTTGATGTGAATGATGCCCGCATCTGAAAACAGGAACAGCGCGCCAGCGATCAGAAATATCGGGCCGGTGCCTGCGCAATGAAACGTCCGATTCCTGAGCCAGTTGGCGAAGCAGCCGATGGCCATGGCCAGAAGACAGGTAGCCGCTGACGACGCATGGAGAGGACGCCAATAAATTCCGATGAGGCTCAGCACTCCCCAAGCCATCAGCGAGGCTGCCAACCAGTAGCAGATCGATGTTGGCGAGCTACAGCAAGCTTGCACTTGCTTGGTCATGGCGAGCCGGCTATCCACGCGCGAGACCGAAAATGTGTCCCACAAGCGGCCATCCGGCCATTCTACGCTCTAGAAACCCAAAGAAAACGCTTGACAACCCATATACTCATATGATAACGTTCGTCATGTTACCTCGACAGACACCCCTCCTAAGCCTCCCGAATCAAGCTAACTCCTTTACTCCCACACTCTTGCAGCCTCTTGGTTCTCGTTTTCCAACCTCCGTCGTTTGTTTTCAACAGCTTGCAGCCTCTTTTCACAAAACACCCGGGTGGGGGGTATCCGCCAAGAAGTCCCGACATTCACACTTTCAAACCTTTCCACCATCCGACGTCGCAACTCCTTTCCTTCCTATCACATCCCTGCAAGCCCAGCAGTTTCATGCGATTACGCACTCTTTTGCGCAACGGCAACGCAATATCTCTTTTGCTTCCAATGCCTTGCGCACTCTTTCTATCGCCACGGGGGTGGCACCCCCTCGGCCTAGTGGTGAGAGTCGCCGCCGGATAGTTCGCGGACGATGTTGCCTACGAAGGCTTTGGCGTCGCCGAAGAGCATCAATGTTTGGTCCAGGTAATACAGCGGGTTGTCGATGCCGGCGTAGCCGGGATTGGTGACATCGTTGGCGCCGATGACCAGCGCGACGTCGGTCTGCGCCATGTCGCCGTTGACCGCGTCCATGTCCAGCAGCTTGTCGTAGGGGATGTCGGCTTCGGCGAGCAGCACGTTCATGTGCCCGGGCATGCGTCCGGCGACAGGGTGAATGCCGAAGGTGACATCGACGCCGCGCTTGGTGAGCGCGTCGAAAAGCTCGCGCACTTTGTGCTGCGCTTGCGCCACAGCCATGCCGTAGCCGGGCACGATCACCACTTTGTTGGCGGCAGCGAGAATGGCGGCGGCTTCTTCGGCGGTGGCGCTTTTGACCGGGCGCTGCTCCTGCACGCCCGTGGCGGCGGCTTGGATTTGTCCGAAGCCGCCGAACAGCACGTTGGTGAACGAGCGATTCATGGCCTTGGACATGATGACGGAAAGAATGAAGCCGCTCGAGCCGTCGAGCGCGCCGGCCACGATCAGCAGCTTGCTGTTCAGCACGAAGCCCATCGCTGCAGCCGAAAGTCCGGCGTAGGAGTTCAACAGCGAAATCACTGTGGGCATGTCCGCGCCGCCGATGGGAATGACCAGCATGACGCCAAAGATCAGCGGGATGATGATCATGGCGGGGAATAATTTCACTTGTTCCGGGTGCATGGCGAGAATCGCGGCGATGGCGATGGCCAGCGCGAGCATGCCGAGGTTGACGAAGTTCTGTCCTTTATAGGTGATGGGGCGCTGCGGCAAAATCTCCTGCAGCTTGCCGGCGGCCATCAAGCTGCCGGTGAAGGTGAGCGAGCCGAGAATCACTTCCATGGACAGCACGGCCATCAGGAACGGCGAAATGTTGGGGGCGCGCAGGTAGAATTCCGAGGTGCCGACGAGCGTGACGCACAGCGCGCCGAACGCGTGGCTCAGCGCGGTCCGCTGCGGCACGGCGGTCATGGCCACTTTGCCGAGCGGAACGCCGATGATTACGCCCAGCACCAGGCCGATGGCCACGAGCTTGTAATCGACGATGCCGCGATACAGCAGCGTGCCGCCGATGGCCAGGGCCATGCCCACTTCGCCGGCCCACACGCCGTGGCGCGCGGTGGTCGGCGAGCTCAACCACTTCAATGACAAAATAAAAAGTACGGTGGCGATGAGGTAGGTGATCTCGATGAAGGTTTCCGTGGGCATCATGGTCTCTTCGGCCCGCTGGATTTGAACATGCGCAGCATGCGGTCGGTGATGAGGAAGCCGCCGACGATGTTGCTGGTGGCGGCGACAATGGCGATGGTGCCGAGAATGGCGGCCAGCTGGCTCTTGTGTTCGCCGGCCAGGATGATGGCGCCGACCACGGCGATGGCGTCGAGCGCGTTGGTGAGGGACATCAGCGGAGTGTGTAGCAGCGGGGAGACGCGGCGGATGACTTCAAATCCGATGAAAGCGGCGAGCATGAAAACGTACAGGCTGGTGATGAGATCCAGCTTCATTTATGCCCCTCCCTTGGTGGCCAAGGCTGGCAACTGGAAAAATTCGCGGAGGCGGGCGTTGACCACTTCGCCGGATTGCGTGAGCAGCGTGTCGCGAATGATTTCGTCGGCGGTGTTGAGTTGCAGCTTGCCGTCTTTGACGAGGTGGACGAGGAAAGCGGTGAGGTTGCGCGCGTACATTTGGCTGGCGTGATAGGGCACGGTGCTGGCGAGATTGAACCAGCCGATGATGGTGATACCGTTGAGGCTGATTTTTTCTCCGGCCTTGGTGAGCTCGCAATTGCCGCCGCGTTCGGAAGCGAGGTCGACGATTACCGAACCCGGGGCCATGCCGGCGACCATTTCTTTAGTGACCAACACGGGCGCGGTCTTGCCGGGGATGACCGCGGTGGTGATGACCACGTCGCTTTCGGCCACAACTTTGCCGAGCAGTTCGCGCTGTCGGCGGTAAAAATCTTCGCCTTGCGCGCGTGCGTAGCCGCGTTCGTCCTGCGCATCTTTGGCTTCGATGGCGAGTTCGACGAAGCGGCCGCCGAGGCTCTGCACTTGTTCCTTGACCGCGGGACGCAGGTCGTACGCGGAAACCACCGCGCCCAAGCGGCGCGCGGTGGCAATGGCTTGCAGTCCGGCGACGCCGCAGCCGATGATCAGCACGAGCGCGGGAGTGATGGTACCCGCGGCGGTGGTGAGCATCGGGAAAATGCGCGGCAGCGCGTCGGCGGCAATGAGGACAGCTTTGTATCCGCAGATGGTGGCCATGGAGGAGAGTGCGTCCATGCTTTGCGCGCGCGTGGTGCGCGGCATCAGCTCCACGGAGAAAGAGGTGACACCTTTGGCCGCGATTTCGGTG